>VFQP010004540.1_pt1 | contig 12821 bp, 10 predicted proteins | sample 3512351 | NCBI WGS metagenome assembly VFQP01 (sample SAMN10412372, study PRJNA504923) | tailings metagenome | isolation source: Relicate 1 Philex TSF1 revegetated site | place: Philippines: Tuba, Benguet | collected 2017-08-29 | reverse complement strand
GACGCCGAAACAAGCCCGATTTCCCTTAGCAGCAGCAGACTGGCGTCGACATCGCCTCCGCCAAGCGTGCTGACGAAGGAGTTCAATTCGGCATTCCAGGCCTGCTCCAGGATCAGGCTTCCGATCCTGTCGGCCTCGGCCCGCCAGTAGCTTTCGCGATCCTCCAGACCGAGCGCCGAGGCGATCTTCGCGAGGCGATCGCACGCGGCCCAGCACAGCGCGGAGGAATGGGTATGGACCTGTGTGCGGCCGCGAAACTCCCACAGGCCGGCGTCGGGCGCGAAGGCGTAGGCGCGGGCCTTCTCGCCCAGCCGCTCCAGCCGGGCAAACAGGCGAGCGTCGCCGCGGACCGGCAGCCGGCGGTCGAAGAACATCTGTGCCGTGGCGAGGACGATGCTGCCATAGCTGTCGTGCTGTACCTGCTCCTGCGCCTGGTTGCCGACGCGCACCGGCCCCATCCCGCGATATCCGGCGAGGCTGCCGACCATGACTTCGGTGAGCGGTCGGTCGGGCAGGATGCCGTAGACCGGCTTCAGGTCGGCGTCGTTCTCGATCGACAACACGGTGGTAATGTAGTCGAGATACTTCTCCATCGTACGGGTCGCGCCCAGACGGTTCAGCGCGTGGACCGAGAAATAGGCGTCGCGCAGCCAGCAATGCCGATAGTCCCAGTTCCTCACTTCCTCAGGCACTTCCGGGATGGAGGTCGTGAGCGCGGCGACGATGGCGCCGGTTTCCTCGAACTGGCACAGCTTGAGGGTGATCGCGGCGCGGATCACCGCGTCCTGCCATTCGAAGGGAATCGACAGGTAGCGTGACCATTCGAACCAGTATTCGCGGGTACGCTCGAGATAGTCGCGGACAACGAACGACAAGGATTCGGCGACGGGCTCGTCGGGCCCGAACACCATGTGGAACGCCGTGTTCACGGTGAACGGGGATTCGGTCTCCACATAGGTGATCGGGGCGTCGGTGGTGAGACGCAGGGTCTGCTGCGGCATCACGAAGCGGATGTGGTTGCTGCCGCGCGTGCGCGCCGGCACCGCTTCGCCATGGTCGTGGAGAGGTCGAATCCGGATCCGGATCAGCGGCGTGCCATCAAACGGCTCGACCTTTCGCACCAGCATGGCAGGGCGGAAAATTCGCCCGAAGAGCTTGAACCGCGGCGCGAAGTCGGTGATGCGGACCCCGGCACCGGTTCCGTCCACCAGTGTCGTGACGAGAACCGCCGTATTCGGATCATAGGCCTGGCTGGCCGATGCCAGGTTTTCGAGGCTGACCTCCATGAAGCCCGCGTCTGGATCGGTGCCGTTGAGCAGGCTGCAGAACACCGGATCGCCATCGAACCGCGGCAGGCAGTGCCAACAGATGCGACCGCGCTGATCGACCAACGCCGCGACGTTGCCATTCCCGATGACGCCGAGATTCATGTCCATTGCCGGCCTCCGATAATCAGGCGAGATCGTTCAGCCAGGCGCGGACCTCTTTCGGTCCCTCGAATGCGGTTTCCCGCCGCGGCTTGTGGATACGTCCAACCGGCAATGCCGTTCCTCCCATGCTTTCCACGGCGGCAAATCCATCCTCGTCGGTGATGTCGTCGCCGATGAAAACCGGGAGACGGCCGAGAAAGGGCGGCATCCGCATGAAATCCCGCACCGCTGTGCCCTTCGACACGCGCGCATCGCGAACCTCGAACACCTTACGCCCGTGAATGAGTTCAAGTTCCATGCCGCTGCTGGCCACGAGGTTCATCATGCGGGGCTTGAGGATCGGTGAGACGTGCGGTGCCCGGCGGTAATGGACGGCGATCGTCTGGCCCTTGTCCTCGACCTGCACGCCGGGAATAGATCCGGCGATTTCGGCGATCTTGACGCGGAGCGAGAATGGGATTGGCTCGGACTGTCGCGCGATCACCGGGCCGCCCTCGATCATCCGCATCTCGCAGCCGTGCTGCCCCGATGCGGGTAACCGAATGGGAGACAGCAAGCGATCGATGTCCGCGATGGCACGCCCACTCACCAGGGCAACAGCGCCATCGAGGCAGCGTGAGGCTCGCTCGATGATCGCGGGAAGGTCGGGCGGGACGATCACCGCTTCCGGCCGGTCCATGATCTCCAGCAGGGTGCCATCGATGTCGAGAAACAGCGCCAGCTGAGAGCCGGACGAGGCGGGGAGGGAAAGGGCTCCAGGAGTGACGGCGATGGGGCGGAGATCGTTCACTGGATGGGTGCTTTCATGACAAGTCGTGAACGAAGTCAGGGATTTGGGGTTCCGATCCGGCGTCTGCCGCGGACCGATTGGAGCCCTGCGCCCTCGTCAACCCGGCCGACTATGCCGGGTGCATCTCGAGCCCGAGCACCGCCGGTGCCGGTGCCGCTTCCTGGCTGGGAAGGCCGATTGCAGCCCGCTGCAGCATCGGCAGATCGAGGCCCATGAAACACGGCCCGTTCTTGTCGACCAGTTCCGTCAGCAAGGCGTTCGCCCGCCGGGCATGGGCCGCGACGCCGGCCGCGTTGCCGACGCGCAGCTTCAGTCCGGCGGCGCTGAGCGCGATCAGCGCTTGCAGTAGAAGCGCGACGGGGCCGGTGCGGCCGCTGGCGTTCCACAGGCCTTCCCAGGCTTCGTGCGCTTCCCAGTAATAACCCGCATTGAACAGGTCGATCCCGCGCAGGTAGTCGTGGCTGGCGCGCCAATCGTCGGGGTCCGGCGCGGGCGGGTGCGAGGCCTCGGCGCCGTGGCTGTGGCCGCGCGGGTCGCGTACCGGGTGCGGATTGCGTCCTGGCGTGAACGCGTAGGCGGGGAACGGCTCGTCGGGCAGGAAGCGTGTCATCGCAGGCCGAGGACGATCGCCACTCCCGGCGATCCTGGCGCACGCGGGCGACCCTGCGCATGCCCGAGGACGCAACTCGGTGTGAGATCGTCTGTCGCCGACATTATCCTGCTCCCGAAAGCTTGCAGACCCGATCGGAGCAGGCGGCCAGATCCGAGTCAAGCCGGCCCATTGATCCCGATCAATGAGCCTCGCCTGCATTTCCTTCAAACATGCTGAAAACCGGCGGCGGCTGTCGCTCGGGTGTGCGGATCAACAGAAGCGAGGAGCAGGCCATGGTTGCCATCGTGCGGGTCAAGGAAAGCGTCTACACGCCGGCGGAGAAAGCGCCCGAGATCGAGATGGGGGACGTCGTCATCCCCAAGGATCGCTACATCTCCCCCGATTTCATGAAGCTCGAATGGGAGCGGATGTGGACGAAAGTCTGGCTCGTCGGGTGCCGCGAGGAGGAAATCCCCGAGCCTGGCGACTATGTGGTGACCGAGATCGGCAAGGAGTCGCTGCTGATCGTGCGCGGTGAGGATGGCGTGGCGCGCGTCATGTACAACATCTGCAACCACCGCGGTAACAAGGTGAAATTCGACGAGGCGGGCAACGCGTCCTCGCTCCAGTGCGCCTATCACCTCTGGGAATACGATCTGGCCGGCACGCTGGTCCATGTGCCCGACCAGCACGATTTTCGCCAGGGTTGCCCTTCGGAGCGCCTGAGCCTGAAGAAGGTGCGGACCGAAACCTGGGGCGGATTCGTCTGGTACAATCTGAACCCGCACGCCGAGCCGCTGTCCGAGTATCTCGGCGTGATCCCGCAGCACCTCGACCCCTACCATTTCGAGAACATGGCCATGGTCATGGATGTCACGGTGGAGTGGGACTGCAACTGGAAGACCTCGGTCGACGCCTTCAATGAGGTCTATCACGTTCAGGGTATCCATCCCGAGCTCTGCTACACAATCGACGACGTCGACGTGCAGATCGATCTCTACGAGCGCCACAACCGCTATCTGGTGCCGTTCAAGACCCACAGCCCGCGGGTCGGCGCGCTCGAGGAGGTCCCCGAAGGCCTGGCCGACGAGCTGCGCACCATCGGCATGAACCCGGACGATTTCCAGGGCCGCGTGCCTGAGATCCGCCGCGCCGTGCAGCTATACAAGCGCGAGAACGAGAAGGCGCTGGGCTTCGACTACACGCTGATGAACGACGACCAGCTGTCGGACGATTATCACTACTACATCTTCCCGAACATCACGCTCAACGTGCACGCCGAACACTTCCTGTTCTTCCGCCAGCGTCCCCATCCGACCGATCCGGACAAGATGTTCTACGACGTGCGGATGTTCAAGGCGATCCCGCGCGGCGAGAAGCGGCCGCCGCTGCCCGATCACGAGCACGTCAAGCATGGCGAGCGCTCGCTGGGTCTCGTCCTCGATCAGGACTCGGTCAACCTGCCGCACGTCCAGAAGGGCCTGCACTCGGACGCCTTCGAGGGTTTGTGGATCAGCCATCAGGAGCGCCGCATCCGCCACATGCACGTGACGCTGATGGACTACATCAACGGCCGCTACGCCAACGACGCCTGAGACGGTTGGGCCGGCCGGTCCGTTGGACGATAGGCCGGCTCCCGTCAGGCCTTCCGGAACCGCAAATGCAGTTCGAGAAGGCCGAGCATGATGCCGGGCTGGTGCGCGAGGTCGTTCCGGCCCGGCGCCAGTTCCCAGCCGTCGATCCGGTCCAGCCACAGATTGACGGCGATGTTCTGCTCCAGCCGCGACAGTCCGGCGCCGGGGCAGATGCGCGGCCCCTGCGAGAACGTCAGGTGACGGCCGATGGTTGGCCGGTCGAGGTCGATCTGCCCGGCATTGGGGAAATTCTCCTCGTCCCGGTTGCCGGCGCCATAGCGGAGGTGAAGCAGCGAGCCTTTCGGGATTCTCATCCCGCGGATTTCCACGTCCTCCATCACGGTCCGGCTCGACAGCCCCTGGGTCGGCGCGTGCAGACGCAGTGATTCCTCGACGAAGGCGCGGACCTTCGACCTGTCGGCCTTCAACTCGGCGAAAAGGGCAGGGTCCTGCGCCAGCATCATGGCCTGCGCGGTGAGGGCGTATTGGGTGGTCTCGTTGCCGCCGATATGCATGCCGTAGACGACGCTGATGATCTCGCCGTCGCTCAGCAGCCGCTGCTCGTCGCCATAGCGGACGGTGGTCAGGAAGCTGGTCATGTCCTCGCCCGGGTTGCGGCGTTTCTCGGTGACCCGGTCCTGGATGTATTGCTGGAACTGCACCAGGATGCCTGCATTCTGACGCTCCTCCTCGGGCGACAGAAGGCTGCGGTGGGTGGCGCCGTAGACGAAACGGCGCACCTGTGCCTCCTCCCATTCCCGCAGCATGGGCATGTCCTCCAGCGGGAAGCCGAGGATCTTTGTGATCACCGTCTGCGGCAGCGGCTTGGCGAAGCCTGGAACGAACGAAACCTCGCCGTCGTCGATCCAGCCGTCGATCAGCGTGTTCGCCACCTCGGCGATCATGTCGCGGTGCCGGTTGCAGCCCACGGCGCCGACCCACGGATCGGTCAGCTGCTGGCGGTGCTGCATATGGTGCTCGATCGTCGGCCGAAGCGTCGAGGCGGCGTGGGCGGCGGCCGAGAAGCCGCTTTCCTCGAACACTTCCATCTCGTGTTCCTGGAAGCCGCTGTTCTGCCCGGTGACGAAGCGCACCGGGTCGCGGACCACCGCCGATATGTCCTCGTACTTGGTCAGGATATAGGCGTCCGTGCCGGGCGTCTCGCCGCCGCCCGGGATATGGTGGATCGGCGCCTCGGCGTGCAGGATGCGGTAGGCATCGAACCAGTGCTCCTGCGCGCCGGGCGCGAACAGGTCGACCTCGCCGAGGTTCATGGGGCATTTCGCCGCCTGGCCGATCGGTTGGGTGCTCATGGCGATACTCCAGTAATTCTCAGCGGAATCGGTAGGTGGCCTGCAGCATGATCTGGCGGCCGCGCTGGACGCCTACGGTGAAGTCGGTGGGAATGCCGGCGCCGGGATCGCCCTCATGCAGGCCTGCGGTGCCGCCGGTCAGCGGGCGGGCATTGCCGAAGGTGGCGATGGCCTCGTTGGTGAGGTTCCGGCCGATCAGCGAGAACTCCCAGCGGTCCTTGTCGTCCGACAGGCGCAGATTGGCGTCGAGAGTGACGTAGTCCTTCTGACGGCCGCCCGGCGTGCCCTGCTCGTCGAGGCCGTAGCTGCTGGAATAGATGCCGTCGACCGACAGCGCCGCCATCCAGCCGTTGAGCACCGGCGTTTCGTAGGTGAAGCCCAGGCTGGCGTACCAGTCCGGTGACCGGACGCGTTGGTCGCCCGAGCGGTCCTGGGTCGTCGGCAGGCCGCTCGCCGGATTGACGTCGTGGTTGCAGCCTTCCTCCACGGTCTGGCCGCCATAGCAATTGGCGAAGAACTCGACGTAGCGGCCCTTGTTGTAGGCAACGGCGCCCCGAAGGGTGAGGGGCTCGGCCACCAGCCAGTCGAAGTCCCATTCCACGCCCTGGGTGCGCGCCTTGGCGGCGTTGCCGATAAAGAAGACCGTCGTGATCGGGTTGAGCTGCTGCACCTGGAGATTGTCGAATGTGTAGTAATAGAGCGTGAGGTTGGTGCGAAGACGGTTGTCGAGCAGCGAGGCCTTGACGCCGACCTCGAAGCCTTCCGCTTCCTCGCTCTTGAACACCAGGTCGGCGTCGTCGAAGCCGACTCCCGGGATATGGCTGGCGTCGACGCCGCCTGATTTGAAGCCGGTCTTGTAGGCGCCGAACAGGGTCCACTCGCTGGTGGGCCGCCAGGTGAGCGTGACCTGGGGCGAGACGTTCGAGTCGCTGAACCGGTTGAAGATCTGGCGGGGATCGAACACAGCCGGCACCAGGAAACTGTGGATGTAGCTGGGCGTGAACAGCGCCTTCTTGGTCTCCTTGGTGTAGCGGGCGCCGCCGGCCAACTCGATCTCATCGGTGATGTTCCAGATCGCCTCGGCATAGGCCGACCAGGTCTTGCCGTGGGTGACCGAATTCTTGTCCCAGGTGAAATAGCGCCCGGTCACCGGGTCGGGCGGCAGCGGCGCGACCTTCGACGAGTTGCGGAAGGTGAAGTCGGCATCCTGGTAATAGGCGCCGACCATGAAGTTCAGCGGACCATCGAATGTCGTCAGCATCCTCAGCTCCTGGCTGAACGCGCTGTAGTCCTCGCTTTCGAAGAACGGAATCTGGCCGACGGCCGAGAAGTCGGCGTTGGATAGATAGCGGGTCTTGAAGTCGATGTAGCCGGTCACTGAAGTGAGCGTGATCTTGTCGCCGGTGTAGGTGACGTTGCCCGACACGGCGAGAGACTTGTATTTCGAGAACAGCCTGCCGTCGCCGCCGAACTCCGGCGGCTCGGCCGCGATCATGTCGGCCGGATAGTCGCCGATCGACTGGTGGAAGTTCTGCTTGCAGTCCTCGAACGGGTCCTCGACGCCGAAGATCGGCTGGGGCCGTCCGCCCGGTCCGTTGCAGATCGAAATCTGCGAGCCGATGATCCGGCTGTTGTCCGAATTGCGCGCGCCGTTGACCTTGATGACCGCTTCGAGATTGTCGGTGGGGTTCCACTTGAGCGTCAGGCGCCCGAGCAGTTCTTCCTCGCCCGGCGATCGCGGATGCGAGGTGCCGGGAAGGTCGAACCCCAGCGGATCGACGCCCGTCTGTGGACCGGCATCATTGTGCATCCAGCCCTTCATGTCGCTGTAGCGCACCGCGAGGCGAATGCCGAACTTGTCGGATAATGGCGTCGACAGCACCGCTTCCGAGACGATCTCGCTGGCTTCGAACTCGTAGCCGACGCGCGCCAGTGCCTCGAACTCGTCGCCGGGGCCGGCGGTGCGCATGGAGATCAGCCCGGCCGAGTTGTTCTTGCCGTAGTACAGCGCCTGAGGGCCTTTCAGCACTTCGACGCTCTCCATGTCGAAGAAGCCCTGCATCACGAAGCGGCCGCGTGAGTAGAACACGCCGTCGATGACAATGCCGACGGCCGGATCGAAGCCGGCGCTGCCTCCATTCGAGCCGACACCGCGGATGTAGAGTACGGGGCCGGCGCCGCTCGATCCGTTGCCGATGATCATCTGCGGTGTCGCCTGCGCGACCTTCTGGAGGTCGTCGATGGCATAGCGCTCGAGCGCGGCGGGCGTGAACGCGGTCGCGACCACCGGGATGTCCTTCAGCTCCTCCTGGCGCTGCCGCGCCGTGCTGATGACGGTTTCCAGATGCTGTGGCTGTGCTGTGGGCGGCGGTCGCTCCTGGGCGTTCGCCGGCGCGCCGATAACGGCACCAAGGCCCAGAACCAATGGCGTGACGAGTTTCCCCGGTCGCAGCACCATGCGCCTGTCTCCCCTGTTCCATCGTTGAAGCCGGGCGCCGTCTCCCCAGAAAGCGCACGGTGTATCGGCGAGGGCTTCAACCGATGGGTCGAGGACCCTGTGGACGATCCGCCGCGGAGACGGACGGGCCACATTTTTCGCCGACATGTCGGAAGCATTCGCCCGTTCGGACGCGGAGTCAAGACAAGAACCATAACGTGTTATAGTTCTGGACCGACTGTTTTGGCGGCTATCCAGCGAATGTGTAAATTTCAGGAGACTTTGTTATAGTTTCGCGAGGACTGCCGGAGCGAGGAATGGCCAGGGGGCTCAGCGAACGCCAGATCATGCGCCGGGCGACGATTCTGTCGCAGGCCCGCGAACTCATGGAGGAACGCGGCTATGAGGGCATCACCATGCGCGACCTCGCCGACCGGTCGGGAGTCGCGCTGAAGACGCTCTACGATATCTACGGCAGCAAGGACGATCTGCTCGCACAGGCTGTCGGCGAGCGCGCCCGGCTTGTGTTCGAGGGGCTCGACCGGGACACGGGGAAGGTGGGGTTCGACCGGCTGATGATGATCGTCGAGCGGCAATGGCGCGGCGCGCTCGAGGTGCCGAACCTGACGAAGTCGGTGGCGCCGATCCTCAACGCCCAGCCCGGCGCGTTCAACATCGAGAGCGCCTATATGCGCTATCACCGGCGGGCGATTCAGGAAATCGCCGAAGCGGGTGACCTGGCGCCCTGGGCCGATGTGGATTTCCTGGTGCGGCTCATGCTGGTCGATCAGGGACCGATCACCATCCTGTGGTCGCGCAACGAGATCAGCTCCGAGCAACTGCTGGATTTCACCGTCATGATGATGTGCCAGGTGCTTTATCCGGCCGTGCTCGGCGAGACCAAGGCCGCCATCGCCCTCGTTCTGGAGGCGACCTACACGAGACTGCGCAACTGGAAAGCGTTCTGAACAAGCGCGCATGACTTCCCGGTTGTCCCCTCGGCGGGCTGTGTTAGCCTGCCCCGGGGATATGCGCATTCAGGGGAGCAGCGTCATGAGCACCACCGTCGATCAGGCTACGTTCGATCCGGTCAGGCCGTCCACGCCCGAGCAGGTCGATCTGCTGCACAGGGACGTGCTGGACTGTCCGCATATGGCCAACAAGGTGCTGCGCGAGCAGGCGCCCGTATGGTGGAACGAGAAGCTCGGCGGCTTCGCCGTGTCGCGCTATGACGTCATTCGCCAGGTGATCATGGATCCGGCCAACTTCTCCAACTCCAAGAGTCAGGAGGACATGCCGATCCAGCAGGAAAAAATGCGGCGGATGATCGCCAAGTTCGAGGAAAAGGGCTGGGTGCCCGCGCGCACGCTCGCCGGCCGCGACGATCCGAACCACAAGCAGATGCGCGGCCTGTTCGAGCAGGCGTTCCGCGCCAGCCGCATCAAGGCGATGGATCCGTTCGTCGAGGAAACCGCCTACAAGCTCGCCGACGACTTCATCGCCGCAGGCAACGAATGCGATTTCGTCCGCGCCTATGCGGTGCCGCTGCCGCTGATCGTCATCATCAAGCAGATGGGCGGGCGGATCGAGGACATGTGGGACATCAAGCGCTGGACCGACGCCTGGATCAAGCGCATCGGCCGGATGCAGACCGAGGAGGAAGACCTCGCCAGCGTCGACCTCGAAGTCGAGATGCAGCACTACTTCCAGCCCATCTTCGAGCGGCTGCGCCGCGAGCCCGACGACTCGCTGCTGTCGGACCTCGTCAATGTCGTGATCCCCGAATGGGGCCGGCCGCTGAGCGACCATGAATTGCATGCCGAGATCATGTCTGACGGCTTCGGCGGCGGGTCCGAGACCACCACCAACGCGCTCTCGGCCGGCGTCAAGCTGCTGATCGAGAACCCGAACGTCTGGGACCGGCTGAAGGCCGAACCCGACAAGCACATGCGCACCTTCATCGAAGAGGTGCTGCGTCTGGAATCGCCGGCCCACACCATGGTTCGTATCGCGCAAAAGGACTGCGAGCTGGCCGGTACGTTCGTGCCAAAGGGCTCGGTTCTCTATGTCCGCTACACCGCCGGAAACCGGGACTCCGAGCATTTTCCCGAACCCGACAAGCTGGATCTCGACCGGCCCAATGCGGCCACGCATCTGGCGTTCGGCGGCGGCGTCCATCACTGCATGGGCGCGCCGCTCGCCCGCCGCGAACTGTATTGGGGCTTCAAGGCCATCGTCGACCGCATCGACGAGATGTGGTTCATCCCCGGCAAGAACGATTTCCGCCACCAGCCCAACTTCGTCGTGCACGCGCTCGAGGAGCTGCATATCGGCTACAAGGCCAGATAAATGGCGGGCGAGGGAAAGGTCGCGCTTGTCACCGGCGCGGGCAGCGGCATTGGCAAGGCGACGGCCTTCGCGCTGCTCGATGCGGGCTACCGGGTGGCCTTCACCGGCCGCAAGCGCGAGAAGCTGGAGGAGGCGGCCGCCGCCAGGGATCCCGGCGGCGAGCGCACTGCGATCCTGCCGGGCGATGTCTCCGATGCCGAGCAGGTGGAGCGGGTGTTCGAAGGGCTGATGTCCCGCTTCGGCCGCCTCGACCTGCTGTTCAACAATGCCGGCGGCGGATCGCGGCCGGTCTCCATCGACGAGGTGTCGCTGGCCGACTGGAACCGTGTCGTCGGCGCGAACCTCACCGGCACGTTCCTGTGCACCCAGCACGCCTTCCGCATCATGCGGGCGCAGGACCCACAAGGCGGTCGGATCATCAACAACGGCTCCATCTCGGCCCATGTGCCGAGGCCTCATTCCTCGCCCTACGCGGCTACCAAGCACGCCGTCAGCGGCCTGACAAAGGCGACGGCGCTTGACGGACGGCCCTTCAACATCGCCTGCAGCCAGATCGACATCGGCAACGCCGCCACAGATCTGACCCGGCAGATGCAGATCGGCATGCTGCAGCCGGATGGCTCGACGCGGGCCGAGCCGGTGATGCATGTCGACGACGTGGCGCGGGCGATCGTCTTCATGGACAGCCTGCCACTCGAGGCCAACGTGCCGTCACTGACCATCATGGCGACCTTGATGCCCTATATCGGCCGCGGCTGATGGCGCGGCTCGCGGCCAATCTCAGCTTCCAGTTCGGTGACGCGCCGTTTCTCGACCGGTTCGACAGGGCGGCGAGGGCAGGGTTTGCCGGCGTCGAATATCTGTTCCCATACGATCACGATCCGAGGGAGCTGGCCGCGAGGCTGAAGGACAATGGTCTCGAGCAGGTGGTGTTCAACATGCCGGCGGGGAACTGGGCTCAGGGTGACCGGGGACTGGCCGCCGTGCCGGGCCGGGAAAGCGAATTCCGCGCCTCGGTCGACGAGGCCCTGCGCCACGCCGACGCGCTGGAGTGCCGGCAAATCCACGTCATGGCTGGTGTCGCCAGCGGGCCTGAAGCGAAACAGAACTATCTCGAGAACCTGGAATACGTGGCCCGGACCTTGGGGCGTCATGGGGTGAAGCCGCTGATCGAGCCGATCAATCGGCGCGACATGCCGGGTTATTTCCTCGCCGATTTCAACGAGGCGCTCGACGTCATCGCGGCGGTCGACGGCGTCCTGCTGCAGTTCGACATCTACCACCGGCAGATCATCCACGGTGACGTGACGGTCGGTCTGCGCGAGGCGATGCCGGTCATCCGGCATATGCAGATCGCCGGCGTCCCTGACCGCCACGAGCCGGACTCCGGCGAACTCGACGCCGCCCGGATTTTCCGTGTCATCCGCGATTTGGGCTACGACGGCTGGATCGGCTGCGAATACCGTCCCCGCGGCATGACCGAGGACGGGCTTGGCTGGATGGCGCTGCTGGACCCGGCACGGAGCCCAGCCAACCCGTCTTGATTGCTCAGTCCTGTCGGCCCAGGAGTTCGCGGACCCTGCATGTGAGGCCGTTGAGCATCGGCTTCTGGATCAGCGGCACGCCCTGCGATGCGGCGCGGTCACGGATGGTCGCCGTCGGATCCGCCGTGATGATGACGGCCGGCGACTCGACGCCTCGGGCGCGCAGGGCCGAAAGCAGCTCGAGGCCGTTGAGCCCCGGCATGGAGTAGTCCAGCACAAGGCAGGCATGGCGGGCGACGTCGGGGCACGCAAGAAGATCGGCGCCGGCGGAGAATGCGTGAACGACCATGCCGTCCAGCTCCAGCGAGAACCGCACCGCGTCGAGAACCGCTTCGTCATCGTCGACGAGGACGACCGATAAGGGAAGTTGCGGCGTATCGGGCAAGGCGGACCACCGGCTGGGTTGATTGTCAGCCGGCAGGCTCCCACGGGCGACGAACCGTCACCTTGATCCTGCTCAAGAAACCGCGCCGTCAGGTCATGCCCGCGAGCATGGCGGTGCGCACCAGATCCGAGACGCTGTTCGCGTTCAGCTTTGTCATCAGGTTGGCGCGGTAGACCTCGACCGTGCGGGGACTGATCCCCAGGTCGAACGCGATGACCTTGTTGGCGCGGCCGGCGACGATGCCGTCGAGCACCTGGCGCTCCCGGGACGACAGGCTGTCGAGGAGATCCCGCGCGGCCTGCTGATCCTCGCCGCGTTTCGACTGGCGCATGCCGGTGCTCAGTGCC
>VFQP010004539.1_pt1 | contig 12823 bp, 16 predicted proteins | sample 3512351 | NCBI WGS metagenome assembly VFQP01 (sample SAMN10412372, study PRJNA504923) | tailings metagenome | isolation source: Relicate 1 Philex TSF1 revegetated site | place: Philippines: Tuba, Benguet | collected 2017-08-29 | reverse complement strand
AGGGGCGGGAGGGGGCGGCCTGTGTGCATTGCTTGGGAGCTGCTTCACTCGCCCCATCCGCATCTCGAGCTCACGTACGCTCGGCCCCGACTGGCGCCGGCGCTGCTCGCTTTGCACCCACGTGGACGTGCCCACACTGCCTGTGTGCGGGCTTGCATATGGCGGCGGCGCTGCCCACTCATTGCGTGGCGGGCGAACCTGCGCAGGGGTGCCTGAACCTCTCCATGGACGGCGCCTCCCTGGGTCCCATCACCGACCTGCTGGACCTGCCCTCCTCCTCCATCACTACCTCGAGCCCACCAGCCACCACGCCCTCCCACCACCCTGGCGCCACTGCCAGGGACGCGCACCAGGCGTCGTTGTCCCTTGGCGCGGCGGCCTCCCTGACGTCTGGTGGAGCGACGCCAGGGCCGCTGCCCACCATGGCGCGCAGCGCCTACAGCCCCGCGGACCTGGCCTGGGGCGCGGTGGAACCGGCGGAGGGGCGGCGCGGCGGCGGCGGCGGCGGCGCGAGCGGCGCAGACGTGCTTCGGGGGACGGCGGCGGCGGCGGCACCGGCGGCGGCGAGTGGGAGCAGTAATGGGCCGCCCATGGGCGACCTCATCTCGTTTGATGATTGATGGTTCCTGCGGGCTGGCGGCGGTGGCGCTGGCAGGCGTGTGGAGCGCCGTGCGTGTCTGAGGGAGAGGGCGGCGCTGCACGCGGCGCCGGCGCACGTGCGTGGAGCAGCTGCTGTGGCGTGGCGTGCTGGGCACGGTGGGCTGGCGGGGTGCCCGTGGGTTCTTTGCGGGCAGGAGGCGGGTCCGCGCGACGCCGCTCGCCTCAACTCAGTTTTAGCTGAGAGGGGAGTAGAGAGGGAGGGGCGACGGACGCCGCGCTGCGCTGCCTGCGAGGGCGCGGACGGCCCACGCGCGGGATGTGCGCTGCGTGCTTGAGGCTGCCGCCCCTGCTGCCGCCGTCGTAGAGAGGTGCTGGGTGCATGCTGCGCGCGCCATGGGCTAGGAGTTAGCAGCAGAGCCCGGTTCTACCGTAGTCACCTTCCTTTCAGGTTCCTATTCATGCGGGATGCCGGTCGGCGCTGCATACTGAATTCGGCCTCTTCGCCCTCCTCCTATCTAATCTGGTATGGAGAAGCGCAGAGTGGCGGGCGGCACAAACAAGCCACTGCTTGGCCCGCACCACCCTGTGCGCGCTTTGGCGGATTGCATCTCGCGTGCATCCCCAGTGCGTGCACCTGCGCCAAATCAATCTCGTCCTCGGTGCCTGCAATCGCGCACACGCCCCCGGCTGGCCCGCCCCGCCCGCCGCAGCCGCCCCGCCCGCCACAAAGCTCTGGGCCACTACAAGATGGGGTCGGTGCCGTTCCAGTTGACGGTGACGCCCGGCCAGCGCGTCTCAATCACGCACTCGAGCGGCGGGATGTTCTGCCCCTCGCACTTGCCCCGGTCAGCAAAGCTGTCGCCCACGCGCGCCGTCCACCCGCCCCGCAGGCAGCGCTTGATCTGCGCCACACACGCGCACAGCACGCACACAGCACGCAAGCGACGCTCTGTCCTCGTTGCGCAGTCCCCATCCACTCAGAGCTGCTGCTGCAGGAGCTCCCAATGGGCAGGTCTCGTCAGCATCTCTGGCGCGGCCAACTCAGGGCAGCCAGCGCACTCACGGTGAGCCGGATGGGCGCCTGCTGGTTGGCCAACTCGTCGTAGTAGTGCAGGTCAAACGGCATCTCGCCACGCTGGGCGCGCGCGTCCTGAACAGGCAACGCGCACAGGCGCAGGGACGTAGCCAGCACGTAGTCAGCGGCACGCGGCACCGCCACCCCGCCCACACGCCCATATCGCGCAAGAGGGTGCCGCCGCGTTGGAGCTCACGTTGGAGAAGAGCACGGTGAAGTGCGACTCGGAGCACACGACCCAGATGGGCAGGTCGGGCGACTTGAGGCACGTGCCCACCTCGACGTATTTGTACCACTGCGCCCCAGCAGCGCCACGCACGCCCGCAGCGCGCCAGTGGTTCGTTCGGGGTTCGCTTCTGTTCGTGCCTGCTCGGCCTGTTCAGTGTGGCTGCTTGGCTCGTCCATGCAACGCCCCCTCGGAGTGGTCCGAGGTCGTGCATTTCACAGAGGGAACCCTGGAAGCGGCCCTGGCGCCCCGCGACCACGTGCACCTCTGAGAGCGTGAGCATCCCCATCTGCAGCAAACAGCGCGAGCCCACCCCCCCCCCTTTCCGGACTCAAACGCACCTCAAAGAGCGTGAGCAGCCCCACCCGGCAGCGCCGCGTGATGCCGTGCAGCGTGGAGCCGTCCAGGTCCTTGTTGCCGTCAAACACGTTGGATGCCGCCTGGCCTGCAAGCGCCCCACACAGCCACCCCACACAACGTACCTCGCGTGTCAAACTCCTCGCCCTCCCTCGCCCTGCCCTTGCCGTCCCACCACTCGAGCGCTGGCACGTGCACGCAGTGTCCATCGCGCAAGCGAGCAGGCTCACTCAATCAGAGAGGCCATCACAGGTGACGGACCTGTGATGAGCAGGTTGACGAGCTCCTGGGTGCAGTACCCGTGCATGCCCATGAGCGCGTTGCTGGGCTCATCCATGTCGGCGCGCACGTTGCCCAGCCCGTGCGACAGCAGAACAGAGTAGAGCAGCAGCAGGATGCCCCAGCCGCCCCGGTCCGTGTAGCACGCCAGCGACGCCTTGAAGATGCCCTGCGGCGTGTGGTGGAGCAGCGCAGCACGCTCTGTTGCTGCCTGCTGCGGGCGTTGGAGCGACGGCGCATGAGTCGGCCCTCTTGCACGCTTAGAGCAGTGCGGGCGCACACCGCGGCCCTGCGCTGCGGGACATCTGATACGCCCGTAAGCTGGGCTCCGGCCGAGGTGGTCAGCACAGATGCACACGCACGCCGAGCACACGCACGCTCATGCGCCCGCCCGCTGCATCTCACCTTGAGCTGCTCCCTGGAGGTGGCGTCCTGCAGCGTGACGGACCGCACCATCTGGTCGTGCGCCAGCGAGGAGGCCGGCCGGCCGCCCTCGCCCCACGCCACCGCCACGTAGGCGGCGGGCCCGATGCGCGCCGCCCACACCACGTCGGCCAGCGCCGACACCAGCGCCTCGTGCTGCTCCGCCGCGGTGGGCTCCAGGTTGAAGGCGCCCGACTGCGCCACGGCAGCACCAGACAGCCGTGGCTGCAAGCGGGTCAGCTCGATGCCGTGTGTGCGACGCGGCGTCCTTCCCCACACGCGCCTGCTCCCCCCCACACTCGCCCCAGCCTCGTTTCCCCTCCTCCCCTGACCACTGAACGCACCGGCTGCCTGAGGTTGGCCAGCACCAGGGCCTGCACGCTGGCCAGCACACCGCACGGGCCGCCCTCCGCCTGCACCAGCCCGTACTGCAGCCCTCGCGTGGTGCTGAAGAAAAAGCCCTGCGGGCGCGCACCAGGTGGACAGCGGCGTCACTCGGACGCCCTGGCGCTGCTTTGACGCCAAGCACAAGCAGCACAAGCGCCCCGCATACCGCCGCTGCCTTGGGACGGACACAACACCGCGCACCTGCTGCCAGGAGGCGGGCGGCTGCCCGTGCGCGCCCCAGAGCAGCGTGCAGAGCTGCCGGCCCTGGTCCGGGGACAGCGGCGTGCCCTGCAGGCCGCAACGCAAAGCCCACCCACGCCACGCGTTAGCGTTTCCCTCGGCTCGCGCGACGCGTCAAGCCAAGTCCCGCGCAGCAGCTCAACCCGCAGCTCGCCTTTGGCTGCGCCGCCGCGCCCGCCGCGCCGCCCCTCAGCGTGGTGCCCAGGTTGTTGGCGGTGGGCAGGTCGTGAGGGTCCAGGGAAAGGTCGTCCATGTCCTCCACCAGCATGTCGCCCCACCCGCCGCCCCCTCCTCCTCCCCGCTTCTCGCCCCCGGCGGGGCGCCGCGCCGGCGCCTGGGGCTGCAGCCGCGGGCCCCCGGCGGCGGCCGGCGGTGGCTGCGGCGCGGCGAACGCGCCGCGCTGCTGCTGCTGCTGCTGTGGTGGCGGCGGCGGCGCGGGCGACGGCTGGGCAGGCGGGTCAGGTGCGAGGCCGCCTCTCCGCCCCGCGGACGACAGCCCAGTCCTGCTGGTGCGGACACCGCCGCCGTAGGGACCCTCGGTGACGGGCGAGCTGTGCACGTCCTCGTCGTGGCTGCGGGCATCGTGAGGAGCGAGGCACGGTCAAGTGATGCGTGAGGTCGCGTTGCCTTGCCAGAACAGGCAAGCAGATGCGCCTGGTCAGCCTTGAACGCACCTTTCGTCGTCGCTTGGCGCGCCGCGGAGCGCCCCCACGGCGCCGCCCGCCACGCCACGCCCCACATTGGCCCCCGCGCCGCCGGCGTACCCGCCGTACGCGGCCTGCGGCGCCTCCGTGGGCGCCTGCCTGCCCGCGCCGCCGAGGATGCCGCTCCCTGCTGCCGCTCCTCCGCTGGACAGGCCGGAGGTGGGGCTCAGCGCGCCGGCAGAGGTGCGGGAGCTGCGGGCCGAGGCGCCGCGCCGGTAGACCAGCGAGCCCGAGGCAGGGCCCTCGGGCACCGACACCTCGTCGGGGTCCTCCTCAGAGTCGGGCTGGGGCTTGGCCTTGGCCACTTGCGCCTGCGCGTGTGCGTGCGGGCGTGGACGGCGCACATCTGGCGCGTGCATCTGGAGCGGTGCGGCCCCATCCCGGCACAACCAGCCCGCAAGAGAGCAGGCGTGCATGCTCACCCTTGTGCTGACTTCGGGCGCCGTGGCCCAGTTGTTGTGCATGCGCTGCGCCATGTCGCTGCGGCGCGCCTGCTGCGGCGACCCGCACCTGACGCCCTGCGGCGGCCTTCTTGGCCTTAGCCTGCGGGCGCGACAAGTGTGCCTGCAAGCTGCAAGCGTGTGACGCTTGCTGCGGACCTGGAGCTGCATCGACATGCACGGCAGGAGCACGGCACAGCGGCGGGCCGAACGCCTGCGAGCAAGCTGGCAGCACAACCAGCCTGTGGTTCACCTGTAGAGCGCGCCTGCCGTCGTCCGCGCCGAGCTGACGCGCGAGCACGACGGAGACTTCTGGGCCGAAGACAAAGAGCCAGACAGCGCTCGCTCGCGCCGTTCCGAGTCTGGTGATGTGTGACCACTGGCGACGTCCTGTTGGCGCTGGGCTGCTGGCCTGGATGCTCCTCTTCGCGCGAAAGTCCAACCGCTCCAACCACCTGCAGCGAGAACAGCCCAAGCGAACGGTTTGGCTCCAGTTCAACACAGAGAATGGCACCGCTACTACTCAAGACGCGTCTTCACTCGCTCTCTGCTGCGGAGTCTCGCCGCGTGGCCAGGCCAGCAGCGGGCGCTCCAGGCCTGCAGCTCGCAGTCGCGCCTCTGCAGTGCCATCATGGCCACAGAGGACTGCAGCACGCTGTGGCCCCGCTGCTGGGCCACCCGGGTCCGGCGCGATCCGTGGCCTCACGCGCCACGACCACGAACCCAGCGTACACCTTCGGCAAGCTCGACGTGCGTGCCTTGCGGCATGCTGCCTGGACGACCCCACGGCTCCACATGCCAGCTGGCCCTGTGCTCAGGCAGGCATGACGAGGCCGGGGCGCCTTACCTCGTCCGGAGCCGGGGTGCGGTCCTCGTTGCGCAGGAGGCTGTGCGGACCAGGGACCCAGCGGGCATCATGACGGTCGACGGCACGGTGCAGAAGAGCAGCATCCTGCTGGGCGTCACAGTGCTCGGGGCGGCCTACACATGGATGCAGGCGCGTCAGCCGCGTCAGCACCCCTGTGCACCAGCTCGAAGCACCGGGCGGAGCAGCTGCCGCTCATGCACATCCTGCCACATGTGTGCTTCCCTGCGCAGGTGTTCTCCGGCAACGCCGCCGCCGCCATGGCGGCGATAGGCGCGGGCAAGATCGCCGGAATGGTCGCCCTGGCGGTGGGTGGCCTTGCCCCGCAGCACAGCTTCCCTTGCTTCACGCCGATGATGAACACCGTGAAAGCATGCTGCCATGCCGTCCCTCTTGCCCCACGCAGTCGGCGCTGGCCACCATGTTCAAGCCTCAGTGGGCGCCGACCAGCAGCCTCATCTTTGCGGCGGCCAAGGGCGTGGCGCTGGGCGCCTTCAGCAGCGTCATGGTGAGCGAGGGCAGACGCAGGCACAGGTGCAGCGGCGCGGCGCGCGCCTCAGCTCACGGCGGCCCGGGCTGTGCGCTGCGTGCGTGTGCGTGTGTGTGGTGCGCAGGAGCTGCGCTACCCGGGCATCGTGCTCAACGCCACCATGCTGGTGCTGGGCACGGCCGCCTCGCTGCTGGCCGCCTACAACGCGCGCATCATCACCGTGACGGACAAGTTCCGCGACGGCGTCATGATGGTCACAGGTGGGGCCCGCAAGGGTGGGGGGGCGCCCCAGCGGTGCAAAGTAAGTGCGCGGCGACTCACCCTGCAGGAAATGCATGCGTGAATTCGTGTGAGTGCGCGCAGGTGGCTACATGTTTGTGATCCTGGGGTCGTGGCTGCTGAGCCTGCTGGGCGTCCAGGTGCCCGGGCTCTTCAGCGCCGGGCCCATCGGCATCGGGCTGTCGCTGGTGGCGGCGGCGCTCGCCGCTAGCAACTTGCTCCTAGATTTCGACATGGTCAGGCGAGTTCCTGATGCGTGCTGTGGTGGTCAGACGCAGCATGCCTTCCGCGATGTGGGCACGAGGGGGCTGTGAGGTGGCGGCGTGGTGGTGGTAAATGCCGCAATGACTGCTGCTGGGCGCGCACGCAATGCAGGAGCCTGGCGCGGTCGCGCGTGCCCAAGTGGCTCGAGTGGTACAGCGCCTGGAGCCTGCTCATCACACTCGTGTGGATGTGGACCGAGGCCATCCGGCTGCTCAGCCTGCTGGCCGGCGGCCGCGACGAGTGAGCGAGGCGCCGCCTGCTGGATGCGGGGCTTGCTTGGAGAGGGGTGTGCGGGAGAGCGGCAGGAGCGAGGGTGTGAGCGGGGAGGGGTGAGCGGGGCGGAGAGAGCGCAAGTTTTGTGTGTTGCTTCCCGCGCGATTGCAAACGAAGATGTGCGGCACGCCTTTCTCAGATGCTGCCCAGTTCCAGAGCATCAGGTTCCCCTCTCCCTCACGCGTAAAGCAAGCAGCGCGACCATGGCAGTGGCATGGCGTCCGTCCGTCCGCAGAGCAAAGGAATCACGACAAGCTGAAGCGCACTCGTCCGGCACTCAAAAGTTGGAGAGCACGGCCTCTTGCGGCACGCCCTTTTCCTTGCAGATCTCCTTGATGGCCAGGCTCATGTCCTTCTGCCCGCACAGCAGCACGCCCACCGTGCCCGGCGACTTGAGCTGCGCGGCGTCCTCGGCAAACGCGCCCTGCAGGGGCCATCAGGAGCGACAGGCAGTCAGCACGGGCGTCACGCTCACGCGCCGCAAGTCCTCATGCAGCACACCCACGCTCGAGCAACGGTCCTCTTGCTGCCGCCGCCGCCCTCACCTGCACGTACTTCTTGTTGCTGCCGCTGAGCACCTGGACCACCTTGATGCCCTTGGCCGTCCACTCGGGGATCAGGCTCTTGTACGCCGTCAGCTCTGAGGCAAGCAACAGCACCAGGCGGAGGTAGATTCAGTGCACGCACGCCCAGGGCCATGGCCACAGGCCGGATGCCTGGGCGGCGCGCAGCCACACACGTCTCGCATCTCTCGCGCGTGCCGGGTGGGAGGAGCTGCTCACCTGGCGAGCGCGAGCCGTAGTAGAGGCGGACCTCCTTGCGCTTGCCCACCTCGAGCACGTCGCTGTCAATCACCGCCTGCGCACACGCACCCAATCAGACACGCCGCACTTGGTGCTGCCACGAAGCGCCAAAGCATCGCCCTGCTCCTCTGCACTGCACGTGGCGGCGGCCAGTGGGCGCCCCCCCCCCTCGCGCCGCGCACCTTGATGGGGCTGATGCCCGACCCCGTAGCAAACAGCAGCACCGTGTCCACCGCCGACGCCGGGATGCGCTCCACCGGGAAGCCGCCGCCCTGCGCCCACACGCACCCGCATCGGCACCCAGGCGCACGCTCAGCGCTCTTCTCTGCCCGCCCGTCGGCCCTGTCGCCTTGCGTGCGCGTCCCGCGTCGCTCGCACGAGCGGACCAGAGAGGCCCCATTTTGCGCAGTGCAGCGCAGCGCCCCTGCAGAGCCCTGCAGAGGTGTCACTAGACACTAGGAGTAGCTTCCACGCGCCCGCCCGCGCCTACCTGGGGCGCCGAGACGAGGAGCTGCGCGCCCGCCTGCAGCTTGGTGATTTCCTCAGCCGTGGCGCCAGGCTGCACCTTGATGAGCAGCTCCACCACGCCCTGGTTGTTGGCGTCGGGCGCCGACGCGATGGCGAAGAAGCCAGCCTTGCCCTCGGGCTGCACCTTGGCCTGCAAGGCGGCACACGTGGCGTTGCGGTGGTGAGCGCAGGCGCGGCGCTCAGAGGCGTGAGCGTCAGCCAGTCGGGGGCGAGGTCCTCAGCAGCTGCTATTCTGCTTGCTCGCACCTGGATGTACTGGCCGGGGCGCGTGTACTTGGCGGCCAGCTCCTGGCCGATGTCGACGAGGATCTTGTGGAGGCCGGCCGCCTCGAGCTCGTTGCTCACGACCTTGGCGGGCTTGAACTCCACCGGCGCGCCCCAGCCGGACTGGGCCACCACGCCGCTGCGCTGCTGGTGGTGCTGCTGCTGGCCGCCGTTGCTGTGCCGGTGCGCCGCCCGGGCGTGGGTGGGCGCGGGCACGCCCACGCAGCGCAGCGCGCTGGCAGAGACGGCGGAGGTGCGCTGGTGGAGGTGGCACGGCCTGCACGGTGCGCGGTGTGAGTTGCGCCCTGGCGTGTGCGCGGCGCACTTGCAGCTGCGTGCCTGTCCACCTCCGGCCGTTCAACGAGGAGGTGAAGAAGATGAGGCCTCAGCGAAGTGGGCGCCTCTCACCTGGCCTGAGCGACGGGCACGCGCCAGTGCTGCTGCTGCTGCTGGGCCGCCGAGCGCTTGGCGCACGCGCGAGCCGGAGCAGGAGGAACGGCAGCCACCACGGGAAGGCGAGCCTGCAGCGAGGCTCCGAGCTGCTGGGCGCAAGGCCACGACTGCGTGCGAGAGAGCTGCATTTGGGGCTGCCTGTGCGCTGCCAGAGAGAGCGAGAGAGCGCACCCGCACCGTTGAGGGGCTTGGGTGGGCTTAGTGCTGCGCCAACGAAAGCGCAGCGTGCGACCAGTAGGCGATTTGCAGGGCTCGACATAGGTCCCTTACATCAGTGACAAGGGGGCCATGACCTCCAAGGAGACGAAATCCTCATCCTCACGCGACGGCGCGAGCACCAGCGGCCCTCCTGCCCCTACTGCTGGTGCTGAAGCTGCTGCTGCTGCTGCTGCTGAAGCTGCTGAAGCTGTCCCTCCCGCGCCGCCGCCAGGCCGCCGATGATCAAGCCCGGCGACACGCCGGGGAAGAGCGGCTCCACCTCGGCCAGCGCCGGCAGCGCCGACCGCGGCCACGCCGCCTCGCCGCCGCTGCTCCGCGACAGGCTCGCGGCCACCACGCCCGGGCTGCTCTCCCTCCCCGCCGCCGCCGACCAAATGCCGCCCCCGACCGGCGTCACGGCGTACGCGCTGGCGGCGCCAACCGGCGACGGCGACGGCGTCCGCGACACGCCCAGCGGCGGCGACGCGTGCAGTTGCGGCGTCGTGCACCGGCTGTTGCCCAGCAGCACCAGCCCGCCCGCGCTGCTGCCGGCGGCCCCGCCCAGCCCGCCGGCGCCGGCGCCAAAGCTGCTGCGGAGCCCCCAGCCGCCACCCGCCGGCGCGCCCTGCGCCGCCGCCGCCGCCGCGCTCAGCGCCTGGCTGCTGCAGGTGCGGTGCATGAGGCTCTGCTGCTGCTGCAGCTGCGCCGACGAGGCGCGGAAGGCGGCAATCTCCTCCTCGGTGAGCGGCGCGCCGCCGCCCTCCACCTCCTCCTCGTCCTCCTCCTCGCCCGCCGTCCACCCCAGCGACACCAGGAAGGCCAGCTCCTCGGCTGGGAGCGTCTCCACCTCGCCGGCGCCGCCAGCGGCCGCCAGCGCGCGCTTGCCCGCGCCGCCGTTGGCGACGGCCGCGTTGCCGCCACCGCCGCCGCAGTCCAGGTCACCATCGCCGTTGGGGGCCAGAAGCGACGCGCCCTTGCCTTGCGCCTGGGGGCCGCCGGGGAGGGGCTGGCCGCTGGCGGTGCGGAACGGGCTGGCCAGCATCGAAGAAGTGCGCGAGGGCGCCGGCGCCGGCGCGGCGGCGCCGGCAGCGGCCCCTGCCTTGCGCGTGTCTGCCGGCGTCGCCGTGTCGTCGCTGCTGCCGCCATCGGGGACGGGGGCGGCGCCGGCTAGGCTCTTGGTGGGCGTGGGCGCGGCGGCGGCGGACGCGTGCTTGACCACGGCGTCCACCACCGCCTCGGTCGAGGGCATGAGCATGCCCAGCGCGCCGCGGTCAGGCGGCGACGGCGACCTGGCTCCCTGCTGCTGCTGGTGGGTGGCCAGGTCCTGGCTAAGCCCTTGGGGCTTCTCCACGCTGCCAGAGCTGAGCGGCACGGGAGACGCCAGCAGTGACGTGGGAGACGCCAGGGCGCTGCCGCCGCCCGCCGACGCCGCTTGCTGCCGCCGCTGCTGCTGCTGCTCCTGCGCCGCCGCAGCCGCCGGCGGCGTGGCGGACGCTTGCGACTTGGTGGGCGGCGGAGAGCGCCGCAGCGTCAGCATGCCTCCTCCGCCGCCGCTCGCCTGCTGCTGCTGCGCCGCCTCCAGGGAGGTGGCGGCGCCGGGAGGTGAGGACAGCAGCGCCTGGTGCCTCCGGGCACCGCCGTGCGCGGCCGTACGCGTCAGCACCAGCTTGCCGTCCGGCCCCAGCACGCCAGGCACGCCTGCAGCCTCCCCCGCCGCCGCCGCCACGGCCGCCGCCGCGCCCTGCTGCCCCCGCAGCATGGCCACCGTGCCCATGAGCGTTTGCCGCCCCGGCGCCTGCGCCGCCGCCCCGCCGCCGCCCACACTGGACGTGGCGGGGCCGCCCGCCGCCTTGGCCCCCGCCACCACGCCCGCCAGGCTGCCGCCGCCCCCGCCGCTCTCCTTGCCGCCGCCGCCGCCGGCAGCCGCCGCGCCGCCGTTGCCTGCTTTGGCCACCACCATGAGCGGGATGAGCTGCTTGGACTGGCGCACCGCCAGCTGCGCGCGGAAGGCGTCCTGGTCGGTGGGCACCGATGAGCCGCCCGGCTGCTGCGCCTGCTGCGCCGCCGCCGCGCCGCCCGTCAGAAGCGCGTCGACCAGCCGAGGCTTTGGCGGCGCCGGCGCAGCGTCGCCGCCTGGCGCCGCCGCTGCTGCTGCGCTGCTTGGGGCGTTGCTGCTAGGCGTGGGGGCGGGCGCAGGGGCGGCGGGTGCGGGGCTGGAGGGGGGCGGGGAGGGCAGCACTGGCGCGTCTGCCAGCTTGGACGTCCACTGCGTGCTCAGGAGGCGCTGGGCCATGTAGCTGGTGGGCTGGTGGTAGGGCGAGCGAGGCGCGCCGCTGGGGTTGGGGGCCGCGATGTGTGGCTGCTGCGGCGCATCGGGAGGGGAGCCGGCGCGGCGCGCGGCGGCGGGCGGCGGCGCGGCGGCGGCGGGCGGGTGGGGGTGGCCGTTGCTGGTGGCGGCTGTGTCGCGGAGCGAGGGGAACTCTGTCTCAAACGACTGCAGAGCGGGGGAGCGTTGGGAGCGGGCAGGGCATAGGCAGCACGGTGAGTGAGGAGCACTCCCGGCGAGAGGCACGTGATGATGCAGACACAAACAAGCGCTGCCGGCCCGGGGGCCTGCGTTGCTCATCAAGCCCTGCTTGCGCGTGCGCCCGCACCTTGGAGGAGGGCGGGGCGGAGGTGGGCGGCGGCACCGAGGTGGCCCTGAACACCTCGATCACGCGCTGCGCCAGCGGGTCCTGGGGCCCCAGCAGCTCGTGGAGCTGAGCCTTAACGGGCTTGCCGCTGGGCACGGGCTGCTGCGCGTGCTGCGAGGAGCTGCTGCTGCTGTGGGCGCCATTAGCGGCGCGGGGCGCGGCCCCGCCCTTGCCGGCGGCGGCGGCGGGCGTGGACGGGGTGGAGAAGGGCGAGCGGTGTAGCTCTGCCGACGCGGCGTGCGAGAGTGCGTGGTGGACGCCGTTGGAGTGGTGGTCACCGTTGCTGCTGCCCCATGGGGGGGTGGCGGCCGAGGCTCGCGCGCTGGCGCTGCCGCTGGGGGCGTGGGCGGGCGCCTTGCTGGAGGCCCAGGATCCGCCGGCCGGGCGGAGGGAGAATGGCTGCTGGCTCTGGCTGCGCGAGAGCTCCAAGGGCTTGTTGACGCCGCCGCCGCTGCCCACGCTGCTGCCGTGCGTGTGGTGCGCGTGGCGGTTGCCGCCCGGCTCGGCCGACTCAGCATGAGTCTCTGCTGCACAGCACGTTCAGAAGGAGCACAACACTGGGTGAGCGCACTGCCTGCTGCTCGGCTGCGTGCTCTCCTCTCGCGGGGCTCTGCTCTGCGGGCGAATCGTCCGCTCAGGCCTCTCGAGGAGGCTCACCGGCTCGCTTCCATTGCGGAGCGAACTTCTCAGCAGAGGAGTACATCAGCCGCAGCTGTTGCAGCTGCGGCGGCGGAGCAGCGCGCCAGGTTGCCTTTGCGGTGTGGAGCTCTGCTCCGGCCGAGAGAAAGTCTGGGAGTGTGGGAGCGAGGAAGCACGGGCGGCTGCGCCTTGTGAACAGCCGTGCCACGCGAGGCGCGCTGGATTCTGCTGCGGCGTGTGGGCTGCAGGCAGGGCGAGGCTCTCCGCGCAATTGCCAAGTGGCTCTGCTGCTGGACCGCAGCGGTGGCTGCACGCACTGCTGCTGCTGGCTCTGCGAGTGGCT
>VFQP010004538.1_pt1 | contig 12823 bp, 16 predicted proteins | sample 3512351 | NCBI WGS metagenome assembly VFQP01 (sample SAMN10412372, study PRJNA504923) | tailings metagenome | isolation source: Relicate 1 Philex TSF1 revegetated site | place: Philippines: Tuba, Benguet | collected 2017-08-29 | reverse complement strand
GAGGTCGTGATCGTCTCGGAATACGATCCCTTCGGGTGAGGCTTCGGCCTCACTTTCCGAGGGCCCGGCACGGCGCGGTTGCGCCTCCGGGCCTATCGCCGACAAAGTGATCGGCGGTGCCGATCTGAGGAAAGCCTATGTGCCACCAGCACAGATCTTGGTGCGCACAGGGCGGTGAACGGACCCTCGCCGCACTGAAAACCAAGGTCCGCTCTACCATTCTGCATCTCCACGGACGCCGCCGGAATGCTCCCCGGTTCAATGCCGGTTCCGACGTCTTGTGCCATTGGCGCAATGTCTGCGGCCTGATCTTGCGGAGGCCCAAAAGATGGCGGCGCTCATAGTGTGTGCGCCCGCTGCCTAAAGCTCCACACGCCGGAGGAGCTGCGCGTTGATCGCGACGATCACGGTGCTCGCGGACATGAGAACCGCTCCCACCGCCGGCGCGAGGACAATCCCCGCCCAGGCGAGCACGCCCGCCGCCAGCGGAATGGCCACGATGTTGTATCCCGCCGCCCACCAGAGGTTCTGCACCATCTTTCGGTAGCTCGCTTGGCTGAGGCGCACGATCCGCGCCACGTCGCGCGGGTCGGAGCGGACGAGGACGACATCTCCGGCTTCGACCGCGACGTCGGTTCCCGCGCCGATGGCGATGCCCACGTCCGCCGTGACGAGCGCGGGTGCATCGTTCACGCCGTCGCCTACCATGGCGACACGCTTGCCCTCCGCCTGAAGCGCCGCGATCCTGTCTGCCTTCTCCTCGGGCAGGACCTGCGCCAGCACGCTGTCGATCCCAAGTTGCCGCGCGACGCCTTCCGCCACCGCGGCGCTGTCGCCCGTCAGCATCACGACCTCGATCCCCTGCGCCTGCAGGCGGCGCACGGCTTCAGTCGACTCCGGCCGGATTGCGTCGGCGATGGCGAAGGCGGCGCGGACCTCACCGTTCTCGACAAGGGTGATGGCAGCACGGCCCTCGGCGCCGTAGGCCTCGGTCGCCTCTGCGATTACCCGCGACTGAGTCACGTTGAGCCTGCGGAGGAGCGCAGGGCCGCCAACCTGGAGTGTCCGACCCTCGACCTCGGCTTCGACCCCATGGCCCGGTATCGCGCGGAATCCCTCGGCCGGCGGGATCGCGAGGCCCTTCTCCTCGGCACTCAGGAGGAGCGCGCGGGCGATCGGGTGTTCGGAGTCCCGCTCCACCGCGGCGGCGAGGCGCAGCGCCTCGTCCGCTTCCATGCCCGTGACAGCCATGTCCACGACCCGGTGTTCCCCAAGCGTCAGCGTCCCGGTCTTGTCGAACACGACCGTGGTGAGGTTGCGCGCTTCCTCGAGCCCGCGCCGGTCGCGGACGAGGAGCCCGTTCCGCGCGCCGAGCGTCGTCGAGATCGCGGTCACGAGAGGCACGGCAAGACCGAGCGCATGCGGACAGGCGATGACGAGGACCGTGACCACCCGGATCACGGTGAAGTCGATCGTGGCCCCGGCCACGAGCCAGCCGATGAAGGTCAGGATCCCGGCGGCGATCGCGACGAGCGTGAGGAAGAATGCGGCCCGGTCGGCGAGCGCCTGCGCACGGGAGCGCGAGCCCTGCGCCTCGGCCACGAGCCGCATGATCCCGGCGAGCGCCGTCCGCTCGCCCGTGCCCGTGACCTCGACCCGAAGAGAGCCCCGACCGTTCGTGGTCCCGGCGATGACGCGGTCCCCTTCCTCCTTCGTCACCGGGCGGGATTCCCCGGTGATCATCGCCTCGCCGACGTCGCTCCGCCCGCTCAGGACGGTGCCGTCGGCGGGGATGCTGGCGCCGGGGCGGATCAGCACGCGGTCGCCGGCCTCGAGTGCCGCGACCGGCACCTCCTCCGTCCGATCGCCCTCGCCGATCCGGACCGCGGTGTCGGGCAGGAGCTTTGCGAGCTCCTTCAGCGCGCCCTGCGCCTGGAAGATCGACCGCATCTCGATCCAGTGGCCAAGGAGCATGATGGTGACGAGCGTGGCGAGTTCCCACCAGAGCGCGTGGCCCGGAAAGCCCGCGAGCGTCGCAAGGCTGTAGAGGAAGGCCACCGAGATCGCGAGGGAGATGAGAGTCATCATCCCCGGCAACCGCGCGGCGAGTTCCCGAAGTGCACCCTGGAGGAACACCCAGCCGCCGTAGAGGAATACGGCCGTCCCGAAGACCGGAGGGATGAAGCGCGCCCCGGGGATGGCGGGGGCAGTGTAGCCGAACCATTCCTGGATCATCGGCTCCCAGATCACCGTCGGGATGGTCAGCGCGAGCGCGAGCCAGAAGCGGTCGCGGAACATCTCGACGCTGTGGCCCGCGTGCTTGTCATGCGCGGCGTGGGCGTCCTCCGGTGCGCGAGCAGTCCCCGGTGCCTCGTGGCCGTGCGTGTTATGGTGGTGGCCTGAGGGATGGGTCATCGTCGTCTCCATGTCTGGAAGTGGACCGGACGCCCCGCAGGGCCCCCGTACCACCGGCGCGGGCTCGGTCGGCGCCGCCGGGCGCCGCCGCAGGCCTACGCGTTGCTCCGCCTCAACGCTGCGGGAGCGCGGGGTATCCCGCCGCTTCGAGCGCCGGCAGGAAGTCCTCGCTCGGCCGGTCGGATGCGACGGTGAGTCTGCGGGACGGCACATCCGCCTCCACCCGCGCCGCGGGGTCCACCGACAGGATCGCCTGCGTCACGCTGCGCGCGCAGCCGCCGCAATGCATGGTCTCGATCTGGAAGCGCATCAGGGGTCTCCTTGTCCCAGGCTGATGCCACTCCACATGGGGCCTCCCATCGTTGGAGGGTCAAGGGTGCCGGCAGGGATTCTTCGCGTCGGACGGACAAACCCCTTGCCGGACGCCGCTTATGGTCCGCGCTCAGCCCGCGGCATAGCGGGAGAAGACCTCGGTCCCGCCATTCCGCCGCATCAGGAAAACGTCGTAGGCCTCGCGCTCCTCCTCGGGCCCCATCCCGGGAGAGCCGAACGGCATCCCCGGCACGGCGATGCCGACCGCGTCGGGCCTCTCGGCCAGCAGACGGAGGATGTCGGCGACCGGCACGTGGCCTTCGACCATGTAGCCGTCGATCGACGCGGTGTGGCAGGAGACCATCTCCCGCGGGATCCCGCTGTCGCGCTTGTGGCGCATGAGCGCGTCCGGATCGCGCGCCTCCGTCGTCACGCGGAAGCCCTCGGCCTCGAGGATGTCGATCCACGCTGTGCAGCACCCGCAGTTCGGGTCCTTCAGCACATGGATTGACAGGGTCGCCTCCGCGCGGAGGGCAAGGGGGGCTGCGGCGGCAAGGCTGGCGGCGCCTGCGAGAAGGGCGCGTCGGGTCAGAGTCATGGTCTTTCTCCTCTGATCAGGACAATTTCGTGAAGGCCGGGGCGCCCGGTGCCGACGCCCCGGCGGGCCATCAGGCCGAGGCGCTGACAGCGAACTCGGTCATCATGCCGGTCGCGAGATGCGGCATGTGGTGGCAGTGGAGCATCCAGCGCGCGGCCTCGCCCGTGTCGAGCGCCACGTCAACCATCGACATCGGCGGCACATAGACCGTGTCGCGCAGCGCGCCGGCTATGCGGCGTCCGTTGATGCCGACCACCTGGAACACGTGACCATGCAGGTGCATCGGGTGGCCCATCATCGACATGTTATGGAACGACAGCACGACCCTCTCGCCGCTGCGCGCGACGACCGGGTGATGCTGGCCCCAGACGGCGCCGTTGATCGTCCAGACATAGGGCTGCATCGCGCCGCCGAGCATGAGCATCTGGCCGCGGTCGACCGGCCGATCAGGCAGCGCGTCGACCGCGATCAGCCGTCCCTCCTGGGCGAGGTCCGTGTCGAAGGCTGGGGCCTCGGCGTCCGCCAGGGGATCGAGGCGACGCACCTCGGCGCCCGGCGTCGCGAGGATGAGGCCCGTGCGCTCCCGCGCGCCTTCCCGCAGGGCGAGGATCGGCCATGTGCCGCCTTCGTCCGGCAGGTCGATCTCGATGTCGAGCCGCTGTCCCATCGCCAGACCGAAGCGGTTGCCCGGGATCGGCCGGACGGCGTGTCCGTCGGCGGCGACGAGCCGCGCGGGCGCGGCCCCCGTGTCGATCCAGAACACCGTGGCAACGGCGGCGTTGATGACGCGGAGCCGGAGGCGCCCGCCGCGCTCGACCTGCACCACCTCGGGGTCGAGAAGCGTGCGGTCGTTAGTGAGGTAGGCGTCCCAGTCGTAGTCGTTGAGGTCCATGGCCATCCCGCCCATGCCCATCATGCCGCCACCGCCCATCATACCGCCCATCCCGGACGTGTTGCCCATCGCCATGCCACCCATGGCACCGTGGCCCATCGCGCCGTGGTCCATGCCCTGCATCGCGCCCATGGCCATCCCCTGCATCGGCTGCGCCCCGCCGTGGAGCGCGTGCCCTCCGCCAGCATGGCCGCCCGCGATCTCGGCGAGGACCTCCTCCGGCGCCTTGAACGAGAAGTCGTGCAGGAACATAACGACCTCCTGCCGGTCCGCAGCGAGATCCTCCGGCGCGCGCACGATCAGCGGCGCAGCGAGAAGCTGCATCTCCTGGATCGGGACATGGCTGTGCATCCAGTGCGTGCCGGGACGTGCATCGAAGTCGTAGGAGCGCGTCTCGCCGGGCGCCAGCATGGGCATCGGCATGTCGGGCACGCCATCCTGCGCGTTGGGCGGGATCTGCCCGTGCCAGTGGATGATGGTCGCGACATCGAGGTCGTTCGTCAGGTCGACCCGGAACCGTTCGCCGGGATCGAGCACCAGTCCCTGCCCCTGGGGACCGGCAAGGCCGAAGACGGTGGCCGCCCGGCCGCCGATGTCGAGCGTGCGGGTGGTGGCGGCGAGGCGGATCGGTGCCCCGGACTGCGCGAGGGCCGCGCGGGGGAACTGGGCCGCGGCAAGGGCTGCGGCGCTTGCGGCCAGAAAGCCGCGTCGTGAAAGAGTGGTCATGGTTGTCTCCTCGGGACATCCCGTCCCGTGCATGAAGGCCTTGAGGACGCCGCGGGCTTCGGCCCGGGCGCGTTCAGAGGAGACGGCGTTTTGGAGGTCGTTCGGTCAGATCGGGCGACAGACCGGTGAGACAGGTCGCGGACGCAAGGTCGTGCCTCACCGGGCCGACCGCATCCGCCCCAACCGGCCCCGATGGCGTCAGGACGACGGACAGGCCGGTGCAGACAAAGTCACAGATCGCGCCTTGAGAACCGCCGCAGTGCTGGTCGCCGGCACAGGGGGCATGATCGTCCGGCATCGCCTCTGCCATCTCCGCGAGATGCATCGCGTGGTCCGAAGGCATGCCCGCCATTCGCGCGGCATGAGCCGCGCCTGCCGCCGTGACGAGGGCAACCGAGAGTGCGAGAAGCAAGGTCAGGATGCGGGCGACCATGCGCATCACATAGGGCGTGCGCCGGCGCAAGTCCATTGCCGCAGGCGACGCACCTTCCGCCGGGACGGAACTGCGGCCAGATCAAGAGCGACCCGCCCCTGGCACCGGCTGGAGGCCGGCGACGCAGGGTTTTGCCTGTGCCGCCATCGCGAAGTCGTGAAGGGACAAGTGCTTGAACCTGCGACAGCCGAAGGCCCTAACCTCGCCGAAACCGTGAGGGCATGTGGGCGTTGCCACCCGGACGTGGCGGCACCTGCTCTCTTCAGCCGCCGCAGATCGCCCGGAACCGAGGACGCGCAGACACATGCTGACGAGACGACACTTCATCGCCACCACCGCGAGCCTGTTCTCGGCTCCCATCGCCGGGCCGGTCTTCGCCGGCACCTGGCCCACAGAGGAACAGAAGGCGGCCTGGGACTGGCAGGTCACGCCGCTCGATTACGATCCGGCAACGTCGAATCCCTGGGGTCTTCACCCGCGCTTTCTCCCGCAGAGGGTCGCCGCCAACGACGGTCTCGTTCCGGGAGACATCCATGTCGATGCGGTCGCGCGGTATCTCTACCACATCGAGCCTGGCGGCACCGCCATGCGCTACGGCGTCGCCATCGGCCGCGGGGACCTCTACGAGGCCGGAACCTACACGATCCGGCGCAAGGCCGAATGGCCGCACTGGACGCCCACGCAGAACATGATCGCGCGGGAGCCCGAGATCTACGCGCAGTACGCCGACGGCATGGAGCCCGGCCCGCAGAACGCGCTCGGCTCGCGGGCGCTCTACCTCTACGTCGGGTCGCGCGACACCTACCTGCGGATCCACGGCACGCCCTTCCCCCGGTCGATCGGTACCCGTGCGAGTTCCGGCTGCGTCCGGATGGTGATGGCGCATATCAACGGGCTCTACGAGAACGTCGAAACCGGCGTCAAAGCGCACCTCTATCCGGCGGAGAACACCCTCGGCGCAGGAAGCTGAGATCCCTGCCGATGATCCATCCCGCGGGGATCTTGACAGATATGGTCCTGAACTCTTGACCCTCCCATGCTGGGAGACTTCATGCTCGGTTTGCCGACCTGTGCTGCCGGCGCAAACGGGAGCGAAAAGATGAACATCGGTGAGGCCGCGAAGGTGACCGGCATCTCGGTGAAGATGCTGCGCTACTACGAGCAGATCGGCCTCGTGCGCCCGGCGTTGCGCACCTACTCCGGCTATCGCGTCTATTCGGAGAAGGACGTGGCGACGCTCCGCTTCGTGCGACGCGCGCGCGATCTGGGCTTTCAGGTGAAGCAGATCGCCTCACTCCTCGACCTGTGGCGGGACGGAAGCCGGTCGAGCGGAGACGTCAAGGCGCTGGCGCTGGGGCATGTTCGGGAACTGGAGCGCCGGCGTAGGGAGCTCGACGAGATGATCGGCACGCTCGAGCACCTGGCCCGGCACTGCAAGGGCAACGACCGGCCCGACTGTCCGATCCTGATGAACCTTGGCGCGGAGGAGGAACCAGCCCCCAGGGCAAAAGCGAAGAGTCGGGCACGGAAGGGCTTCGCCGTGACGTGAAAGCCCCGCTGGCGCGGGACCGGAGGCGCGTCTGCGCCCTTCCTTCCGCGAAAGGAGACCGGGCGCCGCGATGTGCGCCCGGATCCGGCTCAGTGGCCGATCCCGATCCCCATCGGCTTCACGATCATCCAGACGGCCATTCCGATCATCATCAGGTTCTCCGTGAGCGACACGAAGCCGAGCGGCACCTTGCTGTCGCCGCCGACGCAGGCGCATTTGAGCTCGCGCCGGTCGATGTAGACGGCCTTGAACACCGACACCGCGCCGATGGTGCCGATGAAGAGCGCGACAGGGACCGAGATCCACATCAGCGCCCCGGCGACCATCAGGGCGCCGGCCAGGCCCTCGCCGAAGGGGTAGAGATAGGCGTACCGGACCCAGCGCTGCGCAAGAAGGTCGTAGTTGAGGAACATGGTGGCGAAGGCGTCCACGTCCTTCAATTTCTGGAGCGCGAGAAGACACATGGAGATCGCGATGAACCACTCGACGGCAGCGACGGTGGCGATCGTCCCGTGCGTGGCCCAGCTGACGGCTGCGGCAATCGCGGCCGCCATGCCGAAGAGCGCGATGACCGGTGTGTAGGTGACGGCGTCCTTGTCCCGCGGCGCCTTGCCCAGGAACCGCAGCGTGTCGTCGTATCCACCGATCCGGCCGGCCGCCGATGAAGACCTGGGGCGTGGTCTCGACCCCGTGTTCTGCCTTGAAGGCATCCGTCTCCGCCCGCGAGCGGAGGTGGTGGTCCTCGACCTCGTAGCCCTCGCGACGCAGGAGGTCGAGCGTCTTCAGGCCCCACGGGCAGGTGTGCTCATCCGTCACCATCCGGTAAAGGCGAGCATGTCTGGTCTGTGTATCGAGCATGGTTTGTCTCCTTGTCGCCCCGCGACCGCGAAGGTCTCTTGGTTCAACGAACGGGACGGGAAGTTGGTGGATGGGTTTCGTCACGGCGTGCCGGCTGCGACGGATCACCCTCGCGGCAGGGCGCCGCAGAGGGTCTCTGACCTGCATCGGAGATGCCGCGCGCGCGGCCGTCGCACGTCGGGATGGTCGGTGGGGAAACGCATCAGATTCTCCGTTGATTCACCTGATGCAGACCCGGATGGACCTTCCCATCATTGGAGGGTCAAGGGGCGCTGTCCGACCATTGCAAAGGCACCGCGCCGCTGGAATTTCCCCCGCGCGCTCGTCCCTTTACGCGATCAGCTGACAAGGTCGCCGCGAACGAGCCAGAAGAACGATTTCTCTCGCGGCGACGAACTCCATTGGCATATCGCCGCTGGAACAGGCTGCACGTGCAGCCGTTCAGTCCCCGAAGCGTCGCGAGGTGGGATCCCAGGAGGCATCCCCGATTCTGGCGCCGAAGGAAGGAGTTGCAGGCCATGAGGATGTTCCTGGGAGCCCTGATCGGGGCGGCTCTTGCCGTGCTCGTCGCGGTCGGCGTCTGGCTGGCCGTCGTCTACTCGGGCGGTTACAACGTCGCCGCCTCCGATCCGCATGCAGACGCCGTTCGCTGGACGCTCGACACGACGATGCGCCGGTCGGTCGAAAGCCGCGCTGGCGATGTGCAGCTGCCGGAGGAGTTTGCCGAGGACGTGATCGCGCAGGGCGCCGGCGAATACGCGGAGTACTGCGCCCATTGTCACGGCGCGCCGGGCGAGGAGCCGGCCGAGTGGTCCCGGGGGATGCGCCCGGAGCCGCCGCACCTGACCGAAGCGGCAACGGAATGGAGCGCGGAGGAGATCCACTGGATCATCGAGAACGGCATCAGGATGTCGGGGATGCCGGCCTTCGGCTCGCATGAAGCCGAGGAAGTGCTGGCCCTCACTGCCTTCGTGCAGCAGCTTCCGGGGCTTTCGCCCGCGGACTATGCGGCGATGACCCGACAGGGATCGGGCGACGGCACCCAACCCGCCACCGAATGAGCGAGCAGGGGAAGAAGATGTCCTACGTCCGCTTCGGTCTGATGATCGCCACCTCCACGGTGGTCATGTTCATCCTGATGTATCTCAATACCTACGCCTGGGAGCATGTCTTCTTCTCGGAGACGCGCACCTACATGGCGATCATGATGGGCGCGACCATGGCCGTCATCATGCTCGCCTACATGCTCGGCATGTATTCCAACACCAGGATCAACATCGCCATCTTCGCCGGAGCCGTCCTCGTTTTCGCCCTCACGCTCTGGCTCGTGCGTGCCCAGGTCACCGTCTCGGGGCCGAGCTACATGCGCGCGATGATCCCGCACCACTCGATTGCCATCATGACCTCCGAACGCGCGCAGATTCGTGACCCACGCGTCCGGAAACTCGCCGAGGAGATCGTCGAGGCCCAGCGGCGCGAGATCGCGGAGATGCGCTACCTGATCGCCGACGTGACTGCGGGCAACATCGTCGAGAGCATCTACCGCGACCCTCCCGCCGAAGTCGGATCCGTCGAGGACGCGCTCGGCAACACGCTCATATCCGGCCTCGATCTCTCCCCCATGCCGGAGGCCGAGGCTGACCAGATCCTCGCCACGCAGGACCGCTGCGTGTTCAACCGCAGCCCCGAGAGCGACCCGATCCTCTGGACGGACGCCCAGGGCGAACGGGGCGCCATGAAGCTGAACGGCGTGCTCGTGCAGCTCGAGCGCAGCAGCGACGGCGTCTTCTCCGCCGGCGAAGCCGAGGTTTCCGTGCGTCTTCTGGGAGATGACGCCGACTGGCGTTCGAACGCCGACCTCGTGTTCCGGCTTGTGGAACAGGGATTTACCGTCGGCTACCGGGGGTTCTGGACCTGTCCGCAATAAGCGGCGTCACAGGCAGGCGGACACGTCAGAAGATCCCGTTCGCAGCCTGCAACTCCCGGACGTAGCGCGTGACGTAGCCGATCTCGGCGTCCGTGATCCCCTCGACGGGCAGCATGTTCCCGAAGTTCCAGTGATGGGCCCGCACGCCGTTGCGGGCCGCGAGGAGGAAGGCGGCGTCGCCGTGGTGGGAGGGCTCGTAGATCCGGTGGACGAGGGGCGGCCCTGCGCCGTCCCGTCCGGCCGCGTTCGCGCCGTGACACGCCGCGCATCTCGCGTCGAAGACCCGCTCGCCCAGCCGGGCGTTCTCCGAGAGGTCCTGAGGCACCGTCACTTGCGCGAGTGCTCCGCCCGCCGGGCCGCCACGGTCTTCGTCCGGCGTCGGACGGGACAGGCTGACCGCCAGATAGCCGGCAAGGGCGATGGCCGCCGCCCCTCCGAGGATCACGGGTCTCTTCATCTCTTCTCCCTCGACCTGTCCGCCCCGCGCCACGCAGCCCACACGAGGGGCGCGGCCGTCAGTACCCCAAGCCCGATCGCGGCGATCCATGTGGCGAGGTCGGCCTCGCCTTCCGCCGCCACGCTGCCGAAATGCGCCAGAAGAAAGCTCGCCGGCACGATGCCCGCGAGGGTGGCGAGGGCGAAACGCCAGAACCTCAGGCGGCTGAGCCCGGCCGCGTAGCTCACCGCATCGAAGGAGACGAAGGGCAGAAGCCGGCTCACGAGGACGATCGCCGTGAGCGCGTTCTGCGACCCCGCAAGCCCCCGGTCGATCCCCGGACCGGTCCAGCGCCGGACGACGTCGAAGCCAAGAACCCGCGCGAGGCCGAATGCCACGAGCGCGCCAAGTTCCGCGCCGGCCACGACCCAGACCGTCCCCCACGTGTGCCCATAAGCCGCCCCGGACGCGAGGGCCACGGGCGCGCTCGGGATCGGGCTCGCGACGACCGCGAGCGCCATGAGGCCAACGACGAGAAGTGGCCCCGCCGGGCCTGCCTGCGCCACCAGCGCCTCGAGCGCTTCCCCGTCGATCCGGCTCGCGAGGTCCGGGGCGCCCCAGAGGAGCCAGATACCACCGGCAAGGGCCGCGAGAGCCGCGACGATGGCCACCCTCCTGAACCCGCGCCCCGTCACGCGTCAGAGCGCGCGCGGCTCGTAGCCCGCGTCGCGGATCGCGGCGGCGAGTGCCTCGGCGTCGAGCGCGCCGTCGACCCGGACCTCCTTTGTCCCGAGGTCGCATGCGACCGAAGCGCCCGGATCGACCGCATGGATCGCCTTTTCAATGCTGGCGGTGCAATGACCGCAACTCATGTCCTCTACCTTGAACTTCGCCATGGTGCTTCTCCCGTTTCCCCCCGGAGATGGGGCTTCCCGCAACGGGAAGGTCAAGGGCCGGAGCGGGAGTCGGCGCGGCGCCGACACTGCGTTGATCCTCGGATGGCGGGGAGGGCTCAGATGGCGTCCACCGCCTCCGATAAAAGCTCACGCACGTCCCCCGCCACCGCCTTCAGCTCGGCGTTGTCGATCGCGCTCATGGAGGCGACAGGGTCCACGGCGCTCACCTCCACATCCTGCCCGACCTGCCGCAGGATGACGTTGCAGGGCAGCATGGCCCCGACGCGGGGCTCGAGGCCGATCGCCTCCCACGCCATCTTCGGGTTGCAGGCGCCGAGGATCACGTAGGCGTCCATGTCGCGGTCGATCTTCTTCTTCATGGTCTCCTTCACGTCGATCTCGGTCAGGATGCCGAAGCCTTTCGCCGAAAGCGCCTCGCGTGTCCGTGCCTCGACCTCCTCGAAGGAGGCGCCGTCGATCCGTCGGGTGATCGTGTAGCTCATGTGCCGTTCTCCAGTGCCTTCCGCCGCGCCTCATAGTCCTCGATGTCTATCTCGCCGCGCGCGAGCCTCTGCTTCAGCGTCTCGAGCGCGTCGCTCCTCCGCGGCCGCATATGCCCCTGCTCGCTGAGCCAGCGGACGAGGAACACCGCGCCCACGATCAGCGCGCCCCAGAACAGGATCATCATCCCGAAGCCGAGGCCCATGCCCCAGCCGCCCATGTGGCCATAGTAGCCATTGCCGCCGGGATCCGCCTGCAGCGGACCCGCCGCAAGCGCCACCAGGAAGCCGCCGATGCCAAGCCGGGTCATGTTCTCCTCCTCATGCAGTGTCATCGGGAAACCCGGCACCTCAAATGGTGTTCCTCCGATGCCGGAGGTCCCCGCTCGTCCGGGATCAGGCGATGCGACAGGCAGAGGAGAACAACGAGCGGATGATTGCACTCGCGGCAGGCTTCATGCTGGTGGCCATTCTGGGCATGTTTCACCACCTCGCGCTTCGGGTTCTGAGGAGCCTTGCGAGACCGGTCGAGCGACGGCCGAACACCTCGATCCTGACCGCGTTCCTGGGACTGCTGGTGATCCACACCGCCGAAATCCTCGCGTTCGCTGCGGCATTCGGCGCCCTCCTCGGACTCGCTGGAATCGGCTCGCTGACAATCGATGGCGCGCCGGTCGCCGGGCTGGACCTCGTCTACTTCTCCGGCATCAACTTCACGACGGTCGGCTACACCGACATCAAGGCCAGCGGGCCCTTCCGGCTGATCTCCATGATGCAATCGCTTGGGGGCTTCATGGTGCTGACCTGGTCCGCCACCTTCCTCTATTCCATCTGGCGCGAGGCGCTTTCGGCCAAGTGAGGTCTCCCGCTCAGCCGAAGGTGAACTTCCCCATCATGCCACGGTTTTGCGGGCGCGGCGGTCCACCGCACTCGGAGAGCACCTGGAAGGCGACGCCGGGCGCATCGGTCCTGCACCTCCCTGTCTGCTCGTGCCGACCTACCGGAGGTCGGGCCCTCCGTTCCTGCTCTCGCATGGCGTGTGCTGTCGAGGAGAACTTGGCTCCTTCATCCGAAACACATGGTGATTACGTTGCCCTTGAGTGGAGGAGAAATCGCTTCCCGGACCTTCGCCGCGCGGTGTCGCAATGGCCGGGATGGGCCGATCGCGTAGGTCAAGCCATCAACTGATAGCGAGGTCGCTCGCGGTCTTTCCCGCTTCCAACGCCTCCACGAACCACTGCGGTTTGCGCCCCCGGCCCGACCAGGTGAGCGCCGGGTTCT
>VFQP010004537.1_pt1 | contig 12829 bp, 12 predicted proteins | sample 3512351 | NCBI WGS metagenome assembly VFQP01 (sample SAMN10412372, study PRJNA504923) | tailings metagenome | isolation source: Relicate 1 Philex TSF1 revegetated site | place: Philippines: Tuba, Benguet | collected 2017-08-29 | reverse complement strand
TTCCCCCCCCCCCCGTCCCGCCTTGTCCCCCATGTCATCGTCATGCTGCATTTGCCGCCGCCTGTGTGGCGCCGGTGAGCAGAGCGGAGAACGGAGCATGCAAGCCTCATGCAAGCCGCGCACCTGAGCAGCGTCTCCCTCGCTGCCCCGGCCACCTGCACCCGCCTCGCCCACTGCTGCCCCTCCAGCTCCGCCGTCCCCACGCCCGCGGGGCGCCGCGCACCCGCCGCCGCCGCCGCCGCGCCGCCCTCCTCCTCCGCAACCCGCCCCGCGCCCCATGCCGCCTTCCGCCCGGACCCTCCGGGGGATCCCGTCAGCTTCGCCTCAGCTCCTCCTGATCCGCCGCCGCCACCAACCGACGCGTCCCCGCCCGTGCCCAGCGAGCCAGCCCGCTTCGCGTGCATGGCGTTAGGGCTTGCGTTGGGGTTTGCGGCGGGCGGCTTGGTGGCGCTGCCGGCGGTGCCCGGGCGGGGCAGCAGGTCCATGGTGTTGAACTCGGGGATGAGCTCCCCCGCCACGGACTGGCGCCTAAACAGGCGAAACAGGAAAGGGATGAGGAGGCAAGGAGAGCATGGGCTCCTTGTGGTGTCCTACGCCCCGCAAAGCAATCACCTGCGGAAGTGGTGCGCCGCCCCGCCCGACGACGCGCCGCCCTTCCCCCCCCTGAACCATGCCCGCACTCTCAAAGCCCTAAAGCCCTGGAGCGCTCACCTGCGGAGGTGGTGCGCCGCCCCGCCCGACGACGTGCCGCCCGCGCCGGGGCTGGTGGCGTGCCCCGCCACGTGGCCGCCGCCCTCCCCACCTCCCAGCGCTGCCCATGCCTCTGGCTCGCTGACGCTGATGCGGCGGAGGCTGTTGGGCCCGCCGCCGGGGCTGCCGCCTGCACAGCATGCATGCAAACCCTAGGCAGGGCTTAGCAGGATTTCCGGCGGCAGATTCCTGATTGGGTTGCGGGGGGACGCGCACCTGCCATGGAGATTCTGCTGGGAAGCCAGGCGCCTCCGCCGCTGGCGCCGCCGGCGCTAGGGTTGTGCGACCTAGGTGGCGCGTGGGGGCTGTCAGCGGTAGACCCCGCATGGTGGCCCCGGGGGTCGAGGCTCACGCTGGGGGCCAATGAGACCGACTCTACGCAAGCACAACCGCCACAGGGTTAGGGCTTAGGGGTCGCCGGCGGACGCCGCACTGCGCTGCACCCCCAGTGCGACGGAGCGTTAGGTTTAGGGTTCAGGGTTCAGCGCACGCACCATGCAGGGTGTTGACGCTGGCGGTGCTCTCGCTGACGCGCGGCGGCGGCGCCACGCCCCTGCGGCCGTGCTCCCGCCCCCGCCCGCTCCCTGGCGCCTCCCTCTGTCCTCCTCCCTCCTGGTGCTCCTGCTCCTCCTCTGCAGTCTCGAACGACTCGTCGCTGTAGCCGTCGCCCGAGCCCCCGCCACGCGCGCGCATGGGGCTGGGGTTGAGGTCAGGGTTGCCGCCGCTGGGCCTGCCGCCGACGACGGGGAGGCCGCCTGGAGTGATCGTGACACCGTGACGATGACCAGGGAGGGCGAGAAGCGAGGACAGGCGTGCCGCGAGTGTGGTGGGACGAAGAAAAGCGGGGGGGAAGCAGGCAAGCGTTTGTTGCCGGTCTCGTCCTTTGCGAGCGACCATGAAAAGAGGAGGCAGTGCAGTGCTGCCGCGAACGCCGCCGCTGCCTTTATGCCCTCTCTGCGCTGGCCAAGTGCGCCGGATGAGGAGGAGCACCTGCTGCCGCCGCCGCTGCTGACGCTGGCCCCGCCCAGCTTGCGCTAACGTGCTCACCTGATGAGGAGGAGCCGGTGCCGCTGCCGCCGCCGCTGCTGCTGCTGCTCGTGGACACGGTCTGTGCCGCCAGCGACGTCTGCGCCAAAGGAAACCAAAGCAAACGAAAAGAAAAGGAAAGGGGACGGTTGAGGAAGGCTGGGGCAGTTGCGCCCGCTGCCCCTGTGAGTCGTTCAGTCCCGGGCACTGTACCTGGGCCGAGGGCACGGTGGAGAGGGGCCGGTGCGGCGCGGCGCCGCCGTCGCCCGCCTAAAGCACCAGCACGCAGCACACAGGAAGCAAGCAGCATCAGGGAACCTGTTCAGGAAAGGAACGAAAGGAATGGAACAGGGCCAGAGCGGAAAGGACGCCACGGCCGCCTCAGCCACGGCCGCAGCACGTGCGCACATGCTGGAGCAGGAAGGGCGAGGCGCCGCCGCCCGACCCGCCCAAACCGCCGCCGCCGCCGCCGGGTCCGGCGGCACCACCAGGCTGCTGCCCCTCCTGTGCGGCACGTGCCGTTGGCGTCCCACACACAGGAGGGGCTCGCGGGACAAATCGTTGAGAGCGCGTGGGCCCCGACCTGCATGCTGGGCCCTAGCTCAAGCCCTCACCTGTGCCGCCTCGCCCTCGAACCGGACCAGCCTGGGGCTGGCCAGGGGCGGATCACCACCGGGGGGAGCGGTGAAGGAGCCGCCGCCGCCACCGCCAGAGAAGCTTCCACTCGCCACCTGCAGCCCACGAGACACCAAGCGCAAGCGCAGTGGTCGCATCAGTCCCTGCGTCGCTGCTGCCGAGTCCCCTCTTGGCGGAGGCGCGAAAGCCGGGCAGCGCGGCCTCGGGACAACACGTGCAGCACGCCCAAGCATCCCCACCGCTCCCCACCTGCAGCCCAGGAGGCAGCACGCAATTCAGGCTGCCCCAAGCGCAGCCAGGCAGCACAGCCAGGCAGGGCGGCCCCGGAACATCACGCTCGCGCCTGCTGATCCCCCTTGGTGCCAGCAGCAGCAGCAGCAGCAGCAGCAGCAGCAGCCCTGCAGCAGACCGGACGCAGTAGATCCACTCCACTCCCGTGCTTCAAGCACGGGCTACTACGCTAGTCCCCCTTTGTGCCATGGCATGGAAGGCGGCACCGCTGACGCGCATTTGCAGGCCCCAGCTGCAGGCAGCCCTGCCAGCCGAGCAGCAGCAGCACCAACCATAACCACCTACCTGCAACGAGGAGCGAAGCAGCCGCCCGCCCGCCAGAGCGCTCCCTAGCTGCAGTGGCGGCACCACCCCCGCCGCTGCCGCCGCCCCGCCGCCGCTGCCGCCGCCGCCCAGCGGCGACCGCGGCGACACCGGCCCCCCAACCGTTGCCCGCCAACCGCCGCCGCCGCCGGCGGTTGGCGGTGGTTGGGTGGGGCCGACTGACAGCGTGGCGAGCTCGGCGAGCGAGTGCAACTGCAGGGACGTTTTCTCCACCTGCTCCAGCAGGGCCGCCGCCTTGAGGTTCTGGACCGCCATGGAGAGCACGCCCCAGCCGCCCAGGCCGACCAAGCCCTGAGGGCTTGCGGCGGCGCCGGAGAGCAGGGCGGGGAGCGGCGGGACCGCGGCCTCCAGGGCGCCGAGCGGCGTGCGCACCGCCGGCAGGCCTGCCGGCGGTTGAGCTTGCACGGGCAGGCCGTGCTCGGCGAGCAGGCGCTGGGCAGGGCTGAGCAGGGCTGGGTGCGGCTGCTGCTGCAGCCGCTGCTGCTGGAGGGCGGAGAGCGCGCGGGCGGCGGCGGTGGGCGGCGCCGAGATGCCTGCGTGCGTGCGCGATGAGCGGTTGTGGGGTGGGGTGAGCTGTGTAGAGAGGGCTCAGGGGCGGGATCGGCTGGACCTCTGAGCTTCCTAGCCGCACCCTGAGCTCGCCCGTCGCACCCCGACAAAGCCCTAAAGCCCTCACCTTGCATGCCGGGGGGGTAGGTGAGCGGCCCTCCGAGCGACACGCCCTCCAGCAGCCGCCGGCCCCGCTCGTCAAACGCCACCTGGGTGCCCACCTCGTTCATGGACCCTACCTGCATGAGGGCAGTGGGGCTTAGGGCTTAGGGTGCAGTGCCCTAGGCCCTACGTAGACCGCTGCGACTCTAGGAGTCTTGCCTCTCCTCGGGGCATGCGGGAGGGGCGGGAAACACACACAGGGAGGGAGGGTGAGGGTAGGGTTAGGGTTAGGGTTGCGCGCCTGCACGCAGACGGAGCGCAGCGCGGCGCCCGCTGCCCTCCTGCGCTCGGCGCCCAGCGGCGTCAGGTCCACCTCCTCGATCTGCGTGGCGGCCTCGGCGTGCGGCGCCACGGCCAGCACCTCGGCGTCGCTGCGCCCTGCATGAGGGTTTGGGGGTTTAGGGCACAGGCGCACAGCGCGCGGTCGCTTCCCTGGCCCTGGCGGAGCCACTTCAGAGCCATTTTGACAGAAAGGACGGAACAGGCTCAGAGAGGATCCTTGGCCGCAGCGGGTCCGCACCCGACGCAACCCGGCCAGGGGCAGGAGGCGGGTTGAGCGACGGCGACCTGGACACGCCAAACACGGCTGGCGGTGGGCCCAGCCACGCCGCCGGCGCCGCCGGCACCGCCACCTCCCCCAGGATCGCCTGCACGGCACGACGGGTTGTACGCATGCACCCCCCTTCCAAAACCGTCAACGCTTGTGAATTCAGGGGAGAGGGACCGACTTTACTCGGGCTGCTGCCGCGCCGTAAGCCCTAAGCCCTAGTGAGCCCATGCCAGCGCACCTGCCCCGTGACGAGCGCCGTGCTGTGCCTCGCCGCCGACGCCGCCGCCGCCACCAGCTGCGGCGGCGCCCACTCCTCCGGCACATGCGCAGGCCCTAGCCCGGCCGCCTGGGCGGGCGCCGCGAGCGGGGCGGCCAACCCTACCCCCCCGGCGCTCCACGACGGGGAGATGCCGCCGAGCGGCGCATGGAGGTTTTCCCCCGAGGTGGACAAGCCCTCATGCGTGGTGGCCCTGACACTGCTGCTGTCGTCGTCGCGGGGGCTGGACCAGGGCGCGGAGGAGGAGCGCTCGCCGTCATGGGCGAGGGCTTGCGAGCCCTCGTCCTCCTCCTGCTCCTCGTCTGGATCACGGGGCGTCGCCGCCTGCGGGCGGGGACAGCACAGAGCGCAGGGATTCACAGGCGATCTGGCAGCACACACACCGCTCGGATCTCGTGCTTGCACTAACGTGATCACGTGGCTTGCATGAGCCGTGAAAGCGATCGGAGAGTCCACCTGCCCAGACCCACAAGGCCCAATCCAGCGCAAGCGAGCTGCCTGTGGGGCCCTGGAACCCAAGCCCTGCAGCCCCCTCGCACCTCGGAGATGCGGTACAGCTCCCTGGAGGCCTTGGGCCCGGGGATGCCGTCGCTGGGCGAGCCGCCGCCGCTGCTGCTGCTGCTGCTGCCAAAGCGCTGCTTCACCTGCACAAGGGGCGGTCAGACAGGAAAGGAGCGCCGTCACGTGCGAGGCTGTGGACGGCAGGCTGCATCGTCGTCACAGCGCCAAAGAGGGAGCCAGGGTGGGTGTGTGCCTCCCTTCAGACCCCTGCCCTCTGCACACAGTCCGGGCCTGCTTGTGAGAGGGGCGGCGCAAGCCCTGATACTCAAAGCCCTCACCACTTGCATGCCGGAAAGCAGGTCGTCCACCTCCTCCAGCAGCACCACACCCACGCACATGCAATCCCTGAAAGCACTCACCACTTGCATGCCGGAAAGCAGGTCGTCCACCTCCTCCAGCTCGTCCACGCCCCGCAGGGGCTGCCTGGGGCTCGACGCTGCGCTGCTGCTGCTGCTGCCGCGCCCTGCGCCCGTCTTGACCTGCATGCGAGCAGCAGCCCTCCATGTTCTGCTCGCTGTGCACACACTGTCTCCATGAGGGTTTAGGCACTGCCCCCACCCGGACCCAGGGCCGTCCAGAACAGAACAGTGCCTCACCACCGTCATCCCAGCCAGCAGGTCGTCGAGGTCGTCGTCCAGGGCCGCCGCGGCAGCCGGCGCTTTGGCAGGAGCGGGCGGCTTCGCCGGTGGCGCCCTGAGCGCGGCGACGACACGACATGACACGACTCGCAGTGTGCTGCGAGGCGAAGACGCGGCGCAAGAGTGTGGAGAGAAGCAGCGTGGGCCGGAGCGCACCAGGAAGAGGAGCGACCCTGCGGCGGCGCCTGCGGCTCGCGCTCCTCGTCGTCGCCCGAGCTCGCCGCCTGCAGATCGTTGATCGTCATGAGCCTCGGCCGCCCGCCTCCACGCCCGCTGCTGCTGCTGCTGCTCGCGGACGAGGCGCTGCTGCTCGCGCTGGTGGTGCGCGTGAGCGCGGAGGAGGAGCCGGACGCGCCGCCCGCCTCGCCCAGCGAGCTCGCCGCCTCGAGGTCGTCGATCGTCATGATTCGAGGGCGGCTCGCCGCCGCGCCGCGGCCGCTGCTCCGGTCGCCGCCGCTGGGCTCGCTCGCGCTCTCCGCCGGCGTCTCCTCGCTCTGCGAAGCCTCGAGCGAGCTCGCGGCCTCTAGGTCGCCGATGCCCATGACGCGCGGCCGCGCGTCGGAGCTCCCGCTGCCGCCGCGCCCGCTGGACGACGCCTCGCTCGCCGCCTGTAAGTCGTCGATCGTCATGATCCTCGGCCGCCCGCCGCCACGCCCGCCGCTGCTGCTGGTGCTGCTGCGCGCGTCCTCTCGCGCGCTGCCGTCCTCGACAGAGCTCGCCGCCTGGAGATCGTCCATAGTCATGATGCGCGCCCCGGCGACGACGCGGCCGCCGCTCGAGCCGCTCCGCCTGCCGCCGCTCGACGCCTCGCTCGCCGCCTGCAGATCGTCGATCGTCATGATCCTGGGCCGCCCGCCGTCGCTGCTGCTGCTCGCGCCGCTCGCCGATGGGCTGGGCCGACGGACGGGCGGGCGTGCAGGCGCCCCTCTCGACCCCTTCTTCTCGTCCTCCTCCGATGACGTCCCGGAAATGTCCGGCGTGCTGTCTGGCGTCCTCGAGAGGCGCCGCACCGGCGCCCGCGCCTGCTGCTGAACCGCTGGCTTCGCCGCGAGGGCTGCCGCCGCCCTCGGCGGAGGCGCCGCCGTCATGCCGCCGCTGAGGCCGCCCATCTGCGGCGTTGCGCCTCGGCTGGGTGGGGGTGGGGCGGTGGCCTTGGGCGCGGGCGCGGGGGAGGGCTGGCGGGCCGCCACGGCGGGGTTCCCGTCGCCTGAACGGGCAAGGCAACAAGTGCTTGGATCTCCTTCCGCAATTTGCGGCCTGGCGCAGGGTTCGCCTGCTTGGGCCATTGCTGCGACCTGGTTTAGGGCATACCTGATGAGGACATGGAGATCTCGAGCGAGCCGTCCTCGTCCTCTGAGAACTCGATGCTGAGCGACTCCACCTGGGGCTTGGCGCCCGCCTGCGCATAACGGTTAGGGTTAGAGCCAGGGCGCGTCATGCAACGCAGCCTGGTGGAGGCAGCGCCCCATCCCGGAGCGGCGCAGCTTGGCGCAGCAGTGCTGCGTGCCTCTGGGAGCGCAGGAGCGCCGACTTAAGGCAGAAGCAGAGTCTAAAGCAGAGTCAGCGGGCGGTACACCACGGCCAGCACCGCCCTCGGCTCCACTCACAGAGGAGCTGATCTTGGTGAGCGTGGGCCGGCTGCCTCCGTCGAGGCTCAGGATCTCAGCGCTAGACTGCCCGCCCAGGCTGCGGCCCCGGGCCAGCTTCCACCCAGCCACCTGCCGCCCGCCGCTGCCGTCGCTGCTGCCCCCGTCGTCGTCGTCGTCGTCGTCGTCCTGAGCAGGCAGCAGTGAGAACGCGCACACGTGGCGGGACGTGTGGCGTTGAACCGTGAGGGCGCCTGCAGGCGGGATGTGTGCGTCCCCTGGACGCGATGCGTCACTCCCGGCATTGGCGTCCTGACGTGGCTGTGATCAGGTGCCGCTGGCCAGCACCCCGCCAGGCCCTCACAGCAACACACCAAAGACCGCTCAGTCCGTCCTCACGGCTCCCCGTACCCCATGCCCAGTCCCCCACAGGCACGCACGCGTGGCATCGCCAAGCCCTAACCTGCGCCCCAAAGCCCTTCTCACCTGCGAGTACGAAATGCTCACGTCGTCGCCCGACCCGCCCACACTGATGTCCATCTGCGACGCCGTCGAGCGGGCGGGGCGGAGCTGCCCGGAAGCTGCCGCCACCGACAGCGCCGCCGGCTTGCTGTTGCGGCCAGTGGAGGTGGTGGGCCGCGCCGGCAGCCCTGCCGCGCTGGCGCCGGCGGGCGCGTCGCCGGGTCCTCGGCTGGACTTTGGTCGGGCGCCGGGCGAGGGGGCGGCGGGGCGGGCGGGATGGCTGCCGGGCGCCGGCGGGTGCCTGCCCGCGCCGCCGGTGGAGGAGGCGTCGCTGAATTGGATGTCGCCTGCGGGCCAGGCAGGCAGGCACGGGCGTGGGGAGCTCTCAAAGCCTTTTCTGTGGAGCCCAGGTCTGTCGGTCCTTTCCTTTCTGTTGACTGAAAGGCTTGCTGAACAAAAGGAAGAGAGGGCAAAGCACCTGAGAGGTCGGCGGAGAGGTCGGAGACGCCGCTGACGCTGAAGGAGGTCTCCTGCTGGGCGGCGGGGCCCGGGCGGCCCGCGCGCGTGACGGGGCGCGCGGCGGCGGGCGCGGTGGCGGGGGGCGCGGACAGGCCCTGCCCGCGAGGCAGCGGAGGCTTCCCTGCGCATCGCGAGCGGGAGCGTGAGGCGCACGCTGCGATCAAGAGCGTGAAGCCTGCACGCGATGCGCCTGCCGCAGTGGCTTTGCTGTGTGAGCCGATGTCGTTTGTTGTGTGTGGCCGTGTGCTGCTGCCCAACAAGGCAGAACATCGCACGCACCAGCAGCGCCCGACGTGTGTGGCCGCGGCCCTCCTGCCAAGGCACCTTGCGGGCCAGCCCTCGCTCCGGAAGCAGCAGAAGACACGCCGCTGCCGCCGCGCCCTGGCGCTGAAGGAGCACTGCGTGCCGGCGGCGCGCCCGCCCCGACGACAATCTCGCCGCTGTCGTCCTCCAGCTCCACGCTCTCCCCGTCGTCGCTGAACTCGATCTCCACGTCGTCGAAGCTGTCCTCCTGCTGCGCGGGCCTCCTGCTGGGGGCCTGGCGGGCCGGAGCGGGGTTGCTGGGCCGCGCCGCTGCGCCGCCGGCGTTGTACGTCGACGCATGACCTGGAGAAGCGCGAGCCACAGGCCCAGGGACGCTGGCACCACCGGGTCGGCGCCCCATCACGTTGCCCGTCAGCGCCATGACGATTCCTGCTGCTGCTTGACGCTCCTGGCCGCCGCTGGCACGATGTGTGCAAGCTCGAACTCCTCGCGCGACGAAGAAGCGCGCGGCGAACTCGCGCCACCGGGCTCAAGGCCTGCACGAGCTGCTCAATCGTGTCCACCGCCGCATTTTCTGCTCTCTTTCGCGTGTGTGTGTGTGTGCACAGCCCCACACACTGGGGCTCAGCACGTCGGAGAGGCTGCTCGCTTCAGGCGGTGTGCTCAAGAGTGCATCGACGACACAATCCCTTACACGACGGTGACCGGGTCCACGATGCAGGCAGGGCAGGCGCGCGGCCCGCCCCCTCCCACGCTCAACCGCTCACGGCCGGCGCAGCAGGGCGCGGCCGCCGCCCCCACACGATCCCAAGCAGTGGCCAGCACAGGCGCTGGGGCAGGGCGTTCAGAGTGTACGTCGCAGCCTTTGGTTGAGCAGCAGCCAGCCAGGTTGTCGAAGGCACGTCTCAGCAACTCCCTGACAGAGCCCAGCGTGCTCGCGGCGCGCGTTTGGAGTGGCGGCGCACACGATACGCCGCGCCGCGCGCCCCCCCACCACCACACGCACGCAAGCCGGCGCGAAGATTCCCGCCGGCCCGCGCGGGCGAGAGGGGGTGGCGCGACGGCGCCGCGCGCGCCGCCCGCGCCCGCGGAGCGACGCGACGGGCCCCTAGGTACGTCCAGACGGAGGGTCCTCATCTCCTCACCGCCGGCAGAGCCAGCGCGCCCCGCCGCCCAGGGGCCCCGAAAAAACGAGGCCCCGGACGCCGGGCGCGGCGGCGCCGCAGGAGCCTGCTTAGAAGACGCGGATGGGCTTGCCCATGCTGGTCTTGATGTAGAGGCAGCGCACGTTCTGCCAGTTCTTCTTGAGCAGCGAGACCAGGAAGTTGACCGAGTAGACGATGTTGGTGCGGATCTCGGCCTCGGTCATGCTCACGTTGGCCACCGCCACGCCCATGCACAGCACCTGCGCTCAGGGCGTTTGTGGAGCGTGGTCAGAAGTTGTGGCCAAATCAGCTTGCGAGGCGGGGCGGGAGGTGCCTGGGCGCAGGGCGTTGGGGCAGTGGCGGCGGCGCGGCAACGCACCTTCTTGAGCTGGAACTTGATGGAGGCCTTGGTCTCGTTCACCTGCAAGGTGAGAAGGGGGAACGGCAACGAGGCCTCAATGGTGCACGCGAGGAAACAGCGTGGGGGGAGGCAGAGGGGGCGGCAAGAGCGTCGGGGGCAGTCGCACGGTTTGCGGGCGGGCGGCGAGACGGGGGCGTTGCTGCGGCAGCCGCTCGCTCGCTCCCTACCAGCTCCCTCGCTCCGTGTGGCGGGCGCACCTGCTCCTGGACGGACTTGTTGATGGGCGAGGGGAACTTGCCGGCCTTGTTGAGGCCGGGGCCCAGCAGACGGGGGATCTGCTTGATGACCGCCTCGGAGGCCAGGAAGGCGTGGTACGACTGGGCTGCGAGGAGGAGCGGCGCCGGGGGGCGAGCCAGGCGCGCAGGAGCCAAGGTCGTGAGGGGGCGAGGGCCGGAACGCGCGTGCGCTGCCCTGGCAGTGTGGCAGAGGGATGCAGGAAAAGGCAGCGTTTTCTTCTTCTTCTTCTTCTTACCCAGCTTCTTGACCAGCTTCTTGTTCTTGTTGAGCTTCTTGAGGTCGTCCACCGTGCGCGACTCGACCTGGATGGCCGCCGCCTGCTCGCAGTGCTTGACATCGCCCAGCACGCACACCTGCGCAGCGTGCGTCGGACGGCGTGAGGCGCGCCCCGTAAGGTTGAGCCCCAGGGCTGCGAGGGAGGGAGGGGAGAGCAGCCGCCGCGGCGCGCCGGCGCACCTTCATGCGCGGGCGGGGGATGTAGGGCAGCTTGACAGAGCCGGAGAAGCGCTTGTCCTTCTGGGGGTCGTAGTTCTTGAGGCCGATCTGGAGCTCGATGGTCTCCATGAACTTGCGCGGCTTGGCGCGCGAGGCCTCCAGCAGGTCTGCGCAGAGCACCCCTCAGGTCGAGCGAGGACGAGTGTGAGCTCGCCTGCATCAGGACGGTGCTGCCCACCTCGCTGTGCTGCTGCTGGATCACGCCGACGCTGCTGTTCGCTCGTGCGTGCACGCCCCACGGCGCAGGGGGATCGCGCGAGGGGAGGTGCGTCCTTCCCGAAGGCGAGCTGCACGGCGTGCTGCTCATCACGGGGAAGCAGCATTGTTGGTGACGGTGCTGCGTGCGCGCTCTGCGACGCCTCGCTGGGCTGGCACTTGCTGCGCGTAGTGCCGCAGCGTCCGAGCACACGGCTCCCCGCCGACTCACTGGAGATGGCCTCCTTGAGGACATCGTTGCTAAGCTTCGACATGGTGCTCTGCGGACGCGCGAGCGCACAAAGACGGGGCAACTCCTGGCTCTCGCGTGTACTTCTCGGCGGCAAGCCGAGCCGACGAGCCTGTGCCCAGGTTGGGAGCGAGAGCCGAAAGCCTCACCTGCTCTGCTGCTGCTGTGACTGCGAAGAGGGCGAGCCAGGGCGCCGCGCCGCGATTTGGCGAAAAGCAAAGCTCCAAACGCGGGCTCTCGTCCATGCATCGACTGAGCAAGCGCCAGGAGCGCGTGAGCAGCACCGCGGTAGCCTCACTAGTATCGCCTGCACCACGCTTTCGCTCCTCTGGGGGAGCTCATCATCGAGAGTTTGGTACCTCGAGTCAGTCCCTGAGCAGCGAGCAGCAGGAAGCGTGACAGCACGTACGCGGTGCAGAAGCAGATTGAAGCCAGTCACAGCGAGCTAGTGGTGAGTGGCTGAGCTCCGCGCTCCGTGCTAGCGGTGATTGGCGTTCAGCGAGCAGCTCGACCACAACCGACGTCCGACCGCGCGCACGGGGCAAGCCAACAATCAGAACACGCTCCAGGAGTTCTGCAACGCGGAATCGGTTCGTCCCGCTCGGGGGCGCTCGGTCAATGATGCATGTTGCCGTGCGTCAACGACCGCAGGCGTGAACACACCGAGAGCAGCCGCGTCAGAGGCGACGAGTGAGGACGCATCCGAGCAAGTCATCCGCTCATTCTGGCAGCGCGTGGTTGAGCAGCGGATGGGACTGAGGCCAACTCCGCACCCGTAGAGCGGAGCAACTCGTGCGCGTCAGCCACCGTGGCGAGCGCGACAACGACAGCGGCAGTGGCCGTGCAAGCATGAGCGCAGCGGCTTCGGCTCCGATGCCGGTGGTGGCCGCGCTCGGGGCCGCATCGGCCGCGTGCCCCGGGCCCGGCCCCCCGCCGGCAGCCGGCGCGCACTCGCCCATCCGAGGCGGTGCTGGGGGCGGAGCGCCGCCGGCAGCAGCGCCGTCGCCGTGGGGGCACATCCTCGGCGGCGACGGCGACAGCGGCTCCTTCTGCTCCTCTCAAGGCTGGGACGAGGAAGAGGACCTCTTCGCCGAGGACAGCGTGCGCGACGGGCGCAGCAGCGCGCCGATGCGCTCGACGCCGACGGCGCTCCAGCGCCTGCGTGCCGCCAGCACCACGGGCGTCTCGGCGATGGACGCCATCCGCGAGGCGCGCGCCGCCGCGCGCGCCGCGCGGCAGCTGCAGTCCGACGCCGACGGCCACCCGTGGCAGCCCCACCCGCGCGAGCACCGCAGCTCGTCGCCCGGGCACCCGCCGCCGGTGCCACAGCTGCGCACCAGCGGCCGCGCCGGGAGCAGCGGCAAGGGCATGCTCCTCGACCTCTTTGGCGCCACCCGCACCACCGCCACCTCGTCCCCCGGCGCCACCGCATCCGCCGTCGAGCAGGACCGCCCCTCGCGCAGCGCGCAGAGCATGTTCGGCGCAAACCCT
>VFQP010004536.1_pt1 | contig 12829 bp, 15 predicted proteins | sample 3512351 | NCBI WGS metagenome assembly VFQP01 (sample SAMN10412372, study PRJNA504923) | tailings metagenome | isolation source: Relicate 1 Philex TSF1 revegetated site | place: Philippines: Tuba, Benguet | collected 2017-08-29 | reverse complement strand
GCCGCCGCCATCTCCGGCATCGCAAGCGCGCAGGCCTGCGGAGCCCCATGCCATGGGCCCACCAGGCCAGGCGCCAGGAGCCCACGCACACCTGTCGTTGGTGTCCATGACGCGCCTCCACGTGATGGACTCGGGGTCAATGTCCAGGCGCGCAAACTTGGACTTCTGCGCGCGGCGCAAGGGGAACGAGCGCATCCGCGGCGCACCGTCAGGGAGCACCGTGCTCAACTCTAGCAGCAGCGGCGCAGGTATCACGTGCCAGCAGCTCTGCCTGCTACCATACCCAAGCCCTCATGCATGGCGTGAGCCCTCGGAAGCGCACCTCCTCGGGCGTGAGCTCCGAGGGGTCCGTCTTGGTGATGCCCAGCTTGGCCAGGCGCCGCAGCATGACGGGCGCAAACTCACGCTTGCCCTGCATGAGGGCACGCGACGGTGGGTCACTGCCACGGTGGGACTGCCGCGGCCACCACGCACGCACCGCTGCCTGCCAGGGAACGGCCGGGCCGCGGCGCTCCCTTGCGGCTGGCTGGCTGCCCTGGGGGGCGCAGCAGGACGATGGCCCGCCCACGCCTCGTCCCGCCGTTTCTGCTGCAGGGCTGACGGCTGCGCTTCCGCTCGCCTCGCTGCAGCGGCGGCCACGGCAGCGGTCACCTGCCCGACCCACCCCACTCACCCACACCACCTGCTTGTCGGCGGGGCCCCCCGAGGCAAGCAGTCGCCCTGAGCAACCCTTCCTCCCCCTCCTCCCTCCCTCCCCCTCTCTCCACCTCACCTACTTGTCAGCCACCCCGAGGAAAAGTCGTCGCCTTGCGCAGTGCCCCTCACACTCCTACCCCACCCACACCTGCTTGTCGGCGGGGCACAGGCGGTTGAAGAGCGCCTCGTCGCTCTGCGCCTTTTCGTGGAACATGCGCACGTCAATGGCGGCCGCCAGGAGGTTGTTGGCCGCCGTGATGGCGTGGATGTCGCCCGTCAGGTGCAGGTTGAGCTCCTCTGCACAAGTGCACACGAAGGGGGGGGGGGGAGGGGAGGAGGCCAGGCGGGTTTGCTCGGAAGTGGACGGGGCGTGACGGTTGTGGCTGGCAGAGAGCTGGAAGGAGCTGCGCTGCCCTGCCGCTGGTCACAATCCTCTTGCTGGCCGTGGCAGCAAGGTGGGACCGGAGCGGTGCAGGTGCTGCACCGCCTGCACTTTGCACGCCTGGCCGCCTGCGGCGCTGCTGCCCTCCGCTGCACCCTGCCGTGCGCTGCCGTGCGCTGCTCCCCCGTTGGTGCTGCTGCCGCCGCCGCTGGCCATACCCCAGGCAGCGCAGGACATGTGCGTCAAGCTCACCCATGGGGATGACCTGCGCGCGGCCACGCAGCAACCACCGTCAGCTGATTGCGGGCGCCCGGGATCCTCCCCAGGGACGGCACACGGCAACCTCAAGTTGGCTCTCTTTCCCCCCACCTGGCTGTAGCCGCCGCCGGCCGCGCCGCCCTTGATGCCGAACGTGGGGCCCTGGCTGGGCTGGCGCACGCACGTGAGCACCTGCACACAGCACGGGGATGGGAGGGGCGGCGACGCCAGCATCAGCGGTGCGTGGCGACGCCTCGTGCCGGGTGTGTCCCCCAGGGTGTGCACCCGATGGTGCACCCCACATCGGCGTCTGTGGTGGCGCAGCACGACGTGCCGCATCAGGCGCCCGCACCCCCCGCCGGGCAGTGTGTCCCTGGATGCAGGCCCCTGCAGCTGACCTTCTTCTTCAGGTAGGCGCCCAGCGCCTGGCAGAGGCCAATGGTGGTGGTGCTCTTGCCCTCGCCCAGCGGTGTCGGCGTGATGCCCGCCACCACCACTGCGCAGTGCAGCAGAGCAGCGCAGCGCAGCACCCTTGGAGCGTGCTTGCACGCGTGCTGTGCTGTGGCTGTGGGTCGCTTGCTGGCCGGCGCGGAGCACACGCGTCCGTGGCGCCGCCGCACGTACCATACTTTCCGTTGGGCACGTCCTTGAGGCGATCGCGCACCGACAGCTTGACCTGCACGCACCACGCACGCGCCAATTGCCGCTGGGCTGGATCCCTGGGCCCCAGGCGCTCCGCGCGCGCCTGTGCTCATCGAGATCGGTCCTGCTCCCGCTGTAGTAGAGATGAGGTGGCGGTGCGAGCGCAGCGCGCGCGTCCGCAGGCGCTGCTGTGCGGCTGGGCGCGCGGCTGGCCGTGCTACGCGCGGTGGAACTATCGCCGCCGCGCGCTCGCCTTGGCCTTGTGGACGCCGTAGAGGTCGAACTCCTCGGGCAGCAGTCCGAGCTGCTCTGCGATCTTGGTGATGTGCACCGGCTCGATGGACTGCGCGATGACAATGTCCTCCGGCACGGGCTTCTGCACCGCGAGCAGCGGCGCGAACTGGCTGGCCGACATGATGCGCGCCAAGTGCTGCAAGCAAGGACGGGCGCGGGAGGAAGAGGGGCTCCTGTTCAGCGAGGCTGCTGCGCAACTGAGCAACGCTGACACCAGCCTGCTGCCTGCTTTTGCTTGGGCTGCGCACGCGCCGCCGGGCCCTGTCGTCGTCAGGGCGTGCCCATGCGTGCTCCCGGCACGCAGCGTGCCGCAGCCACCTGGGCGGGCGTTCCAGCAGCACTCTGGCAGGCGGTCATGTGGCTGGCTGAGCCACATGGCAGCTGAGCGGCGCAGGTGCTTGCCGGCGGGAGCCCACCAGCCCACCACGCGGCACAGCGGCCCCCCGTCAGGGAGGTGACGGCCGCAGGGGCCAGACCTCCACCGCTGCTGACACATGTTCATCCTGAGCGCGGTGGAGGAGGAGGTGCGGGTGCACCCCCAGGACCTGCACAAGTCGCCGCTGGACGCCGTCACCGAGGTGATTGAGCAGCGCTACATCGACAGGGTGCTGCCGGACCTGGGCCTGGTCGTCACGCTCTTCGACATCCAGTCGATCGAGGGCGGCTTCGTGTACCCGAACGACGGCGCGGCCTTCTTCCGCACCAAGTTCCGCCTCGTCGTCTTCAGGCCCTTCCCGGGCGAGGTGCTGGTCGGCAAGCTCAAGTCCTGCAACAGGAACGGACTCCACGTCACGCTCGACTTCTTCGACGACATTTTCGTGCGTGCTGGTGCTCAGGGGGAGGGGGCACAGCATCTTGAAGCGTGCCAAGGGGCCAGCACCACTGCAGCTGGGGCGCAGGACCAGCACCAAGGGGAGCAGCGTGGCCACGAGGCCGCATGCTGGGTTGCGGCGGGGGCAGCGGCACCGAGACGCTCGGGGCGTGCTGCCCCGATCGGCGCAGGTGCCCGAGCACGCGCTGCAGGACTCGAGCTTCTACAGCGAGGCGGACAAGCTCTGGGTCTGGAAGTACGACGGTGCGTGCCCTGAGCTGGCCTTGGCAGCACGCGCGCGCGCCGCGGCAAGCGGAGCACCTGACGCCCGGCGTGCCGCACCTCCCGGCTGCAGGCAACGACCTGTACATGGACATTGGCGAGCGCGTGATGCTCAAGGTTCAGTCGGTCAAGTTCCACACGCCGCCGACGCCGCTGCAGCTCGAGCGCGCCACCACGGAGGAGGAGAAGCTCGTGGGCACCGAGGCCAAGCCCTTTGTGCCCATGGAGGTGGTGGGCGACATGAATGGCGACGGGCTGGGCATGCTGGCCTGGTGGGCGCCGCCCGACGAGGACGAGGCCGGCGACCAGCCCATGGAATGAGGAGGGGCGCGCAGGCGGCTGCCGGCATGCGTCCTGACCTGTGGGCAGCGGCGCCTGGGCGCCCGACCGCAGCTGGGTGGCGCCTTGGGGCAGCTGTCCGAGGGCAAGCAGGAGCGTGGGGCAGCCCGTCAGGCACGCCTGCACCTGGGCCGCAGCAGCCCCGCACGCTTCCATCTGGGGCGCATGCGGGCAGGTGCGCTAGCGGTCATGTCCCCGTGCCCTCGACTGAGGATGCGCAGCTTCCCCGGGCACGGGTGTTGCCCTGCTTGGCGGTGGACTCGGACCGCGTGACGGTGCACCGATGTTGTTGCTATTTGGTTTTGCCACGAGTCGTGAGAGAACGCTTGCAGCGTTGGGACAAGCACTATGAATCAGCTGGTGGCGAGGGAAAAATCCTGCAGCACCCAAGACGCTCCACAGTCGCTCACCCGCACAGGTTGCTATCCTCACGCGCCCACCCAACCACCCACCAGCTGCCGTTGCGGCATGACAGCATGCACACAGCAAGGCGCCCGTCCTCCCTATAATGCGTCCACACGCCAAGGCCAAGGCCCATACACCGTCCACACGCTCCTCCTCATGTCAGCTCACAAGCCTCCTCAGGCCCTCTCTGTCTCTCTCTCTACAAGTGCTCTCGCGTGCCGAGGCGGTTGCCCCTGCCGCGCCGAGCCGGAGCTGCACCTGGGCGCCCAGTGGCCCCTCACACCAGGTTCTGGTCGACGGTGACGAGCTGCACGACACCGCCCTCGCTCATGACGTCCGACTTGACGTCCCGCGGGCACTGGCTAACGACAACGCGGTCGCCCGGCGACACCAGGCCCACCGCCTTGGCCTGCGACGCACGCACAGCACGCCGGTCGCACAACCAGTTCGTCGCCGCCACCAGCCTGCACGGAGCGCGGAACCCGGCGAGCGCGGTACGGAGAGCGCACTGCACTCACGTAGTCGAGCACGCTGTCGAGCACCTCGCCGGCCTGCTGCGTGCCGGGCGGTGCGTCCACCATGACGGGCAGCGCGCCGCGGAAGACCAGGCACGCCTTGGCGGCCTGCCCGTGCGACCAGTTGCTCAGGTGGCTCAGGCTCAGCAGCGTGTCGCTGCCCACCTGTATTCAGCGCGCGCGGCAGCAGCACTCACGTCCCTCATGAGCACTCGAGGGTAGGATCACATCACGGTGGCAGACGCCACGCACGCGGAGCGTGACGGGTGATGCGCAGGAAGAACAGCAGCGGCAGTAGCGTGCGCGGCCTGCGCACCTTCTTCATGCCGTTGGGCGCGCCGGACTTGGCGGTGGGAGAGCTGCGGTCGCCGTTGGTGGAGAAGCGCGCCGCGTTGGGGTCGGTGCACACCACGGTCAGGATGGGCTGCCTGGGGCGGTACCTGCGCAGCCGCACAGGGCAGGTAGGGGCGTGCGGGCTTGATTGATGTGTGCGAGCTTTGGCTGCGGCCTCTTGCTTCCACTTGAGGCAGGAGGAGCTCACTTGGCGACGAGGCGCGCCGTGCGGCCCGTGACGGTGAAGACGACGATGAGCTTGGCGTCCATCTTGTGCGCGGCGCGCACGGCGCCCGAGGCCAGCGCCTCGGCCTGCGCGTGTGTGCAGAGGGGTGCGCGTGGGTGGGCACCATCCAGCACGCGTGGGGCGCCAGGGAGGAGCACTTGGTGGGCGCACGCGGGCAGCGTCGCCACCAGTGCTCACCCTGTCCCAGGCGGCCAGCGAGGTGCTGACGGGGTTCTCCTGGGACTCGGCCATGGCGCGATAAAAGCTATAGTTGTCGAAGACCGCCTCGGCGCTGCGGCAGATGGCCGCCACGGTGCGCACCGTGCTGGCGGGGTACTTGCCTGAAGGCGCCGGGCACATGCAAACACGCAGGCGCAGGGCGCCACGGTCCAGACACAGAGCGCGTCGGAGCAGCGGAGCACCCACAGCGAGACGCGCTGTGGGCGGGCGGGGGCGGGCGGGTGAGCATGCGCAACGGCAGGAAGCCTCAGCCAGCGCACCGCGGAAGGTCTCGGAGCCGAGCAGGATGCCGTCGGCGCCGTCCAGCACCAGGTTGGCCACGTCGGTGGCCTCGGCGCGCGTGGGTCGAGGCGCGTCTGCGGGGGGCATGCGGGTGCACGTGCAGGGAGCAGGACCTCGATTGCCAAGGTGGTGGGCGCCTAGCACCAAAGTCGCCGCACGTGCCCCAGGGCGCCCTCGGCTGCGTGCTGAGCAGCAGGACCTGGCGTGGGCCTGAGCAGCGGCCTGCACGCGACGCGAGCAGGAGGACGCTGCCTCGGCGCCCGCGCACCCGTCATGGTGTCGACCACGCGCGTCACGAAAACCGGCTTGCCCTGCTGGTTGCAGTTGCGCAGCATCATGCGCTGAGCGATGTTGACCTGCAGGCGTATGCACGCATGCACAATGGCATCGAGCACTGAGGTCACCTGCTCCCCTTCCAAGCGGGAGAGAAAGAGAGAAGCACTCAGTGGCTGGCCCATGTCAGTGACGCACCTTCTCTGCGGGCGCATGCGGAAACACAAGCGTGAAAAAGCAATGCGATCCTGGCAGTGGCCACGCTGGCATCCCTTGCGGGAGCAAGATGAGAGAAGCAACACAGTGGGTAGGCCACGTCAGTGGCGCACCTTCTCTGGCTCAAGGCAGGTGCCCAGCGACCCGCGGCTGAAGAGCACGGCGTCGGCCGCCCGCACGATTGCGTCGTGCGCCACCAGGCCCTCCATGTCCTCGATCTTGGCCACCACCTTGACGTGCCCCAGGCCCAGCCTGCGAGCGCGTGGGCGCAGCGTCGGCAACAGTTTCCGCCTCGCACCGAGACAGCATCCCGCTCGGCGCGCCTCTGGGCTGAGCGCCTCTCCAACGGGGCCCCTGGCAGCGCCCGCCGCGCACACACCGCAGCACGCGCAGCGCACCTGGCCAGCAGCGCGCGGCCCTCCTCCACGTCGGTGGCGCTGCGCGTACGGGGCAGCGCCAGGAACTCGAGCGCGCCGCCCGCGCCGCCGTTGCCGGTGCCGCCCGCCGTGGCGGCGGCCCACTGCTTGAGCTGCGCCTCGTCCTGGGCGCCCAGGCAGGGCAGCGGGTTGCGCGCTGTGGCGTCCAGCTTGACCGTCAGCAGCGCGCCCTCCAGCGTGCACGTGTTGTTCACCACGCAGTTGAGCACGTCGGGCTCCACCTGGGCGCAGCGTGTGTTTCCGGGGAGCAGGCAAGGCTGCAGAGGACCGGGAGCGAGCTGCGGAGACGGCAAGCAGAGGTGGGTGCGGGTGCGCCTTGCCGCACCTGCTGCACAGTGAGGTAGGCCGAGGTCGTCTCAGCGCCGGTGAAGAGGTACTGCCCCACAAAGATGTTGGAGCCGACGCGCAGGCCGCCCTGCGAGAAGTCCCCGGGCCAGTTGATGGGCAGCAGCGTGGTGCTGGCGCGCGCCGCCGCGTCGCTGGTGAGGCGCAGCGTCTGGCCCGCCTGCAGCTGGATGGCGCTCTCGGGCCTGCAGTGCAGCAGTGCAGCAGTGCAGCAGGCGCGTCAGGCCCGCTGCACGTCAGGCCCGCTGCACGTCAGGCCCGCCATGTCAGGCCCGCCTGCACCAGCCATCAGAGGCTTGGGCACCCGCCACCTGCCCCTCGTAGTCGTGTCCAGCGCGCCCTCAACCGCCGAGCAGCGCCTACCTGTTGAGCACGCGCAGATCCGGCCCCGCCGGGTTGAGCATGACGGCGCACAGCGTGTTGGTCTCCTCCATGGCCTCCCGCAGAGCCTGCAGCGTCTCCAGGTGGTACGCCTGCGGCGCGGTGCGGCCCGAGGCGGAGAGGGGGGGCCGTCTCAAAGGGATGCCCTGAGATGCTGGCTGGCCGCTCAGGCGTGACGGCAGGCGTGTGGCAGTGTCGCTTGCGTTGCTGCCTTTGTCCCTGGCTGGTGACCGCACGCTGAATCCCGCTGCTTCTGCCCCTGGTGCCACCCCCACCACGACCGCTGGCTGCCATCGTGCACGCTTTTGCGCCGTCAGCAGCAGCCTCCCGCTCTCACCACGTCTGCGACGCCCGTCAGGTCGAAGCGGGCGATCTGCGCGCGTGCACGCATCGCCGTGTGCAGCCGCATGTGCTCCGCGCCTGGCCGTGAGCGTGCAGGCGTTGGGCTGCGGGCGTTGAGAGCGCCCCAAAGCTTTCCCCCAATTCTCGAGCTCACGTTCATGCCTGCGCGCAGCAGCTCCTTGATGACCTCCTTGCTCCTCGAAGAAGGGCCCAGCGTGCAGGCCAGGCGCGTCGCGGTCGGCACCGTGGCCGCGTCTGCCTGCGAGGCCACAACCAAGCCCCGCAGCGCGCCGCCCGCAGCACATTGGCTCACACAAGGCGAGAGCTGTGCACCGCTCGCTGCGCCGCTGGCGGATCCTGACGCCTTGCCTGCAGCACATCCGTGATGGAAGCAGGAAGGGAGCAAAACACCGAGCCGCCAACGCCAGCCATTTGTGCTGCTGCTGTGCTGCACGAGAGGTCTCGGGTGGGTGGGGGCCTCCGGATGGCTGGGTGCGCCAGGACCAGGTCAACCCTTAGGGCACGCTGGGCACGCAGCACGCAGCGCAAAGCAACGCATCGCACGCATCGCACCACCTTCAGGAAGGTTCACTGCCACCGCTGCCAGGCGGGCACGTGCGCGTCTGGCCCCTCGGCCACCACGCGCCGCCACCACCGCCCCAGCTGCAGCTGCACCTGCCGGTTGTGCAGCAGCGACTGCACCAGGATGAAGACCAGGTACAGGCCCACCAGCACGCTGGGCCAGTGCCGCACCAGCCCGCCCGCCCGCGCCGCCTCCGGGCCCTGCTCCCGGTAGACCAGCACGTACAGCAGGCGGATGGCGTCCGGACGCGTCACCAGCAGGTAGCTCTCCGGCAGCGCCGAACTGCTACTCGACGGCGACGCTTGTTGCGTCCCCGACCCACCCCCTCCCCCGCCTCTGTGGCCGCTGGCAGCCGCCCCGCCGCTGGAACCCTCCTGCGGCCCCCCTGTTGACGCTGCCGCCGCGCTGCTGCTGCTGCTGCTGCCGTCGTCGCCGGGCGCCACCTTGGCCATGTCCACCTCGCACACGAGCAGGCAGCGGCACATGCCGCCCAGCGCAGAGTGCCGCCAGCCGGCCGCCGGCTTGCTGAAGGAAAAGGCCACGTCGAACCGCGTGCTGCGGGCACGGGGCACGGCGGCTGCACCAACGCTTTTGCGCTTCACCCACGGCACGCTGGCATGAACGCGCCACACACGTGACCCCTCAGGACGCCTCGCCGCGCCGCACCTCAAGTAGATGCCCGCCCCAAAGATGGCGCCGTTGCGCTGCATGGTGGCGCGCGTGGCCGACACGTTGACGAGCCCCGTGTTGAGGATGCTATGCACGTTCTCAAAGCACGTGCCGTGGAAGGCAACCACCGGCTGCGCGAACGCCGCCGCCGCGCCGGCGGCTGCGTTGCTGTCCGGCAGGCGCCGCAGGATGGCGGTGGGCACCTCGGCGGGGATGCGAAAGTCGGGCGGCACGGTGGCCTTGCCCGTGGCGGCGCCGGCCTGCTGGTAGCGCGCGCTGCGCACGTGCTCGGAGAACTGCTCCAGGCTGACGGGCGCAAAGGTGTTGGCGCGGCGGTTGTCGGGCGTCAGCAGCCAGCGCAGAAGCTCGCGCGCGGGGGGCGGCAGCTGCGCGTGCTGCGCAGCGTCCCCCAGCAGCACGGCGATGCTTGGCAGGCGCTGGAGCACGTGCAGGCAGGCCTTGAAGTCCTTCTCGCCCTTGGTGCTCTTGAAGAGGTGCGTGGGGAACGGCGTGGCCACTGTGCTCGCGTGCACACGTGGCGCGAGCGCGAGAGGTGTCCGGGGCAGGTGCGGCCTGGTGTGAGGACACCTGCTGCTGCTGCTCCCTCACCGCTGGCACGCCTGTAGTGCGACACGGATGCGCAGAAGGCGGAGATCTGCAGGTCCGCGCTGAGCGGGTGCGCCTGCAAGCTCTCGCGCAATGGCTGGTCACCGGCCACGCTCGCCGCTGCTGAGCCATTGGCCTTGGCGTGCTGCTCATCGCTCATCGTCTTTGCGCGGGATCCCTGCGCGCCGAGCGGATCGCCATTTGGCCCTGAGGGCTCAGCTTGAACAGCGCGACAGCTCGCACCGTGGCAGCAAAACAGCAGCATGTCGGAGGCGGCGGAGCAGCAGCTGCAGCAGCTGCTGGGCCTGCTGGAGGTTCCCGAGGTGGCGGCCAAGCACGGCGTGGACGTCGCGCCGGCGTCGTTCCGCAAGCCCAATGCCAAGGGGCTGGAGCTCGTGCTCTTCCAGCTCTATGCCGCCATCTACGGGGAGAATCGAGCTACCAAGGTTCGTTCCAAGGCTGGCTGAGAGCGAGGGGCCACGGCGCTGCACACTGAACAGCGCGCCGCGCCGTCTCTGCGCGCAGGAGTTCAAGGGCATCTGGCCGGTCACCGACAGGAACCAGGCCAAGGAGTTCAACCAGGTGCGTTGCCAGCTGCATGCGGCGCCGCAGACTGGAGTCCAGGAGCACAGGCCGCGGGCGCCACGCGGTGCGCCGCGCTGCGCCCGCTGAAACTGCAGAAAGTGACCGAGTGGTTCAAGGAGCTGCGGGACAAGCACCAGCACCTGGAGAGCCTCACGTCCATGACCGTGTCGCAGCTGCGCTCCGCCTCGGGGCACAGGTGCGCCCGCGCCAGGTGTGGGACACCCAGCCCCGAACACGGCAGCCACGTGCTGCTGCTCGCCCAGGCGGCATGCCGTGCCCCCTCCGCGACGACAGCGTGGCGGCCCTTGGACAGAAGCAGCCTGACGGGGGGGGGCTGCTCGTGGTGTGCGCGGTCTTCGCGTAGGATTGTCAACGCGCTGCTGGAGCTGGCCACGCTGGCGCTGCTGGTGCAGTACCAGCGCCTGGCGCCCGCCGAGGCGGCCGGCTTCAGCCTCAGGGCGCCAGCGGAAAAGGCGAGGTTGCGTTCCTACGAAAGAGTCAGACGGAGCGCAAGAGAGCGACTGCATGAACCTGGCGATGGGCACGCGCTGCCTTGGGGGTGGCCGTGCGCTGCAAGGCGCCGGTGCAGCGCACGGGCTCTTGGCTGGGGCATCTGGCACGCATCCGCCAGCAGCCACGGGGGTCGGCTTGGCAAACACGGTGGCAGCGTGGGTGACTTGGGAGGGCGTGCTGCTGCGTGCCCACTCCCTCAGGAGTCCAAGGTGCTGCCGGCCCTGGAGCCCGTGCTGCGGGACTTGGCAATGATGGGCGTGCAGGACCAGGTGCAGCGCTTCCTGCGCCTCACGCAGCAGGCCGCCGACCTGCAGGTGAGGGGCGCTGACTTGCGTGCGTGTGTGCCTTTGCGTGCATAGGATGCTCGGCGCGAGGCACCACTACAGTAGGGCCCTTGTGTGTGCGAGTAATGGAAAGCCGGCACGAGTAGGGGCGCGGCCAGGGCCTCCATGCTGTGTGCATGCCTCCCACGTCCGCCTCATCATCAAGTTCCAAAACGCACCGCGAGCCCTTGACCCCATGCACAGGGCGACCTGGACCAGGCGGCGCGCGACCTCAAGGACCAGTTCTACGGGGCCAAGGCAGCGCAGCAACGCAGCGCCGCCGCCATTGCCGCCACCACGCCCCCCCAGGTGAGACCCCCAGCACCCGCCCGCACCGGCCGCGCCAACCCTTCCACCCGTGCACCCCAGTGGCAAAGCAACACCGTGCCGCTCCTGCCCGCGCGAACCTAGCCGCAGGCGCAGCAGCAGCCCAGCCCCTCGCTGTGGCAGCACTACCACCAACAGAACCATCCCGGCGCCACCCCAGCGCCCCCGCCGCCGCTGCTCCCCGACGCCTTCGCGCCGCCGCCCGCCACCCAGGCGCAGCTGGCGCCCCTTGCCCCGCTGGACGCGCACCTCGGGCTGTACGCCGACCTGGCGCCGCTGCTCCGGGGCGCGCTGGGCGGCGCCGAGCACCCGCACGCCATCCGCGGCGACGACCTCCTCCGCCATGCCTCCTCGGCGCCGTTCTCCGCCGCCGCCACCTCTCAGGAGGCAGGGGCGGCGGCGGCGGCGGCGGACGGCGTGGGCGGTGGGCCGGCGGCGGAGGTGGACCTGGTCGAGGTGATGGATGACTGGGTGGCGGGGCTGGAGCAGCTGTGCGGGTCGCTGCACGCCCTGGTCGGGGACCTGGCTGGGGAGCAGGGTGGCGGCAGCGGCGGCGCGCAGCAGGAACAGCCGCGGGCAGTGCGTGGTGGGGCGTCGGCGGCGCACCCGTTGCTGGCGCCTGCCGAGGACGTGTCGGGGCACGCGGCGATGCTGGCCACGCAGCTGCGGCTGCACCGCGAGGGCGAGGCGCGGGCGGGGCAGCTGGTGGCGCAGCTGCGCTCGCGCGTGCTGGAGGCAGGTGCGTGCAGTTTACCATGTGCCTGCTGCGCTCCACGCGCGATCGGCTGGCTTTGCGTGCGCTCATCGAACGCGCACGCCTGCTTCGCTGCACAGACGAGAGGCTGCAGCGGGTGCAGCCCCAGGTGGCCGCCGCCATGCACGCTGCGACGCACCACCACGCGCCGGCCTCTGGCCCGGTGCCGCCGCCCCACCACGCGGCGCCGTACGGCGGCCTGGGCGCGGCGCCGTTCGGGGCCTCGACGCCGGCGGGGACGCTTTCCGGGGCCTGGGCCGGCGGCGGCCACCACGGCTTGCACGCCAGCGGGGCGTTTGGGCGGGCCAGCGGCGTGCGGGCCAGCGCCGGCGTGCCGCTGTCCCCCTCGTCGGGCCTGGCGCTGGGGCGGGCGGGGCTGGGGGTGCGGGCGGGGGCCAGGGGGCTGGTCTTCACGCCGGCGGCGGGGGCGCAGGGGCTGCAGCAACAGAGGGCGTCGGCGCCGTGGCCAGGGGCGGGCGCAGGCGTGGGTGGGCAGCCTCCACAGCAGGCGTCGCCGAGGGCTGGCGGCATGGACCTGGAGTGACGCGCTGCGCGCTGCTCTCTGCTTCGCGTTGCGTTGCGTGTGCGTGCTGAGCAGCGCCCTTTTGCAAACGACTTGCGTGTGCAAACGGCGTCCTTCCCAGAGCAGTGCAACGCAGCTGTCCTCAGCCTGCGGCGGAGTCCCCATCAGCGACCGCAGCTAGCTGCTGCCCTTGCCGCAGCAGCACCGCGTCCTGCTGCATCTCCTGCTTGACCTGCGTCAGCGCCTT
>VFQP010004535.1_pt1 | contig 12838 bp, 11 predicted proteins | sample 3512351 | NCBI WGS metagenome assembly VFQP01 (sample SAMN10412372, study PRJNA504923) | tailings metagenome | isolation source: Relicate 1 Philex TSF1 revegetated site | place: Philippines: Tuba, Benguet | collected 2017-08-29 | reverse complement strand
CGACTCCGGCTCTGGGTACGCCTAAAAGCGAAACGAAAGTTTCGCTTTTTTTTTGGCCTTTACTATTGATAACGCCAAAATACCCCATACATTTTGATGATTTTATTCATCAATAATCCTTCTTCTTAGCCTTCTGCTCTTTTTCCTGATTGAGCGTTTTTAACGGTTCTATCTTGTCCGTTGTATTGTATCTGATTTTTGGCCATGTTATTGAGGAAAATAAATGAATAATATGTTTCTTAACGATGGTTGAGAAACCAGCCTGTAATACTTAAATGCTCGATATACGTTTTGGTTACCTCGTGGTCGAGTTTGTCACTCTCAAAGCAAACCATACGGCCAGCTAATGGGGCAATCGTAATAGACTCTTCCATACCGTTTTGTTAGGTATAAATAACAAGGTTTCAGCCATGTTCTGGAATCCAATTGGTATTGAGGTAATAAATTACAGATAAATACGTCCTTTTTGGGCTTGGAAGGAATCTCTATGGCGGTGGTAAAACTTACCCGTAGCATATTGGGCAAAATGTACTTCCGAACATTGGATTCCCAAATAACAAGTTTGGTTATGCTGAAGAAGAACTCTTTCGGCCGAATCCTGTGTAGCGTTTTCTAGCCAAAGAATTTCGTCTCCTCTAATCAGCGGTGATTTGTGTACTTAATTCCAGCTTTTTTGAAGCTTCCAGCCTCATAAGGGGCTGAAAATGTATTGAGGAGTGATAGCACTTCGTTAGAAGTCAAAAAATTATCGCATACTGCATAGCCATTGGCTAATATGTCTTCAATAAGTAGTTCAAATTGTTGTTTTTGGGCACCCATTACCTCAAAAAAAACCTTGTAAGTCAGCAAGACTTACAAGGTTTTTAGGGTTTTTGTAAAGATAAGCAATAAATATCCTTAATCTAGTACTTTTATGCAATTTGAGCAGATTGTAAGCCCAAAACATCATTAGTCCATGCGTTAAGTTGTTGGAACAACGCTTGATTTTGAACCAACGATTGTCCGAAAGATGGAATCATGGTTTTAATTTTTGCTTGCCATTCTTCACTTTCAAACTCTTCTTTGAAACAACGTTGAAGCAATTGTAGCATAATATCAACAGCTGTAGAAGCCCCAGGCGAAGCACCCAACAAAGCTGCAATAGAGCCATCGGCTGCGGCTACGATTTCAGTACCAAATTCTAATACACCACCTTCTTCGGGGTCTTTTTTGATAACCTGTACACGTTGTCCTGCTACCAGTAGTTCCCAGTCGGCCATAGAAGCATTAGGGAAGTATTCTTTCAAAGCCTCTAATCTGTCTTCTGGCGATTGAATAACTTGTTCTATTAGGTATTTAGTAAGGTCAAAATTATGAATACCAGCCTGAACCATAGGAATGATATTGCTAAATTTGATAGAAGCAGGAAGGTCGAGCAACGAACCCTCTTTCAAGAAGCGAGTAGTAAATCCTGCATAAGGGCCAAAAAGAAGCTCTTTTTTGCCATCAATCATACGAGAGTCGAGGTGTGGTACCGACATTGGGGGTGCTCCAACGGCAGCTTTACCATATACCTTGGCATTGTGACGCTCAATAATATCAGGGTTGTTACACTTGAGCCACTGCCCACTTACAGGGAAGCCCCCAAAACCTTTTCCTTCTTCGATATTTGATTTTTCAAGTAATGGTAAAGCACCACCACCAGCACCAACAAACACAAAACTTGTATAAATCTTTTTCTTATTTCTCTTTTTAGTAGCGAGGTTATCAAGCGTAATACACCAGTTGCCGTCTTCCAATTGTTTGAGGTCGGTAACTTCGTGTCTAAGTCTGATTTTTACGTTATCAAGCGATTTCAAGTGGTTGAAAAGCATACGAGTAAGATTACCAAAATTTACATCCGTACCAGCGTCGGTGTAAGTTGCAGCAACAGGCTCATTGCTATCTCTACCTTCCATAACCAAAGGAATCCAGTTTTTGATTTCTTCTGGATTTTCGGTATAACTCATGTCTTTAAAAACATGATACTGAGTCAAAACCTCATGGCGTTTTTTGAGATAAGCAACGTTTGCTTCGCCATGAACAAAGCTCATGTGTGGCACAGATTGAATAAAGTCATCAGGAGATAAGATGTTATTTTCAACCAAATATGCCCAAAACTGACGTGAAACCTGAAAGGAATCATAAATTTTTAGTGCCTTTGAACCGTCAACGCTACCATCGGGCTTTTGCGGGGTGTAGTTGAGTTCGCATAACGCCGCGTGTCCAGTTCCTGCATTATTCCATGCTTCAGAACTTTCGCCTGCAATTAAGTCTAAACGTTCAAAAATTGTAATTTTTAGGTCTGGTTGCAATTCTTTCAAAAGCATACCTAAAGTGGCACTCATGACACCTGCCCCAATCAAAACAACATCTGAATAGTTGGCAGCATTCTTAAATTTCTTACGCATTTCTCACAAAAAATCTTGGCTTGTTAGTTATATTTTTATCAACTGAAATAAGTAACATACTTTAAAACTCAAAATTGCACAATTCCTTCCATATATTAATTGTTTTCTCAATCAGTTTATATATTTTCTTGGTTTGTGTATAAAAAAATATACCTCAAAATGTATTATAACCTCAATATTATGTATAGTCTATTAGCAGATATATTTTTTAATATTTTACGCAAAAAACAGTAATATAACTATTCTAAGAAAAAAATTACACAAATGGTGTCATAAATAGTATGAAATAGCTTGATTTCCAGTTTTTTATAGCCATAATTACGACTATTTTAGGTATGCTCTTACCTCAAAAATTAGAGTAAATAAAAGCTTGTTTGTTTAATCTATCCATCAAAATATTATATTCGATAATTTATTGTTATTTATGCCTATAAATCCCTATTAAATGCCCACAATGCAATACTCAATGCAGGCGTTTTGTAGATACTTAGCAAAAAGACCTTTATTTTGTTCATTTATTTAATAACCTTAAAACGCTCATGAAGTTTCGATATACTGCCGATTTGTTCTTAGACTCAGACTGTTTATTAGGTGAAGGCCCTCTGTGGGATGCCCAACATAAGGTATTTTATTGGGTTGATATAGAAGGTAGAAATGTTCATTCATTCCATTTTGAAACGACCATTTATACTTTTTGGTCTGTGCCAAAACGAGTAGGGGCTGTTACATTGACTAATCATGCCAATACGCTTTTGATGGGGTTACAAGGAAAATTGGCTGGACTAAATACCGCCACAGGACTTGTACAGGAATGGGCTACTATTGACCACCTGAAACCACAAAATAGATGCAACGATGGTCAAATAGATGCTGCTGGACGACTTTGGATTGGTACAATGCAGGTCGATAATCAAAAAAATGAAGGTTCGTTATTTTGTGTGTCGTCAGATATGAAGCCTCTTGTAAAACTTACAGGCTTGGGTATTTCAAATGGCATAGCATGGTCGCTAGATAACAAGACGATGTATTTTATCGATTCGCTTGATAAAAATATTAAAGCTTTCGACTTTGACCTTGCCAGTAGCAATATTACTAACCAACGAGTAATCTTTACCACTCATAACGACAGCGAAGTACCCGATGGAATGTGTATTGATGCAGAAGGAATGCTTTGGGTAGCTTTTTGGGATGGCTTTCGTGTAGCCCGAATCAATCCATTAACGGGTGAAGAATTGGCCGAAATACACGTGCCAGTGCCACAGGTAACCTCATGTGCGTTTGGAGGCGACAATCTCGACCTCTTGCTTATTACTACAGCCAAAGTTGGTCTTTCAGAAGAAGCCCTACAGGCATATCCATTGAGTGGAAGCATATTTTCTTGTAATGTTGGGGTAAAAGGACTACTACCTTATGTGTTTGAGAAGTGAGGGAGATATGTTGAAAATAAAACTGTTTAAACGGTTGTAGTTAATGAAACTCTTCGCCAGTTAATTAGGAATATGCCAAAGAGGAGAGTAGGCTATCGAATATTTATAGCCAAGCCAGCAAATGCTTTTATCTCAAAAAATCTGACAGATTAAACGGTTTAATGTAATATATGACACAGAGTTACAAATAGTATCTTTAAGAAAATCATGTGTAACCCTGTGTCATAAAATAGCCATGTATGTTGCTAATGTTAATAAAACTGATCGGCCTATATTTTACGCTAAAAACTGTTTTAAATAATTTCTTGCTGTTAAAATAGCTTTTTCAACGTCTGCTGTTGAGCCTTCGTAGGCTTTGTCTTCAACCTCAATAACCACAGGGCCTCGGTAGCGAACATCGTTGAGGGCAGAGAAAAACTTGCCCCAATTAATATCGCCTAAGCCCGGTAATTTTGGTGAGTGGTATTCGAGTGGGTTGGCCATAATACCTACTCGGTTGAGTTTTTCTTGATAAACTTTGGCATCCTTTAGGTGAATATGATGCAGGCGTTCTTTGTAATCATAGATAGGACGTGTATAGTCCATTTGTTGCCATAACAAATGTGATGGATCGTAGTTGAGGCCAAGTGTAGCCGATGGAATAATGTTGAACATTTTATCCCAAATTACAGGCGTTGTAGCCAAATTTTTGCCTCCTGGCCATTCGTCGTCGGTAAAGAACATTGGGCAGTTTTCGATACCAATTTTTACGCCTAAACTTTCTGCTAAAAGTACGATTTCTGGCCATGTTTCTTGGTATTTATCCAAATTGTAGGCAATATTTTTGGAAGGGTCACGGCCAATAAATGTATTGACCACAGGAATCTCTAACTGAGCCGCCGCACGAATGATTTTTTTGATATGTTCTACATAAAACTGTGCTTGTTGGGTATTGGGGTCGAGGGGGTTGGGGTAATACCCTAAGCCCGAAATATAAATACCTTTTTGTTGTACATAATTTTGGATATAGGCTACTTTTTCGGTAGTTAGGTTTTCAACGTCGATATGAGTTACACCTGCATAACGTCGAGCATCGGCATTGCCCGATGGCCAGCACATGATTTCAATACACTTAAATCCATTATCGGCCACAAAGTCGACCGCTTGTTCAAAAGTATGTTCGGCTAAAATAGCACTTACTAAACCTAATTCTAACATCGTTTTTGAGTTGAAATGTTGTATAAATCTTTACAAAAAATGGGGTAATTTCTGCTAAAATACACCTTTTGAATCATACAGTCAATGTAATATATTGCAGATTAGTAAATAAAAATTCGTAGTGCGGATGATTGAAAAAATTTAGAATTAGGTTCATTCCTCTTTTGTATAAGTACCATAAAGCTATTTTAACGATATTCTACACTACTCAATAAAAGTATTGGGGGTATTTATAAATCTTTTCGTTTTAGGGCATCGGTAGCATATTTTACTGCACGGGCTGTTAGTGCCATAAATGTTAGCGAAGGGTTTTGATTACCAACCGAAGTCATACACGCTCCGTCGGTAACGAATACATTTTTACAGTGATGTAATTGATTATGAGCATTGAGCAATGATGTTTTGGCATCTTTTCCCATTCTAACACCGCCCATTTCGTGAATATCAAGCCCCGGTGCTTGTTTGCTGTCGGTCATATAAATATTCTTACAGCCTGCTTTTGTGAGGATTTCGCTAGCCTGTTCATGAAAATCTTTTATCATTTTAAGGTCATTGTTATCGTCGTAGCCAATCGACGTAATTAGTTGTGGAATTCCCCAGGCATCTTGCTGGGTACTAGACAACCTAACATGGTTTTTTTCTTGCGGTACCGTTTCACCCTGCATCATAATAAATACGCCCCAAGGCCCAACTTCGGAGGACTCTCTCTTAAAGTCGGCACCAAAAGAGTCATCGTAAGTTTTTCGTCCCCAGCTACCCCTCGATGCCGAAAAGGCTACCATATAACCACGTAGAAAGTCTGTTTCTTGTTGACGGACATTTCTGAAAGAAGGCATAAAAGCCGAAGTAGGTCGACGGCCAAGGTAGTATTCATTTTCAAAGCCCTCGTAGGTAGCTCCGCCCGAACCTCGATAATTGTGAAATGCAATATATTTGCCCAGCATACCGCTGTCGTTGCCCAAGCCTTGAGGGAAACGATGCGAGGTAGAATTAAGTAAAATTAGATTAGAATTAAGGCAAGCGGCATTCACAAAGATAATTTTGGCATAAAACTCCATCATTTCTTTGGTATTGGTGTCTATTACACGAACTCCCGTTGCCTTACCTTTTTGTTCATCATAAATAATAGAATGTACAACCGAAAATGGGCGCAGGGTCATATTGCCAGTTTGGGCTGCCCAAGGCAACGTCGACGAATTAGCACTAAAATAACCTCCATAAGGACAGCCCCGATAGCACAGATGTCGGGCTTGGCATTGTCCCCGGCCCTGTTGCAAATGAATAGGCTTTGGTTGAGTCAAATGAGCACATCGTCCAATAATTACTTGGCGGTCTTGATAATGTTGTTTTACACTTTGTTGAATATGTTTTTCCAAGCAGTTGAGTTCCCAGGCTGGCAAAAATTCGCCGTCGGGGAGGTTGTATGCACCATCTTTATTACCACTAATACCTACAAACCTTTCTACTTTGCTATACCAAGGGGCTAAATCCTGATAGCGAATAGGCCAATCTACCGCAAAGCCGTCACGAGCAGGAGCTTCAAATTCAAAATTACTCCAACGCTGGGTTTGGCGAGCCCAAATCAAAGATTTACCGCCAACCTGATAGCCTCTAATCCAATCAAAAGGTTTTTCTTGAATATAAGGGTGTTCTTTATCTTTGGCAAAAAACTGTGCCGTGGCTTCGTCATAAGCATAACAAAGTTTGGCGATAGGGTTTTCTTGAAGTTCGGCCAAAGGAGTACGCCCATGGTGTGGCAAGTCCCAAGGATTAGCCATAGCCGTAGGGTAGTCTTCTATGTGCTTTACGTCTCGGCCACGTTCCAATACCAAGGTTTTTAGGCCAGCTTCGCACAATTCTTTGGCGGCCCAGCCGCCACTAATACCTGAGCCAATCACAATGGCATCGTAGGTCATTTTCTTTTGGGCTTCTCCATTCAGATACATAGTTTGTTTGTTGTTTTATGATGAAAATTGGGAGGTTTTGGGAGAAAAATAAAAAAGCATTAACTCTCATGGAAAATTAATGCTTTTCTAGGTATCTGCTTGTGGCTTTGTACGGTATCGGGAATAAATCTATTCTAAAAAGCCTTTGATATGAGCCGTCATCTTGGCCGACTCGCAGGAAGTAGCCATGTGTCCACAGTCGCCAGTAAGTTCTACAATAGGAGCATTCAACAATTGTCCCAGTTTGATAGCGGCTATTGGGTTTACCATGTGGTCTTGTGTGGCTACCACCACCATCACTTTTGCTTTAATAATTTTGCGAACGTCTTCGGGTGTTTTTCCTTGAAAAATATCGTGATTAATCATGGCTCTAAGCTGACAAGCCCAATCGTAGGCATTACTTTTGAGGGCATCCTCTTCAAGTTTGGTCAAATATGCAGGGTATTCGTCTGTGGGTGTATGTTCTGCACGGTAAGTAGGTGTCCATAAATTGAGCTGATGCAGGGCATTCACCGATTTCATAGATTCATTGGAGTATTGCCCTCTTTCCAAGATATTGAGCTGTAAATTCCAGAAAAGTTTGTCATAGGCACTTTGTTTTGGACTACCGATAATAGGAATCACTTTGTCCATAAAATCAGGAAAACTGACCATCCATTGAAAAGATTGCATACCGCCCATCGAAATACCCGTTACGGCATAAAGATGATTAATTTTTAGGTATTCTCTTACCAGTTTGTATTCTGTATTGACCATATCTCGAATACTAATAAGGGGGAAGTTCTGGTTTTTTTGAGCAGTACTATTAGAAGGAGACGAAGACACGCCATTGCCAAGGGCATCTACCACAATCACAAAATATTTGGTACTATCGGCAAAGCTATCGGGGTTTGCCACAAATCCTTTTTGCTGGCTAGTACCCGTAAACCACGTTGGTACAAGCACTGCATTGGATTTATTGGCGTTTAGTTTGCCAAAAGTTCTAAAGCCTATTTTGGCATCTTTTAGAATTTGTCCATTTTCCAGACGGTAATCACCAATGCGATAAAATTGTTGCTGAGCAAAGGTAGCCTGAGCCATTAGAAGCAACAGAATAAGTAATTTTTTCATAGAAGGGTTAAGATTATTTTGTTTTTGCAAAAGTAAAAAAAGCCTTAAAATAACGTATATAAATAGGAGTAAATAAGTGGTTGTGCTGTATAATAAATGATAAGTTTATTGTTAAGTTGTTTGTTATCAGTGTTTTGGTTGGTTTTGAGGTTTTTTAAAACCATTTTTGTCGACTAAAGTATTATTTCTAATAGGATATTTACACAAAAAAGGGATTAAGGAAAAATTCCCCAATCCCTAAAAACTAATTAAGGTTTTATAATTATTCGTTTTCGTAATTGATAACCTGCATTTTTCGGCCTTTAATCACCTTACGGAATTTCGTTACGGTCATTCTATGTTCACGTTCAAAACCTACATGGTACATGGCTCTGATAAACAAAGGTAAAACTAACAAAACTAATTCTATCATGTATTGGGCTACAAACACAATACTCAAGGCCGAAGTGACACCCGTAATAATAAAATAGTACACATACCAAGTTTCGCCATTTTTCTCACGTAGCCTAAAAATAAGCGGTAAATGCCAAGGCAAAGCCCATAGTAAATTTTTGTTGTTGGTAGTAACACCGTGGTCGGTACCAAACCAAAGGAATACCAATATCCAGCCTATAAAGCCCACTATACTAAATAGTGTTTTGTCGAGCCAGTAGCCTTTTTGGCGTTTTTTCCAATGACGATAGGTCATAAAACTAACGTAACCGAGCAAGACGAGAAAAAAGAACTTAGGCGTTAGGAAAAACAAAGGTGTTTGGGGTTCTTCGGGCAAAACAGGAAACAGCTGTGATTCGGTATCTACAATATAACGCAGTACGCCATGGGTCATTCTTTTGGCTGAGGCCATATTGCGTCTTAAATTTTCGGGTAAATAATTAGATTCAAATTGAGTGGTACGCTCGTCGGCATCCGAGCCAAGGGCAATATTCATTGCTACAGCCGCCCAACGCATATTACCATCGTACAAGCACTTGTTCATCCACTGCCTAAAAGTGGTGTCGCTCATGGTTCTTATATTGCCAAAGTGAATGCTGTCGGTACAGGCAATAACAACGGCATCACGCACCCTTGTGGCACAGTTATCAGTAAAGAACTTATAAAGGTAGTTACGCTTATTGGGGTCGTCGTAAGTGCGAGAAAGAGAGTCAAAAATAATTTGTTTTTGGGGCAAAGCCAAGTCCAATACCTGTTCGGTCATACCTCGGTTGGCCTGCTGATAATAGGCAATATAATCCGAAAGCCTAGCATAGCCCATTTTGTAAGGGAGTCGTCCTAATACAAATTTACCGTAAAAATTGGGTGTGTCAAAGTCATAAATCCCCCAGTTATAAGCCCTATCGATACCATTGGATGGGTCATAAATCCACAGTAATGAATGTCCAAAAATATCATTTAGTTCTTTACCGGGTTTTACCGTAATAACACTTACTTTGGTACTTTCAGACAGCTTCTGAGCCGAGGCCGAGCAACGGGCTGTCCAAACCAGTAAACAAATAAGCAATAATTTTAGATTGTTGAGGTTTTTCATGTAGTTTGAGGGTTTTCTATTGAATAAAGCAAAACGAATTTTCAGAAAACAGTCAGGTTGTGTTGATGAATTACGGGCAAAGAATAACCTGATTTTCACCTAGATTTGTCCAATTTTCAGAACAAATCATGCGTATTTGGTTGATAATACTCGAAAATAAGCAAAATTTATGCTTTCCCCGCAATAACCAGTACAATTTCTCCTTTAATAGTAGTTGGATTAGCTTGATAATGCTGGACAACTTCTTGTAAAGTACCACGGATATTTTCTTCAAAAACCTTTGTTAACTCACGAGATACACAAGCCTGTCGTTCAGGGCCAAGGTATTCGGCCAGCTGTTCGAGCGTTTTGATAAGCCGGTGTGGCGACTCATAGAATATCATGGTTCGTTCTTCTTCTTGTAGGTTGGTTAATCGAGTTTGGCGGCCTTTTTTATGAGGTAAAAAGCCCTCGAAAGTAAATCTGTCGGCAGGTAAGCCCGAGTTGACCAAGGCGGGTACAAAAGCCGTTGCCCCTGGCAGGCATTCTACTTCTAATCCTAATTTAAGGCATTCTCTTACCAGTAGAAAACCCGGATCGGAAATAGCAGGCGTTCCAGCGTCGGAAATAAGAGCTAAATTTTTACCTTCTTTCAGCATCTTGATAATACCAGCAGTACTATGATGCTCGTTGTGGGCATGATGAGCAAACAATGGTTTGGAAATACCCAAATGTTTAAGCAACATTCCCGAGTTGCGAGTGTCCTCTGCCAAAATACCATCAACCGATTGCAATACTTTAATGGCACGGAGTGTAATATCGTCAAGATTCCCGATGGGAGTAGGAACAAGGTATAATTTCATGATTGGTGGATTTACTGAATAATAAAACCTAGCTCAATAGAGCATCAATGGCTTTGGCTAAGGTATAATCTTTTTCTGTAATAGTATTGCCAGCGTCGTGAGTTGTCAGTTCTATATTGACAGTATTCCAGACATTCGACCACCAAGGATGATGGTTATGCTGTTCTGCCAAGAAAGCCACACGAGTCATAAAAGCAAAAGCTTCCGAGAAATCACGGAATTGGAATGTTTTTTTCAAAGTATTTTTTTCTTCTAACCACATAGCCAAAGAGAGGTTATTTTGTGAATTTAAACATCAGTAATACCCACAAAAGCATTCCAGCAAAAGTAGAGGCATTCATGCAAATATACAATAACTCAAGAACAGATAAAAGTTTGGGAAGATTATTGGCTATGTGCAAAGCCCACAATGAACGAACATAAAAAAAGCTCATCCGCAGGATGAGCTTTTGTGTAGAGAGTGAGGGATTCGAACCCCCGGACCTGTTACAGTCAACAGTTTTCAAGACTGCCGCAATCGACCACTCTGCCAACTCTCTTTGTGATTGATGATGCAAAATTAGTGTTTTTTGCCTTGCTGTCCAAATTCGATTTCATAAAAAATGAATAAAAAGTGTCGTCTGAATTGCCAATGATTGATTTTCAAATAGATAAGTTTGAAAAAAAAATACGTTTTTTTTTGTTTTGTAGTTATTAAATAAACAAAAACCTCATTTTTGATATGATAAAGCAATTGATATTGGGTATTTTTATCGGACTCTCTTGCGTTTCTTGTGATTCATATTCACAAAAAGGAGCTCCTCACAAGTTTGAAGTAGTGAAGTCGGATGCTGAATGGCGAAAACAGCTAAGTCCAGAGGAATATTATGTAACCCGTAAAAAGGGGACGGAAAGGGCTTTTACAGGACAATACTGGGATAACCATCAAGAGGGGATTTATCAATGTGTAGGATGTAACCTCAATTTGTTTGGTTCTGAAACCAAATTTGAGTCTGGAACGGGCTGGCCTTCTTTCTGGAATCCTATTGCTGCCAAAAATATACTTATCGGAACTGATAATAGCGATGGAATGGTACGTGATGAGGTAATTTGTGCCCGATGTGGTGCCCATTTAGGACATGTGTTTGACGATGGCCCCAAGCCTACAGGAAAACGCTATTGCCTGAATTCGGCAGCTTTATTCTTTGTGAAAAAGTAAAGCATAAAATGGGTAGGCTGTGCCTCTGAGCAATAAATACCTGAAAGATTGACTTATGGATTTCTTTATATCGAGCGACTTAATTCTGCCTTGCCCAAACTTGGAAGTATTAGTACTTTTATTGTAACTTGTCATTCGTTTTTCCCTCACAAGTAAGTATATGATGAACACAATAAGTCAATTCTTTAACAATCTTGGAGTTAAGTTGCTTCATGGACTATGGTCGGTTGCTGATAAGCTTTTGGTGAAGCTATTGGGCGAGCCCAAAGTAGCCTCATTCTACAAACAACTTGATGCCTTCAAAGCGAAGTATTTTGATACAAAAGAGGAGGTATTGGCTTCAATTGGTATTGATAAAGAGGCTCAGTATTATCTGCAAATCAAAAAACTTTGGAGAGCTTTTGCTTGGACTGTCTTTGTTGGGGTATTTTACCTCGTAACAATCGAAACCAACTTTTTGTGGCTTACTGGCGAAATGCCTTCTGTTGGCGAGTTACAAAATCCCAAGCTTTCACAATCTTCTGAAATCTATTCGGCCGATGGGGTATTATTAGGTAAGTTTTTTCAAGAAAACCGTACTCCTATCAAAAATTTTAACGAAATCTCTCCGTATTTAGTAAAAGCTTTGGTAGCTACTGAAGATGCCCGTTTTTATGAACACTCAGGCATTGATTTTAGGGCTATGTTTGGGGTGGCTGTAGGTATATTGCAAGGTGGCGAACGTGGTGGTGGTAGTACAATTACACAACAGCTTGCCAAAAACCTATTCAAAACCCGAAAGAAAGAGGGCGTAGCCAAAAAGGGCTTGTTGGGCTTTGTACCTGGGGTTAACAAGCTTATTATCAAAACCAAAGAATGGCTTACTGCTATTAAGCTAGAAAGATATTATACCAAAGACGAGATTATTCTTTGGTATCTGAATACCGTTGATTTTGGAAGTAACTCTTATGGTATTAAAGTAGCTGCCAAAAGGTATTTTAATACCTCAACCGACAGCCTCAATATTCAGGAAGCAGCGGTTTTGATTGGTATGCAAAAAGCTACAACTACTTATAATCCAATTCGTTATCGCAATAAGCCTCTCGAAGAAAACAAATCTTGGAAAAGAAGAAATGTGGTGCTTTCGCAGATGGTAAAATATGGCTATTTGCCAAAGGCCAAATA
>VFQP010004534.1_pt1 | contig 12838 bp, 3 predicted proteins | sample 3512351 | NCBI WGS metagenome assembly VFQP01 (sample SAMN10412372, study PRJNA504923) | tailings metagenome | isolation source: Relicate 1 Philex TSF1 revegetated site | place: Philippines: Tuba, Benguet | collected 2017-08-29 | reverse complement strand
TTAAAAAACCAAAAAATAAAAGAAAAAACAACTAAATATCAATTTCTTTATTTTGTTCTAGTTCTAATTATTTGGTTTTTAGAACAAAATAAAGAAATTTCAGAATTACATACTATTTTTTCTAATTTTACTATTTATTCCAGGTTTCAACCAGGTTTTTTTTTCAAAAAACAAAGTATATTCCATTTCTTTAAATAATTAATTATTTAAAGAAATGGGAGCGGAACCAACTTTGTTTTTAGAAAAGGAAACCAATCCTGTTCCTGTTGGAATCAATTGTCCTAAAATTACATTTTCATGCAATCCACGTAAAAAATCTGTTTTTTTAGTTAAAGCACTTCGAACTAAAACTCTACTAACTTCTTGAAAACTAGCTGATAAAAGAAAACTTTCTGATTGTAAAACACTTTTTGTAATTCCAAGAATAATAGGTTCATAAATAGCTGGGCGTTTACCTAGAGAACAAAGTTGATTGTTTAATTTTTGTATTCTTATAAATGGAATAAGTTCACCAGGTAATAAACCACTATCCCCACCAGCTAATATACGTACTCGAGTGGTCATTTGGCGAACAATAATCTCAATGTGTTTTTGAGAAAGTTTGACTCCTTGTGAAGAATAAGCTTGTAAAATACTTTGGACTAAATAAAACTGGATTTTATTTAAACTATCAGCTACAGCTTCTGATAAATTAGTATGAAGATTGTGAATTGATACTTTTTTGTATTTTAATGATGATATAAAATATTTTTTTAAACGATTATGGACACTATTTCGAATAATCGTACCACCGTGAGTCTCTCGTGCTTCAAAAAGCTGTTCAATTTTTGGAATACCTTGTACAATATCTTCCGTTTGTAAACGTCGTGATTTTAATGTAACTAAAAGATCATTTTTTTGGATTAAATCATGTTGAAAGATATGAATAATTCCACGAGCAGATGCTAAAAAAGGAATACCTAAACGAATGGTAAATTGAGTGAAATTTTTGTTTAAAATAAAACCACTAGTTGAAGATGCAATACCAGGAAAAATTTCTGTTCCCAAACGAACAATACTACCTATTTGAACTTGTTTATTTTTATTAAAGTTTTTCGTATCAAATAAATTTAATGTGACAAGATTTTTTCTTGTCAAAATACATATAACACTTGTATTTTCTTTTGATTTCAAACATCGAAATTCACCATCCTTTGTTATTTTAACAAAACTTGTAGTTATTTTATTATTGGGAATCACCCAACTATTTTCAAATATTTCAAAATAAAATGAAATATTTTCAGGTAATGAGAGAAAATTGTAGAAAAATAAATTTAAACCTAGAACAGGTAGTTTATGATTTTTTAGATAATTTGATAAAAAATAACTTTGATTTACTCCTTTAAATAACAAAGGGGCATTTAAATTAATTAATAGTTTAAAAATATTTTTTGACAAAAACCAACCTTGAGATACAGATAGTATCAATTGGAATTTTTTTCTTAGTTTTGGATTGTTTTGAAAAATAGTAGATTGTTGTTTTGTAAATAATGGTGAATTTGTTAAACAAATAGTATTGATTTTTTTCATACTATTCCATTGGTTAATTAAATGTTGTTTTTGTGGTAAAGAAAATTCATTTATTCGAGAAACAATGAAAAAACATTTTGTTGTATTTGAATTAACTTGTTGAGCTTTTCTTACCAAAGGTCTCATATTTATATTTGGTTTATTGTTATTTAAATTAAAATCTACATTTTGTAGTTTATAGTACAAAAAACATTCAACAAAATTTTTTTTATTTTGAGAAAAAGATAATTTTTCTTTTGTAAAAAACTTAAAGTTACTAGTATTTTGGTAAATTTTTTCTGAATAGTTTGCTTTTTCAGAACCAAAAGAATTGTTTGTTAAAAAATGTTCTTTAGAATACCAAATATTTTGGTAATATTTATTTGACTTTTTGTTTTTTAATGATTTAATTAATCCAATTTTATTTGTAGGAATATATGTAATAGATGTTTTGGAATTGAAAAATGATAAATTATCAAATCTTTTCCCTTGTTCCAAAATAAATGATTTTTTATTTGTTTTAAATTTATTAATTACTTTTTTTCTTGTTTCCTTTTCCTTTCCCTTTTGCTTTTCTAAAAACAAAGTTAGTTCCTGTTCTTTTATAACAGGAAAACAAAAAGGAAACACAGAAGTTTTAGAAAAAGGAATATAAATCCAACCATTTTTTTCTTGAAAAAATCTCGACGAAGTATTATATATAACTGATATGGAAGATTTAACTTTATTTAAAGCGGTTTTTAAAAAACCAGTATGGTTAATCGAAAGGCTAGTAGTTAACGCAATAGTGTTTTGTGCTTTAGTTTCTTCCATATTAATGGAAGGGACGCAAATCAGGTTATCGAAAACGTTAGGAGTAACCTCAATAATATAATTTTTTTGCTTAGAGTGTAAAAATTTTGTTTTTATTTTTAGGTTTTGTGACGAAATTTTGCTTGAAAATCCTATCTGTGTAGGATGGTATTGTAATAATAAAGATTGTCTGAAATCATTTTTTAAAAAAAAAGTCATTCCAGTATTTTTTAAACAAACTAGAAAACGGGGTTTTGTACATTCTTTATTTTTACTGTGTAAAAATAAAGAATGTACAAAACACCATTTTTGAATTTTAGTTGGAAGATAAAAAAAACTACCGTTAAACCAATTATTCTGAAGAATTTTTTGACCTTTACTTGAAAATATAGACAAACTGGATATATTATTTTTTATTGCAGAATAAAGCAAAAAATTAAAAAAATATCCAGAAGTAGGTATAACTGATGCTTTTGGAAACCAAATTAAAAAATTCTGAAGTCCTTTTTTATTAAAAAACAAAAATTCTTTTTGATTAGATCGATTTTCTTTTCCAAAAACAAAGTTTTTGGAACCTAGTTTGTTTCCAAACTTTTTTGAAAGTGTAGTAAAACCTGAAGAATTTTTTAATAGCATGGAATAAGTTACTTTATGAAAGTTTATTTTTTGCACTGATAATGAAACAAGATTTAAACCTAAACAATGTTTATTTAAAATAGTATAAAAATTACTTCTATTAGCTAGGTAAAAATCATATTGAAATAATGAACTATTAATGGAAACTAAATCTCCAGGTCGAAGTATAGTTTTTGCAGTATGAAATTCGTGCTGATTTTCAGAAGAAAAAACCCAAAAAGCACCTAATCCTTTTAATGTTCTAATAGAAGGGCCTATTTCATTTTGTTTTTTTTGTATTTTTTTTGTTTTTTTAGTTTTTGGTGGAAATTGTTTTTGTTTTAAAATAGTCATTGATTCAAAATAAATTTGTCCATCAATTGACGAAAAAACAGGATAGGTAGATTCCGGCATTTTTTGTTTAGACTTTTTAAATTGTGATGATTGGGCTAACACTTGTCCAGTTTGAACAGTTTCACCATGTCGTACTAATAATATGCTACCTGCAGGTAATTCTTGTTTTTTTATTAAATATTTTGGTTGTTTTGTATCAAATGATTTAAGTTTTAAAATAATGTTCTGAGTAGTATTACCACTATTTTTTAACATATAAACAATTTTACCATGTGGCGTTCTAACAAAATGACCTGGTAATCCTGCAGTATATTCGATTATTCCATCATAAGGAGCTATAAAATATTTCATAGCTTGATCTGAAAAAGTTCCAACACCCCCTGTATGAAAAGTACGCATAGTTAATTGGGTACCGGGCTCTCCAATAGATTGAGCAGCAATAACTCCAACAGCTTCACCTATGCTAACTAAATTGCCATGTGCTAAATTCCAACCATAACATAATTGACATATTGAATTTTCTGCTTGACAAGTTAAAGGAGATCTTACAAAAACTTCTTTAACGTTTTTTGATATTAATTTAGCTAGAGTGGGGTTAATTATTTGATTTCTGTTTAAATGAAAAATTTGTTTTAATACTAAATCTTTTGATAAAACACGGCCTACTAAATGTTGTTCTAAATCTTTATTTTTTAACCTCAACCCTTGAGTTGTACCACAATCTTTTGTTGAAACAATAACATGTTGAGCTGCATCCACTAAACGTCTTGTTAAATATCCTGAAGTAGCGGTTCTTAATGCAGTATCCACTAAACCTTTTCGTGCACCATAACATGAAATAAGATATTCGGTTAGTGTAAGGCCTTCACGAAAATTACTTTGAATTGGAAATTCTAATATAGCACCTTGAGGATCTGCCATTAATCCTCGCATAGCAACAAGCTGACGAACTTGAGAAATATTTCCTCGTGCTCCAGAAAATGCCATCATATAAACAGGATTTACTGGATTATTATTTTTAAATTGTTGTACGGTAGTTTTTCTCAGAACTTCACTAGTTTGATTCCATGTTGAAATCATTTGTTGAGATTTTTCTACACTGGTTAAATTTCCACTACTATTCTGTTGTTGAAATAAAGAAATTTCCGCTTTTGCTTGAGAAATTAATAAAGATTTTTGCGATGGAATTTGAAGATCATCTAATCCTAATGAAACACCAGCTACAGTTGCTTGATGAAAACCTATTTGTTTTATTCTTTCTAAAAAATCTACGGTAATTTTTTCACCAGAATTTTTAATAAACCAACTAATAAGATTTTTTAATTGATTTTTATCAAAACACGCATTAAAAAAATAAGTTTTTGAATAATTTCTAAACGTGAATTTTGACATAACAAAATATATTCCTTTTTTTTTATTGCATTTTTTGTTAAATTAACAAAGTTAATTAAGAAAAAAATATAATTTATTAAATTAATAACCAAATATATTTTTTATTAAATTGTTTTTTAAATTTTTACCTTGATTTAATTTTTACTTTTTAAAAGTGAAAATATTGAGCATTGAGCTCTGTTTCAGGTTCTTTTTACTATTCCAAAAAGCACAGCGTACGGAGTTGGTTTCCAAAAATTTCATTTTTGGAAAAGAAAAAGGAAACCAACTTGGTTTTTAGATCGGTAAACAGAACTCAAAAATCCAAATAAATACAACTTAATTTGTTTAATTATTTAAATTGGAAAATTTTTATGGAAAAAGATTCTACCTGCTGTAGTACGAATATAAACAGAATTTTCCGTATGATGAAATTTATAAAAACAATTACTAAATTGTTTTAATTTATATAATTCACGATCATGAAAAATGTATTCTGATTTGCCATATAGATCAATACGAAATTCAATTGGTTGCTCTAAAGATTTAGATTCATGTTCACCAATAAAATTTTGTATTAGACCAAACCAACGTACCCATATTGGTGTATGAGTTTGAATAACTCCCTGATCGTAGCATTGTAGCACTTGATTTAAAGTGGAAAAATATAATCCAGATGTTTTTCCAAAAACTTTGTTTATTCCAGGTTTCAACCTGGAAACGGAAAACGAAAAATTTTTTGTTTTAACTAAATTATTTTTATAATTTTTTGATTTTGAATTTTTCAAAATTGTTAAATAGTAACAACCAAGAACCATATCTTGAGTAGGTAATAATAAAGGTTGTCCAGAAGCTGGCGCTAAAATATGATTTCGAGACCACATTAAATGAAAAGCTTCGGAACGGGACGCAGCTCCTAGTGGAATATGAACGGCCATTTGATCTCCGTCAAAATCTGCATTAAAAGCTGGACAAACAAGTGGATGTAATAAAATAGCTTTTCCTTCAACAAGTCTTGGCAAAAAAGCTTGAATACCTAAACGATGTAAAGTAGGTGCTCGATTTAGTAAGACCGGATGATTTTTCATTAGTTCAGTTAAAAGAGACCAAATAATAGGTTTTTTTTGAGTAATAATTGTTTTAGCTGCTGTTGTTGTTAAAGCTAGACGTTTATTTCGAAGTTTTTGAATTAAAAAAGGTTGAAAAAGTTCAATAGCCATTTGTTTTGGAAGGCCACATTCATAAATTTTTAAATTAGGACCAACTACAATAACTGAACGACCTGAGTAATCAACACGTTTTCCTAAAAGATGTTGTCTAAAACGTCCTTTTTTTCCTTTAAGTGAATCTAAAAGGGATTTTGTAGTTTTTCCTGATTCCACACTTCCTGTTTTAAATAAACTATCAACAGCTTCTTGAACTTGACGTAAATTATAACACCAAGAAGCCCAACTTCCACTTAAAGCAGTATCAAAAATTTTAAATTGTGTAATACTATTAACTCTTTTATTACGAGTTAATACTTTTCTATAAAGACTATTTATATCAGAAACAATAAGTTCACCTTGAATTGACATTATTGGTCTTAAACCAGGCGGTAAAACAGGTAAATAACTTAAAATCATCCAAGCTGGGTTCATGTTTGTATAATAAAAATCTCGAAAATATTGTAAACGTTTAAAAGATTTTTTTTCGTATTGTTTTAAACGAGTTATTTTTTTCAAAATTTTCTCTCGTTCTTCAAGAAATTCCGAATCCGGGCCAGAAGGATACCATTTTAACTTATCTTGTAAATAAATAATATAAGTTTTCACTAAATGATGATGGAATTTAAATTCTTGAAGTATTGGTAATAATTCAAAATATGAGAAAATTTTTTGAAAAACCAAGCCTCCAGTTTGAATAGGATAAAATTGTTTATGGGAGGGTATTTCTTTCCTAGTATGATTTTTTACAATTTTTCTAAAATTATAATACGGAATCGATAGTTCATAAGATTTAGCTTGTTCAGAAATATAAAATATAAAATCTTGAATGTTTTCAACTTGTCGCCAAGTAGCATCATAAGCTACACCATATAAAAAATTTTGTGTTTCTAATTTGGTTGGTATCCTTGCATTTTTCTTTTGGAAAATACCATTTCCAGTTGTTGTTGGTTTAGGTTCCTTTTCCTTTTCCAAAAACGAAGTTTTTGGAAAAAAACTGTAAATAGCATTATTTACAAAAACATTGTTTGTTGTTTTTCCTTTTTCGTTTCCTTTTCCATTTCCATTATCGTTTCTAACATTTCTGTTTGAAGTTGTTTTAGAAATGGAAACTAAACCAACTGAATTTTTACAAACGGAATTATTGATATTACGAAATAATTTTGGTTTTTTGTATTTTGACGTTATTTTAGTATCTTGAAAATAAGCAAATTTTCGACGAATAAAAAATTCAGTAATAGATAAATTTAATTGTGATTTATAGATAAAACAATTATTACTGTGTAAAGTAAAATTTTGTTTTTGAATTGTTATATTTTTTTCAAAAATTACTCGATATATTAATATACGTGATAAAAAATTCGTAAAGTACGGTGATAATTTACAAAATTCAGTTCCATACATTATCGCTTGAATTCTTTTATTCGACCAACCTAAACATAAACTCAAGGGAGATGGTTTGTGAGACGCATATAATGTATGAACTATTGGTTGTTTAAATTTCACATATCCTAGACGATAACGTCGAACTCTTGATGTAGTTTTTTCAACACCACATTTTGGACAAAAACCCATATAAAATTTAGGTTTAGCACATGCACAACTATAATCAATTACTGGGCCAAAAATACGTTGACAAAAAAGACCATTTGGTTCAGGTTTTAAGGTTTTATAATTTACTGTTTCCCAACTAGTCACTTCACCAACAATTTCACCATTTGGTAATTCACGCTCTGCCCATTTTCGAATCTGTCTAGGCGAAGCTAATCCAATTTCTACTTGTTGAAATTTTTTCTGCATAAAAAAGTTAATGAATATATTCTGTTTTTAAATTTATATTTCCATTTCTTTTACGTTTCTTTTTCCAAAAACAAAGTTTTTGGAAAAAGAAACGTAAAAGAAATGGAATAATCTTGTATTTATTATTTTTACTGTTCTTAATTTCTATGAACAAATTAAGAACAGTAAAAAAATAAGTGTGAACAAAAAAGAAAAAAATTACAAAGTAAAGGAGAGATTCTTAGGATTTTGTTTCATTTTGGTCCTATAAAAATGAATAAAAAACTAAAAATAAAATACATAAAAATTTTTTAAAAAACTACACTATAAACTTTCTAAAACGTTTAAATTTTCAGGTTTAATTATTTGAGTTTTTTTGTCATATTTATAAATCTGTAAATTAAAACAAAGAGATTGTAGTTCACGAAGAAGAACTTTAAAACTTTCTGGTTGTCCAAACTTTAAAGATCGGTTTGTATAAATTCGAAAAACCGCTTCTTTTCTTCCATCAATATCATCTGATTTTATAGTTAGAAGCTCTTGTAATGTATATGCAGCACCATAGGCTTGTAACGCCCAAACTTCCATTTCTCCCAATCTTTGACCTCCATTTCGAGCGCGACCTCGGACAGGTTGTTGTGTTACAGCAGAATAAGGCCCTGTAGCTCGAGCATGAATTTTATCATCTACTAAATGAATTAATTTTAACATATAAGCATAACCTACTGTTACTGGTTGATCAAAAGATTCACCGGTTCTACCATCAAATAATTTTATTTTTCCTGGATGTTGTGGCTCAAATAACCAAGGATTTGCGGTTTTTAGAGATGCTTCATAAAGCTTGGAATATACTAGACTTCGAGATGCTTCAGCACCAAATTTTTCATCAAATAATTCAATTTTATAGGATTCATGCAAATATTTTCCTGCGAAACCTAATAAAGATTCTAAAATTTGACCCACATTCATACGTGAGGGCACACCTAAGGGGTTTAGAACGATATCTATGGGATTTCCATCTGGTAGATATGGCATATCTTGACATGGAAGAATTTTTGAAATAATACCTTTATTCCCATGACGCCCAGCCATTTTGTCACCTACTTGTATATTTCTTTTTTGTAAAAGAGCGATTCGGACACGTAAAATGGCATTTTTTGGTGCAAGTGGTAAAACATCAGTTTCTTTAGGTGGCAAAATTTGTACATCTAAAACAAAACCTTCGACACCTTTTGGTACTCGTAAACTTGTATTTTTAAATGTTGGATTATCGCGTTGCCATATAACATTATAAAGTTTTTCATATTGTTTATAAATAGAAGGTCCTTTTGGACTTAATGGACTTATTTTTCCAACTAAATAATCACCTTCTTCTACCCAACTTCCAATTTCAATAAGTCCATTCGAATTTAAACGTTGGAGTTGTAATATATCTTTTGAAGAAGCATCTATTTCTAAAGGAACTTTATTTGTAATTGTTTCAAGTCCATATTGAGTATTTTTAACCTCAACTTCATAATAATCAATATGCAATGAAGTAAAAACATCTTTTTCTAATAATTTATCACTAATTAAAATTGCATCTTCAAAATTATAGCCTTCCCATGGAACATAAGCTATAAGAACATTTTTTCCAAGAGCTAATTTCCCTCCTGCACTTGCTGAACCATCTGCAATTATATCAGTTATCTGAACCCAATCCCCCTCTTTTAAATTAGGTCTTTGAGTAATACATGTACTTTGATTTGTACGCTGATAATTATCTAAAGAATAACTGTATTCTTTTTTTATAGAAGATTTTTGTTTTTTTGTTTGTGATAAAGATAAAATTATGTTTTTCAAGTTTTTATTTTCCTGTTTTTTTAAGTTCCAGTTCTTGTTTTTCCAAAAACTTTGTTGGTCCCAAAAATAAAATTTTTGAAACAGGAAAAGGAACTCCAATTCTAGTTCCTGTTGTTTTTCGTTTTTGTAATTTTCTAGTATAGAATAAAAAAGTACATAAAATGAAAATAGAAGATGAATAGGAATAACAACAGGGAAATGAAACCCTGTTACTTGATAAATTTTCTTAGAATCAAAATATTTATGATTATGATAATGTAGAAAATAATTAAATGTTTGAGTTTTAGAAAAAAAAGTTAAATGAGTAAAAAATTTTTTTTGTTGTTTCTGTTTTTGATTGACAGCTTTATATTTTTTTAATAGACTAAATTTATTGAAAACACTAGCATTATTAAAAAAAGATCGAATTTTTGAATTTTTATTTGTGTTTCCGTTTTGTTTATCTTTTACATAATTTCCTTTATAGAGTTGAATTTTTGTAGAAGAAACAGCAGTAATATACCCTGTTTTAGAAGAACGTATCCCATGATTAACATCCGAAATTACTCTTGTTTCTAATCCAGTAGATACTAGAGCATTTTCAGGTCGTAACAAAGGAACAGCTTGTCTCTGCATATTTGAACCCATAAGAGCTCGGTTAGCATCATCATGTTCTAAAAAAGGTATTAAACTAGTAGCTACAGAAATCATTTGTAAAAGTCCAATTGATTGTTTACTGATTTGATTCCATATAGTATATTCAAATTTCCAATTTTTTCGAACAGGTAAATCTGTTTTTGGTAATTGATTCCAAGGTGATAAACAAATGTCTGCAGGTGCTAAAACTAAATATGATTCGGTTTGGGGTGAAAGATAATGAGCTTTTAATTCTTTTTGTATTTGACCTTTATATACCTCAAAAAAAGGTGTTTCAAGAATACCTTGAGAATTTCGTTGTGTATAAACAGTAAAAGAATTAACAAGACCTGCATTTTGACCTTCTGGGGTTTCTATAGGGCACAATCTGCCATAATAAGTAGGATGAATACCTCGAATTTGAATAGTTGTTTGTTTACCGCTTACACCACCTGGACCTAAAACGGTTAATCGACGTTTATGGGTAGTTTCAGCTAATGGATTTGTTTCATCCATAAATTGTGAAAGAGTTCCTCCAGTAAAAAAATTTTTCCAACTTTTACTAATATATTTGGATAATAGTGATCTATTAAAACGCCAAAAAGTTGCACACTCGTTTCCAAAAATGGAATTTTTAGAACTAATGGATATGTTACTAAATTTTCTATTAAGCACATGTTCAAATTCTTGTAAGCCACTGTTTAATTCATCATATAAAAATTCACCACAACCCCTTACTCGTTTATTATCTAAATTATCAATATCATCAGCAACTTGTTCATTACATAAAAGCTTAAGAGAAGCTTTTGTTGCTAAACTTATATCATCTGCTGTTAACCATGTTTCAGTAATCGATAGAGTACTTCCTAATTTTTCGCGAAATTGTTTTCGACCAAGATAGCCTATATTTCTATTTTTATAATTCCAAACATTTTTTAAAAAAAACTCTTGAGCTGTTTGGTCTGTCACAACCTGTTCTCGTGTTTGAGAACTGTATTCGAGATAATGTGCATATAAATATCTTTGTGCTTGTTTTTGTGTAACCGGGTGTCTCCATAAATTAGCACGTATTAATATACGATCATTACGTGTTTTTTCATCAGGTTGTAATTCTTTTACAAAACTAGCTTGTAATAATTCAGAATATCCAAGATTCTTGTAAATTTCTGAAAGCGAAAACCCTAAAGCTTGAAGAAAAATAAGTACAGATATTTTTTTACGAAGAAATCGTGTCGTAATCCAAATACGATATTTTTTATCTATTGTTATATTTATCCAACTGCCCTGTTCTGGAACAATCCGTATAGTGGCTACTCGTGTTTTCGAATCTTTTGATAGTATATAAATTCCTGGATTTCGAATCATTTGATGTAAAACAACTCTTGGAATACCATTTATAATAAAATGACCTTGCTTTGTAAGTAATGGTAAAAAACCTAGAAGAATCCACTCCAATTTATTTTTTTTCCAGCCTGAAAATTTCACTAGAACAGGAATATAAATATAAGAACCATAAGTTTTTCCAAAATGTAGAGCTTTTTTTGAATCAAGTTCAGGTTTTTTAAATTGTATCCATTCTGGAAACAATACAATTTCCAATTTATGAATACTTTTTCTAAATATGAAACTCTTCTTTTTTTTTAAACTTCTAAATAATCCACATTGGAGGAAATTTTGAAAACTATTGCGTTGAATATCTATTAAATCTGGAATTAAAACATATAGATCATTGTAATAAAACCTTCTATTAAATTGGTCTTTAACTAAAAAATTATTTTCATTATTATGATTATTTATAGAAAACATTTTATTATTATTTGGTATAATTTATATAACTTTTACTCAAGTGAAAGTTGTATTTTATCTTTTGTGATACACTAAAAGGTTCTAAATATATTCAAGGTGGTATAGCCAAGTGGTAAGGCAGGGGATTGCAAATCCCCGATTCCCCAGTTCGAATCTGGGTGCCACCTTAATTAGATTAAAAAATAATATTTACAAATAATTTCAGGTAATACCTGGAATTTATATTGAATTTATTTTTTAAAAAAATTTTTCTTTTTTTTAAATTTTCTTTTCCTTTTCAAAAAACTTTGTTTTTTGAATCAAATTCGTTTTTGAAAAAGGAAATAGTTTCATTTTTAGAGCAAAAAATGATTACAAAATAAAAATGCACATAAAAAAAAAATATTTTAGTATTTAAAAATCATAAAAAGTATAATATTAGACGGTGCATTTTTTACATTTTATTCAGTCATTTTTACAATGTAAAAAATAAATCTAAAAATATAAAAAATAAAAACAAAAGTTTTTATTCATTAAATTTACTAGAAAAATGTTGAAGTTTTATTATAATAAATAGTTAGTAATAGTTTTTAAATTCATTATATGATAAAAATAAATTATTTATCAATAATTTTTGAATTCTTGAATTTTTGTTTAATAGATAATTTCAACAAAATAGCCAAGGAAGGATTCATTGTAACCTTTTACAAAGTAAATCTCCTGGCATTATCAACCCTTAATGTTGCTACTTTTCAGTCCTCACATGTTTAATGGTCGATTTCCCGAGAACAATGAATCCTAGTTTCAAATAATAACACAATAATATTATATTTGTCGAGATATTTAAGATAGAAACAGTAAATAATTTTTATTATTTACTATTATATTTTTGTTTGCTTTTTTCTTTTATTTTGGTTTTTTCTTAATTAACA
>VFQP010004533.1_pt1 | contig 12840 bp, 19 predicted proteins | sample 3512351 | NCBI WGS metagenome assembly VFQP01 (sample SAMN10412372, study PRJNA504923) | tailings metagenome | isolation source: Relicate 1 Philex TSF1 revegetated site | place: Philippines: Tuba, Benguet | collected 2017-08-29 | reverse complement strand
GTGTGTGTGTGTGTGTGTGTGTGTGTGTGTGTGTGTGTGTGTGTGTGTGTGTGTGAGTGAGTATGTATGTATGTGTGTGTGTGTGTTACTGCTGACACTCTCTGCAGTCAACCATCAGTCAACAATGAGTCAACCATCAGTCAACCATCAGTCAACGATGAGTCAATGATGAGTCAACCATGAGTCAACGCATCCAGTCAACACACACAAATCCTACCTGGGACATGGCTTCCAGCTGTAATGCTTGCATGTCAGACTCAAGTGCTGCCTTGGCATTGTGTACTGCTGCCAGCTCCCCACGCAGGGTGTCCACTTGGTGTTCCAGGGCATGAAGGGCATCCTAGTGTGTGTGTGTGTGTTGTGTGTGTGTGTGTGTGTGTGTGTTCATATACACAAGCACATACACACACGAGCACATAAACCAAAACAAACGCACAAGCACACATACACGACAAGCACATTCACACCCACACACCAAAACACACCAAACACACCAAACACACCAAACACACCAAAACATACACACATGCATAAACAAAAGCACACCTGTTGCCCACGCAGTAACACCAGCTGTCCCTCTGCCACCTCAAGCTTCCCCGTTGTATCATCCAGTGCTGCTTGTGTCACTCCCAATGCGTTGTTCGCATCATCCAGTGCCTCTTGTAAGGTACGCACTCTGCTGTTGAGCTCTTCATTCACAGTATCCAGTGCCTCTTGCAAAGTGCGCACTTTATCCTTGAGCTCTTCGTTTTGTTCCTGTTGCAACTGCAGGACCTCTATACGCTGCAGGGCAAGTTGATGCATGCTGCGCTCATCATCCAGTTGCTGTGTGTGGGTGGGTGGGTGGTGGGGGGTGTGGTGTGCGGATGGATGTGCACATGCAGGGCACACATACACACAGCAAATAATATCCTATTTTCCTCGTTCGTCCACATATACGTACACACACGAACAGACATGTACACACACGTACACACACGTACACACATGTGCACACACGTACACACATGTACACCCACCCACACACATGTACACACACGTACACACACGTACGCCCACCCACCCACACACTCGTACACCAAAACACACACACACACACACACATATACACATACCTGTTGCAGTACCTGTTGCATGTGCTTTGCAAGTGCACACTCTGCTGCTGTTGCTCCCTCTTGTGATGCTGTCATATATACACTAGGGCGTGATGCTGCTGCTGCTGCTGCTGCTGTGTGTAGCTGCTCTTGCTCCCCCACTACTACTGCTGCTGTGTGTAGCTGCTCTTGCTCCCCCACTGCTGCTGCTGCTGTGTCTGCTGTGGTGGACTGAGCACCACCGTCCTCACCATCCTGCTGCTGCTTTTGGTGTGCTTGTTGCTGTTGTGTTTGTTGCTGAGCGATAGTGAGTTGTTGTTGTAGTGTGTGCACCTCCTGCTCGAGCTCCTGTGTGATGGAAATATAGTCAATATTTATGGTCAAAAATACGCATGGTCAACAATATTCATGGTCAACAATATTCATGGTCAACAACGACCACCCTACCTGTACTCGGAGCAGCAACTCTGCAGTGGATCCCCCAACAAGCAGCCCCCCCCGCCCCAGGGCCCACGCCAATGACGCCTCACGCTCAGGGTCGCCCCCCACGCTCACCCCCTTGCTCGCCCCACCCCGGGGGGACTCCCCATGGGGCAGCAGCACATTAAACAGCTGCACTCGGGGGCCCTCCCCCCCGGAGGGCCCCCGGGACCCCCCCCGGCTCCCCCCCCCTGCAGCCGAGTGCATCGCCTCGAGGTCTGCCACTGCTGCCGCCGACGCAAAGGCCCCCTCGGGGGCCCCTTCGGACGTGCTGCTGGTGGAGCGCCCCACACGGTAGGCCAAGCAGCGGCGGGTGGGGCCCCCTCGTGCAAAGGGTGAGTTGTCTTGGGGGTCGGGGGATGATTGGGTGGCGGTGGGGGGTGGGGAGTATGGTTGTGCTGGATATGAGTGTGTCGCATTGGGGCTGTGTAGGGAACTCAGGGAGGATACCGATGGGGAGCTTGGGTTATGCATGGGGGTGTCCAGGGGTGTGGTTGTTTTGAGGCATGAGGCGCTCAGCCATACAGCATCATGGTGTTGCATGATGGTCGTTGTGTTGTGCTGGGAGGAGGAGGAGGAGGATGGTGCATGTGTGTAGTCATCGTCATGGTGGTTTGTGTTATCATAGGTGTCATCATGTGATGTTTCGTCATCGGCACCCCCCCCAACACCCTCCTCACGTGTAGCCACTGATCGTTGTGGTGTGTTGACCATGCTGCGTTGACCAGCGCTACGGGGGTCATCCAGGGAAGAGGAAGGGGAGCTGCTGGGGGGGCTGGAGGGGGTTGGGGCTGGGGGAGGTGCTGCAGCAGGGGGTGGGGCGATGGGTGGTATAGTGGGTAGGTTGGTCTGTGTGGGGGGTAGTTGTACATAGAGATGATATGTGAGAGATGGGTACAGAATACACACTGTGGACATGCATTGCACATTTGTTTCCCCACACATGTACAACAGGGTTCCCCACACAATACCTCACTGCCAACAGCGGTCGCAACTGCTGCAGCAGCTTCTCGCCCAAACCGGGACTGCCGAGGGGACCCCTCGGGGCCCCCCCGACCAGGGGAACCTCGGCCGCTGCTGCTCGAAGCGGTGGATGCGCGGGGCCCCACAGGGGTGCTGCAGTCGGCGGTGATGGCGGGGCTGCGGGGGGATGTCGAGGGCAGGGGTGTGGGTGCACCATCATGGGGGAGCATTTTGGGCGTCACGGCGGTTGCTGCGACGCTGGTTGTGTCAGAGCTGCTGTTGCAATATATGGAGCTCCCATTTGCCTATTGGATGTGTAAGAGTGAGTTGGTGATGGAGGATGATGCTGATCAAACAACACATGATCATCCAATGACAGCATGCTAGTAGTGGGCATACACCCCCCCACCCAAAGTTTACCGCAAGGGTGCCAGTGACAGACACGCTGCCCTGCAAGCGGCTGGTGACCTTGCTTTGAGGAAAGCGCATCTGCACAAGCAATGGCACCTCAATCCCTCGCAAGCGTCCGGCAAACTGGGCGAGGTCGATCTGAAAGGTTGCCAGCATGGTAAAATCATCGTTGCTACTGCTTCGGCCATAGACACGCACAGTGTATGTCTGTGTATGAATTTGGGGGGTGGGGTATGTGATCAGATTTGATGATGATGATCGATCGGATGTGTCTACTCCAGTTCCCCCATGCTACCTTGAGCTGAAAGAGGCCTTGCTGGGAGGCATACAGGGTGGCAGCAAACTCAAAGGTCTCATGCAGGGCAGCATTGCCTGTGGAGTCGTGCGTTGAAGGAATACACACACAAGGAAGATCAAGAGATCAAGATGGAACAATCGCATGCACCACGTACCGCCAAATACGTTGCACACGATGCTCTCAAAGTGTTTCTTGCCCCGTTGCATGCTGATCTTGCATTGGTGCACAGCTGCTGGCAAGGATGTGATTCCTTCAAACTGCACACGCACACTGCAGCTCGTGGCAACCATGTGGCGCCGCTGCAATGCCGTGGAAATAGAGCGCATCATGGTTGTACACGGTGGTTGTGGATGCAAAGGTTGTGGACGTTGATGATGGAACGGGATCACATGCGTGTGTGGTTGAGTTTGCGCGGTGGTGGTGATGTAGACAGTGGTGCGTTGATAACTTTGATTCAATTCTATGTTCTTGCCTGTTGAAAACTGTGAAAATTGCATACCTTGAAAACTGCACCTCACTGCACCTCAACTCCCCACACAAAACACGTTGCAGCACTATCGTGTTGTGTACTATATACACAAATACATACGCTTTACTACACACGATACCAACTCGATAAACAGACAACCACCATGTACCATGATCAACATTGCCAGCAGCAACCCCCACAGTAGTTCACCATGTCTCGCTTGCAAACAGTGATGCTGACAATGCTGGGACTTGTTGTAGCACGTATACTCATCGACCCATTGCTATCAAGCGAGTCTCGTGTCCTTTCCAAACCAATCCAGCGCCCCAGCTTCACCCCAACCACCAACGCCGCCACGAGAAACCCATACAGTCAGCCAATCACGACACAGAGCTATGCATACACAGACGAATACACGGAAGGCAGCATATTTGGCACAGACGGTCGCTGGGGAGCCACCCAGGGGTCCTGGGATCCTGGTTTCAGAAAGAAACAGCAAGAACTGTGGGAACGCGAGCAGTATATCGAAACAAAAAACGAATACGACATCCCCCCACACCTTGTTGCCAAGCGAGAAGCCTACCATATAAAAATCAGCGCACCGTTGATCAATCCCACAAACACACGCGCCATATTCCACAGCGCCAAGCCCTTGTGTGGGGTGTTGGGTGATGCGGTGGCAGTGGTTGGGAACGGACCTGTGCACAAGGAGGATGAGGAACGAATTGTACAGGAATCCAGTGCTGTAATACGATTCAATCGCATAAGTTTGAAGTGAGTGGTTGTATGACATATACTATCTTGTCATGTCACAAAAACTGCGTCACCCTCACTCAAATCCCAGCCCACATCACAACCACCACCACCACACAGAGCAGCAGCAATGCGCACCGATGTGTGGACAGTGCGCCACAATGAACGCCCACCCTTGTACTACTGGGGTGTCAACGCATCATGGAGTGGGCTTGACACTGTATTGAACAAGACCAACATGGTGGTGTTTATGGGAGGACAACCCAAACATGTGGCAAATGCGACATTGAATGTACCACAACTCAAGCATGTCAAGGTGTGTGTGTAGAGGGGGGGGTGAGCGTGTTGAGGTTGAGGATGAGTGGTGTGCATGTTGCATGTGTGCTGCGCGTTGTGCATGGCGCATTGTGCATGGATGTGTGTTGATACAAGGATGGATGTTTCTGTGTGTGCACTATCCAATTTACTTATCCACCACCACCATTCCTACATCACCACACACATGACACGCAACCACGCACATGACACCCAACCACACAGTCTGTGCATATCGTCACGCAACCATATGAGGACTTGTACAATAAAATGTATGGGATACGAAGGGGTGTTCCCACTATGCCCTCCACTGGGCTGTTAGGTATGTGAGAGTTGTGTTTCACTCAATGATGTATGTCTGTGAGAGTTGTCTTTCACATCCCCCTCTCTTCTTTCTACAACCCCCTTCCCCACCCTCTCTCCATACCCCCAGGCATACTCATGGTGCTTGGCTGCTACAAACCCACCATGAAAATTCACTTGTGGGGCTTCAACTGGTCAAAGGAAAATTACATTTCCCATGTCATGTATGTGGAAGCACACCTTGTCAAGCAATTACAAAAGCAGTACAACATTATTATACATGATACTGCGTGTAGTGCAGTGCGTTCATGTGTGAGTCCATCCCCAGCGCTGCCCAGGCCCATGTTTGTGGGGGGTGGGATGGGGGGAGGGGGGGGATGATGGGGCGGGGTGGGGTGGGGGGTGGTACTGCCGGGGGGGTGAAGCAGGGAACAGTGGGCGGCTGGGATGATGAGTATTCATGATGATGGGGAATGGTGGTGGAAATAACAATTTGCTTATTCTTGTACCTCTGTGATGTTGTTGCATATCCTACTTTGCAAACTACTGTTCATCAGCAAGGTAGTACACCTTGCCCTTGTAAAACAAAAAAAATGCAGCCACACAGGAGTGCACTTGTTTTCATACATGCAGCCACACAGGGTTGCACTCCCAAAGCCACTCCTTTTGACTGCAACACAACTTCTCCCCCTACTTCTCCTCCCCACAACGATATCGGCATCCTATACATATACACAACGTATCCGCACATAAACATGCACAAAGCATGCACACAGAGCATGCATTATTTATTACGTGCACATGTACACAAGCGTACATGCAGCACTTGAAGTGAGATGCCACCTACCCAGGATGACACCCACCGAGGATGATGCTACCCTACCTAGGATGACTTGTAAATCATGACAGACATGGGGCAGTTGTGTACCACATAATCACTCACACTCCCCAGTCCAAAAAACGCCGACATGGCACGCTTTGCAGCCGACATGCCACGGCTTCCCACGACCACCAGGTCCACTTTGTTGTCTTTGGCATAATGCACCAGGGACTGTGCAACATCAGATGCACCACCTTCTGGAAGCAGATTCTGTGTGTTTGTGGGAGTGTGTGTATACGATCGAGGGGTTGTGTAGAGTGTCGAGTGTAGAGTAGGTGGTGCTTGTTGATGTGTCAATTTCATGCACTGTGCTATTGTAATTATATATGACATCATGTACTCCACCCCACTCCCCATCAACACCGCAGCACCCCATCCGATCCCATCCCATCCCCATTCCATCCCCATCCCCATCCCATCACCTACCCGAAACCAAATACGCTCTTTGGGCACACCATGCTTGACAGCAACCTCAACCCCACGCTGGCACAAGTCATATGCATCCCTCAGTGTCGCTTCCCTTGCATCTTGCCAGTTTTGGGTCTCCATCATCGACACTGCTGCACTTGCCTCATCCAGCACAGGGAAGGGCACCGGGACTGCCACAGAAACCAGGTGCAGCTGTGGGGGTGGTTTTGTGTATGTGTGTGGTGACACATTGGTGGTTGAGGTGCGTGTTGAGGCGTGTAGAGGCGTGTCGAGGTGCGTGTTGAGGTGCGTATTGAGGTGCGTGTTCAGGTGCATGTTGAGGTGCGTGTTGAGGTGTAAACATGCATGAAATTAGGTGGAACTGCAATGCAAACAACCCATACAACACCTCCTCCCACGTAACCACATCTCCCCCCACTCAACTACACACGCTCCCCCACACAGAGAAACATACCTGATCGTTGGGCTTGAGCAAATACTCCAGTGCCCACAATAGTGTCTTCTGCGAGTGAGCGCTATCATCGAGTGACAGCATAATGTGACGACTGCGTGGTGCACGTGGTGCATGGGCTACCTCCCCACCTTCACCCTGCACCTCAGCCATCACCTCCTGTTCTACCTGAGATGTAAAATGAATGCTTGTGAAATGATGCATGTATGAGCATGGGCTGTGGAACAATTGTGTGTGTGTACCAGCACAATGAGCATACATGCATGACAATACACTACCAACCATACTGATAATACACTACCATGCTGACTTTGCCCCCAAACAACACACCTGTGTGAGCTGGCTGCCGTTGATGGCCTGATCAGCTGACAGGGTGGGGTGGTAGACCACAACAGGCAGGTGCACGTTGTGCACACAATAATCACTCACAGACCCCAATCCGATGAGCGACATCAACGGACGTTTCCACCCCATGCCACGTGCACCCAGCACGAGTATGTCGGTGTCGTTGAGGTGCTTGTTGGACCATACGACTATGCTCTCTGCAACACCAGAGGCACCACCAGCTGCGGGGAGCACGTGCGTGGCAATTTGTTCATCGTTGAGGCCGTGCTGCTTGGCTGTTTCCTTGGCTTGCTCCAGCGTCTTCTTGGCACGCTGCTCCGCCACCATCTTTTCATTTTCCCATGTCTGGGTGATCGCCGCGACTGCACCTGTTGAGCGGGTGGAATGTTGGGTATGCGTCTTTGTTCGTGTACAAGTACGTGGATCATTCCAAAAGCGACCTCGTAGACAAAAATCGGTGTCGGAAGTACAGGCATGCATGTGATGTCGCAAACACGCACCTGCCGTGGCAATGGGCGCTGTGGGCATCACTGGATAGCTCACCGGTGGTGTTACCGTGAGTATATGAAGCTTAGAGGCTCCATCGTTACTGGAAGCAAAGTTTCTGATTGCCCAGATCAAAGCTCCGAGTGCTGTCGTGCTATCATCGACAGCGACTGCTACTGTTTTGGGCATGCTCGACATGTTGGTTGGTACAGAAGGCATTTTGGATTTTCTTTTATGATTTTGTGTGACGTGGGGTTTATTTATTTGATGCACGCGTGCAGAGAAAATTTCAGCCGTGAAATCCTACCCCCTATTTCGCCGCTTATTTCATAGCTTGCACGCAAGTCTGTTTTTGTAACTTTTTATGTACAGCAATGCAGCAGCATACGTATACAGCCAGAGCACGTGCCAGGGACGGCCAAACGATCAGAAATTGATCGATTTGAACGATGGTTATTGCAAACGTTACCCCTGCCATATGCATACAGCCACACAATACAGCACAACATCAACATCAAGCATGATGGCGAGCTTTTGGGATGTGCACCAGTAGCAGACGTTGCAAATCATTGCTCCTATGGCGAGGCAAGTCAAACTTGCTGCTCTCGGTTGCAGGCTTCAATGCAGTCATCAGCTTGATGCGGGGGCCAAGCTGTATGAGCTGCACAATGTGCAATCCAACTGGCTCATGGCGCAGATCCAACGCCCAGAGCTTGGGGCAAATGGTGTGGTCCACAGTGTGTTGCAAGCTGTGGTACACCATATACCGTTGCACACCAGTGCTACCGCACACACGGGTCAGTCGATGCACACCGCCCACATGCTCCAATTCGTCATACTGTCCAATTCGTCATACTGTACATGTACCCAACAGCTGTGCATCACCATCAATCTTGTGCACACGTATACACCCCGTCAGCACACCCTGCAAAGTATTGGGAAGTTGTTGCGTTCTCTACCACAGTGTCAAGTATTCCCAATACGACACGTACCTCTACTCGGTCATGCTCGTACATGGGTGCCTGAGCTTGTGTAGGTTGTGCTTCTGCATACCACTGACGAAAGGGGTCGTCCATGGGCAGGGATTTGCCAGCCCCCATCAGCATCACCAATCCTCAGTGTGTTGCAAGCTGTGATACAGCATATACCGTTGCACACCAGTGCTACCGCACACACGGATCAGTCGATGCACATCGCCCACATGCTCCAATTCGTCATACTGTACATGTACGTACGACTGCTATAGTTTATTACATGGTGGGGTGCACCCCAGCCACTGCAGGGGCCTAAAACATTATAATTTTGTATATGCCGTGGATTTTCACGGCTTATTAAGCTGAGACTCTCAGCTTGATATTTTCTCTGTGGCATGGTTTGTTGTGTTTGTTGTTCATCCCTTGTTCTCCAATCCATTGGCAGCGTGCTGTTCACAAAGAGCCGCTACGTAAGCGGAGGGGAAACCTGGTTGACTCATCACCATGCGCATGCCAGCAGAGTGGGAACCTCATCAGCAAACCTGGATGGGCTGGCCTGACAGGTTCGTGTGGACAATGCTAAAACAGATTGTACACTGGGTACTATTCCCCCCTGCTCATAACCCCCAGACCTGACAATTGGCGGGATGATGCAGCCCCAGCACAGCACGCATTTGCAGCTGTTGCAACCGCTATCGCACAATTCGAGCCTGTCACAGTATGTGCCAACCCTGAGCAATGGGCTACTGCACGCTGCATGTTGCCACCATCAGTGAATGTCATCGCCTTGCCTCACAACGACAGTTGGTTTCGAGACATTGCCCCGACAGTATGTTCACTGTTGACTGGACATGTTGACTGCAAGCCTGTGTGCTGTGTTTATGGAGTTTACATGAGCAAACAAGCACCATCACATTTACATTCTCACACCCTCTTCCATGCAACACACTGCACTATGTACACCACCGTGTACACCACCATGTACACCACCATGTACACCACCATGTACACACAGTTTGCATTGGCGGATGCTGCAGATGCAACACAGACAGCTATTGACGGCCATGCAACACCTGGTGGTCTTGTGGGCATTGACTGGATATTTGACGCGTGGGGGGGGCTCACTGGTGGTATGTGTGCGTGTGGTGCAATGGTGTGTACGTGGTGAGTTTGCATGTGTGTACAACACAATAGTTTATTATGATACACAGTGTACACAATTCCACCCTCTACACATACCTTTTCATCCATACATATACCTTTTCATCCACACATACTTTCCCATCCCCAACACAGATGGGTTGTATGGCGACTGGCGTCTTGATGGTCGTGTTGCACCAAGTATATGTAAACACCTGCAATGCCCTGTGTGGCCACAAGACATCATACTTGAGGGTGGTGCTATTCATGTGGACGGACAAGGGTATGTGTGTGGGCTGTGTATATTATTATTATTATTACTATTATTACTATTGTTATTGTTATTATTGTTATTATTGTTATTGTTATTATTATTATTATTGTTGTTATTATTATGTTATATATGGGCTGGTGGGGGGGATGCTTGGGGTTTTGTGTGGCTGTGTGGTGTGGTAATGGTGTTCCTGCATGTATTGGGTGTGTTGTACATGCCTGTTGTACACACATGAGTTATACACACCCATGCATACACAATACACACACCAATACACATAGTACACACACAACACACACAGCAAAACAACACCAATACACAGGACACTACTGACAACAGAAGAGTGTCTGCTGCGTCGCAATCCCACAATAACAAAATCACAATTTGAAGACATATTCTCTCAGACACTGGGCATCACCAAGGTGTGTGTGTGTGGTGCATGTGGTATTGGTGTAGTGGTGCCTACACGTGTGGTGGTGTGTATATGGATAGTGGTGTGTACATGCTTTGCACTGCGCATAAAAATGTTTCTATGGTGCTTTGTTGTGGTCATGTACACAACTGCAAAGGGAGAAGAAGGAGGGGGGGAAAGGAAAACAAAAAGGAAAACAAAACAAAAACACACACAAAATAATGCTGCACACCACACAGGTGTTGTGGTTGAAGTATGGGTTGCATGCTGATGATGACACCAATGGTCATGTAGACAACATAGCAGCATTTGCTGCACCAGGGGTGGTGCTCTTATCATGGACTGATGATCAACATGATCCACAGGTATGTTGTTTGTGTGTTTGTGCATGTATTTGTATGTGTTTTTTGTGTTTTTTTTTTTGTGTTATTGTTGTGTGTTTGTATGTGTTTTTGTGTGCGTGCAACACATTACTCTCTGCTGTAGTGTGTTGCACATATTGCTTACATGTATCACATCTCTTGTGTCCCCCCCACCCCTATACACACAGTACCAGCAACCACACACACAGCATCAACACCCACACACACAGTATCAACGGTCACTGCATGCACTGCAGCTTCTAGAGTCATCCACCGATGCCAAAGGCAGACCAGTACGTGTTGTCAAACTCCCCCTCCCTCAACCCCTCTTTTACACCGAGGAAGAAGCAACAGGGGTGCAAACTGTACCTGGCACAATACCACGAGAACCAAACACACGAATGGCGGCATCGTATGTGAATTTCTACATTGCCAATGGTGGTGTGGTGATGCCATTGTTTGGTGTGCCCGAAGATGTGGCTGCGCAGCGGGTGTTGGCTGAGGTGTTTCCTGATCGTCAGGTGGTTGGGGTGCAGACACGAGAGGTGCTGCTGGGGGGTGGCAACATACACTGCATCACACAACAGCAACCACGTGCTGGGTACCCAGCACCGGGGTTGTGATGTATATAAAAACATGCAATTTTTTTTGTATGTACTCTTGTATGTAGTGCAACATTGCTGTGAATGATACTGAATGATTATAACTGTGACAAGCTACATCATGTACACCATGTAAACTGCTTCACCAATCCATCACGCTTGGCCACTGGACAATAATCTCACACTCAATGTCAGCCATATGCCAGCCATTGACAGCATATGACGAGCAGTTGCTTGCCGATAGAAACTACATACCTCCACCAAGTTTAGGGTACGGTTGTCACGTGGTTTACCACGATACGACGAAAGGGATTGGGGGTTTAAGCCAATATCACGCACACCATCGCAGATTTACGCAACCTGCACATCGTCACGCACCATGGGAAGACACGCACGTGCATCCCATGAGGAGCTGGATGGCGGTGTGGATGTATACAGCTGTTGTGGTTGCTGCACCATCACTGATCGTCACCGACGTGTGTATAGTGGAACCCACTGGAGTAGTCCCCATATCCTTTGGTGCCATGGTATGTTTTGTGGAGTGTCATATGTGTTGGTGGTTCAATCCTGGGTATGCACATGGGGCATCACTGGGCATTCCCCCACACATCAACCTCATTGCCCTCATCATAGACCAAGCTGCAGCTGTGCATCGTGCCACTTGCCGTGCTCCTTGAATTCTACCTGCAACGCGTGCACACACAACGACGGCGCCAAGGGTTTCTCACGTTCACCGCCACCACAGCACCATGGCTGCGCATCCCACTTGCAGTTGCATGTGTGTGCATGTATGCTGCCCTATGTCTGACTGCATCAGCCACGACCAATCCCAAGGTGTGTATTATGGGTGTGATGTTGTTGTGGATGTATACATACAGCACATACATGCATTGTACTACACACACAAACACATACCCCAGCAATACAGGATGTATACATTTCACCCCCCCCCCCCCACACACACACTCACACTACAATGTGTCAATCACAAAACCCCAGGCAGATGCGGCTCGGTGGGAAACACTGCTTGTGCTGCTAGCACTCCAAGCACTCGTCATGATCGTATACGCAGCATGGTATGCGGGGCTGGTGTGGCGTCATAATGCACGACAACCACTCCCGGATGCAACCAGCTTTCTCAAACATAATGATCAGCCGTATGTTGCACCTCATGTGATACTGCGGTATGGAGTTTTGAGTGTGTGTGTGTGTGTGTGTGTGCTTGAGGGGAGGGGCATTTAACAGGGGGGGTGCAGTTGGGGGGGGGAGTATTTGGAGGGGGGTGTATTCTTTTGCAGTTGAGGGGGTTTGCATGTGTACGCATGTGTGAGTATTTGCAACAACATGTGTGTGTGTGTGTGTGTGTGTGTGTGTGTGTGTGTGTGTGTGTGTGTGTGTG
>VFQP010004532.1_pt1 | contig 12842 bp, 11 predicted proteins | sample 3512351 | NCBI WGS metagenome assembly VFQP01 (sample SAMN10412372, study PRJNA504923) | tailings metagenome | isolation source: Relicate 1 Philex TSF1 revegetated site | place: Philippines: Tuba, Benguet | collected 2017-08-29 | reverse complement strand
GCTTGTCCTGATCTTGCTTGTCCTGATCTTGCTTGTCCTGATCTTGCTTGTCCTGCTCTTGCTTGTCCTGACCTTGCTTGTCCTGCTCTTGCTTGTCCTGATCCTGCTTGTCCTGACCTTGCTTGTCCTGCTCTTGCTTGTCCTGACCTTGCTTGTCCTGATCTTGCTTGTCCTGATCTTGCTTGTCCTGCTCTTGCTTGTCCTGACCTTGCTTGTCCTGCTCTTGCTTGTCCTGATCCTGCTTGTCCTGACCTTGCTTGTCCTGCTCTTGCTTGTCCTGACCTTGCTTGTCCTGATCTTGCTTGTCTTGATCTTGCTTGTCTTGACCTTGCTTGTCTTGATCTTGTTTGTCCTGATCTTGCTTATTCTGGTCTTGCCTGCTCTGGTCTTGTTTATCCAGGTTTTTCTTATCTTGGTTTTGTCGATCTTGGTTCTGCTTATATTGATTTTGTTGTTTTTCTTCTTGTTGCTTTTTTAGTAACTCAGCTACAATTTTTCGATTTTCAATCGCATCTTGATCTTGTTTGTTTAATGCCAAGGCTTTGTCGTAAGATTGTAGCGCTTTTTCATACTCTCCCTGGTGTGCGAGGGCATTCCCAGCATTGTAATAGCCATCGGCTTGGTTTAGTTTTGAAAATAAATTGGATGCTTCCTGATAGTCTCCAGCGCGAAAAGCTGCTGTAGCTCGCCAATCTTCTCGTTTAAATTGCTCTTTTGCCTTCGCATATTGTCCCTTTTCCATCATTTTTTGCGCGACATTATCCGGATTTGACCATAAGTCCTGCCATGATAACGCGTAGAGACTGTTTGGATTCAAACACAACAATAATGTGATGAAAAAGCTAAGCCTACGAAAAAACATGGGCTCACTTACACCGGTATTTTTTTGCCAGAGGCATGTTAAAAAATGATGGATTGCCATGTTATCAAAACCTAACCTAAAAGCCGTTGAAACCATCCGCGTCGGAAAATCGGTAATAACAAAATCAAGCCGGCAAGAAGAAACCAACGACCTTCATCATACCATAAAGGTACATCTTCTAATGCTTTAGTTTGATAAGTTGTTGCTATACGTTGCACACTCAGCCATTGATCGATATCTTGGTTAGTGTGCGAAAAGGGGATGACTTCCCCTTGCCCTGCCTGTGCCAAAGGTGCAAACAGAGGTATGGCCTTATTATCGGCAAGCATTGGGATGACCGATACATGTAATCCTTTGCTGGCTAACTGTTTAGCCTCATCAACAGCAACATGTGAGGGAATTTTACCTGTGAGGACGAGGACTTCTCCTGCTGCGGCACCACTTGCCTTCACTAAAGGATCGACTTCGTTTAAGGCCAGTTCTAGATGATTTCCTTGTACTGGCATCAAAGTGGGAGATAGGGCTGGTAATAAAGCATCAATCGTTTGTCCATCATCGGTTAGTGGAGAGACAACGAAAGGTTCGCTTGTGTAGACAATTAATCCGAATTGCCCTTTATCACGATGTTGCATCAGATCATGTATTTTGAATTTTGCTCTAGCAAGGCGACTTGGTTTTAGGTCTTCCTGCAACATGTCCTCTGACAGGTCGAGCAGTATCAGATGGGGTTTCAGAGATTGATATGTGGGTACGGGAAGACGAGACCAAGTTGGACCTGCTAAAGCAACGATCATGCATAGACCACTGATCATTAAAAGTAGACGTGGCCATGGTCGGCTACCAGTTTGGTTTGTCTTCAGCAAGTATCTTAATAAGATCGGATCGCACACACGAAGCCAAGACTGTAAAGCGGGCTTTTGTTTCCACAAGTGATAACCTAAGAACACCAGAGGAAAAATCATACTGAACCAAACGGGGCGAAGAAAATGGAACTCATGCATGATAGTCTGCCTCTGTTTGTCGCTTAAGACTCAAAAAAAGACCGCTTTCTCGTGCTATAACAAGCATTAATAATCCCAAGCCTGTGGCTAAAAACCAGTGTGAGTATTCATGTTGCGGCCGAATGTAAGCTTTATCTTGAGAAACACGAGTCATGTGATCAATAGCATGATAAATTTCTTGTAATGATTCTAAATTTGATGCTCTAAAATATCGTCCTCCAGTTAAACGAGCGATTTTTTTTAGAGTTTTTTCATCCAGATCAGCCGCGCCATTGGAATTTAAAAACAACCCACTGAATGAGCGTGGATCTATGTCTGAGTGTAAGCCAATGGTGTGAACCACGATTCCAGCGCGTTGCGCCAACTCTGCTGCTTTAATCGGTGAAAGTACGCCACTGTTGCTAACACCATCGGTGAGTAAGATAACCATTCGTCCCTCTTTAGGGACTTGTTGCAGCCGTTTTATCGCCAAACCAAGTGCATCACCCAACGAAGTTGATTTACCCGCCAGTCCTACTGACGCATCATCCAGTCTTTGAAGCACAGTTTGATGGTCATATGTCAGGGGGGTAAATAAATAAGCTTGTTCACCGAACAAAATTAAGCCGATGTTATCGCCAACGCGATCTTCAACAAATTGGCGCCCCGCTCGCTTGACCACGTCAAGACGAGTGTTACGATGGCTTCCAGTAATCATATCATTAATACCCATACTGGGTGAAATATCTAAGGCTAACATGATGTTGTATCCTTCATGAGCTAGCGGCCGTGGCTGGCCCACCCAACGCGGGCCAGCGAGGGCGATTACCAAAAAGCACCAACTGATATATAGGATTATCCACGGCGTATTTTTCTGAAAAGAAAATTTTTGTTGTTTGACTAACTGGCTTAAATCATCAAAAAAAGGAACTTTTAGGGCCATGGATAGGTGGATTGGTGCGCGAGGACAAAAGAACCAAACTAATAGAGGAAAAATTAATGCCAAAAAAGCCCAAGGTGTTGCAAATTCAAACATTCTTTGCCTCCAGTTGATGGATTTTAGGCAAGGTTTGATTTTTAATCCACTGTCCGACTACTTCGAATAGTGCCTCTATTTCTTGCTGGCCTTGAGATGTCGACGGTTGATAGGGATATTCAACTAATGCTTTTCGAAATAATTTAAAATCAATTGGTAATTGTTTGCTTTGATGTTGTTCAGCCAGGCTGGTATCACTTAAAAACTCAAGCCAAGCATCGCCTTGCAATCCTGCTACTTGAGCGCGAGAATAACACAGCAGTGCTATGCGTCGAAGTAATTCAGATATTGCAGCACATGCTTTTTGGCTATCTAGGTTATTCGAATAGTTTATTTCGATATCTCTGAGTATCTGTAGCGTTTGTCTTTCAAATTGTTTTTGTTTTCGTCTACGAATAAGACGCAGGTATAAAGCGATGCTGATGATGCTTACAATCATCATAAGAGCGTACCAACCTGGTGCTATGGCCCATGGAGACACAGGTTTTGGTAAATGAATATCATGTAAGCCTGCAAGCGCTTGTGCGACTGACGACATTTTCAGGTCCTCCTCGGAAAGGTTTGCCTGACTAGCATTGGTAAATCAGTGCTTGCGGTGACTTGAATATATGGAATCAGTAACCGCTTAAATAATGCTTGTAATGCATTTTGGCGTTGATCACAAAAAAATTGATAACCAAAGCGTATGGCGTCTATCGATGTATCTAAAATTAAATCCTTTTCGCCATCCGTTATTGCATAATGTTGTGGTACAGGAGGGGCAAGTTCCAAAGGGTCACAAATGTGGTAGGCCAGGACATCGTTGTGATCTCTCAGTCGTTTAAGATTGATTTCTGCTTCTTGATCTAGGCGATAGAAGTCGCTGATTAAAACGACAATACTACCTGGTTTAGTAACGCGACGCATTCTTAATAGTGCGTGGCTTAAGGCTTGTGTATCCGATGTAACGGTTGAATCGTGCTGGTTATTTTGTGTGTAGTTGCTTAATGTTGCTAACAATGGCAATACGCCCACGCGCCGAGCACGAGGAACAAACTCCTGATGTGATGTTGCTGAACACACAAAGCCACCGATTCGATCGCCTTGTTTTGAAGCAGTCCAGGCTAAAATAGCGGCCAATTGTGCAGCTACAACTGATTTTAAGGCAATACGCGTTCCGAAATACATAGAAGGATTAAAATCGGTGAGAATCACAACCGGTCGTTCACGTTCCTCTTGATAAACCTTTACGTGCGGGCGACCTGTGCGCGCAGTAACCCGCCACTCCATATGTCGAATTTCATCACCAGCTTGGTAGTTGCGCGCCTCAGTAAAATCCATGCCGCGGCCACGAAATTTGGACAGATGATTGCCCTGCCGCGAAGCATAGCCCTCTGGGTTATATCGCACGCGTTGCGCGTACCGCTCTAAAGCGATTAATTCCGGTAGTGTAACAGATAACCCATCCATGATGCGCTCCGTTAAGGGACAGCTACCAAACGTAAGAGTTCGTTAACGAAGTCATCGCGACTCACACCTTCTGCTTCGGCTTCAAAAGATAGTAAAATTCGATGTCTCAATACGTCATGAGCGATAATATGAATATCTTCGGGTGTCACATAATCTCTGCCTGCAAGCCATGCATGTGCTTTAGAGCAACGATCCAGTGCTATGGTTGCTCGAGGGCTTGCTCCAAAGCGTAGCCATCGGCTTAATGAAGGGCTGTAAGCGGTGGGATTACGTGTTGCCACCACCAATTGAACCATGTAATGCTCTAATGCTTCACTGGTATGTACATTTAGCACTTGCTGACGCGCTTCAAACAATGTTCTTTGCGGCAAGGGTGCAACGGATTGTTCCAATGGCTTTTCACTTAGCACCGTACGATTTGTCGCTTCTTGTCTCGCTAATGTTAAAATTTGGTGCTCGACCGCTTCATTTGGGTAGCTAATGGTCACATACATCAGGAAGCGATCTAGTTGTGCTTCAGGTAAAGGATAGGTGCCCTCTTGTTCAATGGGATTTTGTGTTGCCATCACCAAAAATAGTTCGGGAAGAGGGTACGTTTTGCCGCCAATAGTCACTTGGCGCTCAGCCATGGCTTCAAGTAACGCAGATTGAACCTTTGCGGGTGCCCGATTGATTTCATCAGCCAGAATCATATTGTGAAAAATAGGTCCCGGTAAAAAAGCGAAAGAACCATCTTCTGGGTGATAAACATCGGTTCCGGTTAAATCTCCTGGTAATAAATCGGGGGTGAATTGAATTCGATGAAACGAACCTTCAACACCGGCTGATAACTCTTTGACTGCACGTGTTTTTGCTAGTCCAGGTGCTCCCTCAACCAACAAATGACCATCTGCCAACAGTGCGATCAGCAAACGTGATACCAGGCCGGACTGACCAAGAATTCGTTCATTTAAATGTTGGTTCAACTGAAGAATATGATGTTGTACACTTTGCATCGTAAGTCTTACCTCACAATTTCAACACGATCCGCTTGCGGTCCTTTTTTGCCTTGGACAAGAATAAACGTGACTTTGACACCGTCTTGGAGTGCACGAAAATCTTTTGGGTGCGTCGCCGCGGCATGAAAAAAATACTCTTGCTTATCAGATATGATAAATCCAAAGCGCTTTTTTCTATCGAAAAACTTAATTGTTCCTGGTAATCGAGTACCCGATTTTTTCGGGCAAAATAGGCGTTTTAGCCATTGAATCAGTCCCATGTAACTATCCTCTATTGTGGTACCATGCTAAGGTTAACATTTTTTATATTTTTTATCAAAAAAACACCAATTTTGAGGGAGGCAATAATAAGTTTGTGAGTGCGAATCGCAATCAGACGGATATATAACTTCTTTTTGGCGCAGTGTTACGATAGCTGCATGATATAAAAATTGTTCCGACTGGATAATGTAAGAAATTAAAACAGTCAGAACAAATTTTAAAGACAAAGGTATTAACCTTTTTCTGCACAGATACCGTTATTGCAGTAGTTAGTGCAACATTGTCCATCAGATGTACAACCTGTATCATCTGCCTGACATGCATCACTTGCACAAGAACAGCATAATGCTGCTAAAAATATTGTATTTCTAAAGAAAGTTTTCATATATCTCTCCTTGCGGGTTATCATGAGTTGCATTGCTTTTGTCGTTATGTTCTGCCACTAACATTTGATAGTATAGTTGTTTAAAATCATTTTATAAAAATGGTATCACTGGGTATGTCGATAGGGGGATTTATTTTCTGATAACGATAAATCGTGGGGGTAAGCTCTATTCAAGCTGATTTTCTGGCGTTATACTGAACTTTTATATACTAAAATCAATATGATCCGTCATTTGTCTAAAATTGATTGTCTTTTAAACGAGTTTGATACAGCACTACGTGCGATTTTTGTACCAGAACACCGTGCTGTCCAGCGAGTTTCTCCCGCAACTGATTTAGCTGATGCGTCTATGAGCGAGAATGAGAAACGCCATGTTGCTGGATTGATGCGTGTCAATCATGCAGGAGAGGTTTGTGCTCAAGCTTTGTATCAAGGTCAGGCTTTAACTGCAAAGTTAGAGCAGGTAAAGTTACAACTCAATGAAGCAGCAAAAGAGGAAATCGATCATTTGGGTTGGTGCGAAGAGCGGTTGCAACAATTGGATGCTGCACCCAGTTTACTCAATCCACTTTGGTACACCGGTTCATTCTTACTGGGTATGTTTGCCGGTCTAGCCGGTGACAAATGGAGCCTTGGCTTTTTAGCTGAGACTGAACGACAAGTTAGTTTACATCTACAAACACATTTAGACCGATTACCTCAGCAAGATATCAAAACACGCGCCATTATTGAGCAAATGGAACAAGATGAATCAAATCATGCTGAAACAGCGATGAATGCTGGGGCAGCTGAACTACCAGGGGTCGTACGTCGTTTTATGCAATATACGGCAAAATGTTTAACCACCAGTAGTTATTATCTGTGAGCTATTTCATGCTAAATGAAGCACTTTTTCCGATCATGGGTATTGTGTTGATAGCTTATGTATTTGATTTTATAAATGGTTTTCATGACGCAGCTAATTCAATTGCTACCATTGTGACCACGCGTGTCCTAACCCCACGTCAAGCTGTTATTTGGGCTGCATTATTTAATTTTGTTGGTGTCATTTTTTTCAATCAAACGGTCGCAGAAACAATTGGGCATCAATTGATCGTTTCATCTTCTCTTCAACCGAATGTCATTGTGGCCGCATTGTTGGCTGCGATTTTTTGGGGATTATTGACCTGGTACTATGGGTTGCCAACCAGTTTGTCTCAGTCATTAATCGGCGGCTTAGTTGGAGCGGCCATGATGCGACATGGTGTGGCATCGATTCAGCTGATGGGTCTTGGAAAAGTTTTATTAGGAATCTTTATTTCACCTTTGATCGGCTTGCTATTTGGTTCAACACTGATTTTTATCTTAAATCGTAAATGTCGAGACTATAACCCATGGCATGTGAATCAATTTTTTAAAGGCCTTCAGCTTGTTTCATCAGCATGTTTGAGCGTTGCTCATGGTGCAAATGATGCGCAAAAAACCATGGCCTTAATTACGGTATTACTGTATGCCGCGGGCGAATTACATGGTTCATTTCATGTGCCTTTGTGGGTGGCTATCAGTTGTAATGGGGTGATGGCATTAGGTACCCTAGTCGGAGGGTGGCGAATTGTGAAAACTTTAGGCACTCGTATCACCCATCTCAATACCATGAGGGGATGTGGTGCTGAAACTGGCGCTGCAGCCGCCATCTTACTCGCAACCACATATGGTATTCCTGTTTCTACGACACAAACTGTAACGGGTTCGATCGCGGGTGTTGGTTTAGTGAATGGTATCTCTGGTGCGCGTTGGCCGATGTTACGCTTGATTTTTTTATCATGGTTAGTGACGGTTCCTTTTAGTGCGCTGGTTGGTGGATTGGTTGCTTGGTTTTTATAAATCATCAGCTCGAGTTTATGCTCAAGCTTGCTATGTGTCTGAGTGTTTAATCATGCGTATGCCAAAAATATTTTTTTTCTTGCTATTGGCTTGTTACGATATAATGGTATTCAGCAGTGGGGTACCTAAAGATTCCCTGAATCTTCAACCAGCTTCTTGTCGGCCTTGTCAAAAAACAAAACCAAATCTATTCGATCGCGCATCTAATCGATTACACCAGATTTGGAACGAGGGTCGTAATGAGTTGTATCTTCCTGCCTACGCCTGGCATAATCGATACACTTATAGTGCCGATCGTATTCGAACCTATAATGAAAATCCTTGGGGCGGTGGGTTGGGGAAAGGCTTCTATGATGAAGATGGTGATTGGCATGCTTTATACGGCTTTGCTTTTCTTGATTCACATAAAAATGTAGAACCTATTGTCGGTTATGCTTTTATGAAGGCATTTCATCCGAGTCCTGATTTGGTCTTTGGCGGTGGATATGCTCTTTTAGCTACGATGAGACCTGATATCAATCACGGTATTCCATTTCCAGGTGTTTTACCGTGGGTTTCTGCAACGTATCAACGCGTCTCACTTGTTGTCACCTATATCCCAGGCCATCAAAATGTAGGCAATGTGCTCTTTTTTATAGCCAAAGTCACCCTCTAGCTACGGATATGGCAACGCTTTATCCGTAGCTTTTTTCTGATGAGAGGTTTATTGATTTAGGGCACTCTCTCTGTATACGCTTCCAGAGCGGTCAGGCGTTCTATAATAAAATAGCTGAGCCGTAGATGCTGGTTTATTTTTCTTAGGCTCTACTGTAACAGACTGACTTTCTGCCAAGTACTCGTCGACAAGTGTGTCGATGCGTTGAATCTCTTGGTCAATGGTTGCGTCATGCTGTTGACGCATGGCTTTGGTAAAAAAGAAAAAGCCACGGTGGTTTTGCTTTATACGCTCTTTGGCTACTGGCTCTAGATCAGAAGCGCCATCAGCGCTTCTGATTTTGTCCAGTTTTGCCTGCAAAACGTCCTCTGTTAAAGTATTTAAGTTAAATTGCGCTGATTTTCTAACAAAATCCCATATGCCTTTGCCCCCTGTCGCAGGATGACTTGGTTTTTCAATCTGTGCATCCTCAGGAAACTCACCATCAACCAATGCAGAATAAAGCGCTCTCATTTTTGTTTCTTCAGGTTTTTCTTGTACGTCCTGCGAAAGTGTTTTAAATCGTGGGCCATTTAAAATATATACAGTTTTAATGAAAGCGACTAATGGAGAAAATCCCAATGCCACCGCAACTAAAAGTCCTTTACCCATGAGCGATATGGCAGGAACCCAACCAGTGGTTAGCACGGCCGCAAAATATCCTAACCCGCCAGCTATTTTTAATTGAATAGGTCGCTCATCAGATGCTATCCCATTCTCGAAGTATGGTGCTTCCAATCCGACATTCAATAGTGATTGGGAAAGATGGTAGTACGATTTTGCCGATTCTTTTAGTCCATGAGTAATCGCGACAGGAAGTGCTACCAAAGTGCTGCCCAATAACATGCCTGAAGTAAGCCCAGAGATCCCAACCACATATTTGAGAGCATCGAGTTGGTCATGCGTTAAGGTTATTTCTTTGTGTAATTGGATAATATTACGAGTGTGATCCAGGCGCATCGATGCTTTTGAATAGGGCTTTTCTAAAGTTAAATTAGCACTTCTTTTAAAACCAATATTAAGCATTCGAATATTCAATAAAATGAAACGAAAGGCAAGTATGACTCCAGCAGTCGCAAGGCCAAGTGCTACACCCACAAATCCTAAAGCACCAAAGCCATAATATTCGAAAGGTGTTCGTTTGTCTTTTCTAAATTGCCCGTCGAACTCGGTTTTTTTGACCCCGAATAATAAGGGGGATGATCCGATAGACCAACTCGAGATATAAAAAAAGGCTCTATAAGCAGTTCTTGCAGAATGAGCAATTGTGTGAAGGATAAAGTTGATAGCAAAACCAATCAAGCCAAAAGGAACGCCAATGACAAAGCCCAGCAAACCAATTCGATGGTCAAAGGTTTCCACATCTCTGGGGTCATTTAGTTTTGGTCTTTCCTCGCTAATAGGTGGCGCCCATGTCATTGCTTGGGCAACCAACCAGGCAGTGTATCCAGAGCTGTAGATAGTTCGGCCAGTAAAAATAAGTAACCATGTTACGGTTCCCAATAAGGCACCGAACATTTTGCCAAATGGATATCCTAGTAGTTTAGGAATTGGTTTTCTTTCAACCGATCGATAAGCTGTTGTTGCCATATTTGCGGGCAATATGGTATCTGCAAAATCCAAAATGGTATCGTATGCTGTTATCATGGATTGAACGGTGATGCGGACGAAACCGGCAATTCCTGCTGATAGCACGCCTAGAGCACCACCGAGAATAAAGCCAGGAAATCCCAAAAGAAATGGATAGTCTTGACGGGTATCTTCACGTCGCGCAGATGTTACACTGATATCTGTAACGGGCTCCGCTACAGGTACAGCAATAGTGTTGAGTTCAATAGTAACAACGTTCTCATCATCTGTTTCTGCACCCGTACCGGCTGAAAGATAGGTGGCGATGCGACGAGATTCGGTGAACGTGTCGGCATTGGGATAATCGTCTAAATAGACAAAGTCAATCATGTCTCTTATGGTATGATAAGTCGTCAAAGCCGTATTACCTACAAGCCGACCAAGGGAAATACTCATATAGCCAACCGCACCTATCAGTCCACCGAAAAAGAGTCCGGGAGCACCCAGAAATTTCTGTGTTAACAAACGGTTATCATCGACTAAGTTTTGGATATTGTGCTCATACCCTGATTGAATGAGTGCTTCTTTAGCAAGATTTAGCACGGGTCTGCGCAGGGAAGTCATTGTATTTAATCCAAGCTCACGGCTTAAGCCAAGGAATAAACCAATACCAGCGCCTGGAAAAGTTGAGTATTGTATTATTTTGGGTCTAAAATCTTCTCTTAGGATGGGCAAATGCTCTTCGTTGCGACGCGTTTGGTTGATGGTTGCCACAAAAACCCGATTTGCTGTATCACCATTAGTGATAATCCATCTGATTATCCCAATACTTACAACAGGTATCAACGCCAGGCAAAATCCAATCACGTAGCCCGGACTACCCAAAACAACTTCTAGAGTATTCCGATTGGGTTTGATTTTTTGTATATAATCTTGGTACGGTGATCCGATGAGCGTTAAGTTAATGATTCTTGATGCTGTATCTATACTGTTTTGACTTGTTTCAATGATGGTTCTGATTCCTCCTCCCACTAAAGTACCGATCAGTATACCTGGTAAACCAAGTGCTTGAATGAAGATAGGGTCGCCATCGCGCATTGAAACATCTTGAATCCAATGATAAAAACGTTGGAATAATGTTTTTTCAGGCATGACATCAATGGCTTCAATTGCGGTATTTGGCTGTGTTTGTTCAGTTTCCTCTGGGGCGACAGCCTGAATTTCAATACGGCCGTGCAACGAAGACTTGTTTTTGATAAAAAAGTGTGCGACTTTCCACGCTTTGTTTAGATTTGTGATAACAAAACGACTTAGTACAATCGCTGTGGTTACCGGTAATAGTAGACCTGCGCCTAATGGATAACCGATGAAACCAATCACGTTATCAATCGGCTGACGATTAGTGTCGATTTTGATGGGCGTGTAGTCATTTAGATCTTTTAAAGCCAAATTAAGGGATTTTATCCCTGCATGGACAGCACTAATAAATGTTTCGTGACAAAATCGCAACAAAGCGCCTGTTAGGATGCCGAGAGTAATTGCCACCAATCCTAGGCCATATCTACCAGGATAGCCGAGCTGTTTAGAAAAGCCAGATTTTGGTTCATTTCGCTTGTCTTCGGGTAAATGAAACAGCGCACGAAGCCCTGATCCATCTTTCAATAGTATTTGAGTGTTTGGGAACATTAATCGAGCGAAGCTTTCAGCTGAGTTTAGTAAAACTCGCCCAATCACAATAATCAAGAAAGCAGCAACGCCGACTCCAAGACCAATGATTTCTCCAATGCCACCAAATAAAATACGTTGAACCTTGTTTCGATTGTCTGGGTTTAATTTAATTGGTTTTTCATGCTCAGTTTTCTGATCATCAATGAATCTATCGTATACAGATAAATTTATGCCAGTTGCCGTGTTGCGTCTTAAAGATACCAAGGTATTTAATACGAATCGACCAGTGCCTATCAATACCAATATTATGCTGCCTGTAAACACAGTGATTGGCAAGCCCAAAGGAAAAATACCTAGAACTTTACCAAATGTTGTTTGAGGAAAAGGAGCGAGTCGCATGGTGAGTTTGCTCACTAAGGTGTTTGCTGGCTCAACATCTTGCACACTTTGATTGATCAGGCGAGTCAATATCGCGCCAGTCATTTCCTTTGTATGATTAAAAATACGCCCAACCAATACAACTGCTGCAACCAAGCTACCTGCGATTAATCCCAGCATGGCACCGAAAATACCATAAATAAAGCCACTTAGCTTTGGTGTCCGAGGTTTTTCTGCAGCGAGATCGGCCCATAAAAACTCTAATGGTGATTGGACGAATGATAAAAAGCTATGGTAGGAGTGAATAACAGTTGGGAGAAGCAACACACCCGAAAACCAACCAGGCAAGGTAGTCATGGGGAAAAGTGCCAAATCAGCTAAGCGACGTCCCCAACTTTTCGAAGTCCTTTCATAGGGCTTTTGCATCCATTCCTTTGACATGGTGTATTGTGTCGTTTGATAAATTGCCCAAGCCCCATTTTCATAACCAATATGCCCAACTTGGATTGCCGCTTGATAAAATGCTCGGCCTGCTCGATTCAATCCGCTGATCATCAATCTAAATCCACCTAAGATGGTGCCGCCTAGGGCAGTTCCTATACGGCCAACGGTAGTAACGGTTCGACCAATTCCAACTACTGCCCGAGTTGCCGCTTGGGAAAATTGATTGAGCATAAAAGAACTCCTGACTTAGGATTA
>VFQP010004531.1_pt1 | contig 12847 bp, 14 predicted proteins | sample 3512351 | NCBI WGS metagenome assembly VFQP01 (sample SAMN10412372, study PRJNA504923) | tailings metagenome | isolation source: Relicate 1 Philex TSF1 revegetated site | place: Philippines: Tuba, Benguet | collected 2017-08-29 | reverse complement strand
AAAAAGCTTGCTTTGCCTGCTTGTCTGCGTCGTCGTGTGCGTGCGCCCTGCTGGCCAGGGCATGCACGGGTGCTTGGGCAGCCTCAACCAACGGTGCACACGCACCAGCCACCTCTGCAAGCCCGTGGCCAGGTCGCGCGCGCAACAAGCGCAGGCGGGCAGAGGAAAGCAACCGAAGAGCAAGCAGCGCATGCGATGCGCCCCGCGACCCAAACAGATCATGCAGCTGCTGTTCCAAGCAGTAGCACGAGCAGCACCGCCCCAGTCGAGGGCCCAGAGATGCAAGTCCGTCCCCCACGCCCCCCGCAACCCCACCTCCCGTCGGGCTCACGCCGGCGACGGCACCGCCTGGCACACGCCCAAAACCACCGCCATGGCCGCCTCCAAAACCCTCCCCTCCACCAGCACCCACAGCTCCTGCGCGCCGCCCCGCCCCGCCTCCACCACCGCCGCCGTCGCGCCCCTCGCCCCGCCGCCACCCCCACCCCCGCCCCCACCCGCCGCCGCCGGCCCGCCAACCGCCGCCAACCGACTCCAACCGCTCGCCACGTACAGCTGGTCGGTGCCCAGACGCGCCTGCAGGTGCCTCAACAGCTGCGACAGCAGCGAGGCGCCAGCGCCGCCGCCGCCGCCGCTCCCGCTCGAACTGCGCTTGGAGGCCAGCGCTGCCGCCGAGGCGGCGCCGCCGCCGGGCGCCAGCGGCAGCGGCGGGCCGGGCGGCAGCGGCGGCGTGGGCAGTGCTGCGGGCGGCGGGTCGCTGAGCGCACGGAGGTGCAGCCAGCAGGACGCGCCCTCCATGCACACCACGCGCACGTGCAGCGCCGCGCCCGCCTGCGCACACGACGGGCACGCAGCAGGCGCGAACGCCTTGCGTGATGAGAAGACACGCTTTTCGCCTCATCCATGACGACAAGGACCCTCCTTGAGGACTTTGCTCACCTGAACCGGCGTCGCCACACTCCCCGACGAGCGCAGTGCCTTGGCCAGCTGCGCCCCGCCGCCCGCCGCCGCCTCCGGCTGCTGCTGCTGCTTCCCCGCCGCGGCGCCGCCGCCGCTCCCGCGCGCCGCCGCCCGCCCCGGCAGCGACACCAGCATCTCGTGCCGGAACGGCGCGTCGTCCCCCACGTGCAGCACCGCCGGCGCCGGTGCCGCCGCCGCCGAAGGCGCCGCCGCAAACTCGATCGCCCGCTGCAGCGCCGCCATGGGCTGCGCCGACAGCATCAGCGCGTCGAGCAGCAGGCCCTCCTCGCCGTCCGACGCCATGTCCTGCAGCGCGCCCAGCAGCCCTGCCAGCGGCCCCCGGCAGGCCTGCCGGTCCCCGTCGCCCTGGCCGCCGTCGCCGCCTCCGCCGGTGGCGGTGGCGAGGGTGGGCGCGTCGGGCGCTTCGTCGGCCACAAGGGAGACGAAGCAGGCCACCAGCTCTGGCCACCGGACCGCCGGCGCTTGCGCCTGCGCGGCGGCGGCGGTGGCGGCAGCGGCGGCAGCAGTGGCGGAGTGTGGCGGGGTGGAGGGCGGCTGCGGGCCCGGCGTGGGGGACCGCGGGCCGCCTCTGGCCGCTGCGCTGCCGGTGGCGGCGGCGGGCGGTGGCGCGGCGGCGCTGGCGCTGCGCGCCAGCGCCCGCCACGCCGGGCCCGAGGCCCAGCGCACGCGGAAGCAGAGCGGCTGCGGCGGCGGCGCGTCGTCCGGCTGCTGCTTCGGGGCCACTGGCGGAGGAGGAGCGGCGGCGGCGGCGGCGGCGGGCGGCGGTGCTGGCGCCGGCCGGCGGGGCTTGGACGACTGCGTGCCGAGGGCCATGGCCATCAGGTCCATGTCGTCGTCGTCGTCCAGCACCACCACGTCCTGACTAGGCGCCGTCGCCTGCCTAGGCAGCGGCGGCCGGCCGCTGGCGGCCGCCACGTGGGCAGAGGAGGGCGGCGCGGCGACGGCGACGGGCTTGGGCGGGAGCGAGGCGAACGCGGGCGTGTAAGCGAGCGTGGCGGAGGTGAGGCCGTAGGTGCGAAGCCGGAGCGCGCCGTTGCGCCCCCACCGCCACTCCGGGTCCTGCGCCGCCGCCGCCGCCCCGCCGCCGTCCCGCTCCTCCTCCTCCGCCCGCCGCCAATGCCCGTTGCCGTCTCCATGCGGGAGCCCCGACGAGGGCTCGGGGGCCGGCAGCGCCCACGCGCCGTTAGCCGCGGCGCCCGCGTGGCCGTTGCCCCCCGCATGGTGCGGCAGCCCTAAGCCCTCATGCCGGGCCCGCTTGGCGCCATGCTGCAGGTCAGACGACTGCTGCGCAGGGTCGGCGTCGCCGCCGCCGCCGTCGCCGTCGCCGTCGTCGGGCCGTTCGCGCTTGACGCGGGGTGCTGCCGCCGCGGCGTGCGCCGCCGCCGCCGGCCGCCGCCGCGCCCTCCGCCCTCCGCCGCCGCCGCCGCCGCAGTGCTGCACGCTGAGCCGCGATGGCTCGGGCGCCATGCACTCAACCCTGGCCAGAAACGTCTGCATCCGCAGCATGCTCAGCACGTCGCTCAGCGCGTCCAGCGCCGTCTGACCCTGGCAGAGGCTGTACGACAGCCGCACGTGGCCAGGGCCCAGCTCCACCAAAGCCCTCGCCCGCAGCCCGCCCGCCGCCGCCGCCGCCCGTGGCTGCCCATGCCACGCCCGCTGCTGCTGCTGCTGCAGCGGCGGCTGCTGCCCCCCGGAGCGCCCCGCCGCGCCCAGCCCGTTGCCCCACGCCTCCGCCTCCGCATGCCCTAACGAGGGCTTGCCATGGACCTCCTCCACCACCCCGCTTCCCCACAGCCCGCTCAGCCCTCCCAGCGATGACCACCGCCCCTCCGACCCCTGCAACGACCCGCCGCCGCCGGCAGCAGCGGCAGCGCCCGCCGCCGAGTCCTGCGCCTGCTGCGGCGGCTGCGACTGCTGCGGGGCGGCGGCGCCGTGGCGGTTGGTGAGGTGGTTGCCGGCAGGGCTGCTGTACCAGCACCCCCGCACCGTCACGTGCACCTCCTGTGCGGCCAGGTCGTCGCCGGGCGCCAGCTCCACGCGGGTGAAGCCCACGGCGGGCGGGCTCAGCCCGCGGCGCCGCGCCACGCGGCAGGGGAAGCGCACGCCGGCGGCGGAGAGAAGCTGGAGGCAGCCGGGCGCGGCGGCGGCGGCGTGCGGAGCGGGCGGCGCCGCGTCTGGCGGCGTGAGCTCCATGTACGCCACGCCCAGGGCCTGCGTTAGGGCACAGAACACACTCGCTTGCGCCATCAGTGCCGGGGGCTTCGTGCCGCGACGCCGTGCCCACCCATGCAACCCCCAAGCCCTCTCACCGTGAGCTGCGACGTGAGCTTCTCCCACACCATCTGCCGCTGGCACCACGCCACCACCGCCGTCAGCTCGGCACCCACGTCCCGCGCCGGCGCCGCCCCGGCGCCGCCGCCGCTGCGCCCCCCCGCCGCGTCGCCCGGCGCCGCCTGCCGTTGCGACTGCGGCGAGGCTAGGGTTGCGTGCCCTAGGTCCGCACTGAGCGCCGACGAGCCCAGGGCTGTGCTGGCGGCGCCCAAGCTCTGGTTGGTCGCCACGCGGTGCAGCGTCCCGCCGCCCGCCGCGGCGGACGATGCCGGCACGGCGGCGGCGGCGGCGGGGGACTGGAGGCCGCCTCCGCCGGCCGCCTCCGCCGCACCTGCGCCGCACCATCCACCCGCAGCCAACAACAACGGCTAGTCAGCTTAGCACCGAGCGGGTCGTTAAGTTCATGCCGTCTGCTTTTCCACTTGCCAGGGACGCGAAAGTGCACAGAGGGAGGAAGGGGAGGGGCGTTCTAGAGGGGCGCGTGGCGTACCGGGTTCTGACTTGACGGGGGCCGCCGGCGCGGGTTGCTTTGGTGGGGGCAGCACGTGCGCGGGAACCGGCACCAGCTTGAGCACCTGTGGCAGCGGCGGTTGGGGCAGAGACAGGGCACGCGCAGGGCTCGCAGTAGGTTCTGCGCTCGAGGGGACAACCTGAAAACATCTGAGGATGGCAGCGTGAGAAGGAGAGAAGGACCGGAGCGTGCGCAGCATGGTACCAGGGCGCCCCACACCCAGGGTTACCCCATACCCTAACCCTCATAATGCGCCGGCCGCACCTTGAGCGCCTGCAGCTGCGCCGAGCAGGCAAACACGAAGAGCCCGTACGAGGGCGCCGCCGCGTGCGCGTGGTCGGCCCCAATGACGAAGCTGAGGTGCCGCGGCTGCAGGCACGTCGGCGTGGCGGCGGGCGTGGCATAGAGCGGCGGGAAGCCCGGCGGGAAGGGCGACGGCGGCAGCGACCAGAGCACGTGGTAGCGTTTGCAGGCGCCCTCGTACCTGGGCGCGCACACACAGGCGAACGCAGCAGGCACAGGTCCGTACAGGTTGGTTTTGGTATTGCACCCCAAACAGCCGAGTGAAGGCAGGCAACGTCAGAAGGCACAGGCCACGCATGGCCGCTAGCCGTGTCACGCAAACCGCCGCGTCCCCCCACGTTCCATGTTAGGCAACGCCGGCGCAAGGATGCCCCGCGACCGAGTCATCATGGGCGCCCAAACCAAAGGCGGGAAGGAAAGAGGAGCAAAGGATCCCAGATCAGACAGCGGCGCAGCAGCGGTGTCAGCAGGCGCCCCCCACAGGACCGCCGCCGCACCAGGGCTGCTCCTGCTGGAAGGCGTTGACCAGCCGCGTGCTGGGCCCGCCCAGGTGCAGGTGCAGCCGCCTCGCCGCCGTCATGCTCATGCACATGGCCAGCGCCCGCTGCTGCTCGCGAAAAAAACCGAAGACCCAGCGGGCCAGCTCGCCGAGAGCGCGCTGCGCCGCCAGCGCCGCCGCCGCGCCGCCCGGCTGCGCCGCCGCCGCCGCCGCCGGCGCGGCGCCGGGGGCGTTGGCGGGCTGCTGGCTGATGCGCTGGAGCTGCGCGTTGAGCTCCATCTCTTTCTGCGCGGCGCACGAGAGAGAGGCGGCGGAGGCGGGGAGCGAGGTGAGGGACAGGAGGAGAGCGGAGGTATTCATGGTTGGATCCACCACGCGAAGCCTCCTCAGAGAGGCAGGGGCGCGGGTGAAAGCCAAGTTTCCTCGCAGGCGGGCGCCGGAGCCGGCTGCACAGGGGCAATTCAGCGACGCAGGCGGCTCGCGGGCGCAAGCCGCACGCCGGAGCCCACCAGCACAGGCCACCTGCGGCGCTCGGAAGCCGTCCCTGCGGGCCCTGCGGGCGCCTCGCTCCCAGGTGGCGTGTCGGTCGAGAGAGAGGAGCGGCACGCGCGCCATTCGCCGCCGCGCGCACCTGGGACCAGCTGGTGATGGAGTAGAGGCTGGCGTCGCCGGCGAGCGCGGGGCCCGGGTGCAGCAGCACGCGGCCCGTGACCAGGCTCTTGGACACGCGGAGCACCACCTGCGCGCCACAGGGACGCACTCATCACGCATCACTGCGCGCACACATGCAGTGAAGCGTAGACATGCTCACGCCTGGCCGAGGCAGGCTGGACACGCGGAGCACCACCTGCGCGCCACAGGGACGCACTCATCACGCATCACTGCGCGCACACATGCAGTGAAGCGTAGACATGCTCACGCCTGGCCGAGGCAGGCTGGACACGCGGAGCACCACCTGCGCGCCGCAGCGACCAAGACAGCCCCGCACACGACGTCTCGTGCAGCCGACCTGACGCCAGGCCGAGACGCACGCAGCATCTGTCGCCACGCCGCCTCCGTGCGCGCTCCTGGCCCCGCGAGCGCACCCGCCGCGCCGCATCCGACGCCGGCAAAGCAAACAGAAGAGAGGACAAGGGAAAGGAAGGAAAGGGAAACACACCTGCCCGCCCTGCAGCAGCTCCAGCACGGGGAAGGCCACCATCGATGCCAGCGCCTGCGCCACCTCGGCGGCGCCCCGCGCGCCGCCGTCGCCGCCCAGCTGCTGCTGCGTTCTCCGCCGATCCGCCGCGCCGCCGCCGCTGTCCTCGCCGGGCGCCTGGATGGCCCGGGCCTGCCGCGCCGTGCGCGCCGAGGGCGCCGCCGGCGCCACCGCCTGGTGCACCGTCAGCGCGTCGACGAGCGGCTGCGAGGCGGCGGGCAGGTGCTGCAGCGCGTGGCTGGCGATGCGGAGCTCCCACTGGGACCCTGGCAGTGCCTGCGGGAGTGCGAGAGCGTGGTGGGCAGGGCGGTCCACGGTTGATCAGTTGGTTTGCTCACAAGTCACGGCGGCTGCGCTCCAGGCCTTCGTGCGGCGACATGACAGGAGCGCTGCGGCGGCACCGCCAGCGTTTCGAACGCCCCCGTGAACGCCCCTCGCGCACTGCCGCAGCGCTTGCTCTCCTGTCAGTCCCGCACCACACGACGCCGCAGCAAGCACCCACGAGCGCCACTCACGTACTGCTGCAGCAGCGCCGACAGCGCCTCCCTCAGAGCCTGCAGCTCCTGCCACGCCAGGCTGGCCGCGGCCTGAAGAAGCAACTCGTCCAGGTTGACACGCACGGCGTCCAGAACGAGCGATGGCCGCGACCACTGGCGCCACGCCGCCGCCGCGCACACCTGCGACGCCGCCCGCCCACACGCCCGCACGCAAGCCAGCCGCAGTTAAGTTGAACCAGTGTGCGCAAAAAGCTCCACAGAATTCGCATCGCGGAGCGGCGGTGCTGCCGCACAACAGAGACCGATGGGTTGCGCGCTGAACGGGGGCGGAGAAGAGAAGAAGACCCGCCCCAGGATCGTGCACGCCGGAGAACCTCGCACCTCGGCGTCCGCCGCCCGCACGCCGGGCCCCTGTAGGCCGCCGCCGTCCGCCGCCTCTTCGTCCTCCTGCTGCTGCTGCTGCTGCTGGTGCGGCGGCTGCGGCGGCGTGGCGTTGCACAGCACCTGCACCGTGCCGTCCGCCGCCAGCCCAACCTCCAACCGGGGCTTGCCCGCCGCCTCCATGCCGCCCGCCCGCCCCGCCGCCGCCGCCGCCGCCGTCGCCGGCACGTGTGGCAGCAGCCGCACCGCCCGCATCCAAAACTGGACGCCGAAGCCCAGCTCCAGCCGCGGCGCCCCAGCGCCCGGCGCCGCCGCTGCCGGCTCGAGCGCCACGTGCCCCGCCCATGCGCCCGCAGACCCTGATAGGGTCTGCGCCACGGTGCGCGCCGCGTTGAGCAGCAGGCGCCCGCCCAGGTCCGCCAGAACCACGTGCATCATGGCCAGCGGCGCGCTGACGTCGTCCGCCGCGTGCCGCGCCAGCAGCGCCAGGTTCGCCGCCGTGTGCGCCGGCTGGCCGCCCGCGCCGCCGCCGCCCGCCGCCGCCGCCGCCCCCGCCTGCCCCTGCGTCGCCGTGGCGACTGACACGGACCGGTGGCTCGGCGCCGGCGCCCCCGCGCCCTCCACGCCCTCCATCGCGCTGGCCGCCGCTCCACCGCCGCCGGCGCCCGATGGCCCCGCCGCCGCCGCCGCCGCCGCCGCAGCGTCGGCAGCGCCCTGCTGCTGCTGCCGCCGCGCCGCGTACACGGCCGCGTCCGCGCTCACGTGCATGCGGTGGTTTAGGTCTTTGAGCAGCCCGGTCACCTGCTCCTGCCGCAGCGTCGGGCCCTGCACGTGGTTGGCGGGGAGGCGGAAGTCGACGAGAAGCCACCGCCACCGCTGCTGCCTGCTGCCCTGCGGCGGCTGCCCCGAGCTGACTTCGTCCTCGTCCATGGCGGCCGGGGCGGCGGCGGGCGCGCCCTGCTGCGCAAGCCCTAATGAGGGCTCGGGGGGCAGCTCCATGGCGGGCACGAGCGTAACGCGGGCCTCGTAGAGGTGCGGCGCCTGGAGCAGCGCCCAGCCGTCGCGGACCTCGTGCACGCGCACGCCCGGCGGGAGCTGCGCCTGAGGTTGTGAATGCAGGCACCGTGAGGACGGGGGTGCCAGAAAGGTGGGCGGCCCTCACGCGCAGCCGAACGGTGCAGTGCGGCGCCGTCTCTCTGATTCCATCTTTCACATGAACGGCCCTCCCCTGTCTGTTCGAGCGCCCACGTGCGACCCTGCAGCTGGCTGCCGCTCCCCCCGACCCGCCTGTTTAGGGCTTTAGTGCATGGCAACCGCTCTCACCCGCAGCAGGTGCGAGTAGACGAGCTGCGTGATGCGCCTGAGCCGCCGCTGCTGCCGCTCCGGCTGCCGCTGCGCCTGGCTTCCCGCCAGCTTCTCGATGCTCGACGGCAGGTCCGTGTAGGCGCCTGCGGGCGCAGCATGGCACCTTGTCATCGTCACACCAGTCCTCTGCTCAGCCCTTCCACATCTCAGCGCGCTGCGCCGCCCCTCGACCCCCCTCCAAACGCTTCCCTTGAGCGCGCACGACTCCTGCCCATCCCAGACGACACAGCGGCGGCGCCGCCGCTCCTGCCTGCCCCACGCCTGCGGCGCCCCTTGCACAGTGCCCCCAGCCCCCCGGCTGTGCGGCCCGCCGCGACGCATAAGCCAGGGTCAGGCGCATGCCACGCCACGCCCGGGCGCTCACCTGTGCTGAGCACGTCGAGCGCCGTCTGCACGTCGAACATGGGCGAGGAGCCCACCTGGCGGTGCACATGCGCGCCGTAGAGCTCGTCCGCCGCCGCCTGCAGCATCTGCGTGTGCTTGCGCGCCGTGTCGAGCACCTGCCCTGGCGCCACGCACGGCAGCAGCGCCTTGGCCTTGGGGTGCCACTGCACGAGCGCGGCGAGCCGCAGCAGCTGCTGCCGCGCCGAGTGCAGGTACGCCAGCGTGAGCCGCTTCCTGCGCGGTGTGGGCGGGCGGGGACAGCGGCGTTGTTGACGAGCGGCCCGGCGGGCGGCGGGCGTTGGGCCTCCAGCAGCAGCCACGGCGCGCGTGCAGGATTGGCGGTGTCTGTGAGGGAGTCTGCGCAGACGCTGCGTGCTGCTGGCAACAGCGAGAGTTCTGCACCGCCCTGCCAAGTCTGGCCCCTTGGAGGCAGCGTGCGCTGCGCGGCATCGCGCCAGGCCCCTGCCGGGCTGGAATTGTCGAGGCGCGTCCCACGCGTGCATCCGTGCGGTGGATGGCTGAGACGGCGGCGCGCGGCGCTGCACGGGGGGATCTCCCGAGTAGTTTGATCGATCCCCGCCTCGAACCACGCAGGGCGTGCACCGGCGCATAGCTCACTTGTCGTCATCGGTGCTGGCGGCCGCCTGGTGCAGCAGCGAGCCGAACTCGGCATGGATGCGCTCGAGCGCGCCCGTGAGCACAGCCTGCAGGTCGCAGGTCGGCCGGGCTCCGCCCAGCAGCTCTCCTAGCCCCTCTGGCAGCGGGCTCTGCAGCACAGCCTGCTGCTCCATCCTCCTGCTGTCCTCTCCACCTCGGGAAGAGGTCTCGGCCGCGCGCGTCTGCGCGTCACCGCTCCATCCACGCAACAACTTGGTGGTGCTGCTTCAGCTCATGCTGAGTGCCACCACCTGCTGACGCCAACAGCCTGCCACCTCCTCTGCACTCCTCTCTGCGGCGCTGCCCACAGAGGCTTGGGTCGTTCGACCATGCGCCTGCGCCACCTCACTCAGCCGGCCACATTCTTTGCAGGAGGCAGCAGCGGCGACAAGCGCCATGGCCTGCAGCGCGTCCCGGCAGGCCGGACCACCAATGCGGGAACGTGGCAACTCGCGGGCGCGGCGCCCGGCGGGCGCGGTGATGCTGGCGCTGGTCGTGGCGGCAGCGGCGCTGGCAGCTGTGCAGGCGTTCAAGGAGCAGGACTTCAAGGCACGCGCGCCTCTTGGCGGTGCTTGCCCAGGATCGCCGCTGCGTGCGGCATCCCCATCGCTCGAGATGTGCGCGAGTGGCGTGCTCCCCGCAGAAGTGCAAGGACCTTGGCTTCTGCCGGCGCAACCGCAACAAGCCGGGCCCCAAGTTCACCGTAGTGGCGGACAGCGTCGACGTGAGCGGCTCGGTGGCGACCGCGACGCTGCTGAACGCCGATGCGGACAAGCGCTTCCAGCTGCAGCTCACGGCCTTCGCCAGCGGCTACGTGCGCGTGCTGGTGACGGAGCCGGACGTGCAGCGCTACCGCGTGCGCGACGTGGTGCTGCCCGAGGCGGAGGAGAAGCACGCGAACTGGCAGGTCGCCAGCAGGGAGGCGGGCAAGTCGATCACCCTGTCCGCGGGCGCCGCGAGCGCGGTGCTCGCTTTCCAGCCCTTCAAGCTCGCCATCAACATCGACGGCAAGCCCGCCGTCGTGATCAACAGCAAGGGGCTCTTCAACGTCGAGCACACGCGCACCAAGGAGCAGGTCCGTGCGCGGCGATCTGCACATCTCCTTCGCCAATGGCACCTTCGCCGATGAGGGCAGCATCATGGTAGCACCACGCTGCAGCAATCCTCCTGATGGTGATGGGGGGCACGCTGGCGGTGTGCGTGCGCCACGGAGGACAACACGCCCACGTTCCGCCTCCTTCACGCTCCGCCGCCCCACACGCAGGACCCGGATTGCGACGGGTGCTGGGAGGAGACGTTCAACGGGCACCAGGACACCAAGCCCAAGGGCCCGCAGGGCCTCTCGCTCGACGTGCTCTTCCCCGGCAGCGACCACGTGTACGGCCTGCCTGAGCGCGCCACCAAGCTGGCGCTCAAGCCCACGGTCGGAGGTGCGATTGGGATTGAAGCATCAGCTGTGCATGCGGACTGAGCAGAAGCGCGCCTCTGCGCGCCGCCGCGCACGAGCCGCCCACCATACCTGTGCGCGTGCCCAACGAACAACCGCCGGTGCAGGCGGCGTGGACTCTGAGCCGTACCGCCTGTACAACCTCGACGTGTTCGAGTACCTGCACGAGTCGCCGTTCGGGCTGTACGGCTCCATCCCCTTCATGCTGGCGCACAAACCGGGCCTCACAACGGGCGTGCTCTGGTGCGCACCGGCTTTGTTGGGGCGGGCGTGTACAGCGGGTGCAGTGCGACGTGTGGAGCGGCCCGTGGCGCGCAACGCGACAGGGAGAAGGGAGGGCGGCGGCGGAGAGGCGTGCTGCTGTGCGGCCGGCGCGTCTGGGAGGATAGGCGGGCGGCAGCAGCAGCCAGGCGGCGCGGTGGGCTCGGTGCGGCGGCGGCGGCACAGCGTCAGCTCACAGCGGTCGGCGGAGGGTTGCGGCGCCTCTGCCTCACGGACAGCGGGACGGGCGTTCGCAGCGCGGCGTTCGCGCTCCGTGCGGGGCAGAGCATCGCGCAACCGTGAAGGCAGCAGCAGCAGCGACGTACTGAAGGGATCTTTGCGCGTGGGCCGGGCGGGCCGGCAGCCACTGGGACGCTGCCCACACTCACGAGCACGCTGAAAGCAACGCTGCCCACTGTGCACACAGGCTCAACGCCGCCGAGATGTTTGTGGACGTGCACAAGCCCGCCTCCGAGGGCACCGCCACGCAGTGGATTGCCGAGAGCGGCCTGATTGAGCTCTACGTGTTTGGCGGGCCCAAGCCGGCGGACGTGGTGGGCACGACGGCGCTGCCGCAGCTGTTCGCCATTGGCTACCACCAGGTGAGGGCGCAGGCGGGGGCGGTGTGGACGGCGGTGCGGTGGAGGTGGCACGCAATTGCTGGCCAGTGAGGGTCAAGGAGATCGCACGCCCTCTGTGGGCAGTGCCTTCGGAGCTGCACTCCCGTGATCATCCTGCCCGGGCAAGAGCGCGGTCCTCTCCGCCTGAAGCTCGCCCGCCTCGCCCGCCCCCCAACCCTAAAGCCCTAACCCTAACCATGCGCGCAGTGCCGCTGGAACTACAAGGACGAGGCCGACGTCAAGGAGGTGGACGCCGGCTTTGACCAGTGGGGCATCCCGTACGACGTGCTGTGGCTGGACATTGAGCACACCAACGGCAAGCGGTGAGCGCGGGGGTGCTGGGGGAGGGGAGGGTGAGGGGGCGGCGGGGCAGCGCGTCAGTGGCAAGCGGTGGGGTGAGTGGGGCACTCGGGGGCAGAGGGCAGCGCAGGAATGAGTGAGTAAGAGCACAGCAGAGGGCAGCGCAGGAGCAGCCAGCACCCGCCCCGCCACACGCCGCTCCCATGATATCAGCGACGGGCAGAGCAGCAGTGCCGCTCCGAGCCGAAGCACCCCAGGCGCCGTTTCCCACGCCGCTTTCGCCGCGGGCCCGACGTTCTCCTCTGTGCATGCGCGCAGGTACCTGACGTGGGACTCGGGGCTCTTCCCGAACCCTATCCCCATGCAGGACGACCTGGCGTCGCGCGGGCGGCGCATGGTCACCATTGTGGACCCTCACGTCAAGCGGGACTACTCGTACTACATCTTCCAGCAGGCGGAGCAGGCCAAGCACTACGTGCGCAACCGCCACGGCCAGGACTTTGACGGGTGCGTGGGCAGAGGAGCTTCGGTTCCCAGGGCGCGAGGAAAGGCTGACGCCAGTTGCATCACCACGGGCAGGAGTTGGCGGGTGCGTGGGCAGAGGAGCTTCCTTCTTTGCGAGCGCCTTCTTTCTCAAGGGCGCACGAACAACATGGCAGTGGTTGCTCCGCCACTGGCAGGACGTGCGACGGTCTCGTTGCGGCGGCGCTGCCGGCAGGCGCCGCCGTTGAGCCAGGCGCTGCCGTTGAGCCGTTGAGCCTGCTACGCGGCCCACCGCTGCCACCGCCCTTGAATGCTTGCCACTGCGCTCTTGCCTGGTGGTGCTGGCCTGGTTCCTCCACATGACAGTGTCTCTTCTCACCGTGCCCTTTCCCGCCTCCCTGCCTCCCGGCCCATTGTTCGCACAGGTGGTGCTGGCCCGGCTCCTCGTCCTACCTGGACGTGACGAGCCCCGTGGTGCGCGAGTGGTGGTCGCAGCAGTTCACGCTGGACAAGTACCAGGGCAGCACCAAGCACCTCTACATTTGGAACGACATGAACGAGCCCAGCGTCTTCAACGGGCCAGAGGTGCGTGGGCTCGGGCCAATGGGGTGTTCGCGGAACGACACATG
>VFQP010004530.1_pt1 | contig 12849 bp, 13 predicted proteins | sample 3512351 | NCBI WGS metagenome assembly VFQP01 (sample SAMN10412372, study PRJNA504923) | tailings metagenome | isolation source: Relicate 1 Philex TSF1 revegetated site | place: Philippines: Tuba, Benguet | collected 2017-08-29 | reverse complement strand
GTGTGGCGCGTCGGCCCTGCAGGTGGAGCTGCTGCGGTGCCAGAGCTTCTCGCTGCTTGTGCGTGTGGCGCGTCGGCCCTGCAGGTGGAGCTGCTGCGGTGCCAGAGCTTCTCGCTGGGGCTGGCGTGCTGCTCGGAGCAGACGTGGACGAGCAAGGGCGGCAACTGCGTGGTGGACAAGGAGGCCAAGGCGGCGGCGGCGGCGGCGGCGGCGGACGAGAAGGGCGGCGAGGGCAAGTAGCGGACCGGGTGCCTGGCGGTGCCTGGTGGTGGACTGGGGGGAGCGAGTGGCCCGTGATGACGACGAGTGGGTGTGGCTGCAGGCGCAAGTGAGAGGGGAGGTGGTGGGACGTGGAGCGGAGCGCAGCCGCGGTGGCCATGAGGGTGAGGCGCGAGGGGCCACGGGTTGCGGCGGACCGTGGCATTCCCATGCTGTTTTTACGCTGGGTTTTGAGGATTTTGTGGGTGGCTGCGCCTGGGCCGTTCGCCATCTTTTCCTGTGCCATGGTGCGGTCCTTTCTCGACCCAAAGCTTTGCAATGACGCAGCGAGTGCAGGCGGCTGCGTTTGGCAGCACGTGGGTGCGAAGCGGACGGAGGCGTCAGCGCAGCGGTGCGAGCGGCGCGCCCGTGCGCCACTGCTCCAGCCGCCCGGCGCGTCGCGAGGTCGAGGCGTAGACGCCCAGCTCCTCGGTGAACTCGCGCGCCAGCGCCCGCAGCAGTGACGCGCTCGCGTTGCGCTTGCTCATCGCCTGCGCACGCACTCGCACGTGCCAAGCACGCGCACAGGATGGCCTGATCCTCCTCTGTGGCAGCGGCGAATGATGCGCCGCGCAGCCGGGTCGGGCAGGAGAAGGAGAAGCACGCTGCGCGTGCTCACCACGCGCGCCTCGGCGGGCGTGAGCTGGAAGAGCAGCTGCGAGGCCTGCCGCTGCAGTGCTGCCAACGACTCGGGCAGCGCTCCCTTGGCCGCGCCCTGGCCCAGCTCCTGCGAACATGCCACCGGGCGCCGCGCGTGGCATGTGTGCATCTCGCATCAACGGAACGGGCCACCGCCCGCGTCACGCAGGAAGGACTCCGCAGCGAGCGGCAGATTAGCAAGCACGTGGCAGGCGCAAGCGATCGCAGCGCGAAGCGAGCGCTGAGTGGGGCGGCGGCCGGCCGTGGCCGACTCGCAGCGCGCGACTGAGCTGCACGCGGGCAGGCGGGCGGGGCCACAGGTCCAACCAACGTGTGGCCGCATTGCCTGCGCACCCCAGGCGCACGCACCTTGACAGCGGCCTCGTACAGCACGGCCACCGACAGCGCGTCCTGCGCCGCCATGAAGCGCTCGGCCACCGCCTGCAGAAAGCCGCCACCAAAGCCGCGCGGAAAGCAAGCACACATAGCGCGACCCAGGTTCGATGAAGCCACAGGCCGCGCCGCTGCCAGCGCGCCACGCCTGGGGCGCAGCAGCGTCCCCAAGCGCTGCAACGAGGACACCTGCGGTCCGCCTCGCCGCGCACAGGGAGGCTGCTGCACCCGCGCCGCCACCGCCCCCGTCCCTCAACAGTGTGCTCGCCTTGACGACGCCGATGGCGGATTGCGTCACGTCGTCCAGCGCCGCCTGGAAGCGCCCGGCCTGCTCGCTGCCCGGCGCCGCGCGCGCCAGCGCCACCTGCGGCCAACCAACCGTTAACCGCCACACCGCCTCGTCGCCACAGTGCAGGGCTCGTGCATGCAGCCCCACCACTCGGCACGGGCACACGTGAAAGCTCCCATGAAGCTGGAAGCGCGCGCGGCAGCCGTCCGCGCGCGCACGGGGCTAGGGTTAAGGCTAGGGTTAGAGAGAGAGCCGGCGCACCAGCAGCGCGTCGCGCGTGTCGAGCAGCACGCCCAGGCAGGAGGGGTGCGTGGCGCCGTAGTGCGAGGCGGCCAGGTCGCAGGCGCCCTGGAGTGACGCAATGGCCTCGCTGGTCTGCGGGGCACACGTGTGCGATCGGTTGGGCACACCCACAGTCTGTCCTGGTCAGGCTCCAATCCCTGCCAAAGCAGGTGCAATCCTCTTCCACAGTCGCACGGGCTCTCGACACGGTGGCGGCATGCCGCCGGTGCCACCGCCAAGCCCTCGCCAAAGCCCTCACCTGCATGGGCTCGCCGAACCGGACCAGGTTGCTCGCCGTGTTGCGGACGGCCCACAGCCGCTCCGGCACCGGCACCAGCGCCTGCCTGGACCCTGAGCTGCGCGCGCACATTTGGCACGCATGGGCTAGGGTTTAGGCTAGGGCCTTGTGGCCGGCGGCGGCGGCGGGTCCGAGCAGATACGACTCGTGCGGCGTGGCTCACTCGTTCGGGTCGAGGCTCTGCATGGAGGCGCTAGGGTCCTGAGCCCTGAGCAGCGCCGCCGCCTCCTCCAGCTCTGCCTGCGTGCGAGCAATTGGGGTGCCGCCGAGCGGGAGACGGGAGGGTGAGTTGCTGCTCAGCCTGCCCCTCGGCGCAGGCTAGGGCCCCCAGAGTGCACGGCCCGCAGCGCGGCGATGCTGAGCTCTCACCTGCTGCTTCCTGGGCTCTGCCTTGAGGCGGCTGGCCGGATCAAGGAGGAGCGATCAGTTTGGCCCCTTCACCTGCTGTGGCCCCCCTCCGCCCTCACCTGCTGCTTCCTGGACTCTGCCTTGAGGCGGCTGGCCGGGCTGAGGTTGAGCTCGGCCAGCTCCGCCATGTGACGCGTGAGCGGGTGCGCCGGGCCCAGCGCCGCATGCACGCACCCTAACGAGGGCGTGAGCGCGTCGGCCTCCACGCGCTTGGCCGCCTGACGCAGCTGGTACCGAGCCAGCTGCAGCACCTGCGGCGGGGGGGCGAGGAGAGCAAAGCCCCCATGCAGGGCACAAGGAGGGCTGAGCCGTTGGGCGCCTCGTCTGCGCGGCGCTGCCGAGCGGTGGGCGGCATGCCAGAGGTGTGCTCTCCCTGCGAACGATGTGCCGTCGCTGCCCAGGCGGACCTGACTCGTTGTCTCCCTCGCCAAAGCAAGGGTAGAGAGGCTCCCTCCCTTGCTCCCTCCCACTTGTAGTTGCTGCATTCACCTGCTGGCCCAGCTGCGAGGGGTCCGGCGGCCCGGCATGGCTAGGGCTTGGCGCCGAGGGCTTGGCTGAGGCCTCAGCACCCGGCTCGTCAAACAGCCCTGCGGCCAGCGCCTCGCTGGGCGTGGGCGGGCTAGGGCTTGCGCCCGCATGGGGGTTAGGGCTTGACGAGAGCGGGAAGGCGGCGGCGACGTGGTCGTGCAGCAGCGCGTAGAGCAGGCAGCGGAGCGTGAGCGGCGGCAGCGCGACCGGCGCGACGGTGGCGGCGGGCGGCGCAGGGGGCCAGGCGGCGGCGCCCAGGCGGGCGGTGAGCGACAGTGCGTCCCGCTCGTCCTCCAAAGCCCTGCGAACATGGGCGGGGCGGTTAGGATTTTGGGGGTCAGGGCCGGCGCCTGAGGGCATGAGATCGCTTATCCTCGGACAGTGCGGGGCGGGGAGCGCTCCCAAGCCCCAAAAGTCAGTTTTTGCGTGGTAGCCCGGAGCGGGGCTGGGGCGCAAGAAAGAGTGAGAGCGAGAAGGAGTGACTCACTCGCCCAGGACCTGCACCACGTCGTCCAGCTCGCCCTCAGCCAGGGCTTGCGTGGCGCGCTCCATGCGGGCGCCGAGCGACGCCGCGTGCGCCGGGGGCAGCGCCGCCCGCAGCAGCCGCACCTGCGGCCGCGCGGCGCACAGGCGGCGGTTGACACCGGTTGCTGCGGCTCTGTGCACGATTCTGCTCTGCCTGAGCACAGCAGCCCCACCGCGCGCGCCCTGCCCCACCGAACACTGCCTGCCCTGCGCTCCCAAGCAGCAGAAGAAGGTGAAGCGGCACGCGCCTGGAACTGCTGCTCCAGGGGCTGCCGGTCCGCCAGCGGCGCCACCTGCCCAATCACGGTGCGCGACGCCACCTCCAGCAGCGCCGCGCCCACCCTGCGGACGCATGCGTACGACAAAGGCGGTGGCGGCCACCACGCCACCCACACACGCAATTGGCGCAGCGTCGGCACGTGGGCGGCAGAGAGGCAGTGATCCTGCTCGTAGTGGGCGTGGTGGCTGAGCAGAGGAGCGTTTCTGAGGCTGGGAAGCCAAGCGAACGGCGAGCCACACGTCTAAGGTTCAGGTTTAGCCCGCAGAAGCTGAAGCCTGTGCTGAGATTCGGGAGCCCGCAGAAGGCTGAGGTTCAGGTTCAGCGCTGCAGTCAGCAGCCCGCAGAGAAAGCCTTTGCGCCCCTCCGCACCTCTGCCAGTGCACCAGCTCCAGCTGGCCCATGAGCTCCGCCGGCGTCGCATGCGGGCGCAAGCCCTCGCCGGGGGCTTGCGGCGGCGCCGCCGCCAGCGCCGGCCACAGGCCCTGCAGCAGCGGCGCCGCCACCGCCGCTGCGCGCGCATCGCAACGACGGCACACGTCCCGCACGAACACCCATCGCCACATCCTCACCTCGCCCTCACCCACCGGCGTTTCGGCGACTGCAGGACAAACTGTCTGCAGAGCAGGACAAGCTTGCGCCAAAGGGACGCGCGAACCTGTGAGCTCGGGCGCGGCGTCCAAGGCATCCAGCGCCGACGCGAACGCCGCCTCCTGCCTGCCGGCGGCGGCCGCCGCTTCCGCCGCCGGCCGCCACGCCGCGCGTGTCCCCACTTCGACGGACGGCTCCTCGCCGCCGCCCAGGCCGAAGCGGGCGCCGACCGCGCTGACGCCGGCGGGGCGCGGCGCGGCGGCGGCGGCGGCCGCGGCGACGGTGGGCGGGGAGTCGGGCGGAAGCTGAGCGGAAGCCGGGAGGAAGCAGCACGAGTCGAGGTAGCGGGCAGAGAGCTGGAGCGTGAGGCGGGCCAGCTGGGGCCCCCGCCTCCACCCTGCACGAGCCAGCACGACGCAGCCAAGCGACGGCGTCGTCCTCTGTGCCCTGAAGCTTTCCCGCGCCGGGCGACTCTGCTCCCTGCCCTGTCAACCGCTCTGGTGGCTTTGGCGCCAACCGGACACGGACAGCGCTGCGAGGCACCCGACCGCGTCAGGCGCCCGGTGGGTGCCCAACCATCCGCACGCGGCCGTTCACAAAAGAGTGCCCGAGGGCTCACCCGGCTGCAGCGACTGCGTGGTGGCCGTGCCCAGCGGCGCCTGCTGCACCACGGCGCTGCCCTCGAGCGTCACGCAGAACCTGCCACGCACCAAAGCATCGCAACACGCACCGCAACGCGTGAGCGGCAGGGGCGTCACAGGTTGCCACACAGCACCGCCCCAAGCACACGCATCGCTCTGCCGAACCGCTGCTGCGCCCTGGCACGAAGAAGCAAAGTGCTGCCGCCGCAGGCGAAACGAAGCGCGGCGCAGGATCCGCCGACGAGCGACGGAGCGCGCCGGAAATCATCCGCTCACCGCGTCTGGGCGGCGCGCCGCTGCCGCCGCGCCTCGCGCCGCTCGCCCTCGCGCGCCTCCTCCTGCCGCCGCCGCTCCTCGGCGCGCGCCGCCGCCTCGGCCTCCCGCCGCCGCAGCTCCTTTTCGTACTCCTGCCTGCGAGCGCGCAGGTTGCGCAGCTCCTCCCACTCTCTCCCTCCCTGACTGTCGCGCCCAGGCACCTGGGTGCTCCTCCTCCTTCCCCTCCCCTCCCTCCTCCCTCCCGGACACCCGCGCCCTCCCACGCACCTGGCGCGCTCCTCCTCCTCCCGCCTGCGCGCCAGCTCCTGCTCCCGCAGCGCGCGCTCCACCGCCGTGCGCTTCTCCAGCTCCGCCGCCAGGCGAGCCTCGGCAGCCAGAAACTCCTGCCACGACATGCCACACGCCACGCACGCCACCGGCGCCCCTCCTTTACTCTTCAGGTCGCACCGCCACCCACTCCGCACCTGCCGCCCCCAGCCGAGCACCGCACCCACCACGCACGCGCCCACGAGGCGCGCGCAAGCCTGCTTGCGGCACGCGCAGGGCTAGCGCGAGCGCGCACGTGCGCACCTCTCTCGCCGCCTGCTGCTCGGCCCACAGCCGCGCCGTCTCCTTGGCCGCCTCTTCGCGGTACGCCGCCTCCCGCGCCGCCTTGGCCGCCGCCTCGGCCTCGCTGCGCCTGCGCGCCTCCTCCAGCCTGCGGCGGCACGAGGGCGCGCACAGTGCACGCGCACGCATGCATGCACGCAGCGCCGGGGGGCGCGTGAGCAGCCGGTGGCTGCGGCCGCCTGTCGCAGGCGGCGGCGGCGGAAGCTCGTCTGCCCGCCTGGCTGGTTGTGTGGCGCTATGTGCGGCTTCGGTGCTAGAGCCCCCTGGAGATGGCGGCACCCGGCGCCCGTCGCTGCCCTGCCACGCCGTGGGCATGTGCGGCGACACGAGTTCACTGGAGGACCTCCTGCAAGCTTGCTCTTGGCGAACAGCCGCAACCCTAGGGAGGCGTCCGGTCCTGTGACGCTAGCGCGCACCTGCGGGCCGCCTCCTGCTCCTTGCGGGCGCGCTCCTGCTCCAGGAAGGCGCGGCGCTTGGCCCGCAGCTCGGCGCTCTGCACGCGGCTCTCGGCCTGCCGCACCTGCGCCCGGGGCATTCAAGTTCAGCGTTCACGTGCAGGGGGTCAGGGCCACCCTCTCCTCTTCATCCTGTTTCCGTCGCCTGGTGTGAAGTCGTGCGGCTCCGCGAGCGTGAATTGGCAGGGCCCGCGTGGGTGCGGACCTGCAAAGCCCTTAGGTCTTGCCGCTCCTTGTCGCTCTCCTCGCGGCCCAGCCGAGCCGCCAGCAGCAGCGCCGCCGCCACCACCCACCCGCCCACCTGCGCCCGCCGCGCGCGCGCCAGCCGCACGCTGCCCGGCCATCACAACCAGGGAGGGGGCTCGCACCACCCGCAGCGCTGGCACGTGGCCGTGGCATCCCGCAGCAGGCCCAGGCAGGCCCAGACAGGAAGCCACGCTGCGTGGCGTGTGCCAGGGGGGCACTGTGGGCACGTTGCTGCTCACCGTTTGCTGCATTGAGTGCGTAGACGTGAGGCTGGAGGCGGCCAGCGGCGGCGGCGGGGCCGCGGCGGCGCCCACCGCCGCGACGCCCGGCTTGGCTGAAGTGCTGGGGTGCTGGCCGTGGGTCCGCTGCTGGCTTTGGTGGGAGGCTGCAGTGGCGGTGGCTGTGGAGCTTGGGCGGGACTGCGCGTGCGGGGCGGTGCAGGCACGCGTCGTGTGCTGGAGGCATCCTGATGCAGGAACCAGTGCGCGCCGATTGAGCAGAATCCCACTCACGGATTGCTGCGCTGGTGCTGCAGCCGTGTGGCTGCGCGCCGGCGGCGCCGGCACGGTCACGTCCTCGTCCACCTCCTCCGTCTCGTACACGGTGACCAGGTCGTCATCATCAGGCACTGCTCCTTGCACCGCTGCCGCTGCTGCTGCTAGCTGAGCGTGTGCTGGTGGGGGTGCTGCGAGATGGGACGGAGTCGATCCCGATGGCGCCGGGGGCCCCTGCTGCAGCTGCGATGGTGGAGGTGCAGGCGTCGTCGACGTGGGCGCGACGTGCTGCGATGCCGCTGATGCGTGCTGCTCGTTGCTCGTGCTGGCTCGGGCAGGGGGCACCCTGCATCTGCTGAGGATGGGCGGCGCTGCTCGCCCTGATGGTGCGTGTGGAATCACTGATGGCGGTGGAGCCGTGCACGTGGGCTTGCTGGCGCAGCCGATGCTGCTGCGCTCCCTCATCGCCCGCTATGCGTGCTCCGGTGGATGGCCGTGGCGCACAGGAGCTAGAGCCAGCGTGGGGGTCACAAATCTCACTGACTGCGCATCAGGCACTGACTTGCTCACTTGCGGAGGTGACCCACAGCTGGCCGGCGGACGCGCGGCACGCATGGGCGCTGGGGCCTGCGCCGCGTCGGGTGCAGATCAGCAGCACCCCAGGCACGCAGTAGGCTTGTTGCCTCACTGGCCCCACCCCAGCGCCACCAGAGCCAGCGGCGAGAGCACTTTGCCTGCAAGCGGTGGGAGTGCGCGCGTGCAGCAGTGAGTCACCGACACCGACGAGCATGCTGATAGCAGCGGCAGAGCCGTGCTGCCTCAGGCGTGCGCGGCAAGCCGCATCTCGCCTTCTCAGGGGGGGGAGAGGGGAGGAAGAGAGGCGGACGCGAGCGCCGCAGGGCCTGCACCGCACCGCTCGCGCAGAGCCTGCAGGCGCGCGTGGCGACCGCAATCTAGAAGCGCTCATCGCTCGCTGCTCACCGCAGGCTCGGGGAGCACGGCGCGCAGCACGGGTTGAACCTGGGGAAGGATGGCGCCCAAGCGGAGGCTGGGGGAAGCGGGCGCTGAGGTGGAAGTTGTGTCCCCAGCGCGTGGACGTGGCCGCAGCCCGGCGCGGGGCAGGGGGCGAGGCAGGGCGGCGCCGGCCCCCACCAAGCGCGGTGCGTGGTGTTGCTCCGCCTCTGTGCTCCACCTCTGGCGCGCTCGGCACGCCCACGCCAAAGGAGACCTGCGATTGGCTCGCCGTGGTGCACAACCCGTGGTGCACAACCGCAGGCGGGCACGCAGCGCACCGCGCCCCCCGCTCCCACCCCATCTCCGACGACGGCCCCGACGGCGAGGACCAGCACGAGGGCGAGGAGCAGGACGAGGAGGACGAGGAGGAGGAGGAGTGGGAGGACGAGCGGGGCTTTGCGCAGCTCGACGGCGGCTTCGGCTACGGCTACGGCGGCGCTGGCCAGGGGGGCGTCGAGGAGGACGACGAGGTGGAGGAGGTGCAGCCGGGGTCGCAGCGAGGGCGCAAGAGGGCCCGGGGGCACCACCAACACCAAGCGCCGGCGCCGCCCCCGCCAGGTGAAGCGCTGGCATCGCGGGCCGCTTCGCCCTCGCCCTGGCACGCCCACATGTGCAGCTCTCGCAGTGCGGGGAAAGCGGAGGTGGTTGAGGGCGGGGACCGCCGTGCGTGCTGTGCGTGCTGCGCAGACCCGCTGACGCAGGCCGCGTCGCAGCTGGTGCAAATGTCCCAAGTCACCGAGGAGGAGGCCAAGGAGCTACTCAGGGAGGTGCTGGCGCAGGACCCCACGCTGGCCCAGGACATCGCGCTGTGCGTGCTGGGGGGGGGCTTTGGGGGGGGGCGGGACGCGGGCGGGGGCCCTGGGTTGGACCAGGACGTCGTGCTGTGCGTGCTGAGGGGGGGCTGTGAGGGGGGGCAGGGCTCCTTCGCAGCTTTCGACGCTTGTCGCGTGCGGCGTTTTGCTTGCTTTGCACCTCACCTCGCGCGCGCGCCGCTCCCGCTGCTGCGCTCACCACGCCGCAGGTGGGTGGAGGAGGCTCAGATGCGCATCGCCATCAGCCTCGAGGTGGACCTGGAGGTGCGTGAGGGGGCCCTTTGCAGTCCTGTCCAGCATGTGGATGCGGTTGGGACGCAGGGGCGGGGAGGGGACAGGACGTGCGTGGCAGAGCCGCCACCAGCCGACTGCGCGGCCCTCCGTGGGCCCCACAATTCCTCCAGGGGGGCAGGGTTGCCTTGCGGCGCACCAGCGAAGGAAGCTTTGCAGCCGTCCGTTGCCCTGACGTCCAGCCCTAACATCTGGCCCTACCCATGCACAGGCGACGGACCTGCGGCACGCCATGGCCGAATCGCTCAAGCAGCAGGAGCAGGAGCGCGCCAGGCAGCTGGTGCGCCCTCCTCACGCATGGGCTGTAGGGCTTTGGGGCTGGAGGGCTGGAGGGTCCGGAGAGCGGTGCCGGGGGGCAGAATGGGGGTTGGCGCTTGTCATGGGGGCCGACGTTGCGTGTGCGCGCGCGCGCCTGCCTCTGCCCTGGGGGCCGCAGGAGGAGGAGCAGCGCGAGGGTCGGGTGGCCAACGCCAGGCGCAAGTTCCCCGACTCTGCCGTGCTCAGAGAGGTGAGCGGCCCACGCATGCCTGCGGGTGCGACCCACCGCCCGCCGCCACCGCCCGCCGCGCCAACACACCACGGTTCGTTTCTTGCGTGGCATGCTGTGCGTGTGTGCCATCCCCGTAGCTAGAGCCTGCGTGGTCTGCGTGGTTGCTGCTTCCCTGACAACATGAAGAGCAGGACTTTACCCGTGCCATGCTGTTCGTGTGCCCGCAGCTGAGCCGCGTGGTGTGCGTGTCGCTGCTGCTGGCGTCGCCGGCGCAAGAGGCGCTGCACAAGCTGCTGGACCTCGAGAAGAAGTGCAACAAGTGGTGAGCGCGCTCGCACCTTTGGAGGTGTGCTGACTCTGCCCACGCGCACCTGCCAGCATCTGCCTGCCAGAGATCACGCGGCGGGCGGCTTGACAGACGGCGCAGCAACCACGAAGCCGTGCCCCACCACACGTGTGCAAGGGCGCCTGCACCCGTCGCACCCGCCTGCTACTGAACGCCGCCACCTCGCAATGCCTGTCCGTCTCTCTATTCCGACCCCTGCTGTGCACCCACCGGCCGCCCAGGTACGACTCGGCGGGCACGCGCCACTTCTTCGCCACGCTGGCGCAAGACCTAGGCGAGGGCTTTGCCCAAGACCTCGAGGCATGCGCGCGCGCCAGCGGCCTTCTCCTGCACCCCCTCCCGCCGCCGCAAGCGCCGCTGCAGCAGCAGCAGCAGCAGCAGCCAGGGCCGCTGCAGCCGGTGCAGCCGCCGCAGCCGGCGGCGGCGCTGCAGGCGGTGCCACCTGGCAACGGCGATGCGCAGGCGCCGCCGCCGCTGCTGCTGCGGTGCGTGCGGCCCCCGTCCGCCTGCCCGCACTGCGGTGCCGCGCCCCCCGCAGCGGCGGCGCCTGAAGACGGCACCGGCGGCGGCGGCGGCGGCGGCGGGGCGGCGGAGCAGCCAGCAGAGGGGGCGGCGGGGGCGGAGGCGTTCCTGCCGCAGTACCCCCAGGTGGCGCAGTGCTTCGCCCGGCTGGAGGCGCTGCTCACAGCCAAGGTGCGAGGCGGCCTTTCCTGGGTGCTCCAGCGCACCCGTGTCTCTTTGGCCGTTACAAGCCAGAGACGCCTGCTGGGCCTGCCCCTGCTGCCTGCTCCCTTTGCGCACGCAGGAGGCGCACATACAGCACGAGGTGGCACGCATGCCCGACGCCGAGCCACCGCCGCCGCCCGCCGCCGAGGGCGGCGCCGGCGGCGATGCCAACGGCGGGCGCGGCTCCAGCGGCGGCGGCGGCGCGGGCAAGCAGCGGCAGGGCAGCGGGCCGCCCGTGGCGTGCGGCGGCTTGCTGGCCGTGTTTGTGCCGCACATTTTCCGGCTGCCGCCCGGCGTGGAGGCCACCGAGGTGGTCGAGTGCCTCTCGGACGACGACTGATGCTGTGGAGGGGCCGCAGGCGGTGCTTGCGTGTGTGGGGATCCAGTGGCTGCTTTTGCGGCCGCACTCTTCCGCGCCGTGGCTCGCGGGCGGGCGGCGCTTGTACATGTGGGAGCGGAGGCTGTGCGCCTCGCTGTGGTCTGGTTCGCGTGGACCTACACACAATTGGGCGGCAGCCCTTGGTTTGGGTGGGGGGAGGGGAGGGGTGCGCCAGGTTGCGGGGCTTGCATTGTTGGGACGGCACGGAAGCACTTGGAAAGGCCTTGAACGTGACGCGTGGTGCAAGCAAGTCTTCCCACGCACGGAGCGAGGATAGCACACCTCAAGCACAGCATCCAGTCGACCCTCCGGCTGCCGGGCAGCCGCTTTGCTTTCATGCACAAGTGCGCACACGCGACAGGACATCATGGATCACTGCTCGCGGCAAGTCTAAACACCGACATTGGCCCCCTACTGTTCTGCAGCACCGCTGCGTGAGGTCTGCTTCATGATTAACTTTGAAGTGAGACTGCAGCGAACGCCATGCAACGACGACGACGACGACTGCTCGCGGCGACCGGGATGGTGCGCGCTGATCTGGAACACGGCGTGCAGCCTGTCGCGAGAGGAGGGCCAATCACGTGGGAACGGGAGTGAGCAGCCAGGGAGCGTGCGTTGCGCTGGAACGGGGGGTGCCAAACAGCAGCGAGAACGTTCCCCCGCGTTTTCTCGCGGGGGAACGAAAACACGGGGGACAGACAGCTCTTCACGATGACAAGGACCATACTCCCGGCGCGGAGCGTGCAACGTGCCCAAGCCAGGGTCAGAGAAAAGCACAGGGAAGCCGCCGGCCGACGTGACCACTCGTCTTCTTCTTCTTCTTCTTCTTAATGTCGCAGCCAGCGTGCGCGGCCTCCGACTTTGTCTCTCTCCTCTCCTCTCGCTACCGCTCCTCTTCGTTCCAAGCGGGAAAGCAACCCACGCGTGTGCCGTCACCAGCTCAATCTGCCGAGCACACCAGCGCAAGCCGTCTTGGATGCAGATACTGAGTGGGGGGCGCAGCCGCGCCAATGGCAGCGCGCCGGGGGCGGGCGGGGCCGCTCGGTTTCGTCGAAGATGCAGCCTGACTGAACTGAAAAGATGAAGAGGACCGGGCTAAGAGGCACGGAGGGGGGAATGACGCAACGAGGAGGAGAGGAGAGGAGAGGCCCTGCCTGACGGCACGTGACGTGTGCAGCTCAAGCGGCCACGCAGCCACTGTCCCCGCACGGACACCACGCCTCACGGGTTCAAACGCTTATGAGAAAAAACCGGGACGCACCCGCCCGTGGTACCGCGCTCTGCCGGTGACGGAAAGGTGGAGGAGCACATGTATGCGTGCAGAAGGAGCACGAGGCGGCGGGTGAGAAGTAACGCTGGCCCCAGAGGGCTCCAGCTGCCCAGGCAGGACGGAGGAGGAAACGTCAGGGCTTAGTAGGTAGGCCCTCTCCATGCTTGCGACACATGCACACGACAGCGCTCCAGGGCCTGGACGCTAAAAGCCTACACGTCACCCTTTTCTCCGTCCGCGGCACCGCCACTGCCGTGCGGCGCGGCGCAAACCCCCGCCCCCACGTCCCCCACACCCTAATCTGAGGCCCTC
>VFQP010004528.1_pt1 | contig 12856 bp, 10 predicted proteins | sample 3512351 | NCBI WGS metagenome assembly VFQP01 (sample SAMN10412372, study PRJNA504923) | tailings metagenome | isolation source: Relicate 1 Philex TSF1 revegetated site | place: Philippines: Tuba, Benguet | collected 2017-08-29 | reverse complement strand
GTGTTCGGGCGCTCGTTGCCGGTTTCCGGGCAGGGCGCCCGAGTTGCATCTTGCGGACGCGATCCCAATCGACAAAAGTTCGCGCGGCTAAGCGCTGGACGCCCCCGCCGGGGCTTCGGATCTCACTCACGATAGCTCGATTGACCTTCATAAACCGCATGGCGGGTCAAAGGGGGCGGGCAGTAACCCTCCCTTAACCATCGCATCGCGTGTTGGAGGCGCGTCAACCATTCATAGAGGCGCGCATTCCTAAGCTTACCCAGCCTTCATTCCGCCGGCTGGGATCCCCATGCGCAGACGCCTGTCCTACCCCGCAAGACTGCATGCCAAGTTCGCGCGCTCGGCTCGCTACTTTCGCGGCGACGACAGGGGCGTGACCGCGATCGAGTTCGCGATGGTGGCCGGGCCGTTCTTCATCATGATGATGGGCATCGTCACCATCGGGCAGCAGTTCCTGACTATGCACCTCATCGAGCATGGCGTCGCCGAGGCTTCGCGTAAGCTCCGGACAGGTGAGGCCCAGAAGGCCGGACTCAAGCTCAGCGACTTCCGGCAGTTGTTCTGCAATGCGGCTGGAACGTTCGTGGCGTGCGATCAGCACCTCGTCATTCATATCAAGAGCAGCAGCACCTTTGCCGGTCTGTCTCCGGCGCCAGTCTGTGTGACCAACGGCAAACTCACGCCTTCGGCTGGTGCGCCGTCCGACGACATTCGCACCCGGTCCGGCAATGCGAGCTCGGCCATTCTGGTGACGGCTTGCTACGACTGGGAGGCCGGCTCCGGCCTTTGGCAAAAGATCTCGAGCATGCTTTCGCCCACGGCGCCGGTGCAGGGCAAGACTGTCCTGTCCTCGGTCACGGCATTCCGCGCGGAGCCGTTCGAATGAGTGGCAGGTCGACATCGGCAAACCTACAGAGGAGCGGGACGGGCATGCGACGCTTGGCGCTGGGCCGTTCGGCCAAGAAATTCTATCTGGCGGCAGTTCGCGAAACCGTGAGGTTCGGCCGGGATGCTCGTGGCATCGCGGCGGTCGAATTCGGCTTCATTGCGCCGATCATGGCGTTGATGCTCGTCGGTGCCGTCGAGGTGACGCGAGCCGTCGCGACGGACAAGCGCTTCAGTGTTGTGACGAGCATGATCGCAGACCTCGTCGCGCGCGAGGAAAAGCTGACCGCGGACGACGTGAAAGCGATCTACGATATCGCGGGCAGCGCAATGCGCCCTTACGACTCCGCGCCGCTCAAGGTTTCGATCATCCCGGTTGCTTCCAGCCCTTCGAGCGCGACCAATCTCAAAGTTTATCCGGCCGTGACGAACAGGCCGTCGCTGAATGGCGCGCCGCAGCCGGCGAAGTGTCAAGCCTACACGCTGAGCACGGGGCTTATGCAAGCTAACGAAAGCGTGATCGTGGTCGAATCCTCTTACGCGTTCAAACCGCTGTTCCTCGGATACGTGATGGGCAGCATGGATTGGAAGGATCGCGCCATTGCGAAACCGCGCAAGGCCGCTTGCGTCGATTTCGATGCAAATGGCAAGCCCTGCGGAAGTTGTTTTTCCTGACAGTGCAGGCGCGCGATCGGCGCGCAAAAAATTGCAGACAGGAAAATTATTCAGTATACAGTTGCGAAGTCACGCAACGGGATCCTGATGGATCTTGTGCGCTCCTGAGATTGTGAGGAACGAACTCGTTCCTCGTCAGTTCAATGAGGGTTCGCATGGTTGCGCGCATGTTGTTGGCGTGCGGGAGCGCATTGGGGGGATCACAAGAGCAAGCGTCAATCTCGGTGCCTGTTCCGAACGATCCTAAGCCTGAAGCTGCGACCGCCTGACGCCCTCGGATGACAGTGCGCCGAATTCGCGGGGCTTCTATCGCTCTGCCTTTCCGGTCTCCAACGTGAGAGAGCTACATGGGTCGTAGATCGCTTCACACCGCCGAAGAGCTGCGGGAGCTGATTATCGGGGCGTCTACCGAACTGATACAGGAATCCGGTCTCAGCGGCCTGTCCGCGCGCGAGATCGCGCGGCGTATCAACTATTCCCCCGGCACTCTCTACAATTCCTTCGAGAACCTCGATGATCTCGTACTGACCATCGAAGGCCGCTTGTTGGACAGCCTTCTCAACGAAATCTCGTCCGTGCCGAGCGGCACCGACGCGCGAGAGGAGGTTCACTCCATCGCGAACTCCTACCTGTCGTTTGCTTCGAACAATCCGAAACTTTGGAATCTACTTTTTGAGCACCATATACCGGCGTCCCGTGCGGTGCCGGACTGGTACAAGCATAAGCTCGAGGCGCTCATGAGCCGCGTCGAGGCAGCCTTGCAGCCGATCGCATCCGGCCTGGATGCGGAAGAGCTGAGGCGATCAGCGCGCGTCCTCTGGGCGGGCGTGCACGGGATCGCGTCGTTGTCGGCGGCGGACAAACTGTCGATCATCAGCGCCGACGACGCGAATGTGCTGATGAGCAATCTCGTGCGCAATTATCTCTCGGGCTTCGAGGAAGCCCGTTCGCAAGCTGTTTAAGAGACGGTTCTATCGCCGATCAGGGGGCGGGTGCTGTGTTGTCGCCTGGCTTGCCGGGGATTGCGCCCGTCGTGATGCTGCTGCTCCCGGCCGGAGTGTCGGCGATCTGGCTTGGTACCTTTACCAGACCGAACCAGCTCTCCTTCGGCAGCAGGCGATCGTTCAAGCCGGCCCACATGTCGCGCGACGAGAGACCGTTCCAGAACGTGCTCGGCGAAGGCGCGAGCCACAACGCGAGCGCAAGCGCAGCCGCCATCCCGGCCGTCGCATACGGGTGGCGAAGGTCCACGAGCTTCAAGGCTGTGCCGAAGGATGACTTGATGCGCGTGTCCATGACGTCGACGGAATACATTTCGTCGAGCGTCAGGTGCACGAGATAGCCGATGAACATAAACCCGGCGGCGAGCCACGCCACGCCTGCGTGGCGGTCAAGTACATGACCGAATACGACCGCGGTTGCCGCTGCGCTGAACAGTGCCGCGATGATGGAATGCCAGATACCCCGGTGGACCGCGAGATTGTGAAAGATGGTGTGCAGGCCGTATCGCACAATCAGCAGCGTTCCGAGCCATAAGATCCAAAGCTCGGAGATCGAATAGCGGTCGGCGGCGGAGAAAAGCACCGCGAACGAGAAGAAGATGGCGAGCCCGGCAAACATGGCGCGGCTCGGCCTGCTGTCCTTGAGGTCGATATCAGGAAGAACCGATCCGAGGACGCCCGCCATTGTGATCGGGATCAGGTTCTCAGGTGCGATCACGTCCGCTGCGAGTGTGAGGGTCGCGAGAGATCCCGCGACGACCGTTCCGACTGCGATGTGGGTCGTGAAATTCGCCATGGCGATCCGCTCCCTGATACGAGCCTCGCGCCGATCACATGCAGCGCGATGGAGCTGCCTTTGGGCCAGATTCGCCGTCGGCCGGGGAGGTTTAGCGGGCGCAAACGGTGTGGAAAACGCGGGCTGCTGCGAACTCCTTGCAACTGCAGGGAAATTGTGCGCAGAGGCCGCACGAATGGAGGGTGGCGCTTTCGATTCAAGTCTGGCAGGAGGATGCCCTCAACGCCGTCCACGACGGATTTTGCTCCGCGAGCCAGGGTTTCTCACATGACAGCTCCGTCGCAATCTGCAGGTGCCAACCCTGTCCGCACGCTGCATTTGATCGCCGGCGGAAGCATCGCTGTCGCGATCGCCGTGATGGCGCTCAAGTACTGGGCTTTCGCGGTAACAGGCAGTGTGGCGCTCTACTCGGATGCGCTGGAGAGCATCGTCAATCTGGTGACGGCGGTGGCAGCGCTGCTCGCGATCAACATCAGCTCACGTCCGGCGGACAGGAACCATCAGTTCGGACATCACAAGGCCGAATATCTTTCGGCCGTTCTCGAAGGCGTGCTGATCGTCGTCGCATCCATCCTGATCCTGCGCGAAGCCTATGACGCGATCGTCGCGCCGCGAGTCATCGAAGAGTTCGGCATCGGTGTTGCGCTCAGTGCCCTTGCGACTCTCCTGAACGGCGGATGGTCAGCCTATCTGATCCGCCGCGGGCGGAGCCTGCGCTCGCCCGCGCTGGTTGCCGACGGGTGGCATTTGCTCACGGACGTCATGACGTCGGTCGGCGTGATCGCAGGACTTATTCTCGTTGCGATTACAGGCATCAAAATCCTGGATCCGCTGCTGGCCGTTGCCGTTGCGATCTACATCCTCTGGAGCGGTTCCAAGATCATCATGAGTTCCATGAGCGGGCTCCTGGACGAGGCGGCATCGGGCGCGATACAGGCTCGCATTCGCGATGCGATCAAGCGAAGCGGGGATGGTGCGCTCGAAGCGCATGACGTCCGGACGCGACAGGCGGGCCGCGCGATTTTCATCGAGTTCCACCTCGTGGTGCCCGGAACGATGACCGTGAACGAGGCGCACGAGATCTGCGACCGCCTGGAAGACGCCCTCGAAGCCGAGATCGAGGGCTCGGAAGTGGTCATTCACGTCGAGCCCGAGCACAAGGCCAAGGATTATTCCAAGGGGACCATTACGCTCTAGCGTGTTCCCTGGGGAACTGCTTGGCTCTTTTCCTCATGCGCTTCTGCATACGAGCTGCGGAAAAGGCGCTCGTCCGTTGGGCAGTTGATCCGTTCTCTGCTATCATCCGCGGCTATGTTGATATGGGTGCGCGGGTTCGAACACGAACGCCGCACCAAGGTCGCGTTTGAAGGGCGGATGTCATGAAGTCTGCTTCGGTTGTTATCGGGGCGTCGGTGTTGCTGATCTCGGCTTCCAGCCTTTGTGCTGCGCCGCAGCAACCGGTCGGCTCCACGGTTACGGTGGTGAACCTCGTCACCGCTGAATATAACCGCGACACGCGCACGCTGCAGGCTGGCGACCGCGTGCACCAGGACGAATCCATCGAGGTGGGCCTCGACGCGCAGAGCGAGCTCAAGCTCGACGACGATACGAAGCTCGCACTGGGGCCCGGTTCGCATCTGACACTGGATAAATTCGTCTACGATCCGGAAAAGTCCAAGGGTTCCATCGTTCTCGATCTGGTCAAAGGCACCTTCCGCTTCATGACGGGAGTGGCTGAAAAGCCAACCTATCAGATCAAGACACCTGCCGCGTCGATCACGGTGCGCGGCACGATTTTCGACGTCTTTGTGCAGAACGACGGGATGTCGTGGCTGCTGCTGCACGAAGGCGCGGTCGAGGTCTGCAATGAGCGGAAGCAGTGCAAGGTCCTCGATCAACCTGGAAAAATGATGCGCATCACCGGCGACGGCGATGTCGGGTCACCGGTCAAATGGGCGTCGCTGCCTGGAAACGACAAGGTGCCCTTCGACGACGCGTTTCCGTTCGTCGCCAAGTCGCCGAGCATCGATCCCAACCCCGTCTTCACACGCGAGGCGATCGTCACCGGGAAAATCCCCACCTACGACGGCGACAAGCCCAAGCGGACGGAAACGAAGCCGACGAAACCGACGAAGCGAGCTGAGAAGACGCGCGAGACGCCGTCCGAATATAAAGAGAAGCCCAAGAAGACACGGACCACCAAGCGCCGCGACTCTGACGGCGATGCCATGAAGGGTGTCGGTGCAGCTATCGGCATCGGGATTGGGCTCGGCATCGGCATGGGCAAGCATAAATCCGGCGGTGGCGACTACGGGAGCGGCGGAGGCGGCTACGGCGGCGGAATGGGCGGCCGCGGCATGGGCGGCGGCGGGAAGATGCCGCGCTGATCCCTTAGTGGGCGATCGCCTGAGTGACGTAGTACTCGAACAAAGGATCCAACGGCATTGTGCTCGGGTTCGCAATGGCGAGCGCCTGGGCCGCCTCCCGGCACGCGGCGATCTCGGCCGAGACGGCGATCATCTGGCCTTTGTCCAAGGCGGCGCGCAGGGCGGTGTAGTGCCCGCTTAGGTTCCGGAAGGCCGGAGAGGTTGCGACTGTCTCGTCTCCTACGAGAGCATAGAGCCGTTCGGGCCGATCCTTGCCGCGCAGACGAACGGCAGTTGCGATTTCCAGAAAGGCGAAGTCGGCGGCCTGCTGCGCCGTCGTCTCGCCGGCGATGATAGGCGCGCCGAAAGTTTTCGTCGTGCCCTCGATGCGCGAGGCGACGTTTACGGCATCGCCCAGCACGGAATAGTCGAACCGCTGAGGTGATCCGACGTTGCCCACGCAGCAGGAGCCGGTGTTCAAGCCGATGCCGATGCGGATGGGGACGTGCGGTTCTCCGGCCGCGGCCTTGCGTGCAGCTTCTTCGCGATTGAGGCGGTCCATCGACGTCTGCATGGCGAGCGCTGCGCGGCAGGCATTGCGAGCGTGATCCGCATCGCGAACGGGCGCATTCCAGAAAGCCATGACGGCATCGCCCATGAATTTGTCGATGGTGCCGCGGTGCTCGAGAATGGTCTCCGATAAGGGAGTGAAGAGCCGGTTGACGAACCGGATCAGGGTTTCGGCGTCCATACCTTCGGAAAGGCGAGAGAAGCCGCGCACGTCGGCAAATAGCAACGTGACATCGCGGGTTTCGCCGCCGAGCTTCAGGCGCGACGGGTCTGCTGCCAGCTCCTCGACCAGCGGCGCGGCCAGATAGTGGCCGAAGGCGCGCTTGACGCGCGCGCGGTCCGTTTCCGTCTTGATGAATGAAATCAACGAGCCGGAGAGGTAGACGGCCAGCAGCGCGAGCGACGGATAAACGGGATCGAACAAATAGCCGCCCTGGGAGAACGCGAGCCAGGAGCCCGCGACGATTGCCGCGATGGCCGTGCAGCCGATGATCGCCGCTTTCAATGGCCCCGAGCGCCGAATGAGGGTGGCAACCAGAGCGCCCATGGCAATCAGAAACAGGACCTCGGCGCCGGTGGCGAGAGCGGGGCGTGTGAGGTGCTCGCCCGACAGCATCTGCTCGATGGCCTGAGCGTGGATTTCGACACCCGGCACGGAAGCGGCGAGCGGTGTCGCGCGCAGGTCGAGCAATCCCGTGGCGCTGGCGCCGATAAGAACGTACCGGCCCGCGAAGTCTTTCGGATCGAAGCTGCCGTCGAGGATCTTGTGTGCCGAGACGTAGCGGCGTGGATCGGGCTCCGCGAAATTGAGCCAAAGCTGGCCATCGCGGGCCGTGGGGAGGACGGTTTTGCCGACGCGAACAGTGTCGACGCCGGTTTGCTGACCGAAGGCGAGGACGCCGCTTCCACCCGACGAGCGAACGAAGGCGGTTTTTTCATGAAGGCCGGTCCGAAGCGCCTCGAGCGAAAGGGTCGGGTAAAGTATCCCGTGCAGCGAAACCAGGAGCGGGACCTGCCGGACGATCTGGTCTTTCGCGGGCAGCCAATTGACGGCGCCATTGCCGCGAGCGGCGTCGGCCAGCACAGGCAGCGGCGCAATCACGCCTGCGAAGCTCGGTACGAATGAGACCGGATCATCGCCCGCGATAGCGAAGGACGCCTTGGGCGGCGGAGCCGCGCGCTGGGTCGACGCGTCGCCCGCACTTCCGAGCACGACCGGCAACTTACCCATCGAGCGCGCAAGGACGGTATCGTTCGACGGTAGCGAGGACAGCTCGGCGAGAATGGGGGCGAGGTCGCGCCGGATCTGAGCTTGTCGCGCCAGAACCTCAGGGGAGAGGCGGTCGGGCTCAGCAAGAATGAGGTCGATGGCGACCGTCTTTGCGCCGGCTTCCGCGAGCTTCTCGATGATGCGAGCAAGCTCAGAGCGCGGCCACGGCCATTGCCCGATCCTGGCGAGCGAAGTCTCGTCGATATCGACGATGCGGACCGGAAAATCGGGATCCGCCTGGCGCGGCTTGAGGTTCAGATAACTGTCGAAAATCGAGAGCCGCAGACGCGCCACCGGATCAGGATCGGCGATGCGCAGCGCGACAGCCAGGGCGAGGACTGCGGCGGTGACGATCAGATAGAGCGATAGCCGGTGCGATGTCATCACGGCAGTCTCACGGCCCTGCGGCGACGCCGCAACTTGCCTCGGGCCCCAACTCTCAGATTACCACCGTCGCTTTGGGCCCCATGGCGGCCTGAACGGCCTTCATCGGGCCTGCCGCGCGCCACACGTTCTCGATGCGAAATTGCTCGTGGCCGCCGCCGAAGATCGACAGCTTGACGTCTATGTCGCTTGTCCCCAATCCGAGGAAGCCGAGGGCGAGGATCTTATGGGCGATGATGTCGTCGCTGAAGCGCGTGAGCCGAACATGCAACACGGACCAGCTCTCGGGCGCGCGGCCGAGAACACTCGCGAACATCTGCACGCGCTCGACCTGCGTGCCGCGCACGCGCCAGTAGCTCAGGCGGTCGACGATGAAGACGATCACGAACCAGACGATGAACAGCACCGACGAGACCAGCAGGTAGAAGGCGAGGTTCATATGCAGGAGGAGTGACGGTGGCGTGGCCCACAGGCCGGGCATGGTCATGACGAAATAGGTGGCCGCACCAGCGCCGCCCATCAGAAGCAGCAACAAGAGCGCACTTACGCCGCGCGCGCGGACGGATGTCGCGACGATCACAAGCAGCAGAAGAAGCGTGTAGGAGAGGCCGACCCAGGGGCTCGGATGGACGAAGAGGGGCTTCGCGCTTTCGCCAATCGTGCGTTTGTCGCCCTGGAAATAGGTGAGGGCGGCGCAGACGAAGCCGTAGAACCAGACCACCCACCAGTAGATGATGGGCGAATGCGCGTAGATGCGGATTTCCGTTGCGCCCTGCGCAGCGGGCGCGGAAGCAGCCGCCTGGTCCGGCATAGCCATTGCGAGACGTCCTCCCCGTTTATTGGGCCGAACTGTCGCACTCGCGCGCGCCGACTGTCAACGCAGGCCGGGTACGGACATATCCTAGGGAGGGTTAACCGGACGATCAGGCCGTCTTGATGACAGAAGCCCAGAGATCGTAGTCATCGGCGGTATCAACGTGCGCCTTGACGATATCGCCCGGCTTCACGTTTTGCTCGCCGTTGAGGAACACGCTCCCGTCGATCTCGGGTGCATCCCACTTGGAGCGGCCGAGTGCGCCGTCCTCGTCCACCTCGTCGATGATGACGTCGATGGTGGTGCCGACCCGTGAGGCGAGTATCTCTCGCGAGACGTCCTGCTGTGCTGCCATAAAGCGGTGCCAGCGCTCCTCCTTGACCTCTTCCGGCACCGCACCGGCGATCTCGTTGGCCTTTGCGCCAGAGACAGGCTCGTATTTGAAGCAGCCGACGCGATTGAGCTTCGCTTCGCGGAGCCAACCAAGCAGGAACTCGAAATCTTCCTCGGTTTCGCCCGGGAAGCCCACAATGAACGTCGAGCGAACGGCGAGATCAGGGCAGACCTTGCGCCAATTCGCGATGCGTTCCGCAGTCTTTTCCTGATGCGCCGGGCGGCGCATGGCCTTCAGCACGGCGGGAGACGCATGCTGGAACGGGATGTCGAGATAAGGGAGGATCTTGCCCTCCGCCATCAGCGGGATCACGTCGTCGACGTGCGGATAGGGATAGACGTAGTGCATGCGGACCCACGCACCGAGCTCGCCGAGTGCGCGTGAGAGATCCAGGAACTTGGCCTTGAGCGGCGCGTCCTTCCACTGGCTTTCGGCGTACTTGATGTCGAGACCGTAAGCGCTCGTGTCCTGGCTGATGACCAGCAATTCCTTCACGCCGGCCTTCACAAGCCGCTCGGCCTCGGTCATGACGTGATTGGCAGGACGGCTCGCGAGGTCGCCGCGGATGCTCGGGATGATACAGAACGAGCAGCGGTTGTTGCACCCTTCGGAGATTTTCAGATACGCATAGTGGCGCGGCGTAAGGCGCAGCCCCTCAGGCGGCACGAGATCGACGTAGGGATCGTGCATCGGCGGCACGGCGTCGTGGACGGCGGTGACGACCTGCTCATACTGGTGGGGTCCCGTGACGGCGAGTACGCCGGGGTGCACCTCGCGAATGCGACCTTCCTCGACGCCCATGCAACCCGTGACGATGACGCGGCCGTTCTCGGCGAGCGCTTCGCCGATGGCGTCGAGGCTTTCCTGCTTGGCGCTGTCGAGGAAGCCGCAGGTGTTCACGACGACCACGTCGGCGCCGGCATAATCGGGCGCGACCTGGTAGCCCTCGGAGCGAAGCTTTGTGATGATGCGCTCGCTGTCGACAAGGGCTTTCGGGCAGCCGAGCGAGACAAAGCCGACCTTGGGGGCCGTTTTCGGCCCACGCAGAGCGGGAGACAGGGGTGTCGTTGCCGGTGCTTTGGCGGTCATCTCAGGCCTTGGAGGCGGAAAACCGGCCTTCTAGCACAGGTTTGGCCATCGTGTAGCCCTCACAGGGCCGCAGGGCCGGAAGCGCGGGCGGTGAAGCCCTGACGGGGCCGCAAGAGCGACCCCGTGAGCTTGTTTCGTGGTCGGGCCGACGCCGCTTAGGCGGCCCGGACGGTCGCGAGGAAGGACTCGACCTTGGCGTTCAAATTGCCGCTTTCGCTTGCAAGCTGCTTGGCGGATGCCAGGACCTGGGACGACGCGGAGCCGGTCTGAGATGCGCCCTTGGTCACATCCGTGATGCTGCTCGCGACCTCGGACGTTCCCTTCGCCGCTTCGAGGACGTTGCGGCTGATTTCCTTCGTCGTCGCGTCCTGTTCTTCGACTGCGGCGGCGATGGTCACGGAGATCTGAGAGATCATATTGATCGTGTTCGTGATCTCTTTGATCGCATCGACGGCCTCACGTGTGGCCGACTGCATGCCGGAAACCTGTGCTGCGATTTCGTTCGTGGCCTTGGACGTCTGAGCGGCGAGCGCCTTGACCTCCTGGGCGACAACCGCGAAGCCCTTTCCGGCGTCGCCGGCGCGTGCGGCCTCGATCGTGGCGTTGAGGGCCAGCAGGTTGGTCTGGCCCGCGATGGTGTTGATCAAGCTGATGATGTCACCGATGCGGTCCGCCGACTGCGACAGTGCGTTGACCTGGTCATTGGTCTTGGCGGCCTGGCTGACGGCCTGGTTTGCGATCGTGCTGCTCTCTTGCACCTGGCGGCTGATCTCGGTGACGGTGGTTGCGAGCTGTTCGGAGGCTGCGGCAACGCCTTCGACGTTGGCCGACGTCTGTTCCGAAGCGGCTGCGGCGCCATTGGACAGAAGCTGCGTCGTTTCCGCAGTCTCGGTGAGCGATACGGCTGCGCCTTCGAGTTGGCTCGCAGCCGATGAAACCATCTGCACGATACCGCCGACGGCTTGCTGGAACTCCTCGGCGAGGTGATGCATCTCGGCCTTGCGCTGACGAGCGAGCGCCGCGTCGTTGGCTGCTTTCTCCTCGGCTTCGATGCGAGCTTTCTCCTGGAGGCTGTCGCGGACGCGCAGTACGGCTTTGCCGATCTGACCGACTTCATCGTTACGCTCGGCGCCGGGCACGTTCGTATCGAGATCGCCAGCGGCCATGCGATCGAAGGACGTCGCAAGGGCAACAAGCGGTTTTCCGACGAAGGCGCGGAGCGTCAGATAGAGGATGCCCGCGATGATAACGACACAGAAGGCCGAGAGCGCGATCATCGTGCGCTGCGTCTCGGAGACTGTGGCCTGAAGCGTCGCCATCGGCACGGCTACGACGACAGCCCAGTGGTCATTGGTGCCGCCGGCGGAGATCGGGTTGGCCACGAACTTCCATGGCGCGCCGTCGGCTCCAGCGGTTACGGTCGAGACAGTCTTCTTGTTTGCGATGGCGTCCTTGGCGACCTTGGCGGACGGTGCATCGAAATCAGCCAGCGGCTTTCCGACTGCACCCGTGTTGGGATGGGTGACGGCGAGCCCTGCAGCTGACACGAGCGATACGAAGCCGGTTCCAAACGGCTTGATGCTCTGCATCTCGCCGTTGAGGCTTTCGAGATTGATATCGACGCCGGCCACACCAAGCGTCTTGCCATCGACGACGATCGGCAGGCCGAATGAGGCGATCAATACGTCCTTGCCGTCGATCGGGTAAAGATACGGCTCAATGGCAACCGCGCGGTTCTGCTTCAAGGGCTGAATGTAATAGTCGCCCGCGGGCGACTTTGTGTAGTCGAGGAGGACGTCGCGCGCGAGTTTGCCGCCGGCGCGATTCCAATAGGGCATGAAGCGGCCTGTTGCGTCGTGACCGGAGCGGCCCACGAATTCGCTGTCGCGGCCATCGAGCGCGTCAGGCTCCCAACCGGTCCAGGTGCCGAGCACGTTGCCGTTCTGAGCAAGCATTGCCTTGAGCGTTTCGTCGAGGGTATCGCGATCGACGGCGCCTTTCGCCTTGAGAGCACTTGCCACGGCAGAGATGTTCTGGGCCACGCGAGAGGCGAGGTCCAAGGTCTTGCTGACCTCGAGGACTTGGCCCTGTGCGATGCTGTTCTGGATCTCCGTGTTCTGTGCGTCGATGACCTGTCCGGCGTTGGAGGCCAGGAAGTAGGTGCCGATGCCGAAGACCGTGGCAATCGTTACGGCCGCCACGAGTGCGATTTTTACGGGGAGCGAATGCATATGCATGACTTGGATCCGAGATTGCGTGAACTCGAATCCACAAGTGACGGAAATGAATGGATAAATATTTAAGCGTAGCGGTCATTCAAAATTAACGCGGGCGCCGGCGACGACGGCTAGGTCCAGCAGGGTCTGGCTAGCCGCGCGAATCTACAAGGGATTTCAATGAGCTTGCGCGCCGGATGCAGGGTCAGGACTTGGTCCTGGCGTAGGTGCCAGGGGCTTCCTCGATCACGCCAAGTTTTTCGCCCGGCTCGCGCGGGATGGTCCAGCCACCGGAGTGCTTGGTCAGCCATTCCATCCAATGGGGCCACCAGGAGCCGTGGTGTTCCTTGGCCATGCCGATCCATTCATCGAGCGTGTCGGCAGCGGCTTTGTTGG
>VFQP010004527.1_pt1 | contig 12858 bp, 10 predicted proteins | sample 3512351 | NCBI WGS metagenome assembly VFQP01 (sample SAMN10412372, study PRJNA504923) | tailings metagenome | isolation source: Relicate 1 Philex TSF1 revegetated site | place: Philippines: Tuba, Benguet | collected 2017-08-29 | reverse complement strand
GTTCTCGCGCACTGAGGACGGCAAGATTTACCAGCGCGCGTTTGGCGGACAGAGCCTGGACTTTGGCAAGGGCGGGCAGGCGTACCGCTGCGCGTGCGCCGCCGACCGCACGGGCCACGCCATGCTGCACACGCTCTACGGCCAGGCCATGAAGCACAACATCCAGTTCTTTGGTGAGAGCATACACGCACAATCAGCTCGCGCAGCCGCCGACTCGGCTCCACGGCACAGCGCCACGCGGCGTTCAGGTGTCGCCTGACGGCCCTGCCTGTGTGCTTGCTCCTCCTCATGTGTTGCTCCTGCTGCCGCAGTCGAGTACTTTGCCCTGGACCTCATCATGGACAAGGACGGGTCATGTCGCGGCGTCACGGCGCTGTGCATGGAGGACGGCACCGTGCACCGCTTCCAGGTGCGCGGCCACGCGCCCCACAATGTGGCGGGATGTAGGTTGCTCATCGCGAGGTGTGGCAGAGCGCAGTTGCCGGGGCAGGGCGGAAGGAGTTCCGCCTTGCTGGGGGTCGGCCGAGGTGGCGCGCGCTGCTGCTGGCGCCGACGCGTGCGGGGGCGCAGGCGCACAACACCATCCTGGCTACGGGCGGCTACGGGCGCGCCTACTTCAGCGCCACCTCGGCGCACACGTGCACGGGCGACGGCAACGCCATGGCCGCGCGCGCCGGCCTCCCGCTGCAGGTGCGGCTTGGGCACGCTCCGCAACTGCCCACGTGTGCTGCGCCTCTCGCTCCCCCAGGGCAGCAGCACGGCAAGTCAGTGGCTGTGGTGTTGTCCTCGTGATGAAATGCTGTCCTGTGCAGGACCTGGAGTTCGTCCAGTTCCACCCCACGGGCATCTACGGCGCCGGCTGCCTCATCACCGAGGGGTCGCGCGGCGAGGGAGGCATCCTGCGCAACAGCGAGGGCGAGCGCTTCATGGAGAGGTGCGCAGCCTGCGCGCAGAGTCCCCCCTGCCGGCGTCGCTTCGGAGCAGCGCGGGCGGCCCCGCCGTCCGCCGCTCAGCAGAGCCGTCACGCCGCCTGCACGAGCGCCCCCTCAGGTCAATGTGGACGTGGCGCTCACGCTGCCTGTGTGCGTGGTGGTGCTGGTGTGCGTGCGGCGCAGGTACGCGCCCACGGCCAAGGACCTTGCGTCGCGCGACGTGGTGTCGCGCTCCATGACGCTCGAGATCCGCGAGGGGCGCGGGTGCGGCCCCGAGAAGGACCACATCTACCTGCACCTCAACCACCTGCCGCCTGGTGCGTGATGGACGGGGGGGGGGCGAAAGGCGCGCACGCAGCGCGTGCCCGTGGCCGGCCCCCAGGCGCGGCATCGCTCAGCGGTGCCATGGGCGCAGACGTAGACAGGGCGGGGCAAGGGACGGCGCACTTGTGGGCGGTGGTGGCGCACTGCTGGCCGCAACCTCAGCGTCGCCCCTGGTGCGTGCTCGAGCGCAGAGCTGCTGGCCGAGCGGCTGCCCGGCATCAGCGAGACGGCCGCCATCTTCGCCGGCGTCGACGTGACCAAGGTGCGCAGTGGCATCGCCAAGGGGGGAGGGGGAGCGCAGCGGAGCTGGCGGCGGCGGCCGTCCCCGGCCGCGCTGGCGCCAGGGAGTTTTGGACTGGGGCGAGGGCGCGCACCAGCCTGTGGTCCTGCCAAGTGCGTGTGTGCGTGCAGGAGCCCATCCCGGTGCTGCCCACGGTGCACTACAACATGGGCGGCGTCCCCACCAACTACCACGGGGAGGTGGTGGCGCCCAAGGTGAGGAAGGAGGGGAGGCCCTCGGGGGCGCACGGCACTGGGCCACGCGGCCGCCAGTGGTGTGGGGGGTGCGCCCTTTTCCACGCACCGCAGCAGTTTGGGAGGCGTGCCAGGTCGACTCTGGCCCGTGACTTGCTCTTCTGCGTGTGTGGGGGCGTACTGCGACGTGAGCGCAGAAGGGCGACCCGGACGCCGTGGTGCCCGGGCTCATGGCGGCGGGCGAGGCGGCGTGCGCGTCGGTGCACGGCGCCAACCGCCTGGGCGCCAACAGCCTGCTCGACATCGTGGTCTTTGGCCGCGCCTGCGCCAACCGCGTCGGTGCGCCCGCCCTGCCTCCTCGCCACCTCGCTGCCTCGCCCGTCCGCCCAGCCCGCGCGCTGCTGCGCAGCGGAGAAGCCCTGGGGTCGCCTGCGCGTCTGTGAGAGTTTGCGTTGGCTGCACGCGTGCGCATGGGTGGTTGCTCCTCGCAGGCCAGATCCTCAAGCCAGGCACGCCGCTGCCGCCCCTGCCGGCGGACGCCGGGCAGGAGACGCTGGCGCGGCTGGACAAGCTGCGCAACGCCAAGGGCAGCCTGCGCACGGCCGAGATCCGCCGCAACATGCAGCGCATCATGCAGAACAACGCCGCCGTTTTCCGCACGCAGGTGCGTGTGGGGCGTGCACGTGTCGGGCGCTGGCTTCGGGTTTCTCGCCCTGCCTGCCTGGACGCTGGGGTTTCTGGCTCTTTGGCAGTTGCTGACATGGTGGCGCGTGCGTGTGGCGCAGGAGACGCTGGCCGAGGGGTGCACACTCATCGACAAGTGCGTGGACTCTTTCGGCGACGTCAAGGTGAGCATGAGGTTGTGACGGGAGGGCTGGGCCACGTCGTCGTGCTGCGTTGTGGGTGCTCTCAGCCGTGTTGTGTAGCTGTGTCGTTCGGGCCTGGTGGTTACGCTGCTGCGTAGGTGTCGGACCGTGGCCTGATTTGGAACACTGACCTGGTGGAGACCTTGGAGCTGGAGAACCTGCTCATCAACGCCGCCATCACCATGCACTCGGCAGAGAGGCGCAAGGTGCGCGCTGCGGCGCCGCGTGCTGGCCCGGGCGGCGGCGCCGTGCAAACAAAGGAACCAGGCCTGGCTGGGCGTGGCATCCGCATGAGCAAGCTCGTGAGGGCCATGATGCGTGGTGGTGGTGGGCACATGCGTACGCGCACACGTTGCGCAGGAGTCGCGCGGCGCGCACGCGCGCGAGGACTTTACCGAGCGTGACGACGCGCACTGGATGAAGCACACGCTGGGCTACTTTGACGCCAAGAAGGCGGGCAGCAAGGTGGGCATTGACTACCGGCCCGTGCACATGCAGCCGCTCGACAGCGAGATGCAGCACGTGCCGCCAAAGGCGCGCGTCTACTGAGTGTGTACTAGTCCCCGATCCTCTCCCAGGGCCAACGGGAGGCCACCCATCCCGGAGCTTGTACCTGTGTGCTGCCTGCTCTACCATCGCCCTGCAATGGGTTCGCCTGCCGTGGCGTCGAACCCTAGCCGCTTCACACACACACATGCGTCAATCCAGCGCACAGTTCTGCTCAGCAAGATGGAGGAGCAGGACGGTGCACGCAGCAGCAGCAGCAGCTGTGCCGGGGCCCCTGCGGAGCCAGCGCCGCTGCTGCTGGGCCTTCCCGAGGGCGTTCTCGCGCTTATCGTGAGCTGGCTTGCCGAGGCCGAAAAGCACGCGCTCATGGGCTCGTCTCGGGCGCTGGGAGAGGTGGTGATGCGCTCGGCGCGGGGCGTGGGGCTCCATTTTCGGCCAGCATTCGAAGAGGACGCAGCAGAGGACGAGCAGCAGGAGCCGCTGTCACCACCGCACCACCACGAGGACGTTCCTGCAGCACGGCACGCTGGCCCAGAATCAGGAGCTGCGGGGCGAGCGCACCTGCTGTTGCGGTGGGCGTCGAGCGCCTGCCCGCACCTGCACGTCGCCATCACCGGCGAGCCCTTCTCCCGCACGGCCAAGGAGCTCATGCAGGCGGTGCTGCTGCCGCCCTCAGCCCACGCCGGAGGTGGCCTGTTTGGCGGCGCCGACACGGTTCATGGCCACGCTTTGCGCCAGAGTGGCCGCGACGAGGCGCCTGCACTGCCCGGCCTCAGGAGCCTCACCCTGAGCGTGAGTCGATGACGAGCGTTACCACAGGTGCCACTCAGCGTCACACGCCGCTCCACAGCGTGTTGTGCGAACGTCTCGCCCGGCCCCGTCCCTGTCGCCCCTGACCGCAGATGTGCCTGGTCGACAGCCACGAGGTGGTGCCGCGGCTGCCCCAGCTGCCCTCCTCGCTGCTGCCCAACCTCACGCGCCTCGTCTTCTCCTCCTGCGTCCTCACCACGTGCGGCAGCCCCACCCCCCACGGCGCGCCCCGCCCCCTGGCCCACCCCCCGCCCAACCCTGCCCTGGCGGCGGTGCGGTCCCTGGAGCTCTCATTCATCTCCAGCGAGAACGCCACGGCCCGGCCGCTCCCGCCCGGCCACCTGGGCACGCTGCCGCAGCAGCTGCACGCGCTGCCAGCGCTCTCGCGGCTGTCGCTGGGGCCGTTCTGCGCGCAGCCGCCGCCGCAGGCGCTGCAGGGCCTGCCCCGCCACGTGACGGGCCTGCAGCTGGTGTTCCGGCGCGGGCAGCGGCACAGCGCGCCGTCGGGGGCGCTGGGGCGCGGCGCGCGCTGGTGGCAGTTTGGCGAGGCGCACTACGAGGCGCTGGCGGGCAACACGCAGCTGGAGGAGCTCGACGTGCAGTGGGCCGGGGACTGTGAGTGCCAGGAGGCCGGGGACTGAGAGCGCTGGCTGCTTGCGTGCTTGCTGTGAGCGGGGAATGTCTGCGTTGGTTTGGACGCTGTTGAGGAGGGAGCGTGAGGAGAGGGAAGGGCAAAGCGGCAGGCACAGGGCAGGCACAGGTGAGGAGGGTGCCTCAGCCGGCGCACGTGCTTGCTTGCCCGCTGCTTGCGCAGACACGGCGCGGCACCGCCCTCAGTCGCTGGCGCCGCGGCTCCCTCGCCTGCACCACCTGCGCGTGACGGACTCGCTGCGCGACGAGGCGCTGGACGGCGTGCTGCGCCACGCCGCGCTGCGCTCGCTGGTGGTCAGCGACGTCGAGGGCGTCATGCGCTGGTGGCATGACAAGGTGGCGCCGCCGCCGCCGCACGCCGGCGCTCAGCAGCAGCAGCAGCAGGTGGGCGCTGCGCGCGGCATGGCCGCGCCACTTCTGCAATCGCCGGCGGCGGGTGCCGCCGCCGCCACGGCAGCCACCTCCAGCTTCACCGAGCGGGGAGGAGGAGGAGGAGGGGGAGGGGGAGGAGGAGGGGAAGGGGGAGGAGGAGGGGGAGGGGGCGTGTCGGTGGCCCAGCAGGCCGCGCCGGCGCTTCGGCGCCTGCGCATCGACAACCGCCACCGCTCCATGTGGTGCGGGCAGCTGGCGCGGCTGCCGCTGGCGTGCCTGGCGCACCCGCTCGAGGTGACGTCGTGCTCCCTCACGCTGCCCTCGGCCTTTGTGCCGCGCACCGGGGTGCAGGCGCCGGCGGTGCAGGTCGCCGCCGCCGCCGCCGACAACCTGGCCCGCTGCGGCGGGCTGGTCTGGGGCGTGCCGCCGCCGCTTTCCTCCTCCTCCTTATCATCGCTCAACGCCCTCGTTCACGGCAGCGCCGCGGCGGCGTCAGGCGGGAGCGCGCAGGCGGACTGCTGGCAGGAGGATCCTCGGGAGGACGGCAGCCTCCTGGCGCTGCGGCCGGCCAGCAGGGCGGTGGGCGCCGGCGCCGCGACGCCGCCGGGCGGCGCCTACGCCCACCCGTACCACCACAACCATCACCAGCATGCGTCGTGCTTGGGCCATGGCGGGTTGCCTGGCTCCTCGTCACTGGTGGCGGCGGCGCTGGCGCGTCACGAGGCGGAGCTGGAGGCCGAGGCGCAGGCCGAGGCATGCAAGCCCCAGGAGGCAGTCTGCCTGGTAGGGCACATGGCGAGGGCGGACGCCGAGGCGGGCGTGGCCGAGCAGCTGGCGGCGCTGCTGCCGCAGGTGCGGCGGCGCGAGGGTGCCTTTGGGGCATTGCAAACAGCGGTTGAGGACGGATGCACCGTGCCCTCGGTGCCGTCCACAGCCACGCCCACCAGCGTCCTCTTGCTGTCCTTTCCACCTTTCTTTTCTCACAGGTGCGGCGCGTGTATGCGCCGCGGCTGGTGCTCCAGAGCGTGCCGCTGGGCCGTGCGGCGGTGGGCGCGCTGCGCGCGCTGCGGCCGGGCGCGCTGCCGCCCGGCGCCACGCTGTGCGTGGAGCACAGCCTGCTGGCCGCCTCCTTCTGGCCGGCCATGCGCGCCGCGCTGGGCCTCGCTCCGCTGCCGACGCCCAACGCCGCCTCCTCCCCGCCTCCTCCCGGCGGCGCCGCAAGCCCGGCCCCAGCCACCGGCACCGGCGTCAGCAGCGCATCGTTGGGGCTGCCCAGTGCGACGAGAGCGGGCGGCGGCGACGCGGCGGGGGAAGCGCCGTGCCGGGGACGCGACGACGACCTGACGGAGGCGGAGCGGCGCGGCGGCGGACTGACGGCCGTGTCGACGCTTGCGTTTGAGCTTTGCGAGGGTCTGTCGCCGGCGGGCCTGTGCGATGTGCTGTGCGCCGGGTGGGGCGACGCGGCGCTCAACCCCGGGCGGCGTGCGCTGCGGGTGGTGGTGACGCGCGACGCCGGCGACGGCGTGGTGGAGGCGGTGGACGCGCTCAAGCAGCGCGACGCGGGGCTCCTGAGGTGGGGCCTGCTCAGCAATGGGCAGCGCGTGGAGATGCTGCTGGGCCCGCCGGGCGCCGCCTTTGCCTGACACACGGCGAGAGCTGCGCTGATGTGTTGCCTGCGCCTGCGCCTGCGCCTGCGCTGTGAGGCCTTCCATGCACGCTTGCTGCGTCGCGGCGCGCAACCGCACGCTTCTCTTGCGCCAGCGCCGAGATGCTGCAATGCCGGAGGACGCTCTGTTGCGCGCGGGTGCACTGAGCACCAAGACGCAACAAGCCAAGCATCACGCCGCCAGGCGCGCCACCAGCAGCTTGTTCTCCCCCGACACGCCGCTGCCCACAAACCTGACAAGCTCCACCCGCGCCCCCTCGCCGCTCTCGTCCCCACCCCCGTTGGCCAGCCACTGGCGGTCGGGCGGGGCGGGCAACCCTAGCTGCTCCGCCAGCCACGCCACCCGCCCCCGGTCCACCAGCAGCTTGGCCATGGCGCCCAGCTCCACCTTGGAGGGCCGAGGCACGCCCTTGACGGGGTCCCACGCCACGCCCTCGGGGAGCACCTTGCCGTCAGTCAGCCCATGGCGCAGCTCACCCAGCTTGCCAGGCCCAGGCGCCGAGCCGTCGACGCCGCTCGCTCCCTGGCCCGCGCCGCCGCCTGGCGCTGGCGGCGCGGGCGGCTGCTGGCCAGCAGGGCCGCCCTCAGCGGGATCTGGGTGTTGCTGCGCCCCAGCCACGCGCTCCTCGTCACGCGGCGCGGCGCTGGCGGCGACGTCGGTGGAGGAGCGTGGCCGCTTGACGCCTGACTGCGCCGCCGCAGGGGCTCCGCCGCTGCCTGCCACGCCGTTGCCCGTCTCCTCCTCCTTGAGCTGCTGCTCGTCTGGCTGCTTTGGCGCCACGCCCTGCTGCTGGTACTGTTGCTCGCTGGCGGCCCCCTCCGCCTCCCACACCGACCCGCCGTCGTGACCGCACAGCGCCCACCCTGCGCCCACGTCGCAGCGCATGGCAGCAGTCTTCTCACCGCACCGCTTCGCCGCGCACAGCGGTGCGCCAGCGTCGCGAGAACGCGCCGCACCCATGCACGCACCCACACCCGCCTTGGCCCCGCCGGGGTGTCCAGGCAGATGTAAACTCCTGCACGCACCTGACATCCAGGCGACCAGCTCAAACTCCCGCGGCGTGAAGCCCAGCTGGCGGAACCACCGCTTGCCCACGTACGACTGCCAGTCACACCTGCGCCAGGCACGCGGCGCACGTGCAGCGTCAGCGATAGCAGCAGCAGAGCACTGTAAGCTCCTTGGCAGGCCCAGCAGCGTACACGCGCCACGGCCGGGCCAAGCGCTGCGCCAGACGGCACGTCAGCCCCTTGGCCGCGCCAGCCAACGCCTCTGCCGAGTGAAACTGCTGCCCGCCCGCACCCACGCACCTGTGGTGGCAGCAGGTGCTGATGGCGAGCCCCTTGAAGGCAGGGGATCCCGCAGCGGCCCCAGGGCCCGCCGCCGCCGCTCGCCGCTGCTGCTGCTGCCGGCAGCACCGGGCGGCGGCGCGCAGGCTGAAGTCGGTGGCGGCGCCGCACAGGTGCTTGCCCATGAGGCACCAGGACACTGGCGGCACGCCACCCTCCGCCTCACCCTGCCGCCCGCCCTCCTCCTCCTCCTGCTGCTGCTGCTGCTGCTGCTGCTCTTGCTGCTGCTGCGCCTCGTGCCACTTGGGCGGCGTGGCGTCCGATGCGCCCTGCTGCAGCACCGCCATCCTGGACAGCTCCAGGTCCTGCGTGCGCGTGTTCCGTAGTGGTGATGGTGGTGGCAACAGGCGGGTGGCAGGCCAGCACTCCACATGCCTGCCGGCCCGCACAGGGCCACGCACTGTGCCGCCGAGGTGGCCACGCAGGCGCTGGCACCCAGGCGTCGGAGCGCGCAGAGAGGGAGGGCACGTGTACGCCCTCACCTTGAGGTCCAGTGCCAGGCGGTGCACGCGCAGGTGCGACATGTGACGGTCCGCCTGCGACCACCACCACCACCACCACCACCACCACCACCACCACCACCACCACCGCCACCACCGCCACCACCGCCACCTCACGCCAAGCTCGGGGACGCAGCTCTGCTCCTCCGCCTCAAGGCCCAGGCGCCGCGCACCAAGAGCAAAGCGCCGAGTGTGTGGGCTGTGTGAGACACAGCGGCCCCGCACCTTGAACTTCATGTTGACGCGGCAGTCCACCAGGCACACGTCGGTAAGCCCCGACATGGTCGAGGGCACAGACGCCGCCATGGCCGTCAGGAAGCCCTTGCCGGCCCCCAGCTCCACCAGCACGCCCTTGCCAGCAGCGCCCTCGCTGCCAGCGCCGCCGCTGACGCCAGCATTGCTCCCTTGTGCCTGGCCCTGAGCGCCGGCGGTGCCCCCGTCGGCGTGCGGGGCGGCCGCGGCGCGCCCTGGCTGCTCCACCTGCTGTGCCGCTGACTCGCCGTGGCCGGGCTGTGGCGGGCGAGGCGCGGAGCGCTGCGGCGCGTGGCCTGTGCTGGCAGATGCCCCCGCCGGCGGCGGCGCCAGCGGCAGGATGCCGGCCCGCATCAGGTGCCCTGCACACCACGCCACGCCACGCCACGCCACGCCACGACACGCGCGCAGCAGGCAGGGCGACGTCGCGCCTGTGGGCGTGTGGTGGTAGCTCAGGTACAGCTGGGCGCAAAAGCAGCAGCGGCTGACGGCGCGTCAACGAGCTGAGATGTGCGCTCGGCGCAGGCAGCATGGCGCAAGGTCGCGCCGCGGGGCGCGCCGCCGAGCAGGGGGAGGAGGAGGAGGGCGCACCGCAGATGGAGGCGGATTGGCGCGCGTGCCTGATGGCCTGCACCGAGCCGTGGTGCTGCGCCACGGCGGCGCCCAGGCACTCTGGCAGCAGCTCGGCCAGGGGCGGCAGCTCGCCCCCGCACACCTGTGGGCGGCTCAGCACGCAGGCCCCCGCTGCAGGCACCCTTTGGAGAGAATCTAGCGTCGCGCGCTGCTCCAACGGCTGCATCAGCCCCCCAGGGACGGACGTGCGAAACTGTCGCACCTGCTGGAACGCCGCCTGCACACGCCCGGCGAAGGCGAGGAAGCCGTCCTTGCCCAGGGTCCGGGCGGCGTCCGCGCGCGCTGCAGCCAGGCCTCCGGCGCTCGCGCCCTTGACCACGCCCATGCCGCGCACGGTGGTGTTGCCGGGCACGTGCAGGGGCGCGGCCAGCACCTCGTCGCCCTCGCTGCCGGCGTTGACGTCCTCCTCAAAGTGAGGAGCTGCCTGCGCATGAAGCGCGCGGGAGCTCCTTGTGCGCCGTTCGGGCGCTGCAATGCGGATGGCCACACGCCGCGGCCCGCTGGCGCAAGCACAGGCGCCAACGGGCGCGCTGCACCCACACCACCGCGCACCTTGACCTGGGCCGCGAAGCGCACGGCGTTGCAGACTTTCAAATGCGCCTCTAGCTTGTCTACTGGCACCGTGCTGCATCATCACAGCAGGCGGCAACGGGCGCGTGGGCAGCGTGCACCGCGCCGCCGCCAACGCTGGGGACCCACCAGACGCTCAGCCGCCCCGCTCTGACGTCAGCTGCGTCGCCATACTCACTGCTTAGGGTCCGCTGGACACGGCACGCGCTCTTTGGCGTTCTTCCGCTTGCCGCTTGCGGCGGCCTCCACGCCCTCCATCGCAGCGGTGCAGCTTGCTCTCGACGTTGCTTTCACTTCAGGCCGTGAAGCCGATTGTCACGCTGGGCACAATGCACCGCAGAGAGCTCTCGTCTGCTCGGTGGTGTGGCGGGCGCGTCAACCCATGGGTGGCGGCTTGCGGCTTGCTTGCAGGACATCACGGCAGCGCAGCAGCAGAGGGGGTGCCAGCAGGAGCGCTCATCCGCCCAGCGCAAAGGTGCCGCCGATGTTGGCAATGGGGTTGGAGACGGCGATTGGGTTTGAGGTGATGACGTCGATGCCGCCGGCGTTGCCTGACGCGGACGCGGTGGCGGCCGCCACCGCCACGGCGTCCGTGGGCACGTTGCCCTGCGTGTGTGCAGCAGCCACGTCCACACGTGCGCTCAACTCTCGAGTGCTGCCCACTGCTGCGTTTGGGAGGCGGCTGGGAGTCGCGCACCTTGCCGTCCACCAGCTGCAGCCGCTCCCTGCTGGCTTGCAGGCCGTCCGCCTTGAGCGTGAGGGCGGCTGCCAGGTTCCCGGCAAGGTCCACCAGCCGCGAGCCCAGCGGCGGGGAGGGGGCCGGCGCCTGAGCAAGTGCAGCCGCAGTGTGCACGATGCGCGCGAGGTGCTCTCACTGGCGCGCACCTCTGTGGCCACCAAGTGCGTGCAGGCCGGGTGCGCGGCGCACTGTGGTGGGAATGACGGTGACGGTGGGCCCTTGCGGCTGGGCCTGTGCGCCGCCGCCGTCGCTGAAGAGCAGCTTGGTGATGACCCTGCGCACGGGCGCGGCGCGCGCACATACAAGCGTTTGGCGCAGCTGCCCACTCCGCAGGCTTTGCCCCAGGCCCGTGAACCTGCTGAGCACAGCAGGAGAGCGCTGCACGAGAGTGCTCCTGCTGACGCACCCGAGCAGGGAGCGTCGCGGGGCGACATCCTCGCCCTGCAGGAGCTGCGCCGGTCGAGCCGCGTACGCCGAGGCCAGCAGCACCGCGGCCACAACGACTGCAGCGGAGGCAGCAAAAGCACGAGCCGGTCGCGGCATTCTGGCGCTGCGTGTGGTTCGCGAAGAGTCGCTCTGAACGCCCGTGTGCGCGCGAGCGTCGACCGGAGCGGCCTGACAGGTCGCGTCGGCATGGGGATGATCCGCGCGCACCTCCCGACGGCGAGCGGGACTTCGAGGGCGACGCGCAGGACAAGCACTGCGATGGCCGTGGCGCGCTGGCGCGCGGCAGGCTCCCTGAGGGCCCAGCGGGTGCCAACAGGTGTCCCCGGAGATCGAGTCCTGCGCCTGCTGCGCGTGCTGCGTGGCTGGAGCGCCGTGAGTCCTTCTCTTCTCTCTCGTCTTCTCTCTCGTCATTTGCTCTGCACGCGAAGCAATGGAAGCGTCTGCAGCGGCAGCGTGGTGGAGACAGTCCTCTCCACGTGCACATCAACGTCGGCGCCAGCCCCACGCTCCGGTACCGCTGGATCGGGGCCCTTGGGGACGGGGTCAACCAAGTGCTCCCAAGCAACCAGCAGCCCAAGCACTGCAGAGCTGCGACAAAGGAACGGCGCTTTTGTCACGTGCCCGGACAAGAGCTCTAGGGGGGCCGGCGGGATGAGCAGTTGCGCACAGGACCCGCGTGTTGCACGGGACAAGAGGGGGGGGAGGGCTGCCTTCGGGTCGTTCCTTCACTGTGTGTGCGAGTGTGTGCTGCGCGCGGGGAATGCAAACAGGCTTGCGGGGTTGGGGAGAGGGGGGCGGGTGGGGGGCGAGAGAGGGAGAGAGGGAGAGTGAAATGCGTGCATCACGCTGTGCGCGGTTGAGGACCTGACCACGAATCAAGGAAGCTAAAGCGTGGCCGGCTCGTACGCAAACCAAAAGGAAACCAGAAAGGAAAACCACACACGCGCGCCGTCGTCCTCCTTCGTCGAATCACCAAGCGTGCCACGCAGCAAGGTGCGTGGTGCGCGTGTGTAGCTCCTTCACCATGCCGTCACCACACACATCACAGGACAAGGAGGGTTTCCCGTTTCATCGCGGGCCTTCAACACCCCGGAGAAAGATGGCCCCGTGCAGCTGACCACACTCGCCCACGCCCGCCCTTCTGCAGGCCTGAGCGCGCCCTCACCACGGTCCTCCCCCCCAAGGCCCTCGTCGGGGCAGTGCATGTGAAGCGGCTGGACGCACGCACGCCGCCAGCGCACGCCACCGGCAGGGCAGGGCCGCGCGGCTGGGCGCGCAGCACGCGATGTTCCTCGGCGGGGACGGGCGTGAGGAGAAAGGAGAGAGCAGCCAGAGGGTGGGCGCAAGGCGCCCCAGCACGCTACTGCAGTGTGTGAGCCTTGCACAGCCCGCCTCCATGGCCGGCAGGCGGGGCGAGCGCCCCAGCGAGGCCCCGGGCGGCAGCGCTCGCCGCGCCGTGGGGCCGCAGGGCAGCAAGGAGAGGCGGCCGCAGGGGAGGCACAGCTCGAGCGGCGTCCCCTGGGCACGGCAACTTGAGTACATGCCCCATGCCAGGGGCTACCCTTCCCCACCAGATTGTCCCATGTGGGCCCTGGGAGGACCCATGTTGCGACGGGGCGCCACCGCTCCCTTTGCCGTCGTTGGCGCGGCAGGTCGGAGGGCAGGGCGTCCGGGCCGCGCGCGCGGGGCAGGCAGCCAGCCAGCGCGGGTGCGCAGCCGGGGCCAGGGGCGTCGCAGCTGCTCCGCGGCGGGGGAGCCAGGGCGCGCT
>VFQP010004526.1_pt1 | contig 12861 bp, 15 predicted proteins | sample 3512351 | NCBI WGS metagenome assembly VFQP01 (sample SAMN10412372, study PRJNA504923) | tailings metagenome | isolation source: Relicate 1 Philex TSF1 revegetated site | place: Philippines: Tuba, Benguet | collected 2017-08-29 | reverse complement strand
GGGGGGGGGGAAGGGGGGGGGGGCGTGGGCTGTGGGGAGTGACGTAGCGCCCGTCGTGCGGCCGCAGCCGCCCAGGTGAGGGGCGAGGACGGGAGGGAAGGGAGAACGGGGGGAAGGGAGCAGGCTGTGGGAAGCGCTGTGGATGTGGTTGTGCGATGACCCAGGTTAGGAGGGAGGGAGGGGGAACGCGGGGGAGAGGGAGCGGACCGTGGACAGGCCATGAGTGCTGCGGCTGTGGCGGTGTGGCCTCAGTCTTGCTAGTGGACGCGCGAGTGTGGGGGTGGAGCGCTGCGGGGAGGGCGCCGTGCTGCACGCGCGTGGGCCGCGCGGCACGCAGCCAGCGATGGCGGAGGAGGGAGGGGGACACCGCGCTTTGCTGATGGTATGGGAAAGCCAGGCGGCCCACGCGTACGCTCAAGCGCGCGGCATGCCCCCTCTTTCTTCCCCCTGCGACTCCCCCGCCATGCAGCATGTGCTTCGCGCAGGACCAGCTCACTCACGCGCCGGAAGCCATCTCTCGCACGTGGCCTCCACGCTCACCCGCGTGCCGAACGCCTGATACCTTCGCGCGCAGGGCGGGCTTCACGCCCGACCAGCTCACATCAGGGCTCCCAAAGCTCGCGTGCCAAACGCCTTCTTCTCTCGCGTGTGGCTGCCACGCGGCGCGCGCAGGATGGGCTTCACACCCGACCAGCTGCTTCTCTCGCTGCCACGCTCACTTCCCGCCAAACGCCTTGCGTGTGGCTGCCACGCGGCGCGCGCAGGATGGGCTTCACACCCGACCAGCTGCTTCTCTCGCTGCCACGCTCACTTCCCGCCAAACGCCTTGCGTGTGGCTGCCACGCGGCGCGCGCAGGATGGGCTTCACACCCGACCAGCTGCTTCTCTCGCTGCCACGCTCACTTCCCGCCAAACGCCTTGCGTGTGGCTGCCACCCGTCACGCGCAGGATGGGCTTCACACCCGACCAGCTGAGCGTGCTGCGCGCCCAGATCCTGGTCTTCCGCAAGCTCAAGGCCAAGGAGCCCATCCCCCCGCACGAGCTGCTGCCCTCGGTCATCCGCCCGCCGCCGCTGCCCTCGGTGGTGGCCACGGGCATGCCGCCGGGCCTGCCGGGCGGCGCGGCGGCGCAGCAGCACGCGCTGAGGGGCGCCGGGCGCGGCGCCGGCGGCGGGAGGGGGCGCGGGAGGGGCGCCGGAGTGCCGTCGCCGGCCGTCGCCGTGCAGCAGCAGCGGGTGCGTTGTTGGGTTGGGGGGCGGGGCGCATGGGCGGGGCGGAGCTGCACGGGGGCATGGGCTTGCGTGGGGGACCGTGGAGTGGCGGCGGGTGCGTTTGGCGGGCACCTTTCGCCTTGGGCGCCTTGGGCGGGGTGTGCGTGCGTGGGGGTCGCTCTGCTGTCTCGTGCAGCAAGAAGTGATGCGCGTGGCCGCCATGCCCCACCGTCACCAGTGCCAAAGCGACACGCTTGCACTCGCACTTTGCCTGACGCATGCAGCCCGGCGCCCTGCCCTCAGATGCGCCTGGGTCGGTGTGCAGGCCGCCGTGCTGACGGCGTTGCGTTTGCGCTCGTGTCGCGTGCACCTCTGTCCGCAGCCCGGCGCCCTGCCCTCTGCGCCCGGGTCGGTGTACAAGCCGCCGGCGCTGGCGCGGGCGCTGGAGCGCGAGGCGCAGGCGCTGGCGGCCTGGCGCGGGCCGCCGCCCAACCAGTACCGCGGCAACCAGGAGGTGGCGCGCGCGGGGCCGCTCATGACGCTCTCCGAGCCCCAGGTGCGGCCTTTCCTACCCTCGTGTTCATCGTCGCCGCCCCTCTGCCGCAGCGGATTGGGTGGGAGAGAGCTCAGCACGCGGCGGCATGGCCCGCACCCACAACCCTCCTGTCGGCACCACGCCCTCTGTGGCGGCGCCTGGGGGCGACGAATCCTTGCTGATCGCACACACTGCTGGGTGCTGAGCCGCAATGCGTCTCTGCACCCGTGCGTGTGCCGTTGGCTCGCTTGCCTTTGTGCTGCGAGACATCTGATACGCCCGGTAGTTGGGCTCCGGCCCCGCCAAGGTGTCCAAACAAATCCCACACACACGAGCGACTCGCGCCCCGCGGGACGAGGCGGGTTCGCACGCGACACACAGCTGCACACGCCCTTGCCACAGCACCACTCGGCCCCGTCGCCTGCTTGACGTGACGTGGTGACGCACGACGTGACGCGCGACGTGACGCATTATGACGTGGCTGTGTGCTTGTGCAGATTGAGCTGCCCACCAACTCGGTGCAGAACCAGACGGCGCAGGAGAACTTCTGGAAGCAAAAGAACGCCGGCTGCATGGTGAGTGCGCGTCAGGAGCGCTGGGGTCGCCTGCTGCTACCGCCGCGCCGAGGACATGGGTGACGCGGCCGTGGCGGCCACGGCACGTCCGCCGTGCGCGGGGCCGGGAGGGGGACACGAGGGCCTGCTTCGCTAGAGCAACGAGGCGAAGACGAGAAAGACCAAAGCAGGCCAAGCAGGCACACCGCATTCACGGCGCGCCGCCTCAGCGCCCACCACCCGCTAGTAGCACGCGCGCGTCAGGCAGCGCCGCGACGCTGCCGTCGGATGGCGGCAGCCCACCGCCTGCACAGCATCCTGGCCGCACGTGCTCTGCGGGCCTGCTGCGCGGGTCCGCCGCGCAAAGCCAGCAATGGCGCCCGCCGCGTCCTGCACTCCTCTGGCCGACAGCGCCGAAGTTGCCCACTTTGCCTGGGGCAGCTAGCCAGCTGCGGGACGCCGCTGCGCCTGCGTCCGCACCTGTAGCTGTCACCGCCGCTGCCGCCGTCGTTGCTGCGACCGCCGCCGCACTCGTTGCGGCCCCGCGCTCCCTCCCGCATCTCCGCCGACGCCGAGCGCCCTTGGACGCACCCAATGGCTGCGTTGGCGGGCTCGGTTGGGCTTGGCGTTGCGGAGCGGCGCTGTGGGGGGGTATCGAGCGGGGCGCGTGGACGGCGGCGGCGGCGGCGGCGGCGGTGGGTGGCCGCCGCGGCTGTGGACGCAGGCGCCTGGCGGCAAGTCGCGCAGCTCGCTTGCGGCCCCAGGCGCAAGAGTGGCGACTGCGGCGCTGTCGTTGTGCACGGGAGCCGTGGGCGCGGCGGGCGGGTCAGCGCATTGCGCTCATTGCGTCTGGCCACGGGCAGGAGAGCCAGGGCAGGCGCGGCCGCAGGCGGTTTTTGTGTCGAGCGGCCGCCAGGTGCGGAGCGCACGATGCTACCTACCTGACGCGCGCGCGGCAGATGCGCACACGTGAGCCATCATGCGCGTCCTCTGCTGCTGCGAGTCCTTGCAACCCGCTTGTTCGGTGACCGCTCATCACCAGCACCAACAGCTGGGCCGCACATAGGCGGAGTGCGTGTCCGTCGGGTCCACATCGCGTGAGGGCGATGATTGCCCCCGTCACGCCCACGCCTTCACCTCGCCCAACAGCGTCGTTGCCTTGACGGAACGGCGCACCCAGCGACTGTTGGAGCCACGCAGGGGCGCCGCGCGGCGGCAGCGCAGCCGCCCAGGCCGTCGCCTTCACGCTCGCCGTCGACTCGTCGCCGTGTCGACACTCAACCTTGATGTGCCTGCAAAGCCGCCCTGGGTTGGCTCTCGCAGCCGCTGCGCGCGCTGAGCGCCGAGGGCGGCTTTGCGATGCGCACCCAGCAGCTTGTGTGTCGAGGCCAGCGGCACGGGAGCCGGTGAGCGTGGTGTGGCGCGGTGCGGCGGCGGCAGCGCTGCTTGCGCGTGCGGTCCTGTGTCGGTACGCGTGGCTTCGTGCCCCTTCCACTCCAGGTGGCGGCGCTGTTGGCTTGAGGGAGGCGTGGGCGTGGCGGGCAGTGTTGCTGCCCTCCGCGCGGCGGGCGTTTGGGCGTGCCAGGCACGGGCGTGCGCGTGGCCCAATGGCTGTTGGTGTGTTTCTGATCATGATCATGAAATGGGCGGCCGCCAAGCGCGGCACCCACTGCGCCGCTTTCGCCATACACGTGCGGCGTGCAGGGCCTCGCTGTGCAGCACGCTGGAGGGCGTTTTGTGGTCACGAAGCGTTTGGATGCCGCCCCTCTCGTGCTCACGGCGCTTGGCCGCACGCCGTCACACACACCTCGGATGCGTTGTGCGTGCTTCAGGCAATGGGAGCGCCCGCCGCAATCGTGCCACACTGGCGCCGTCGTTTCTGCTCTGTGCTCGCCAGGGAGCACCGCTTGCCCTCCACGTGAGCCACAGCGCTGTGCACATGGACGCAGCGGCGGCCCGTTGCCGCGACTGAGCGCCGCCGCTGCTGCTGGCCCCACCGTGGCCGGCATTGCCGTCGCTGCTTCGCTCCCCCCCTCCGGCTCCGACGCGCACCGCGCGCTCGAGCGCGAGCCCTGCCTGGTGTGGCGCGGGGCGCGCGACACGTGAAGTGCGCGCGCCGAACCGCCACCCAGGGGGGCGGCGCGCTCGCGCGCGCGGTGCTAGGGCTGGCGTCGAGGGGAAACGCGCGGCGGCGAAGCGGGCTGCGCTGGCGGCGTGGGGCGGCGGCGGTGCCGGGTCGCGGCCGAGGCCGCTGCGACGTCCGTGTGTGGTCGCGTGGCTGGTGCAGGGGCCGCTGGCTTGGCAGCCGCGTTTTGCAGTGGCAACGGCGCCAGTGCACGGGGAGCGCCCGGCGGGCGCTGCTTGCTGCCTCTCACGTTGAGGGGTCTGATGGAAGCCGTCATGGCCTGGCCAGACGCAAAACGCATTGGGAGACGCTGGCATGCTGCGCCGCTCGCTGGCGCCAAGCACACCCCAAAGCCCTCGCCGCTCATCCGCAGCGCAACGCCACAAAAACGCGCTGTTGCTCAGCCTCTCGCTCTCCCTTTTCGTCCCGCAGGGCCCGCCGACCGACATGAGCGAGGTCATGATCGCCGAGCTGGGGCGCCTCATGGCCCGGTACGCCGACGCTCTCTCTGTTTCTCTCTCTCATCTTTTCTGCGCTCTCATTCCGCACGCACCGTGCCTGCTGAGCGCTGCCGCCGCCCACCCTCATCACGTCACGCCGCGCCTCCCGCCGCCCAACGTCGCGGGCCCGCAGGCGCGTCAAGCGGCGGCACCACGACCTCACGGCGGCCCTGGAGCGCGACGCAGAGCTGCGACGCGCCGACGAGGCCCAGGACGCCGCCCGCAAGCGCCAGGCGCTCGGCGCCGCCGTTCCAACCGCCACCCCAACCGCCGCCCGACCGCCAGCCGACCAACCGCCAACCGACGGCGCCGGCGACGCGGCGGCGGCGCGGGCGGTGGTGAAGAAGGAGGAGCCGTCGGACGCCGAGATGCAGCCGCAGCTGGGCGCTGTGGCGGCGACGGGCAAGGGCGAGGGCGAGGGCTTGGAGGGGGGGAGTGGGGCGCCTGGCGGGGGGGAGGAGGAGGGCGGGGAGGAGGGGCGGTTGGTGCCGCGGGCGAGCGGGCGGCTGTGGCACGGCTTTGTGCCGGGGCCGAACGGCGAGCCGCCGCGGGGCGCGCTGGTGACGGAGCTGCGCAAGATGAGGCTGCTGGGGCTGCAGCAGCGGCTGCGCCGCGAGGTGCGGCGCTCTTGTGGGCTTTGGTTGCGCTTGGCGGTGGGGAACTCAGGGCATGGTGGTGCTGCGAGTGGGGGATGCAGGCGCAGCGCTGCCACCACTGACGTTTTTGGGGCCGCGGCAATGGCAAGGGAACGCTGGCGATCGCCGCCCTAACCATGTGCCCGTGTTGTTGCCACGTCACGCCCTCTTTGCAGGTGGAGGCGGCCAACTCGCACATGCTCTACCTAGCGGAAAACGAGTACCGGGAGCTGGCGCGCACGCTGTGGACGCTGCGCAAGGCCGAGCTCCGCAGCACGGTGCGGGAGCTGGTCGTTGCCGCAGCTTTTTTCATGCGCTGCAGTTCTGCGCGCGGGCCAGAGCCGTGGCAGGGCCGGCGGCCCCGTTCCGGGCGCACAGCGGCTTCGGTGTAGTGGTGCGCTTTCCGCTCTGGGGCCCGCGCATCTCGCGCGGCTCCGCGGCATGGTGCGGAAGCCGCGGCGAACCGTCCCTGCTTGCTCGTGCGTGCGACGCCGCGTCAGTCAGTCTTCTGCACTTGGACGGCTAGGAGGGTCGTGCCGCGCTACCGCCGCCCTGGTTGCCCTCCTCTAGCTCCCTGCGGCGCTCCCTGCGCACCTGCGCTCACGCTGCGCGCGCCGCCCCGCGTGGGCCGTTCGCAATTCTCTGGGGGCGCGCAGGAGCAGCGCCGCATCACCAAGGTCATCACGCAGCTGGAGGAGGCACGTGTGCTCAAGGCCGTGCAGACGGTGAGGCGCGCGGGGGCTTGACGTGGCCGCTGCAGCCTGAGAGGTCGCCTGGCGATCGCAGGCGCTTGCGTTTTGCAGCTGTGGCGCCAGGGCCCCTCACCTCGTTTCCCTCTCCTTCTGATCAGGACCGCTCGCACGGGGCCTGCGCTGACCGCGGGGCCCGCCGCACGTTTGGCTTTCGATTTGCGACCTCTCAAGACCGCCAGATGCTGACGGCGGACCTGCACAAGCAGCGCACTCACTTCATTCCTGCCCCTGCTTTGCCTCTTTGCCCGGCGGCCGCGCAGGACCGCCAGATGCTGACGGTGGACCTGCACAAGCAGCGCAACAAGGCCGTCATCAAGTCGCACGAGCGCCTCACGCGCGAGATGCTCAAGGCGCGCGGCGACGACCACCAGCGGCGCATGGACCTGCTGCGGGCCAACGACTTTGAGGCGTACCAGGAGATGCTGCGGCTGCAGGCGGTGGGTGGGGGACCGTTGGCGGGGGTGGGGAGGCAGCGGGTGTGGGGGCGCACCAGGAGATGCTGCGGCTGCAGGCGGTGAGTGGGGGAGCGGGAAGTGTGTATGGCTTGCGGCGGGTCACGACGGAGCTGCGGCTGCTGCGGCTGCGGCTGCGACAACGAGCAGGACAGGCGGCACCAGTCCCCCTCTCACTGCTCTGCTTTTTCCGCCCTCTGTGCTTTCCTCCTGCAGCCGGGCGGCGACGAGCCGTGCGCTTCCAAATCACCCCCTCTCACTGCCCTGTTTCGTAACCCCCCGCATTCGCCCTCGTCTCGCAGTCGGGCGGCGACGAGCAGGACATGCGCTTCCAGGCCATCACCAAGTTCCTGAACGACACGGAGGAGTACTTGAACAAGCTGGCCACCAAGCTGACCAACATCAAGAACGCCGAGGAGAGCATGGAGCACGTGCAGCGCGTCATGGAGGAGGCGCGGAGATGTGAGTTGTTGGGCTGTGTCCCCCAGGGGTGGGGAAGCGGAAAGGAGCGCGCGCGTGCGCAACGCGCCGAGGAGCGGTAGCAAGGCGAGCCTTGCTCTCACCTGCGCCCTCACCGCACGCTCTGCAGCCTTCCGCTCACCTTGTCTGCTCCCTTGCTGCGCTGCCGCGGCGCCGTGCCGTGGTGCCGCTGCAGGCGGCTTGTCGCTTGGCCCCCTGCGTTTTGCGTTGTGACGCCCAGGGTCCGCAGGCGGCGCGTCGTTGACCTTGCCACGCTGCTGTGCTGCCGTGACGCCGTGGTGCTGGTGCGCAGGCGGCGCGTCACACGAGGAGGTGTACGCGGCGGGCGTGCGGGCGGCGCAGGAGTTTGAAAAGGCCAGCGAGTACACGCGCAAGAACCAGAGCAAGCACACGGACGCCCAGACCAGGTGCGCCCTAGAAAGGCGCCCCCTGCTTACTTTTGGGGGGGGGGAGGCGGAGAACAAGCACACGGACGCCCAGACCAGGTGCGCCTAAGGAGCACGCACCCTCCCCCTGCTGCTTCTCCTTATTGTCTTGCCACTCGTGGAGAGGGCCAGCATAGGCACACCCAGACCAGGGGGCCCCTCGGTTCCCCTCCTCCCCTCCAAGCGCGCGCCCTCGTTGCGCCCGCGGGGAGAAGAAGCGCGCGGCCGCTTGCCTTTGGCGCGGGGGTGGCGTGGGCAAGCCCTGAACGGTGCCTCATGCGCCCTGCCCATGCGCCCCGCCCCAGGTACTACGAGCTGGCGCACAGCAAGCAGGAGGACATCCGGGCGGCGCCCATCCACCTCAAGCCGCCCAACGGCGCCAAGCTGAGGGACTACCAGGTGGGGCGGTGGGGAGGCTGCGGTGAGGCTGCAGGGGTGTCAGCTCTCTTGAGCAGAGGTGTGCTGCGGGTGGGCAGCCCACAAGCATGCCTCGGGGTGCGAGAGAGACTGGGCGGGGCTGTCAGCTCTGGCCCGGCGGCCCACTCGCTCCGTTCTGTGTGTGTGCTTGTCCCCCCCTTGCAGATGGTGGGCCTGCGGTGGATGGTGTCGCTGTACAACAACAAGCTCAACGGCATTCTGGCGGACGAGATGGGCCTGGGCAAGACGGTGCAGGTATGCATGGGCTAGGGCTTGCCCTAGGGTTGGGGCGCCCACACACCCAGGCGTCGCGTAGCGGCGCGCCCTGCGTAGAGAGACGCTGGCCATGGGGCGGCAGGGCATGGCGTCACGCGTGGCGCGTGCGCAAGCCCTCATGCAGGTCATGGCGCTCATCGCGTACCTCATGGAGCACAAGCACGTGTACGGGCCGCACCTCATCATCGTGCCCAACGCCGTCATCGTCAACTGGAAGAGCGAGCTGCAGACCTGGCTGCCCGCCGTCAAGTGAGTGCTCGGTGCGGGGGCAAGAGGAAAGGGACGGCCCCTGCCTACGCACGGTGGGCCGTCTCGTTTGCAGTCCTGTCAGCCACACCGCCAGCCCATGCCGCTCTGGGCTTGTCTGCTCCTCTCTCCTTGCACCCTCCCCGTCAGCGGGCGTGTTTCGTGCCCCCTGCTCCTCGCCGCCGCAAACCCTAAATCTCCTCGCCATGCGCCCTCGACCCCTCGCTCGCGCGCAGGTGCGTCTACTACGTGGGCAACAAGTTCGAGCGGCAGGCCAAGCTCAACCACGAGGTGAGCGCGCCCGCATGCGTGAGGGCTGAGGGCTTGCGTGCGCACGCCCCTCGTCCTCCAGGCCCGCGTCGTCTCTGAGCCCGCACACCAGCGGATCCAGGGGCTGTCTCCCCCGTGTACTTCGAATGGCAACTGCGCCGCCGTCACGGCGTGCTTTGGCCGCTGACCCCCCTGTGTGTGTGGCAGGTGCTGACAACGCACGTCAAACGTGCTCGTCACCAGCCCCGCGCGACGTAAACCTTGTGGCTGGCGACTGCTGCACGCGCGCGCGTGTGCGCCGCCTGCAGGTGCTGACGATGAACTTCAACGTGCTGGTCACCACGTACGAGTACATCATGCGCGACCGCGCCAAGCTGTGCAAGATCGAGTGGAAGTACATCATCATCGACGAGGCGCAGGTAAAGGGATGGGAAAGGGAAATGGGATGGGACGGGATGTGGATCGAGTGGAAGCGATGCCGGCCTCGTTCCAGGGCGACCGCTCTTTCTCGGCTCCCTCCTTCTGTCGCCGGAAGAGGTTCACCCTGCGCGCACCTCCTTGCTGCTCCCCTCTGCATGGCCGCAGAGGCTCAAGGAGCGGCAGAGCAAGCTGTCGCGGGACCTGGACAAGTTCACGCACGGGCGGCGGCTGCTGCTGACGGGCACGCCGCTGCAGAACGAGCTGCGCGAGCTGTGGAACCTGCTCAACCTGCTGCTGCCCGAGGTGAGGGCAGGCAACCCTAGGGGGAGGAGGGGGCCTGGAGCTGTGTGGAACCTGCTCAATCTCCTGCTGCCGAGGTAAGGGCTTGGGGAGCGCAGAGGGGCACACAACCCTAGAGGTGAGGGTGGAGGGCTGGAGCTGTGTGGAACCCGCTCAATCTCCTGCTGCCCGAGGTGGGGGCGTGGGAGCGCAGAGGGGCACACAACCCTAGAGGTGAGGGTGGAGGGCGGGAGCTGTGTGGAACCTGCCCAATCTGCCCGAGGTGAGGGCTTGGGTGCCGTTGCCAAAGCGCGCGACGCAGCGCGACGACGGAAGGAGGGAGGGAGATGAGCGGTGCAGGGGTGCGATGTGGGCACGATAAGCGGCCTGTGCCGAAGCGCGTGAGCTGGGGGAGAGCAGCCTGACCCTAGGGTTGCCTGCCCTCACCTCGGGGCAGCAAAGGAGGTTGAGCAGGTTCCACACAGCTCGTTCTGCAGCGGCGTGCCCCCCCAACCGCCCTCACCCTAGGGGTGCCTGCCCCTCCCCCCCCCACGCCCTCACCTCGGGGCAGCAAAGGAGGTTGAGCAGGTCCCACACAGCCTCGTTCTGCAGCGGCGCGCCCGTCAGCAGCCGCCGCCGCCCTAGGGTTGCGCGCCCCACGCCTACGGCTCGACGTGGCGTGACGCGCCGCGTCGCCTGCTCCTCGCCCGCGCTCCCTTGCTCACAGGTGTTCGATGACAAGAAGCAGTTTGGCGAGTGGTTCGAGACCATGCTGGAGGACGAGGAGGGCGACGACGACGACATGGGCGGGGAAAACTCCGAGGCGCGTGCTAGCCCTCACTTACGGCTTGGCCCCCCCCTACCGCGCCGCATCCAGCTTAGGGAGGGTGCTGGAGATTTCGTGGGGTCTAGAACGCTTGGCGGCCGCCAGCCTGACGAGTGTTTTGGCGAGCCTCTTACCCCCCCCCCCCCCCCTTCGCTACCACTATTCACTTCCTGTGAGCGCAGCAGTCGCAGCTGGCCAAGGAGAAGAAGCTGGTGGTGGTGCACCGCCTGCACCAGATCCTCATGCCTTTCATGCTCCGCCGCCAGGTGCGAGACGCGCCAGAGGCTCATAAACCCTAACCATAACCCCTCACCGCTCTGTGCCCAGCGCCGCCGCACCGGCGGCAAGGCGCACCGAGCCCAGGCGTGGGCCCCGCGAATCCTTCATGACGCGGACCTACGAACCCTAAGCCAAGCCCTAACCCGTGCCGGCCCCCATGCAGGTGCAAGACGTGGAGGGCAAGCTGCCGCCGAAGGTGCCCGTGGTGATCAAGGTGCCCATGACGCCGTACCAGAGCCAGATCTACAACTGGGTCAGGGTGAGCGCTCCTGCTGCGGGGTCAGGAACACCATGTCCACGAAAAGCGTGTGCCCGCGCTAGAGCCAGAGCTGCAACTGGGTGTCCGGGTGCGCGCCCCTTTTTGCCGCTCGCACCGGGCCGCTTCGCCATGCCCAGCGCCGCACGGCCGGCGCTGGCAGCATTCGCCCGGCGCTCTGCTCGCGTCTCGGCCCACGAATCCGCGGCCTGTGCCGGCTGCCGTGCGCGCGCACGTCTCCACCTGTGCCGCCAACCGCCTCCTCACCATGCACCTGTGCCTCCAACCGCCTCCTAACCGACTGTTGATCGCAGCTGACCGGCACCATCCGGCTCAACAAGACGGACCCCATTGCCGTCAAGCTGGGCCGGCCCTTTGCCTCGCTGCAGAACAAGGTCATGGAGCTGCGCAAGGTGAGGGGGGGCAGGGGGAGGGGGCCATCAAGCTGGGCCGGCCCTTTGCCTCGCTGCAGAACAAGGTCATGGAGCTGCGCAAGGTGAGGGGGGGCAGGGGGAGGGGGCCATCAAGCTGGGCCGGCCCTTTGCCTCGCTGCAGAACAAGGTCATGGAGCTGCGCAAGGTGCGGGTGTGGAGCACCTGGCACGGCAGCAGGTTGAGGGCACACAAGCCCTCGCGCAAGCCTACTCAAATGCACGCGCGCAGACGTTCCGCCAGGCGTGCCCTGTGCCCTGCACGCGCGCTCCCCCTTCCGCAACGCCTCCCCTTCTGCGCGCGTGTTTCTGCGGCGTGGAAAGGGGAGCGCGCGGCCACCCACTGCCGCGTCTTGCTCGCTCCGCCTCCGCGTGTTCCCTCGTCTGTTTTCCCTGTCGCCTCACAGGTGTTCAACCACCCACTGCCGTGCACACCTCTCATCTATCGCGTGCGTGCCCCACTCCCCCCGGCGCAGGTGTGCAACCACCCGCTGCTATGCTACAGCGAACTCAACGCCGGCGGCGAGGACGTGCTGCGGCAGTGCGGCAAGCTCTTGGTGCTGGACCGGCTGCTGGTCAAGTTCACGCAGTCGGGGCACCGCGTGCTGCTCTTCTGGTGAGAGGAGGGGCGGCAGGCTCTGTCTCTGTCCTTGTGTTTGAGGTGGGAAGGAAGGGGCTGCTGGTGCTGGACCGGCTGCTGGTCAAGTTAACGCAGTCGGGGCACCGCGTGCTGCTCTTCTGGTGCGCACCCGCGTGCGCCCTCTCGCGCGCACGGGCGCATTGCACCTGCGATGCACGTACGCATGAGCTCGCTGCTTTCCCGCCAGCGGCGCCTCGTCCAGGGGCTGCGGCATCAATGCACGTTGTGAGGAGCACGCGAAAACGCAGAACGGCGAGACGAAGACAAGCCAGGCGTTCGCCCCCCTGCCTGGTTTCCCTTACTTCCCTCGCTCCCTCGTGTGCGCAGCACCATGACCAAGCTGCTCTGCCGTGCACGCCTTGCGCCGAAGGCCAGCCACACCTAAGCCTCGCCCCTTGTTGCCGCTACTTCCCTCGCTCCCTCGTGTGCGCAGCACCATGACCAAGCTGCTCGACCTGCTGGAGCTCTACCTCAAGTGGCGCGTGCTGCCCGACGGCAAGCAGATGAAGTACAGGTGCGCAGGTCTGTGGCGCCTGTTGAGCGTGGCGCCTGTGTAGGCGAAGTGCCGGTTTCCGTCGTGGCGCTGAGGACCGCCAAGGGTCCGTGGAAGTGGAGCGCTGCCTGAGGGCAAGCAGATGCAGCACAGGGGGCCGGGCATCGCTAGGGTTGGACGCCCTGCGCTCCACGTTCCGCGCGGCGTGGCCACCGCAACGCCGGCGCACTTGTGTTTTCCGCGCGTTGCGTTTCTGGCGCAGACGCATCGACGGCAGCACTCCGCTGTTTGGCGCGTGTGTTTTTGGAGGAGGAGATCAGACGGCAGCACGCTGCTGGTGTGCCCCGCGTGCGTTTCTGGC
>VFQP010004525.1_pt1 | contig 12865 bp, 11 predicted proteins | sample 3512351 | NCBI WGS metagenome assembly VFQP01 (sample SAMN10412372, study PRJNA504923) | tailings metagenome | isolation source: Relicate 1 Philex TSF1 revegetated site | place: Philippines: Tuba, Benguet | collected 2017-08-29 | reverse complement strand
TTACTTTTTACTTTTTACTTTTTACTTTTTACTTTTTACTTTTTACTTTTTACTTAAAAAAACCCTGTTGTAAAACAGCAATCATGAAAAAAACTCCCTCCCAATTCCAGAAGTTTACAAAAACTAAAAGCAACGCTGCAAAGAAAGAAGAATTCAAAGCAGAGAAAAGAAAGTACAAGAAAGAGCGTGAAGAGTATTTCGATAAGAAAAAAGCGGAAGCGCGCAAACTGCAAGGTGGAATTGATCCCAGAAGTAAAATGGGCCGGCAAGCCGGCGATAAGCCAACTCCGGCTCCGATCATCAATCGCCCTGAATCGGCAGGTACTATGCCGCTGAACAAATTTATTGCTCATGCGGGTATATGCGGCCGGAGAGAAGCGGCTGATGTTGTGAAAAGCGGTGTAGTGAAAGTGAACAAAGAACTGGTAACAGAACCCGGGCATAAAGTATCTCCGCAGGATGAAATATTTGTGAACGGTAAGAAAATATTTCTCGCAAAAAACCTGGTTTATATCCTTCTGAATAAACCAAAAGACTATATCACCACTACAGACGATCCTCAGAAAAGAAAGACAGTACTCGATCTTATCAGGCAAGCGACAAAAGAAAGAGTATACCCTGTAGGAAGACTTGATCGTAATACCTCCGGGGTTTTGCTGCTCACCAATGATGGAGAGCTTGCACAGAAACTTACTCACCCAAGCAATGAGATAAAGAAGATCTACGCCGTTACACTCGACAAGCCTCTGGATAAAAAAGATTTCGATCAGATCCTGAAAGGTGTTAACCTGGAAGATGGTCCGGCGAATGTTGATGTACTTGCCTATGCAGATCTGAAAGATAAAACCCAGATCGGCGTAGAGATACACAGCGGACGCAACAGGATCGTCCGGCGCATTTTTGAATCACTCGGATATGATGTGAAGAATCTTGATCGTGTAACGTTTGCAGGTTTGACAAAAAAGAATGTTGAGCGAGGCAAGTATCGTTTTCTTACAGAGAAGGAAGTAAGAGATCTGAAACATTTCCGGAAAGGAAAATAAACCTGTACTCACTAACAAAGCATTTGTATTTCCGGTTATGAAGGATTGGATCATTTTTAAGAACGACGATTTCATCGCAATAAATAAACCCTCCGGCCTATTGTCTATACCAGACAGAATGGGCAAGGACATTTCGCTGAAGGCAATGTTGCAGGAAACCTTTGGACAGATCTATACAGTTCACCGGCTCGACAAAGACACCAGCGGACTGATCATCTTTGCATTTAACGAAGATGCACACAAACACTTTTCCCAACAATTTGAAGCCCGGCTGACAGAGAAGATCTACCAGGGTTTGGTGATCGGCAGTCCTATTAAAGAGGAAGGCAGCATTGATGCCCGCATTGCCGAAAACACGGTCAGAAAAGGTTTGATGATGATCCATGCACGGGGAAAAGAATCATTGACTGATTATAAATTGCTGGAAGATTTTGGTATCTATTCATGGATGCAGTTCCGCATCCACACAGGCCGCACGCATCAGATCAGGGTGCATATGAAAGAGATCGGGAACCCGATCGTGTGTGACGACCTGTATGGGGACGGGAAACCGGTGTTGCTCTCTTCTTTCAAGAACAAATTCAAGTTGTCAAAGAATGAACTGGAAGAAAGGCCGATACTTGGCCGTCTCGCACTTCATGCATTCCAGTTAAAGCTGAGTGGAATAGATGGCAATAAAATTGAGTTGGAAGCTCCGTTGCCAAAAGACCTGCGTGCTACTTTGCAACAGTTAGAAAAGAGGAGGAAGAAATAACCAAAGGTTTTTTCACCGCAAGAAATGTTTTTTTCCCATTGATGTTTTTGACGATAGTGGGAGATTTGAACACTGATTGATCGGGTGTTGAAGAGTTTTCAAGTCTCCTGCTGAACATGGCAGACGGCGAGGCACGGGTACAAACCCCTCCTGTCTCACCCACCTTCCCATGCCTTCAGCACCCACTCAACTTTGGTGGTGGAGGCGGGGGCAATGTCGTTATGTTAAGAGAACACTCTGCAAATACTGGCGTAAGGCTCCCGCAGATGGCGCTGATCAAGGCGCAGATACGCAGATCAGCGTCTGATAGCGGGCAAATATCTGCGAATCTGCGCGCCAATCTGCGTTGATCTGCGGGAACCCTACGCCGGTATAGAGAATAAGCCACAGATCAGGCAAACTCCCAATATCCGCCATCAACAATCCCTTCCAAAACAAAAGGCCCACAACTTCCGTCATGGGCCTATCAAAACATTTACTAAATTAAAACTTAACCCTCTTCCCCCTCTTTTCCTCCTCCGCCCGTCGTGCCCCTACGCTGAAGCTTCGGCGCAAGCGTAAGCTTGAGGGTAGGCGGATCAGCTCTGATCCAACGCCTGACGCAGATCCTCCAAAATATCATCCACATGCTCCAATCCCACAGAAACCCTGATCAAGCCAGCTGTGATTCCCACCGAACTCCTCTCCTCTTCCGTCAGCTTCGAATGCGTTGTCGAAGCAGGATGCGAAGCAATTGTTCTGCTATCTCCAAGATTATTTGTCATCGAGATCATCTGCAGCGCATTCAGAAACTTGCGACCTGCATCCACTCCTCCTTTTATCTCAAAAGAAACGATCGCACCTCCATTCCTCATCTGCTTTTTTGCCACTGCATGTTGCGGATGATTTTCGAGCATCGGATACTTCACTGCATTCACTTTCGCATGCCCCTGTAATCCTTGCGCAACTTTCAACGCATTATCAGCATGGCGATCCATTCTAACATAAAGCGTCTCCAGACTCTTCGTAAGCACCCACGCATTAAATGCACTCATCGATGGACCAGTATTTCTTACAAAAAGATAAAGAGGATGTATCAATTCTTTACGACCAACCACAACACCTCCAAGTACACGGCCCTGACCGTCCATGAACTTTGTTGCTGAATGCAAAACAAGATCAGCACCATGTTTGACCGGTTGCTGAACCGCGGGCGTTGCAAAACAGTTATCAACCACAAATAGCACATTATGCTTTTTGCAGATCGCGGAAACAAAATCCAGATCAATGATATCCAAACCCGGATTAGAAGGCGTTTCAAGATAAAGCATCTTTGTATTTGGCTTTATCAACGCTTCTATTGTTTCAGGTTTCGTCATATCAAAATAGGAAAAATCAATTCCCCATTTTGGAAGATACTTTGTCAGGATCGTATGTGTTGAACCGAATACAGCAGAGGCAGAAACAATATGATCGCCTTTGCTCAGGAATGTCATGAATGTAGAAAATATCGCAGCCATACCTGTTCCAGTAGCGATACCATCCTCAGCACCCTCAAGCGCTGCAACTTTATTAATGAACTCGTCAACCGTTGGATTGGAAAAACGGGAGTAAATATTTACATCAAGACTCTCATCCGAAAATGCCGCCGCCATATCTTCTGCTGAATCATAAACAAAGCTGCTGGTCAGGAACATTGGCGTCGCATGTTCTTTCTCCTGGGTACGGGCTGTCTGTAAACGAATAGCCTGGGTTTCGGGCCGATATGCCATATAGGATCATTTTATGTGACGGCAAAGATAAGCTAATCCGCCTATGCTAAAGCTTACGCTTGCGCCGAAGCTTCAGCGTAGGAGCACGGCGGACGGAGGAGGTTTGTAATTGATGAAATTTTTAAAAGATGACCCGGCGAGTGATCGCCGGGCCACCGTTATCTTTTATTCCGCTCCGGAAGAAGGAGCAGGCTCTTCGCCTTTGGAAGTGATATAGAGATCGTACCAGTCCTGCCGATCGAGCTGGATATCGAATGCTTTAACGATGTTTCGGATACGTTGTTCTTTTAAGGTACCGATGAGGGGAAGAGCCCCAAGCCTGATCAACCAGGCCACCGCGATAGACTCCAGGTTTGCACCGTACTTCTTTCCTATTTCATCGAGCTTGTAGTTGACGCGGAGCGCAACCGGATCGGTTCCGTTCTCAATGCGGCCTCCCGCAAGCGGCGCCGCAGCGATCGGACGCATATAGCGCTGTTTGATATAGTCGATCTGACCATTGTCAAGTGCTGTTGTATTAAGGAGATTCAGATCAATATGATTTGTTACGATCGGAACACGCAGGTAAGATGCTAAAAGCTGATGCTGGAATACCGAGAAATTCGCCACGCCTATATTACGGATCTTACCGGACGTTCTTAACCGCTCTAATGCAAGAGCAGTCTCTTCAAGGTCAGAAAGCGGATCAAGCTGATCGAGAAGAAAAATGTCTATGTAGTCCGTACGCAGCTTCTGCAATGAACTATCAACACTTTTCAGTATATGCGTTGCAGACGTGTCAAAGTATTTGACACGGATATCCGGACGGGCAGGATGAGGCAGGTTCACACCACACTTGGAAAACAATACGACATCTTCACGTTTGAAAGACTTTTGCTTCATTACATTCCCAAACAGCTCCTCGCATTGATAGCCACCATAAATATCCGCATGATCAAATGTATTTATCCCGAGTTCAAGACAAAGATTGATCAGCTTTTCCATCGCCGCCGCACCGCTTGCACTGGTATCTTCCCATCTCCAGAATCCATATACGGCCGGAGACACTTTCGGTCCTGAGTCACTTAAATAAATTTTCTGCATTCTGTTCGTTTTAAAGTTAGAGTAGAGTATTTGAAAAGATTAAAACACCTGTCAACAAGATCTTCTGGAGGATATAAGACTTTTCTATTTTACATTCTGCCAGATCGATCTCACCGGTGGCAGATAGTCAAGCAAAAACTCATCCATATCTGTCTCCATCACATTATTAAATACACTGGATGCGATCATCTGTCCTGCAAACGCTACAAGGATCACCATTTCCCGCTTTGAATATCTATTACCAACCGGATCGTAAATATGATCTGCGATATTACCATGACATTTAGCTATGCTGCCGCCAAGATCAAGCAATGATCTTTCTTCTTTTGTCAAAACCAACGACTCAGGTTTCTCGCCGCCATCAACGATCTGCTTTCTGAAAAAGGTCGCACATAAAGGGCAGTCAGCAGAATAAGAAATCACATACGCAAACAGATATGCCATCCGTTTACCAACTATCTTCTCTACTTCCTCATAAAGTGGATACCATTGAGCATATACCTCAAAAGCAAGTAACGAATGTCCCAATATATTCTTTGTATTGTTAACCCTTGCCTGATACTGTTCCACATGACGTTCGAATGCCACCTTCACGGCAGGCGATAATTCCTGTCTGCTTACTGATGCTATTCTTGCCATAATATTCTTTTTGACACCGTGGTCGGATTCGAACCGACGTGCCAGGTTTTGCAGACCTTTACCTCTCCTCTCGGCCACACGGCTGAAATAGGGCATCCCGGAGAACCGGGACGCCGTTACTACTCTAACGTTTGCTTTAAAACGATAAGCAAAACATTTTTGGGTATATCAATCAGCTTCTGGTTCGTCAGTTAATTTTATTAGTCTACTGTTTTAGTGTACTAATAGTTTATAAAAAAAGGACGTTAGTCCTGAGAGTGCAAACATAGTATATAATATTTAGTCTACAACAACTGTAGACTAAATATTTTTCAGAAGAACAACTTCGGGTATTTTTATGCTAAATGGCTTTTACAAGGATCCTGATACTCCACGCTACCACCACCAATCCCAACAAGATAAACGATGCCTTCCTTGGGAGCTTTCCATTCAGGCGAGCCGCTATAGGAGCCGCAATCAATCCACCTACGATCAACGCAACAATGACCTGCCAGTGCTGAACTCCTATTAATGTAAAGAAAGTAAAAGCACTTGCAAGTGTAACAAAAAACTCTGTCAGGCTCACCGAGCCGACTACATACTTCGGTGTCCTTCCCTTGGTGATCAACGTTGCCGTAACGATCGGACCCCAACCACCACCACCAAAAGAATCAAAAAAGCCACCCAGCCCCGCAAGCGCGCCATAACGCTTGAACTTCTTTTTCACACTTGATTTTCTAAAGGCATTGATAAAAATGCGTATTCCCAAAATCAACGTATACGCTGCCATGATCGGACGAATATAAGCGATATGCGTCTCTCCAAACTTCACCAATAACACCGCACCCAGAACAGCCCCGGTTATACCCGGGATCAGCAACGCCTTAAAAAGTTTCTTATTGACATTACCAAACTTATAATGACTGTATCCAGAAGCACCACTAGCAAACATCTCAGCTGTGTGAATACTTCCACTGATAGCAGCCGGACTTACATTAGCAGACATCAGAACGATCGCACTGGTTACACCATACCCCATACTTGTTGCACCATCGACCATCTGCGCAAGAAACCCTGCCAGCACCATCCAGTGAAAATTGGCATCGAGGCCACGATAGGCAGCTACCGTCCTATCCGCGATCTCACTCAAGGGCAAATACGAAAAAATAAAATGCCCGATCAGCATCAATGCAAAGGCAGCTACCGAATAACTTGCGACCCTCCTCCAGCGCCTTTCAGCCAAACTCGAATCACTTTCCACCAACACCTTTGTAAGCGCGTTCAGCTTTTTGACCTTGCTTTCAAAATTGCCATTCAGCTTACCGCGCACCTGGTGCAGATTGTTGATCACCTCGTCAAGCTCCGCAGGTAATGCATCATTCAGCACTTCCTTTATCCTCTTGGCTGCCGTCGGCGATTTTCCATTCGTTGAGATCGCCAGTTTCAGATTGCCTTTTTTTACAATTGAGCTTAAATAAAAATCACAAAGATCAGGCGTATCCGCTACGTTCACCAGCTTACCCGCAAGCTTTGCTCTCTCATAGATTGCCGCACTCAAATCCCGCTTATTCACTGCAACAATAACAATATCGTTTCCCTCTATATCAGGATCTTCAAATGCACGTTCATGCAGCTGCACATTCGGATAGTCCTGCACAAGCGTTTTGATGGCATGGCTGATCTCTGTTGCAACCAGGGTAACATTCGTATCCGGAGAGTTATGTAGCAGCGCATGCAGCTTCTCAAGACCGACCTTTCCTCCACCAACGATCAGTACGCGCAACTGCTCCAGCTTCAAAAAAACCGGGAACAGCTTATTCGTATCCTGTTGACTCGCTGTAATAACCGTTGTTGTATTCTCCATGATCATTTTTTAATTCTTAGCGATCCATTTTCTATAGGAAAAATCACCAAAGGTTTCTCCATCGATCCGTTCAGTACTGTAGACAGAAAACAATTCATCCAGTGTCTTCAAAATACCATCTTCATCAATACTGTCCCGGTATTTCGCATTCAGTCGTTCTCCAATCCTGTCCCCACCAATATGCAGGTTATACTGACCATAACTTGTCCCGATAAAACCAATCTCCGCAGCCGGCGACCTGCCACAGCCATTAGGACATCCGGTCATACGCAACGTTATCTCCTCATCTCCCAACCCATATTTCTCAACGATCGGTTCTATTTTAGAAATAAGTGATGGCAGATATCGCTGTGCTTCAGCTAACGCCAGAGGGCAGGTATTAAATGCAACACAAGCCATCGAATTCTTCCTGATCCTGCCAGCCTTCTCCGTATGTCTTATTAAACCGAATTCGTTGAGAATATCCTCCACTGCCGGCTTATCTGTCGCATCTACATCTGCAATGATCACATTCTGATTGCCGGTAAAGCGGAAATTCGATTTCCCCAATTTAGCAACCTCCAGTAACCCGGTCTTCATCGGCAACTCATCACTATCCAGCACACGGCCATTCTCCACAAATAATGTATAGTTCCATCTTCCTTCATAATTCTGCTGCCAGCCGTAATGATCTTTCCGTTCAGTAAACTGATATGGTTTTGCTTCTTCCAGTTTAAAACCGATCCTTTTCTCCAGCTCTTCCTTAAAACCGGGAACGCCGATCCTGTCAATCGTGTACTTCAAACGGGCAAGTTTACGATCAGCACGGTTACCATAATCACGCTGAATGGTCATGATCTCATACACCGTCTTCAACACCTTCTCTTCCGTGTCCACAAAACCAAGCATACTCGCTAATCTCGGATACGTTTGTGCATTGCCATGCGTCGCACTCAAACCTCCGCCGGCTGCGATATTAAAACCCTTCAACTTACCATCGTCAATTACAGCTATCAATCCAATATCATTGGTAAATATATCCGTGTCATTATTGGGAGGAATCGCTATCGCGATCTTGAATTTACGCGGAAGATATCTGTCCTGGTACAAAGGATCGTCTTCTTTCTTATCTTCCAATTGTTCTTCATCAAGCCACACCTCGTAATAAGCACGGGTCTTTGGAAGAGCCAGCAGGCTGATCTTGTCAGCATACCGAAAAACTTCCGCATGCAAAGGAGACTCTCCGGGATGCGCACTGCACATTACATTTCTATTCACATCGCCGCAAGCAGCAATAGAATCAAGCGCCATTGTATTGAACGCCTTGATCGTTGGTTTAATGGACGATTTAAGGATGCCGTGTAATTGTACGGTCTGCCTGGTCGTGATCTTGATCACACCTGTCGAATACTCACCAGCAATATGATGCAAACCTATCCATTGGTCTGGCCTTAAAAAACCTCCAGGCAAACGAAGCCGGATCATATAAGAATACAACCACTCAAGCTTCTTCGCACTTCGTTCTTCCCTGCGATCCCGATCATCCTGCTGATACATACCATGAAACTTGATCAAAGACTGATCATCTTCACGCAATGCGCCCGTAATCCCGTCTGTCAGGCTTTCTTTCAACGTGCCCCGCAGACCATCACTGGCTTTTTTGATCCGCTCAACAGGTGATAAATTTTTTCCGTCACTCATCGTGGTTGCTGGTATTTATAATGATAGATTTTACCGTTAACTCAATACACATCTTTACTGTATCGCCCCTCTTTGCGAAGTTGCTCAAGATATTTTGCAGCTGCTTCCGGTGATAACCTCCCCTGTTCCTCGATGATCTTTATCAGTGCAGCCTCAACATCCTTACTCATCGGATCTTTTGTTCCACTAACGTAAACTGCAGCTCCGCCGTCAATCCAGCTGAACAATTCCTGCGCATGCTGCTGCATACGATGCTGTACATAGATCTTATCCTGCTGATCTCTTGAAAAGGCAAGATCAAGCTTCGTCAACACACCTGTCTGCACATAATTCTGTATCTCGGTCTGATAAAGAAAATCCGTTACAAAATGCTGGTCTCCGAAAAAGAACCAGTTACGTCCCTGCGCACCCGTTGCATCACGTTCTGCAAGAAATGCACGGAACGGCGCCACGCCTGTACCAGGACCGATCATGATCACATCCTTATCCGCAGCAGGAAGTTTGAAGTTCTTATCCTTATGTACATAAAACGTGATCGAAGAGCCTACCGGCTGATCTCCGAGAAACTCGCTGCACAACCCAAAGCGCTGCTCTTCCTGTGCCAGGAATCTGTCTCTCGCTACGGTGATATGCACTTCATTCCGCCCATGTCCTTCCGGTGATGAAGCAACAGAATATAATCTTGGAGCAATAGGAATTAAGATCTGCAACACCTCTTTGAACTGCTCCGCATCCTTTACCGGATAGATCCGCAACAGATCCACCAGGTCCATTCTTGTGTCAGGGATTTCCTGTCCAATGATGGATGCATACTTTTTAACCGTGCTTGTAAGCAGGTAACAAATGTTCAACTGCGTTGCAAGAAGATCTCTCACCGGACCGGACGCTTTGGTTGCCTGAACATCAAGTTCCGGATCAATACCCGTAAGCTCAATGATCCGGTTGATCACTTCAGGTCTGTTACGAGGCACAATGCCGATGGTATCTCCCGGCTCATAGTCAATCTCTTCTTCCGTTGCCAGCTCTATATGATAAGTTTGCTTATTCGAGCCACGGTCATTCAGGTTTATGTTTGCCTGAATGGTTGAATGATAAAATTTTTTTTCCGCTTTCTTCTTTGACACTACTGGCGGGGAAGGAACCGCAGGAACCGGCAAAGCAGGTGCCGCTTCCGTATTCAAAACAGACAGCACCTTATCAAACCACTGCATCGCATCCTCTTCATAATCCACGTCACATTTTTGCAAAGGCAGCACCCTGTTCGCACCAAAGCGTTGAAACTGCGCATCCACATCCTCGCCGGTTTTGCAATACATCGGGTAAGATGTATCTCCCAATGCAAGTACGCTGTACTTCAGATTGGGCAACTGAAGTTTGTTTTCATGAATATATTCATAAAATTTTTTAGCCGGGATCGGTGGCTCACCTTCACCCTGAGTGCTGATCACCACAAACAAATATTCTTCTTTTGAAAGATCGGCAACGCGATACTGATCAAGCCCCGTCAGCTTTGCATTCACACCCTTCTTTTTGGCCACAGCAGCCAGTTGCGTTGCCAGCTTTTTCGAATTACCGGTTTCTGTTCCAAATACCAGGCTGATCTTTTTTACAGCGGTAACAGAACCCGGCTGCACTGCAACAGGAGGTTCTGACACCTCCGTCATTCCATTGGATACAAGAGCCGACAAATATCCATTGATCCAAACCAGTTCTTCACGGGACGAAGACTGAACCAATTCCTGCAATGATTTTAGTTTCGGAGCTGAAAGCATACGTTGATTTTTTAAACGGCTTCTCTGCGTAATGATTCAACGGGTTCGAAATATTGTTCCTGGCTATTGCTGTTTCTGATCCATGCAAACTGCTCATGCAATGCCACCACTTTACCAATGATCAGCAAGGACGGAGATGCAAACTCTTTTCCATCAAAATTTATCTTATGCTGATAGATATTCGTAACATGAACATTCTGCAAACGTGTAGTCGCCTGTTCAACAACGGCCAGAAATTTATCAGACGTAATACCGTTTCTTTTCAGGTTTTCAACAATATCATCCAGCGTTCCCGACGACATATAGAACACAAGCGTATCATCCGTTTCAGCCAGTTCCTTCCAGTAGCTGTCAGAAAGCAGATCCGTTTTATAGAATGTCAGAAAACGTACAGCATTCGCGTAGTTTCTTGCTGTAAGCGGAATACCTGCATACGCAGCCGCACCAAATGCAGCAGAGATGCCGGGAATGATCTCATATGGAATATCATTCTCCACAAGCGCCTGCAACTCATCCAGCATGTTTGCAAACACAGACACATCACCGCCTTTCAAACGCACTACTGTTTTTCCGGCTTTTCCATGTTCTATCATCAACTGATTGATCTTCTTCTGCGGAGTAGAAGCACCATATCTTCCCTGCTTCCCGACGCAGATCACTTCCGCATGTGGACCAACATACTCATTGATGATTTCATGGCTCACGAGTCTGTCCGTCAATACAACATCGGCTTTCTGCAGCCAGCGGACCGCCTTCACAGAAATAAGCTCGGGGTCGCCGGGACCTGCTCCGGCAAGAATTACTTTCCCTTGTATGCGCTGTACGTTCATAGTCTACCAGTTTAGTAGATTTAATGAGTAAAAAAATATTACTGCAGCAGCAGGGCTGCCACAGTATTATTGCTTGTTTCATCGATCAGGATGGCGCTGCCATTTCCCTGGATTGCTGAATATGGATCATATACCAATGGCGAGGCTACTTTTATTGTTGCTTTCACCACTTCATTTAATTTAACACCGCTATCAACCGGTAATTGCTGCAGCGTATTCACATCCAGCTTGTACTCCACATTACGCACCACGGCACGAACCAACCGGCTGTTATGCTGCAGTAAATATTTATTCCCCGGTTGCAAAGGCTTCTCATCAAGCCAGCAAAGAACTACATCGAGTTCGTTGGCAACCCTGGGCTGATTAACCACGCTCACGATCGAATCACCCCGACTGATATCGATATCATCTTTCAAATGGATCGTCACACTTTGCGGTGCAAAAACCTCTTTGACTTCTTCACCACTTACTTCCAGTTTTGAGATCTCGGTTTCGATTCCCGAAGGAAGCACCGCCACTTTATCTCCTTTCCTATAAATCCCGCTGATCACTTTCCCGGCATAGCCCCGATAATCATGCAGATCACTTGTTTGCGGTCTGATCACCAACTGCACCTGGAAACGTGGATCCTCCAGGTTGATATCATGATCCGTTTCTACTTCTTCCAGTAACTCCAGCAATGGCTTTCCTTCATACCACGGAATAGAAACGGATTTGTCAACGATATTATCCCCATTCAGCGCGCTGATCGGAATATAAGTCACATCATTCAGTCCCAACTGCCGGGCTACTTCTGCATAATCGATCAGGATGTTATTATAAACATCCTGAGAATACTTCACCAGATCCATTTTATTCACCGCCACAACTACATGCGGTATTTTCAGCAGAGACGCAATAATGGAGTGGCGGCGGGTTTGCTCAACCACTCCCTGCCGTGCATCTACCAGGATGATAATGAGATTGGCATTCGATGCTCCGGTGATCATATTTCTCGTATACTGCACATGCCCCGGAGCATCAGCTATAATGAATTTTCTTTTTGGCGTAGAAAAATACCGATATGCCACATCAATCGTAATTCCCTGTTCTCTCTCAGCTCTTAACCCATCCGTCAGCAAAGCGAGATCAATCGGACCAGCCTCCTTATTCTTTGTCTGCTTCTCCAATGCCTCCAGCTGATCAACTAATATATTCTTACTATCATACAACAGTCGCCCAATGAGCGTACTCTTTCCATCATCCACACTTCCTGCTGTTATAAATCTTAGAAGATCCATTTAATTTGATTTATCGTTGTAAAGTAAAAAGTCAAAATTAAAAAGTAAAAAATGGTGCCCTGTAGTTGAACCAGTTCGTAATAAATGTCAAAGAAAAAAGTCAAACTTCAATCAGAATAAAGTATTTAAAAAAAATTACTTTTTACTTTTTACTTTTTACTTTTTACTTTTTACTTTTTACTTTTTACTT
>VFQP010004524.1_pt1 | contig 12868 bp, 12 predicted proteins | sample 3512351 | NCBI WGS metagenome assembly VFQP01 (sample SAMN10412372, study PRJNA504923) | tailings metagenome | isolation source: Relicate 1 Philex TSF1 revegetated site | place: Philippines: Tuba, Benguet | collected 2017-08-29 | reverse complement strand
CGCCCGCCCGCCCTCCACCCTGCCCTCCCTCCGCCCGGCCCTCCCACCGCCCGGCCCTCCCAGGCGCTCCGGTGCTGCAGGCTGCTTGGTGGCTGCTGGCCACTCTAGGGCCCGACGTACGCGCTGACCAGGACTCTTGTCTTGGCCATGACCGGCGTGCGCCTGTGTGCAGGTGATGGGCAGCCACTACGTCAACCAGGACGCCTTCAACCCCGCTCAGGTGGTGGAGGAGAGCAGCAGCAGCACGCCCATCTTTTTCATCCTCTTCCCCGGCTACTCGCCCTCCAAGGAGGTGGAGCAGTACGCCAACAAGGTGCGCGCCCTCTTACGGCGGGGCGAGGCCGCTGGGGAAGCGGGTTTGCTGAGCTCACGTCCCAGCGCCGCGCAGAGCGGGCTGACCTGGTGCCTCTGCTTGCGCGCGCGACCGGTGCTCGCTCGCTCGCAGATGGGCAAGAGCGTGGAGAACGGGCAGCTGACGCTCATCTCCATGGGCCAGGGCCAGGAGGGCCCCGCCGAGTCGGTGCTGGACAAGTACACCAAGGAGGGCGGATGGGTCTTCCTCGACAACGTGCATCTCATGCAGGTGCGAGACGCGCGACGCAGTCTTTGGAGAGCTTGATGCAGCGGTCGTCGCGTCGGCAATGCGGTGGCAGGCCGCTCCGCGCTGCACGCTTGATTGTGATCGATCTTGCCGCTCGTGTGTGCGCGTGAGCAGGGCTGGATCCCTCGCCTGGAGCGCAAGCTCGAGATCGCGGCGGAGACGGCGCACCCCGACTTCCGCTGCTTCTTCTCGGCCGAGCCCATCAACGGCGCGCCGCACGCCAAGATCATCCCCGAGTCCATCCTGCAGACGTGCATCAAGGTGCGCCGCCCGCGCCGCCCGCGCCCGCCGCCGTCGGTCGCGCCACCCCGTTCGCCGCCGCCGTCGAGACCGCGTCGCTGACTCTGTCCTGATCCATCGCTCACGCGCGCGCAGATCTCCAACGAGCCGCCCAGCGACATGAAGTCCAACATGCGCCGCGCGTTTGCCGCCTTCACGCAAGAGATGTGCGAGCGCCCGTCGACCGACGCCAAGCGCTCGGCCTTCCGCTCCATCCTCTTCGGCCTGTGCTTCTACCACTCGCTGCTGCTCGGCCGCAAGAAGTTCGGCACGGGCATCGGCACCGGCTCGGGCTCGGGCCTGGGCTTCTGCCGCGGCTACTCGTTCAACATGGGCGACCTGACCACGTGCGGCGACGTGCTGTACAACTACCTCGAGGCGTACGAGCAGATCCCCTGGCCCGACCTGCGCTACATGTTCGGCGAGGTGAGCGACGCCGCGGCCATGCGCAAGGGCGCCTCCGTCGTCTCGTGCTGGCAGCGGACAGTCTGATGAGGACGAGCGGCACCTGAGCGCCGCTCTCGTTTCACGCGGCACCCCGCCCGCCCGCGCAGGTCTTCTACGGCGGCCACATCACGGACGGCATGGACCGCCGCTGCTGCACCACGTACCTCGAGGTGCTGGTGCGCCCCGAGATCCTGCCGGTCGGCGACATCGCCGACGCCTCGACGTGGCAGCAGCCCACGCTGGAGCTGGCGCCCGGCTTCCGCGCGCCCATCCCCACCTCGTACGACTCGCTGCGCGAGTACATCGAGACGGCGCTGCCCGCCGAGTCGCCCGTCGTCTACGGCATGCACCCCAACGCCGAGCTGTCGCTGCTCACGTCGCTGGGCGAGACGCTGTTCAAGACCGTGTCCGAGGTGACGGGCGGCGGCGGCGGCGGCGGCGCCGGCGCCGGCGGCGAGAACGCCGTGCGCTCCAACCTCCAAATGTGAGCGCCCGCTTTGCGCTGCTCGCCTCGCGCCGCGTGCCCGTCGTCTGCTGCACACCACGGGTCCCTCAATTGCGCCAACACGCTGACCGCGCTGACCGTGCTTTGTCCTCACGCTATGCACGCTGTGCGCACAGGTACATGGAGAAGCTGCCCGAGCCGTTCAACATGGTCGAGGTGGAGATGCGCGTCAAGGACAAGACGCCCTACGTGGTGGTGGCGCTGCAGGAGGCCACGCGCATGAACGCGCTGCTGGTCGAGATGAAGCGCTCGATGGACGAGCTGCTGCTGGGCCTCGACGGCGCGCTCAACATGAGCGACAAGATGGAGGCGCTCGCGCGCGGCATCTCGACCAACAGCGTGCCGGCGCTGTGGATGGGCTGCATGAGCACGCGCGTGCAAGAGGTGAGCCGCGCTCTGCCTTTTTCCTTGCCTTTTTCCCGCAAGGCTTTGCCTCGCCCGCCGACCCGCGCCCAGCAACCAACACTGCCGCTCGCTGCAACTTGCTCCTCACCCCCTCTATGCTAGGTGTACACGCTGACGTCCTGGTACAACGACGTGCTCAAGCGCTACGAGCAGCTGGCGGCCTGGACCGCCGGCGACATCGTGACGCCCATCAGCGTCTGGCTGCCCGGCCTCTTCAACCCCAAGGCCTTCCTGACGGCCGTCATGCAGACGTACGCGCGCGCCAACCGCCTGCCGCTCGACGTGATGAAGTTCATGACCGAGGTCACGCGCTTCAACGCGCCCGAGCAAATCACCGAGCCGGCGCCGCTGGGCGTCTACGTGCACGGGCTCATCCTCGAGGGCGCGCGGTGGGACAAGGAGGAGGGCGTGCTCAAGGAGAGCAACCCCAACGAGCTGCACCCCGCGCTGCCAGTCATCCAGGTCAAGCCCGTGACGAGCGACCAGTACGTGTCGGACGGCTACTACCAGTGCCCCGTCTACACCAACATGCAGCGCGCCAACGTGTACTCGCCCATCGTGTCCATGTTCACGCTGCGGACGGCCGACGAGCCGCACAAGTGGACGCTGGCCAGCGTCGCCGTGCTGCTGCAGGACGAGCTGGTGTAGGAGGGGCGCTTAGTCAGTGGGGCTGCCGTGCCGTGCTGTGCTGCGGTGCCGTGCCGTGCCGTGCTGTGCTGTGCCGTGCTCGCCGTGACGAGCCGGCTGTGCACAGCCGTGACGAGCCGTGCCGTGCTGTGCTGCGGTGCCGTGCTGTGCAGGATGCTGCGCTGCCTGACATTTCCCCCCTTGCTCCCTTTCCCCCCAGACCCCAGACCTCGTCCTCCCACTCGTGCCACTGTGTGTGCCTGGGGCTGCTTCTGTGCTTGCGCCGCGTGCGTCTGTGTGTGTCTGCCTCGCTCGCGACGAGAGGCTGGTTGTGCTCAACCTTTGGAGGGCGCTCTGCTGCAAGTGGAGTGTTTCCAAAGACGGAGCAAGCAGAGGGAGCAGCTTGGAGCGTGGCCTGTGCAGGCGCCACTCCCGCCCAGGGTCATCGCCATGCATCCTGGCGCCAAAGCAGCGATCGCAGCATCGCCTCAACGAGCGAGGCAGAGCGGTGCGTCGTTACCGATTACTCAGGCGCGAGCAACCATCGCCACGCCGAGCCGTGGCGCGATGGCGACGCGTTCAACGCCGCATCAGTCAGGCCGTGCAGCAGAGGCCGCTCCAGCAGCAGCAGCACCAGCGGAGAGGGGTGCCGCGGACGCAGGTGAGCCAATGCGCTGTCGCTGGCTCAACGGCAAGGCCCTGGCTGCTTGGTGCAGCGCGTGCCTCTTCAACTTCCGACATGCGCATGCGGATGCGCGTACCACACATGCAGCAAGCGCCGGGGAGCAGGTGCTGCGGCTGCTGGTGCAGCTGAACGCACGCCCCGCGCTCATCGCAAGCTCGAGCTCAGAGGACGGACCGGAGGAGGAGCACGTCGCTTCCACGCCCGCCGCCACCGCCGCCGCATGCGCGCCGCCGCTGCTCCGGCGCCCAGAGCTGCTCTCCATCCTGCGCAGCAGCGCCGGCCTGGCGGAGCACGTGCTGCGCTTCGCCCCCACGCAGCCCCGCCTCACCTCCGCGGACGGCGAGGCGGTGGAGACGTTGCGCCTGGCTGCGCGCGCCCCGCGCCTGACGCTGGCGCTCAAGTACACACTCCCGCCCAACCTCGACGCCGCCGGCGCAGCCCGCGTCACCCGGCTGGAGCTGCGCGACGTCACGCTCACCAAGGACGACCTCGACACGCTGGCGCCGCTGCTCACCGGCCTGGAGGAGCTGGCGCTGGTGCGCTGCCGCCTGGGCGACATCGTGCTCGCGAGGCGCCAGCAGCCCGTCGGCTTCGCCCCCACCGTGCGGAGCCTGGAGGTGACGCGCTGCCGCCTGAGCCGGCACGACGTCGCCAACGTGGTCTGGGCGGCGGCGCTGCTGCTGCGCGACCCCGCCGCGCTGCGCACGCTGCGCACCGACGCGCCGGCGCAGGCCGCCGCGCAGGCGTTGGCGGTGTTCCGGGGGCTCACGCGCCTGGCGCTGCGCGACTGCTCCGAGCTGCGCGACCTCCGCCCGCTTCTGGCCCACGCCGGCCTCACGCACGTGGAGCTGCGGCGGTACGTCTGCACCGAGGGGCTCAAGGGCCGCAGCCCGAAAGTGCGGGACGACTTTTGGTGGGAGGAGCTGCTGCTTGAGGACCTCAACGTGTCCAACCTCATCTACCTCCCGCGGGAGGTAGATGCTGCACAAGATCGGCCGCGTGGTGCTGCAGCACCGCTGTGTGCTCAAGTACTTTCCTGCCGAGAGGGACTCGCGGGCATGGGCGACGCTGCAGGCCGCCGCCGAGGCGGCGGGCACGGAGCTGGTGTGCGAGCCCGACCGCAAGGGCCGGTTCGAGATCGACAGCGACGCGTTGCACTTCAAGCTGGCCAATGCGGAGGACGACTTCCGCCTGTCGGGGGACGTGTGGTGCTGCAGTTGTGAGCCGCCGGTGTCTTGCTTGCGCATGAGGTCCACCACACCTCCGGGCGAGCGGCGGCAGCGCAGCGTGGCCTGGGTTGGGCAGTCGTGGGGCGCCAGCCATGTTTGAGCACGCGCTTCACACGTGCGCAGGGCGCGCCTGCCGTTGCCAGAACTACTGCTACTACACCCCGTGCGAGGAGTGCGCGGCCGGTCGGGAGGAGGCGCACACCGCCGCCTGGGACAGGGCCTTTGACATCACCACGTCCCTGATCCATCGTGGCCAAGCACCTGCCCGCCGACGGCGAGGGCTGCCGCCTGGTGCTCAGCATGTGCCCGACGCGCACCTGGGACCAGGCGCGCAGGCTGACCGACGTCCTGGAAGAGCTGCCCTGGTCCGTCGCGTCGTGGCAGCTCCAGGGCAGCTGCCAGGTCCAGGACGTCACCAACGTCATCTACGTCACCAGCCCCTGAGGGACGAACTGTCTGCTTGTGCCCGTGCTCGCGCCGCTGGGCCGTGTCGGGGCACCGTCGTTACAGGTGGAGTTCCGGTTCACGTGCAAAAAGGCCACCGCTCCTGCCGTCAACAGCAGGTTCACAGAGAGCAGGAAAGAGGTACAACAGCCCGCCGCTCGGACTCGTCCACTCAGAGCAGCTTCTCAATCTCGGCGCCGATGGCGCTGGGCGACGTGGTAGAGGGGAAGCGGTTGACCACGTTGCCGTTCTTGTCCAGGAGGAACTTGCTGCGGCGGTCAGGCGACGTGTAGGGGAACCAAGCATCAGCGCAAAGGGGCGCCAGGGCGTCTCGAGCACGCAAGCGGGCCACCGGCGCCTGCCCGCACCCGGCCCTTCCAGCTCACCTGAAGTTCCACTTGACGTCGGCGCCTGCGTAGCGGCACGCACGCGCACGCGCAGCACAAGAAGACACCTCTGTTTCCAGGCGGGCCACGCGGCTGGCCTGGCAGTGGTCCAAGCCTGCGCCTAGGACAGAGGCTGCGCACCCTAGGACAGAGGCCTCCCAGGGCCTTCACGTCGTGGCGGACGCACCAAAGAGCTCGCCCTTGGAGGCCTTGAGGAAGTTGAAGACCGGCTCGGCGTTGTTGCCGTTGACGTCCACCTGCAGAACCCGCCGGCACATGTCGCGCGGACCACAGCACCAGGCGCCAGTTGTCAGCGCCTCCCTCAGCCGCATTGGCGCCCTGGCCTCAGCAGCCCCACGAGGACAGCTGCAGCAGCGGCCGTCGCTCCCTTCCACCACGGGCGCCACGCAGTCGTCGGGTACGGCAATCTGCATCCACCCGCTGCAAGCGCGCCGCACGGTGCGGCAAGCTGCACATCCACCCGCTGCATCCGCTGCGAGGGGGCACCTTGCTGAAGAGCGGGAAGGTCACGCCGTAGTTGCTGGTGGCGAACCGCTTGATCTCGCTGTTGCTGCCGGGCTCCTGGCCGCCAAACTGGTTGCAGGGGAAGCCTGCGTGCGTGCGCGCACGACGTGCACGCGGCTTGCACGTGACTATCTGCTCGCCAGAGATGGCTTCGCGAAAGCCCAACACAGAGAGAGGTGCTCAGTGGTGGCTTGGCAGCACTGCCGTCGGTGGCGAGGAGTGAAAAATGGCACTCACCCAGCACCGAAAAGCCGCGCGACTTGTACTTGTTGTAGATGGTCTGCAGCTCGCTGTACTGCGGCGTGAAGCCTGCGTGCCCATGGCATCATCAGGAGGAGGCGAGGGCCGCAGCGCGCCATCGAAGGGCGCGGCGTGCGCGAGGTGTGGTGGTGCTAGCTGCATCGGAACTCGCACCGCAGGCAGAGGCGAGGTTGACGACCAGCAGCACCTGGCCCTTGTACTTGTCCAGCTTGACCGTCTTGCCCTCAATGTCCTTCACCTGCAGACACGAGGGGCGTCCAAGGTGCGTGTGCTTCGGGTGCTCGAGCCGAAACTCAGTCTTGTGCCACACGCGGGTGCCTGGCAGTGCACACAGGTGACGTGACCTTGCTGCCTGGCCACACAAGGGCGAGGGCCAGGGGTGGGGTGCGAGGCCTCGCCCTCTCCGTGTGTGTGGCGAGCGCCGAGACCACACACGGCCACCCCGCGCGCCACCCCGCTCTTCCCCAGTCGCCGCAACGGCCCAGACCGGGAAGCCCGTGCTAATGATCGTGCCAATGGGCCAGTTGCGCGAAGCTGGCGTTTGTGGCTGTGCGAGGCTCCCGTGATCCCGCACGAGCGGCTGAGATCGATCGCCTCTACCTTCGTCGCCCCGCGCTGGATCGCGCTGCGCCTCAGCCGCGGCCATGGCGCACCTCAAAGTCGTAGAAGGAGCCCGTGACGGCCGTCTTGGGGGCTCCGCCAAAGAGCGCGCGAACCTGCACCACCTTCGCGGACCGCGATGTGCGCTGAGCGCCACGCACAGAAGCGGGGCGCGCAGAGGCAGCCAGCGGCGTGCCCGCGCTGATGCTGACGCTCCTGAGGCTGGCGCGTGGCACCACGGCCATCCGAGAGGTGCGCGCCGAGGCCTGGCGCGAAGCAGAGGCGCGCTGCTGCACGGTGGTCTGCATCTCTTGGTAGCGTCTGTGGGGTAGGACTGTGTTGGGCGTGAGGGCAAACAGGCAACGAGTCCTCTCCTTTTCTCACAGAGAACCCGGAGAGCATGGCGACTCCGGGCTTGGGCTCCCTGGACGCTCGCTGCGCCATCGCGCTCACTCGAGTCGACTTGTGCGAAATGCAGCTCTCCGCCTCCTCTTCGACGTCCCGCGCCGCGGCTGGCACGTCGGGCCGTGGCTCCTTGGCCATCGCCGTGCCGCACAGAGCGGCATCGCAGCAGCAGAAGCGCGCCGTCGCAGCGTGCTCAGGAGGCGCGCAGGAAAAGCTCCCCATCGATGTCGCCCCAGGTTCGTGCGCCACCTGCGCGCGCTCCAAATGGCTTCGCGATGTCGTCCCCCCCTCACACACACAGCGCGCTCTGAGCCCTGCACACGGCTTGCGCAGTCGTGGGAGAGCGGCTGAGCAAGTGGCTGGCGACGCCCTTTGACCTCCTGGCCTTTCCCGCGCGGGCGGGCGCCGGCGCCCTGGTCACCTTCCCCGACCGCCTGCAGACGCTGTGCGTGCACACCCTCCTCGCCCCCCGCCCTGCGGAGCAGCACGCGCACACGCATACGCACTCTGCCGCCCATCGATGGCGACACCGATGATGGCGCTAAACCGACGCGAGGGTGGGGCCCGGGGGCCGCCCACACCACACACGCAGGCAAACGGACGTGCAGCGGCTGGTGGAGCTCGTGCAGGACCCCCGACCGGTGGAAGAGAAGCAGGACGTGCTCCGCAAGGTGCGCGCGTTGCCGCGCAGCTGATGCGTGCGAGCGGGAGCCGACTCCGCATGCGCTCTCAACGGCATTCGGGCCCGGGCACGCGCACACTTGCAGGAGCTGGAGGAGACGGTGCTCATGTTCCTGGAGCGGGGCACCGTGGTGGAGCAGGACGTGCTCAACAACCTCAAGGCCGCGCTGCCGCAGGTGAGGGAGGGGGCACGCGGTCGCGTGGTGCTCTGCCGGCTCAGCTCCGCGCGGCGCCACCGTTGCGCAGGCGGGCTTTGGTGCGTGGGTGCGCGCGGCTGCCGCCGGCGAGGCGCCTTGCGTGCCAGCATTCAGGCGGCAGGCGAAGTGGGGGGCAGAAAGCCGTGCAGCGAGGGCAGCTGTCCACACACGTCGCCCCAAGTGCGGCGGCGCGTGTGCGGCACGAGCCAAACAGAGCCGCTTGACCTCGACCCTGCCGCCGCCTGCCGCCCGCCTGACCCTGCATCCCGGCAGGAAGCCGCCAGCGCCATCGCGGAGCTCATCCCCGAGCCGCCCAACAAGACCCACTCGCCCTCCTACGCCACCGACCCGTACTCCTACGCCGACGGAGGCGCGGACGCCGACGCGCCTGCCGCCGGCGGCGCGCCCGCCACCACGTACGGCGCCTCGGACGTCCTCACCTCGCAGATCGGTGTGCGCATCGCCGCGACTGCGACGCGGAGGGAAGCAGGGGACGCGCCGGTCCCCGCCTCCTCGTCCTCGGCACGGCTCCAGCAATGTCACGCCTTGGAAACGCAGCCGCGTGCCCTTTCAACCCTCCCTTGTTGTTCTTTTCCCCTGCGCTTGCAGCGAGCGAGATCACCGAGATCCGCAACGCGGTGGGCGGCCTCAAGTCGGCGCTCGAGGCCATCAAGAACAACGGCGACGCGGCGTCTGCGCCCATGCTGCGCCTGCGCCTGCGCGAGGCGCGCGACCAGCTGCAGCGGAGGCTGCTCGAGGTGCGGCCGACTGCTTTGCATCACGATGGAAAGGAGATGTTTACACCAAAGGTGCCCGGACAGGCCGTGGGTGACCCCAGAACGCACGTCTGGGGTGCGCGCACGTGCCGGCAGGTGTCGCCCTCGACGGCGCCCGACCCGTCGCTGAGCGCGGCCACGCGCGAGGCGGGCATCCTGCTGGACGAGGTCAACGCGCTCTTCTTCCCTGCGTGATGAGGCGCGCGGCGCGGTCGTGGCGCCGGGCGGGCGGGCGGCCGGCGGAGCATTCATGGGCGGCTTCCGCGCAGGGGGGAAGCGGGGGATTACAGGGCGGGGCGGGCGCCGGGCAGGCGCGCGGGCCAGTGGCGGCGGCTCGGTGGTGGTGTATTTCGGGTGCGGTGGCGCACGCTAGGGGCGGTAGACGGTCGATGGGTCGTCGCTTGGTGGCGTGGGCGATTGCCCTCCCGGATTCGGACCGTGCGCTGGAACAGTGCGCTGCACCTTGACCAAGAGAGAGAGCGGCGAGTGCGCTGAGCGGAGCAGCGGTCCGCGTGTGGGCCTGCGACGATGGCCCCCCACGGTTGCTGCGTGCGTGTATGAGATGTTGACACCTGCAAGTTGCTCCTCGAGCTAAGCCGGACGGATGACATGTTGGACGGATGACATCATCCAGATCGTGTACGATCGGTTTCTGGCCGTTGGTCTGACCCCATCCACTTTTCCTCACCGCGAGGCCATCCCAGGCTCAGCGACGACGTCTCGACGAGCGACGATGGCCGACCCAGGGTGGAAGGCGGCGCCGTGGGAGGCGCAGCCTGCGCAAGGCCGCACTGCACCGATGTTCAAGCGGCCGCTGGTGCGCAGCGCGAGCGGAGCGACAGGCTGCACGATGCAGCTGGCACCTGCGCGTGTCGGCAGCACGCGGCGGTGTCTGTGCAGAATGGGGGGCTGCGAGGACTCCTGCAGGGAACGAGTCTGAATCTTGTGCAAGCTTGAGCGCCCACGCGCGTGCAGCACTACGACCCCGCGCTGGCGGAGAAGACGCTGGCCACCGCTCTTCAGCACAAGACCAAGCAGAAGCACATGCTGGCGGAGCTGGTGAGGCGGGGCTCGCCTCCCAGCCGGACATCGAGTCGCCCCTGAGCAGCGGCAGCAGCAGGAGCAGCGTGGGAACGCAGCCGGAGCGCTGCGAGGACCAGCGCAGCGTTCTGGTCGTGCTGTCGTGCCTCCAGCGCTTCCCATCGGGCCAGGCACGCATCCGAGCCAAAGTCGAATGCCCGTTCTCCGTGCAGCCGCACACGGCCAAGGAGCAGCAGCTCGGCGCAGGCGCAGGTGGCGAGCAGCTCGTTCCCCGCGTGGTGAAGGAGGCGGGTGGAGCAGGCGCGGGCCCGGCTTTCAGCCGTGAATGTCCGTCTTCTGGACTCCCTGGCTCGACTGCGCGCACAGGGCCTGGCGGACGCGGAGGGCATCGACGTGGGCAGCGAGGACGACGACGAGCTGCTCGCAGAGGACGACACGCCCTCGCCTGCTGCAGCGGGCAATGGCGGGGCCTTCCAGGCGCCCGAGCCTGAGCTGCACGACCATCGGCAGAGGAGCGTGGCCAAGCAGGTGCGCCCTGCACAACTCTCGTGGCGATGCATGGGGTCTGCGGCAGAGGACCTCACGGCCGTGCCAATGTGCTACGCGGCCACGCAGGGCGAGGACCAGTACCGGCTGGACCTGGCGGCGCGCGCACAGGCGGCTCGAGCCAGCGAGGTGTCTGCGGCCACGCGCACCACCATCGCCTCCCTGGTCATGGAGATGCAGCTCCTCACGCAGGTGATGATGATTCACAGCCCAGCTGCAGCCCACGCCGGGGAGGGCGCGCGCCGCCCGACCGACATGCCTCCGAACGACGCATCTGGACGCAGGAGAACAAGCGGCTGCAGCAGGAGCGCAGCCAGGCGCCCCTGGCGCCGGACAACCGCACGCAGGCGCTGCTCGAGCAGTACGAGGAGGACATTGCCGCGCTGCAGGCGCGCGTGCAGCACCTCGAGCGCTCACTGCAGTCGCGCGACGCCGCCATTGCGCAGCTCAAGCAGCAGCTGGAGTTGGCGCAGCAGCAGCAGCAGCAACTGCTGCAGCAACAGGCCCTGCATCAACAGCAGCAGCAGCAGCAGCAGCAGCTCCAAGGGCGGGCATCCGTGGGCAGCAGCCCCGGCACGCCGGCGGCGCAAAGCCACCGGCACGAGCCTACCGCCGCCGCGGAGCAGCCGCAGCACGGCGTGGCGGAGGGCAGCAGTGGCAGGCTGCCGACGGCGTCGGCGCTGGTGGCGGAGCAGGCGCGCACGATTGAGGACCTGAGGGCACAGGTGCGGTGCCCGCCGCAGCACGCACCAGCCCGGTGGGAGCCGGGCGATGCAAAGAGGAGCCTGCAGTCCGCAGAAAGCGAGGCGGGGGCAGAGGCCGACTCACCCATCGCGGCGTGCACAAGCCGGGTGGGAGCCGGGCAGCGCAGAGAGGAGCACTCCGGGAGGGCGAACAAGCGGCGGGGCCAGCCGCAGGCTGCAAGTCGGGTCGCTCGAGTCGCGCCCTGTGTGGCGCGCAGGTGGCGGAGCTGCAGGAAGCGCTCGGCGCCACCGGCGCCGCGCTCGCTGGCCGCGAGGCGACCAACGCCTCCCTGAGCTCCCAGGTGTGGTGGGCGGTGGCGCTATCTCGCGCTCTCCCAGGCGCACGAGCACGCGGCGGCGCTGCAACCACCGCGCTGGAGCGCGCGTGGGCAGCGCTGGCAGAGAGCGCAACCGTGCCGAGCGCGTCACACGCGCTCGCGGCAGCTGTGGGCAAAGCGTACGATGCTTGGCGCGTGATTGCGTGGTGTCTTTGCAGCTGCGGGGCGTGAGCCAGGCGGCGACGGCCAAGCTGCTGGGCACGCACGCGGCGGCGGCCGACCGGACGGCGCAGCTGGAGGCGCTGCAGGCGGCGCTGGCGCACAAGGAGACGCGCCTGGCCGAGGCGCTTGCAGAGGTGCGGGCGTGCTTTGCTTTTCCTTTTCTTTGGGGGAGGGGAGGGAGGTGCTGGCGCGCAAGGAGACGCGCCTGGCCGAGGCGCTCGCAGAGGTGCGGGTGTGCTTTGCTTGGCGGGGCGGCAAGGCAGGAGTGCCGGCGAGGGCTTGAGCGCTGCGGCGACGAGCGACGGCGTCGGGGCACGGAACACGGGGCATGTGGCGGCCGCCCCGCGCCTGCAAAGCCAGGAGCAAGCTTCCGGACCTCTGCTGTCGAAAGTGACGACGTGCCCTGTTTTCCATTGCACTCGTTGTGCAGGTGTCGGACCTTCGCAAGGGCGGCGCCAAGGGCACCTCGGAGCTGGCGTCCGAGCACGCCGCGGCGCTGGAGCAGGCGCAGGCGGCGCAGCGGGCGGCGGAGGAGCGCGAGCGCGCGCTGGCGGCGCGGCTGCAGCAGGCGGAGCAGCGGGCGGCGGAGCAGCAGGCGCAGCACGAGCGGCGCGTGGCCGAGGTGCTTGAGGGTGCCGGCGCCAACCAGACGGCGGCGCTGCAGAAGCAGGTGCGCTTGCGTGCGCGTTTGGGCAGATCCTGGGTGTGCCTGTCTGACGTCCGAGGTGGGGAGGGGCGCCGGCGCCAACCAGACGGCGGCGCTGCAGAAGCAGGTGCGCCGCACTTCAGCACGAGGGGGACGCCTGCTCACGCAGCGAGCCAGGCTGCGTGGCTTTTCTTTTGCGGGCTGGATCATCCTCCAGAGGTTGGGCAGGCTCACGGGGCCTGCCATTGAGCGCACCTCCATTGCGCTTGCCTCGCCGCTTGCCCGCCGCCCCTCGCTTCACCTGCCGACATGTGTGGGAGCTCAACCAGCAGCACCAGC
>VFQP010004522.1_pt1 | contig 12874 bp, 12 predicted proteins | sample 3512351 | NCBI WGS metagenome assembly VFQP01 (sample SAMN10412372, study PRJNA504923) | tailings metagenome | isolation source: Relicate 1 Philex TSF1 revegetated site | place: Philippines: Tuba, Benguet | collected 2017-08-29 | reverse complement strand
CCTTGCCGCGCGCGGCCTCCAAGGTCCCATCGCAACAAAACGTCGCGACACGAAGCCCCGGAACCAGTTGCGCCATCGCCACCAGTTCGCCTTGCTCCCGAATCCCCACCAACCTGCTTCCTTCAATACTTCCCATGGAAACGCCAAGAAGCATCCAGAATTCGTTTACCTCACCGTTAAAGGCCAACGCCAAGCCTCGAGCCCAAGCGGCCACATCCTCGATCGGCTCCGCCTCGACCGTCGAGCCTTCGCCTGTCGCCCGCAGCATGACGTCCTCTTCTCCGATCACTGTGTAGCCGCGCGCTCGCAGCAGCGCCAGCGAAGCTTCATCCACCCAAGGCGCCAATTCCAGGACCGGCGAGGCGCCCCACTTCGCGTAGAAGCCTTCTACTTCGGCTAGCTCTGATTCTCCAATGCGCGGCCCCAGGCCCTTTACGGTCGTCAATGGGTTCTCTGAGCCCGCATAGCAAGCGGCGGCCAGTCCAACGCGCAGACTGGGCCCATAGCTGGCCAGCAGATCCGCCGCCGCGGCTTCCAGCAACGGCATCAACGAAGGCAACCTAGCTCTCCTTCGGCCCGATGCCCAAGGCCTTCATCTTGCGGTAGAGATGGCTGCGTTCGAGCCCCAGCAACTCCGCCGTCTTGGTGACATTGCCGCTCGCTTCATCGAGCTTGCGCAAAATGTAATCGCGCTCCGCCGCTTCGCGCACTTCCTGCAAGCTTCCGAAGCGTTCCATTAGCGGCGCGGGCCTGCGCACTCCATTCGGCCCCGCGTTCAAAGGAATGTGACGGGCGTCCACGCGCACTTGCGGATTCATGATCACGATGCGCTCCATCAGGTTTCGCAACTCGCGCACGTTGCCGGGCCAGGAATACTCCTCCAAGACCCGGTAGGCTTCGGGCGTCAATTCTTTGGCTTTGCGGGCGTAGCTTGTCGTATACTCCGCCAGGAAGTGATCCGCCAGCACGCGGATATCTTCGACGCGCTCCCGCAAGGGAGGCACACTAAACGGAATCACGTTCAAGCGGTAGAACAAGTCTTCGCGAAAGTTGCCGCGTTCGATTTCGTCTTCCAGGTTCTTGTTGGTGGCCGCGATCACGCGTACGTCCGCGCGAATGTTCTCATCCGCCCCTAAGGGCTGAAAGCGGCCCTCGTCCAAGACACGCAATACCTTCGCCTGCGTCTTCAAACTCATGTCGCCGACTTCGTCCAGGAACAAGGTCCCGCCGTCGGCTTTCTCAAACTTGCCAACCTTGTCTTCGATCGCCCCCGAAAAGCTTCCCTTCCGATGGCCGAACAACTCGCTTTCAATACGGTCCTCTGGAATTGCGGCGCAATTCACTTCGACAAAGGGTCCCTCAGCGCGCGAGCTGGAACGGTGGATCGCATGTGCCACCAGTTCCTTGCCGCTGCCGCTTTCGCCGTAGATCAGCACGCGGCCATTCGTCTTCGCCATCAGGTCCAACTGCTGCCGCAGCGCCTGAATCGAGACGCTGTCGCCCAGGATCGCGCGCTCCTCCCCACTGGCCTGCCTCAGCCGCGCTACCTCGACCTCCAACTGCCTGTGCCGCAACGCGTTCTGAATCGTCACGGTGACCTTCTCGATCGTAAGCGGTTTTTCCAGGAAGTCGAAGGCGCCCAGCTTCGTCGCTCGCACGGCCGTTTCGATGTTGCCGTGCCCGCTCACCATGACCACGCTCGGCCTTTCGGCCAGCGGTATCTTTTGAATCTCTTCGAGCGTTTCAAGACCGTCTTTGCCCGGCATCCAAACATCGAGCAGCACCAGGTCGTAACTGCGCTTGGTCAACTCCTCCAAAGCCGCGCCCGCCTCGCTCGCCGTCTCCACCGAGTAACCTTCGTCTTCCAACACCCCCCGCAGCGACTCTCGAATCCCTTCTTCGTCGTCCACGACCAGGATCTGGATATGCTTCAAACTTTCGCCTCCACTCGTTCCGCCTCAGCCACCCTTGGCGCGGGCGTTGTGATACCAACGGGAAATTCCACAACGAAACGCGCCCCCGTGGGAACGTTTTCCTCCACGCGGATCTGCGCGTGATGCTCGGCCAGGATGTGACTGACGATCGCGAGCCCCAGGCCCGTTCCGCGCCCCTTCGTCGAGAAGTAGGGCAGGAACAACTTCTCCCGGTCTTCCGGCGAAACACCGCAGCCTGTATCCGAGATGATTAACTCTACGCCTTCGTTTCCTAATGCCGCCGTGGAAATCGAAATTCTCTTGAGAATGCTTTCCTGCAAAGCCTCGGCCGCATTGTCAACCAGGTTTACAACCACGCGCTTCAACTGTTCGGCGTCGCCTTGGATAGGCGGCAAATCCGAACCGCAATCGACCTTGATCTCAATGCCGCTCAGCCGGCCGCTAAAGACCGCCATCGCGTTAGCGACAACGTCATTGAGTTGTACAGGCGCCAACTGGGTTGCCGGGAAGCGGGCGAACTGGCTGAACTCATCCACCAGCGCCCGAACGCTCTCCACCTCGCGGCTGATCATCGCCGAGCACTCCCGCAACACCTTGGTGCTTTCCGGCGCGAGCCCCAAACGATCGAGGTGACGGCCGATGCGTTCCGCGCTCAGGGCAATCGGCGTCAACGGATTCTTAATCTCATGCGCCACGCGCCGGGCGACTTCGTGCCAGGCGGCCTGCTTTTGCGCTCGCAGCAATTCACCGGTGTCTTCGATGACCAGGATGATCGGCGAGCCCGGCTTGTCGTCCACCGTCGAAACAGTGACGCCCAGGTGCATCGTCTGGCGGCCCTTGGGAAACTCAAACTGGCGCGTCACTAGGCCAGTGCGCCGCGCGCGCTTCATCATGTAGCGCACCTCGGCAGCTTCTTCCACCGGGAAGATGTCTTCGATCTTCAGGTTCTTTTCTGCCTCTACTTCGGGGAAGATCTGCCGCAGCGCGCGGTTTACGCGAAGTACGCGGCCTTCAGGCGATAGCGAGACGACGCCGGTCGGGATGTTCTCGAGTAATGCTTCGGTGAAGCGCCGCCGCCGTTCCAACTCGCGGTCGTTCGCCTCCAGCGCCTGCGTCATGTCGTTGAAGCCCCGCACGAGCGTAGCGAGCTCGTCGGATGCCTTCGTCTCCAAGCGGTACGCGAGATTGCCCTCGCGCAGCTCTTTCGCGCCCTTCAATAATTCGGCAATCGGCACGCTGATCTGCCGCGCCAGGATGGTCGCCGCCCAAGTGGCGAGAAAGAGGATGAAGAGGCAGATGAGGGCGATCATCTGCAGGTAAAACTGCCAGAGCTCGCGCTTCGAAACGGCCATCTGATCGTATTGCGCGATCGCGTTGATCAGACGCTGGTGCTCCGCCTCGGCATCCACCTCGAGCAAGGCCCGCACGCCCAAAGAGCCCAGGCCCTCGGGCAGTTTCACAGTCGCCAGCTGTGCCCGGTCCGTGGTGCGCTTCACGGAACACAACAAGAGGCGCTTTCCGTCCTTCGTATCCCAGAAGGCATCCGCGATGCCGTGCTTCTGGCAGAAGCGCTGGATCTCGCGCTCCTTGCTCTCGTCGCCATTGGCGAACTCAAGTACCTCTGGCCGCGCCGCCAGCATTTCGGCCTGCGCGCGCGCTTTGCCTTCCGCCGCCCGCTCGATCGCGGTCGTGATACCGACCAGCGAAGCCTTCGCGGCGACGGCCGGCTGGCTGAACCATTTGTCCAGGTTGCGGTTCAAGACGTAGATGCTGAAGACCGCGAAGAAGAAAACTGGAAGTAGGCTGATGCCGAGTGCCGCCAGGACGAGCTTGGTGCGAAGCCGCGAGCCCTCCCGGTTCCGTTGGCGCTCCAGATAGATCTTGAGAAAGGTGCGGAAGAGGATGAAGCCGATCAGCACCGTGAGCAGAAAGACAAGGGTGGAAACCGCCCAGAAGATGTAAACCTGTCCCGGCCCCTGCGGCGCGAGGTCGCCCAGTGAGAAGCTCCCCTGCATCACCAGCATCGCCACCAACACACCAAGAAGCAGCACCCCCAACCCATACAAGAGTTTCCGCTTCATAGCCCCACTTTACTGGATTTGCGCCCGGGGGGCTCACAACTAGTGGTTCGCAGGGATACTGAAGGTGTTGATTTCCCGTCTCGAAAGCTTCCGCGTCCGCCTGGATGGACAAGGATCAGTGGAATGCCTGATCTCCAATGGGCGGACTGGGGCCAGCGTCACCGGCTCCGACCTAGGCGACTCCATATCGCAACTCGTCGAAGCGAGCGCTGCATTGCTGTCCGGTGAGGGCTCAGCGGTATGCGAATTCTATGAAGAGCCGGGGCTATTCGCGTGGGCTCTTCGTGCTCAAACGGGGATACTGCAGATTCAGATTCAGTGGCATGAGGAAGACGAGCAGCTTGAGGGGCAGCGCGGTGAATCGATGCTGGATCTGAGCTGCGAACTCAAGGAGTTTGCAAACTTGGTATTGAGAGAAATGGATCGGCTGCGCGAAGACTGGGGCGAGAGCGGTTATGCGGCCCGCTGGGGATTCCCCTATCCGCAAACGCAAGTGGCGCTGTTGCGAGAGCGTTTGGCGGCTACCTAGGCGGATTTGCGGGACTTGATCTTTTCGAGGATGCCACTGGCTAAGGCTTTGCCTTTTTCGAAGGCGTCTTCGTAGGCGGCGCGGCGTTCGGTGCGGGTGTATTTGTAGCCGAGGCGGTAGTAGCGCTCCAGGCTGCGGCCGACGACAAAGGTGCCGGCGTAGGCAATGCCCGCTTTGGGCAATAGACCGCCGCCGAGGGGGATCTTGCCGACCAGTTCGCGGGCGACGGCGCGCCAGCCAAATGCACCAGCGATGATCGAGCCGACTTCAGTCCGCTGTTCCGCGTAACCGACCCGGCGGTCGTTGGCGGCCCCGAGCAGGAAAGCCAGACGCAGTTGGTTCATCGTCAGGATGACGGCGTCGGAGGCGAACTCGCCCGCCGCCCAGGCGATACCGAGGAACGGCGCGACGTTTGGCAAAGCGGTAGCCAAGGCGATGGTGGCGTTTTCCATCGAGATCTTCGAGATCAGGCGGTTGCAGACTTCTTCCCGGAAAGGCGGGAAGAGTCGAGCCATCGGCAGCCCTAAGTGTTCAAACTTGTCCAGGACCTCGCGGACCGTGCGCTTGGGGTCGTTGCGATAGAAGATGATCGAGCCAGCGGGGGCGATAGCGTCTTCAGCGTAGATTTCCAGGTCGAAGCGCTCCGGACGATTCTCTTCGCCCGCCAAATGAATCATTTGCGAGGCTTCGGCCCGCTTGGCGGGAGTCAGGCCAGCGGGGAGCAGCCAATCCGCCATGGCCTGGTAGCTGGTGGCTTGGGAAGCGTTCAAACCGATGGCAAGACGGCGCTCGGCCATCTCTTGCACTTCATTCGGATTGAGCGAGGCAATCGCTTTTCGTAACTGCGGAAAAAATGCCATCTTGCACCCTCAATATTTACATACGTAACGCGACGCTGCTTCGTTGCCTCCAATTCGCCGCCAAGCCGACGATTTCCGCCTCGCATTCGCGAGGAAGGAAGCTCAGGATTGCTTGGGTGGAGGGGTGGAAGTGCAGGGCGGGGGCGACCAGGTAGAGCTTCGGGGCCAGGTTTGCGATTTGGCGGCCGGGCCAATAGCCTTGGCCCTGGAAGTCACCGGCAGTGAGGTGTTCGCGGACGCGGAGCCAGTAGTCGAAAGCTTGAAGAGGCAGGTGGATGTCTTCGCTGGCCTTCAGTTCCAGGACCGAGAGACGGCCAACGCCGTCCAAGGCGAGAAGGTCGGCTGTCGATCGTTCGCCGCCCAGGGCGCCGATGACTTGGCCATAGACTTCTCCCTGGAAGCTCGCGTCGATCTCGCGGATATTCTTGCGGACGCTGCTTTCGAGCCAGCGCTCGGGGCTAGCGAGATAAATGGGGTCGACCAAGTCTGGCGGGTCGTGGCGGCGGCGCTCACGCACTTGCATGCAGTAGCGCTCCAGGGCGGCGCGGGAAGAGGGGCTCGCTTCGGAACGTAGCTTGGGTCCCCAGAGAATCTTCTGCGTGGCGTTGCCGAAGGCGGGCAACATGCGGGCGACTTCGAAGCCGAGGATGCGGTAGCTGAAGCTGCCGTCAGGTTCTTCGATTGAGTCTAGATCGGGATGCGAGTCCACGATGTCGAGCCACCAGGCGGGACCGGCCAGTCGGGAGACGCGCATGGCGAGACAGCTATCGAGGTTGCCACAATCGGCGGCGTCGAGGAGAGTCTCGTTGCCATCGTCGCCGTAAACCCAAATGTCGATCAGGGCCTTATTGGGGTTCAGGCGGCGGGCTAATTGCACGACTGGGCGGGCGAAGGATTCGTGGAGGTAGAGGACCAGGCGCTGAGTCGCGGCAGAACTCAAGGCGATGAGCGCGAAGGTGAGCGCGTGGAAGCCTGTGTCGCGCGGTGGGGCTCCAAAGGCCAGGATGCGCTCGTTGCCGCGAGTGTAGATGGCCGACGGATAGACGGGGCTCTGGGACTTTTCGAGGTTGGCTTCGGATCGGAACTCGCGAAGATGCCAGGCGCCGAACTGCCTGTTGAGGAAGAGACGGAAGCGCTCGGCGAAAGCGGATCGGAAGCTCTTCTCCAGGGCGGCGTTGCTGCGGCTGTCGGCGGCGTCGATCAGTGTCACTTTGACCGGTTTCTTCCCGAAACGGAACGCCTCTAGCTCGAGGCGCTTGCGCTGGGGTTGGCCGGCGGAGAGGATGCGGCGGCTCCACATGCGACGCTCGTCCCAGGCTTCAAGCCAGAGGCCTTTGGCGCTTAGATCGACGCGGAAGCGTTCCGGACTCAAGGGGATAGGCGATTCGCCACTTTCGAGGAGGGCGGGGAGTTCGCAGCCGGCGACGAAGTCCGAGATCGCGGCGGCCAGTTGTTCCGATTTCCGTTCTGAAACCACGCCGTTCTCTAGTGCACTTGGGATGCCAGAACTAAACTGGAAGAGAATGTTCGCGGATCGCTTGGCGGAAGTAGAAAACCGGTTGCTGAAGGCCTGCCAGAAAGCGGGGCGGCGCCGGGAAGACGTGTTGCTGTTGGCGGTGACGAAGGTGTTTCCGGCATCGGCGATTGAAGAAGCCTATGCGCATGGGTTGCGGGAGTTTGGCGAGAACTACGTCCAGGAATTCGAAGGCAAGTATCCACAAGTGCAGGCCCTGGCGGGTGCGCGCTTTCATTTGATCGGACATTTGCAGTCGAATAAGAGCCGCAAGGCGGCCGAGCTTTTCGATTGCATCCATACGATCGATTCGCCCAAGCTGGCGAGGCGGATCGCGGAAGCCGCAACTACGCCGAAGGATGTCTACCTCGAAGTGAAGTTGAGCGAGGAAGAGTCCAAGCACGGCTGTGCGCCGGAGGACTTGTCTGAGTTGGTGGATGCCGTGCGGGCGCTGCCGAATTTACAGCTTCGCGGCTTGATGACGATGCCGCCCTGGGACGATGACGCGGAGACGGCGCGGCCGTACTTCCAGAAGCTGCGGGCGCTGGGCGAGCGGTTTGGGCTGCGGGAGTTGTCGATGGGCATGTCGAACGATCTTGAGGTGGCCATCGAAGAGGGCTCGACTTTGGTGCGCGTGGGGACGGCGCTCTTTGGATCGCGCAAGCCGCTGCTTGAGGCGCGATGAAGATCAGCTACTACGCTCCGTTGCCGCCGGCGAAGAGTGGCGTGGCCGATTATGCGGCGGATCTGCTGGGCGCCTTACGGGAGAAGCACGAAGTGCTTGTCGATGCAGAGGGGGATGTCGATGCGCGCATCTATCACGTAGGCAACAACGGGCTTCATTGGGAGATCTACCAGCGAGCGCTGCGGCAGAAGGGCATCGTGATTCTGCATGACGCGGTGCTGCATCATCTGTTACTGGGGAAGCTGTCGCGCGAAGAGTACATCGAGGAGTTCGTCTATAACTACGGCGGGTGGCATCGTGAGACGGCGGCTCGGCTCTGGGCGCGTCGGGGCCAATCGGCGGCGGACCCCGCTTACTTTGCGAGGCCGATGCTGAAACGGTTGGTGGAGTCGGCGGAGCGCGTGGTCGTACACAACGGCGCGGCGGCGAAGCTGGTACGGGAACATTGCGAGACGGCTTGTGTCTCCGTGACGCCTCATTACTTCCGCGCGCCGCGCGCCCATTCGTATTGGGAAGTGGACCAGTATCGCGAGACGGTGTTGGGCGTGCCGCGGAGCGAAGTGCTCTTTGGGGTCTTGGGACATCTGCGCGAGTCGAAGCGCTTGGATACGCTGCTAAGGGCCTACGGCGAATTGCGGAAGCAGGGCTTGCCGGTAAGACTCTTATTGCAGGGGGAGTTTGTGGGTCCGGATTTAGAGCGGGCATTGGGGCCGTTGTTGGAGCAAGTAGGGATCGTGCGGCGCGGATATCTGCCAGAGGAGGAATGGTGGAAGATGGCGCATGCGTTGGACGGCGTGATCAACTTGCGCTGGCCGAGCGCGGGGGAATCCTCTGGAATCGCGACGCGATTGATGGGGATTGGGAAGCCGGTGTTGGTGACGCGCGGCGCGGAGACGGCGGATCTACCGGAGGTAAGCGTGGTGAAGGTGGACGCGGGCCCGGCGGAGCGGGAAGAGTTGATGCATTACTGGGCGTGGCTGGCGCTCAACAAGGATGCGCGACTGGCGGTGGGGCGCCATGCGGCGTTGCACATCCGGGAGCACCATGCGCTCGACCGGGTGGCGGAGCTGTTGCTAAGGCCTAGGCTAGAATCGGCTGCATGAAGAAGCTGATACTGCCAACTCTTTTGGCGGTGGGCTTGTTTGGACAGGATCCTGTCAAACGAGTCACCGATGCCGAAGAGTTGGAGCAACTCATTAAGAAGGAGTCCAATCTTTACTTCCTCGACGTTCGCGAGCCCAAGGAAATCGAAGAACTCGGTTCCATGAAGGGTTATGTGAACATCCCGATCGGGGAGCTAGAGAAGCGACTGAAGGAAGTCCCGAAAGACAAGACGATCATCACCGCTTGAAACGGCGGGGGAAGAGCCGCGCGTGCCGCGGACATACTGACGAAGGCCGGCTACAAGGTGGCGGCCGCTTGTGGACTGAAGGACTGGAGAGAGAAGAAGAAGCCGCTGGTGGGCTTGAAGGAGGAAAAGAAAAATCCTTAGCGTTTGTGTCTTCTGTTCCAGTTCGCGAAAGGCGGCGCCGAAATACCTCGGCGCCGCGCGCGACTTCGGGCGATTGTTGGGCGCCGCAGGGCATCGCTTGGTATACGGCGGCGGGAACGCCGGAATGATGGGGGCGGTGGCGGATGGGGCCATCGAGCAAGGGGCGGAAGTGATTGGCGTGATTCCGCGTTTGTTCGACGAGTACGAGGTGGCGCACCAGGGCTTGACGCGGCTGGAGTACACGTTGACGATGCATGAGCGTAAGGCGCGCATGGTGGAATTGAGCGACGTCTTCGTGGCGTTGCCGGGAGGCTTGGGGACCTGGGATGAGCTCTGCGAGATTCTGACTTGGCGGCAGTTGCGCTTTCACAGCAAGCCGGTATTGATCGTGAATCAGGATGGATTCTACGACGCCTTACTAGCGCTGGCGGACCGGGCGGTGGACGAAGGGATGCTGCGGGAGGAGAACCGGGCGTTGTTCGATACGGTGGCTAGCGTGGAGGAAGCGGCGGCTCGGATTGCGGCGATTTAGCTAGCTGGTGGAAAAGGAAGGCCATGACGATGGCGAGGAGAGGGTCCGTGATTTCGGGGGTGCGGCCGGGGATCGTTTGTTGCAAGTATTCGCCGATGGCCAGTAGAAGCGCGACGAGAATGGTGGCGGCGGCGATGGGGATTCGAGACCTTGTGGCAGCAACAATTGTGGCTCCGTAGAGCAGGGCCTTTCTCGCAGTGGTGCGAAGGACGGGGAAGGGAGCGGACGTGAAGCCAGCCATAGGGAACCAGGAAAAGCGTTGTCGCGAGTCCAGGTCTTGGCCGATGGAATGGAACTGCAGATAGGCCAGGTGGGCAAACCCTAAAGCGGCAAGGACGGGCCAGGGTGCGTTGGCAAGGAGAACCCCGAAGGCCAGTCCCAGGAGGTCTGAATAGTCGAAGGCGTTTCGAAACGCTAGGCCGCTCCAAAGGATGCCGAGGGCGGCGATGGTGCAGGTGCGCCAGCGTTCGATAGGGGTGATCTTGGCCAAAAAGGCGAAGGCTATCGCTTGACTGGCAATGCGCTCGAGGGAGAGTTGGGGGTGGGTGAGTGCGGTCCAGAACAGATAGAGTTGCGAACGGCGGAGGAGTGGGACGAGCGGCGCGGCTTGCCAGATGAACCAAAGCAGCCAAGCGAGGATAGCCAGGCGGGAGCGGAAGAGGGCATGGAAGCCGGTGAGGTGGCGGCTGTATTCGACTTCGACGATTCTGCCCGCCGACCAGCCGATGGCTGTGCCGACTGTATTGAGTACGAAGTCTCGAATGCTGGGGTGGCGGATCGGGAGGAAGGATTGCGTGAGCTCTACAAGGGCGGAGAGTGAAGCACCGATCAGTAGAGCTTGCAGCAGCCCCGTGGCGCGTCGCGCGAGGAAGCCCAAGGGCATGTAGGCGAGGAGGTTGAGAAAAGTGTCTATCCAATCGCCATCGGTGCGCGGCCAATCGAAGCGGGGGGCGGGAATTCGGCGTGTGAAGTCGAAACTGTAAGGAAAAAGCGACAAGTAGAACAACAGTGCCGCGAAAAGGCCCACCCAGAGCCAGCGTGATTTCACTCTTATAGTGTTTCATTTCGGGATGGCCCTTGGCTTGCATTTGAATCGCGCGGGAGACAACCCGACATGAGCTTTGACGCAACAACTGAAATCGACCTGAGTCCGTATGAGCCCGCCTATCAGGCAGCTCGCGCGGAGACGCTGAAGCAACAAGGACTGCAGGACAATACGAACCTCGCAAACGCCGTGCCCGACGGCGTGTATCACGTGAACGTGGAAGACGTTTCACTTGGCCAATCCCCGAGCAGCGGCAATCCTACGGTGAAGTGGATGCTGCGGATACTGGGACCGACGCAGAAGCGGCGTGTCCTCTACAAGTGGAATGGGATCAGCGAGCGGAGCTTACCGTTCCTGATCAAGGAACTAGGCTGCTGCGGGGTGAATCTGACCCGGATTTCCGATTTGGAAAAGCACCTGCCTGGACTGATCGGCTTGGAACTGGAGATCGCTCGCAAGACCAAGGATGGCCGAGCCAACATCTATTTCAACAAGCTGCTGTCCGGGAAGGCGCAGCCGGAGATTGCCGACGACGATTTGCCATTTTAGCGGATGCGTTCCGCCGGGAAGCCGGCGGCTTTCATCATCCTGAAGAGTTCTTCGACGTGTTCGCTGCCACGCGTTTCGATGGTGGCTTCGATTGCGGTCTCCCCTAAGGCGACGCCATGATAGGCGCGGTCATGTTCAATGGTCATCACGTTGACCTTCGCTTGCACGAAGAGGGCGGTGATGGCGTTGAGCGCGCCGGGGCGATCCGGCACGTTGAGACGGAGGCGGACGAGGCGGCCATCCTTAACGAGGCCGCGCTCGATGATGCGCGAGAGAAAAATCGGATCGATGTTGCCGCCGCAGACCAGAGCAACAGTGTTCTTGCCTTTTAGGTTCGTTTTGGCGTGCAGGAGCGCAGCAACGGCCGCGGCTCCCGCGCCTTCAGCTACGGTCTTCTCTCTCTCAAGCAGATAGAGGATGGCGCTGGCGATCTCCTCTTCTTCGACCGTAACGATCTGATCGACATAGCGGGCAACGAGGGGGACTGTTTCGACGCCGCAGCGGCGGACGGCGATGCCGTCGGCGATGGTGGAAGCAGCGGGGAGTTCGACGGGTTCGCCCTTTTCCAACGCGGCGCGCATGGAGGGAACGCGGGAGGTCTGGACGCCGATCATCTTGATCTTGGGGTTCTGTTCCTTAACGGCACAGGCAATGCCGCCGATCAAGCCGCCGCCACCGATGGGGACCAAAATGGCTTCGACTTGCGGATTCTGTTCCAGGATTTCGAGGCCGCAAGTACCCTGGCCCGCGATGACGTTCGAGTCGTCGAAGGCGTGGACGAAGACGAGTCCGTCGCGAGCGCCGATGCGCTTGGCCTCGGCGAGGGCTTCGTCGAAGCTCTTACCGTACAAGATCACTTCGGCTCCAAAGCGTTCCGTGGCGTTCACTTTGGTGATGGGCGCGTGTTCCGGCATGTAGACGATACAGCGAATGCCTAGACGTTTGGCATGATAAGCGACACCTTGGGCGTGATTGCCGGCGGAGGCGCAGATGACGCCGCGTTCGCGCTCGTCCGGGGTCATCAGGAGGAGCTTGTTGAGCGCGCCTCGCTCTTTGAAGCTGCCGGTCATGTGCAGGTTTTCGAGCTTAAAGTAGACCGGGTTGCCGGAGATCTCCGAGAAAGTTTCCGAGTACTCGCACGGGGTTACGTGGATGGTCGGACGGATGCGCAGGTTAGCGGCTTGGATGTCGGAGAGGCTAATCATTTTGCTTCGTTTCCCGGATGAGGTGCGCTTAGGATATCTAAGTTCCGCCGGTGCGGGTTTGCTTCGGCGGATGGCTTCGATTCCCCTGGTGCGCGGCCCGGCTTGGGTTCGTTTCTTCTCTGGTTATTCAGTTGTTAGAGAGCTGGGGCGCTTAGGCTGCTGGGCGCTGGGTGGTTAGGGGCTGCTGTCGCGAGGGGACAGACGCCCGGCCCTTGACGGGCCGGGGCGCGTCTGTCCCCCTGGGAAGTTCTTGGTTCGTTAGTCTGCTTTGAAGATGGCTTCGTTTGTTGAATCGGGTTGTTCCGTCGCTAGAGACTGGGGCGCTGGGCTGCTGGGTGTGCCCTTGGGCAGTTCTTGGTTCGTTAGTCTACTGTGAAGAATGGCTTCGATTATCTTCGGGAGTTGGCCATGCCGATCATGGTTTCCTGGAAGCGTTCGAGGAGACTGTT
>VFQP010004521.1_pt1 | contig 12880 bp, 11 predicted proteins | sample 3512351 | NCBI WGS metagenome assembly VFQP01 (sample SAMN10412372, study PRJNA504923) | tailings metagenome | isolation source: Relicate 1 Philex TSF1 revegetated site | place: Philippines: Tuba, Benguet | collected 2017-08-29 | reverse complement strand
TTGAGTGCTTTAATTGAAAAAGGGTGGGTAGTAGAGCAATAAGCCGACAGGATGGTTTAACAAAATCACTATGGCTTCAACAACAACGTGAGGTAAGAAGCTTTATGCGATGCTCAATAACCTCACTATTGGCTATTTATGAATATCAAGTTCACGCTTAACTTTTTGCTAACGAGCAATGGGCAGAATGACCAAACTGAGGATAACCGGTAGCTGTTTTTGTGGGTATTCTGCAGAATCTACAAGCCGGTTAATTCGCTTCTGAATTCACCTTCAATGCCACGAGCGTGTAGGAGTTGTTGTTTTTAAAACCCTCATTGAGGGCTTTATTATTCTCTAAAATGTTATAACTCACAGAAAATCACGGGTTTATCGAGGGGGCTGATTTAACCTAGTTTCGACTTTGTGTTTAACCACAAGTCTTAGACAGAGAAAGGATACGAAATTGGGTCATGGTATTGGTATCCAATAACTTCGAAATCATCTACTGTTACCCATGTTTCCAGGTCTTCTAAAGTTTTTATATTTGGATTTATTTTTAGTGTTGGGGAGTCAAATGGTTCACGTTTTAATTGTACATTTTGCATTAGATCTAATTGATCTTCATATATGTGTGCATTAACGATTTTATGATAGGCCTTACCGGGCTTGTGGCCAGTGATTTGAGCCATAATTGCTAAGAAAAAATATACCTGAACCATGTTGAAATTCAGTCCTAATGGAACATCGCAGCTTCTTTGAGTGCTATTGAGGTACAGTGTGTCTCCAAGTAACGAGAAGTGATGACTATACATACATGGGCGCAAACAACCCATATGAAAAGCTCCTGGATGATAAAAAGTATAGATTTCACCGCGATCATCTAAACCAGCTCTTAAGTCGTTGTATATCTTTCTAAGGAGGTCTATGCTACCGCCGTCTGGTTTAGGGAAATTCCGTCCTATTTTTCCGTAAATAAATCCACAATCATCCTCTCCTTTTCTGAAAGGTGAGGAAAGCCAAGCACTATTCTCATTAGCGTTTGCATCCCATGTTTTCGTACCGATGGCTCTAAACTGCGCAGCATTGTCATAGCCGCGAATATAGCCGAGCATTTCAGCAATTGCGGATTTGTAATAGCTTTTTCGAGTGGTTATTAAAGGAAACTTTCCTTCATCAACGTCATAAGTTAAGTCCGCATTAATTAATGTAAGGCATCTTTTGCCTGTACGTTCATTTTGCACCCAAACCCCATTGTCAATAATATTTTTTGCCAAGTCTAAATATTGCTTCATTTGAAAACCTTAAGGGGAAGTTGCTGATTTAAATTAAGAGGCCTATCGCCAGGTTGATCATTATACCAACTCTGGAATTCTCAACATTTACGGCAGAAATTATAGAATCATTATTTCAAATTTGAATAGGAATTATAAGAGTCTATGTTTTGTACAATTTTTATATATTTTGTACAATGATAGTCTGATGAGTTGGTATTGATATGTGTATGTAATGAACACATTCATGGTGGTTAGAATTTTCTCGGCGTGCCATTCAATATCGCGTCTTACGCTTTATTAACCATGATGGTGGCGCAGGTTTGCGACTTGCAATTGGGTGACTTTGTGCATACCTTGGGCGACGCGCATATTTACAGCAACCATATGGAGCAGGTCAAAGAGCAATTGTCGCGTACGCCACGTGCATTGCCGCATATGCGCATTAACCCCGATGTGAAAGACCTGTTCGCTTTCAAGTTTGAGGACTTCACCTTGGAAAATTACGATCCGCATCCAGCCATCAAGGCGCCAGTGGCCGTGTAGTCCAGCAGTTTGACGGTTGACTAAATGGCTGACTGTAGCCATTTTGTTAATAAGGTGTAATATTTTCAAAAGCTTACGGCGTTTTTGTTATCCTTTTCGCGTTATGAATTCACGAAACATGCGTCCCTAGCGTGTGTTTCGCGTTTTTCATTCATGACTTTAAACAAGGAGATCATTATGCAAATGAAAGCGTCATTATTAGCGGCCGCGTTATGCGGTGTGTTATCCGGTCCAGCATTCGCCGACCACGAAACCATCAAACCAAGGGCTTACGACAGCCTGGGCAAGTGCGTAAAAGCGGCATTATCCAAGCACGACGGCAAAATCGTTAAGCTGGAAGCCAAGTCTGAGCGCAAGCAATTGGTATACGAGTTTGACGTGCAATCTAACGACGGTAAAGCTTGGGATATCGAGTGCAATGCGAAAACTGGCAAAGTGACTGAAGTGGAAGAAGAAGTGACTGCCGATGATGAAAGATTCAAGGCGTTAGCTAAAGTGTCTGAAGAAGAGGCCAAAGCGACAGCATTGGCTGCGCATCCAGGTAAAGTGGTTGAAGTGGAGTATGAGCTGGAGCCAGACGGCAAAGCTTCTTACGAATTTGACATCCTGGAAGCCGACAACGAAGAAGTGAAAATCGAAGTTGACGCAACGACCGGTAAAATCGTAGAAACCAGCTACGAAGTGTACCAAATCGGCCAAGAGTAATTACTGGCTCGCTCATTAAGTAGCGACCAAGCAAAAGGCACCGCATCTGCGGTGCCTTTTTTGCATGAGATCAATATGCAAGTGAGGGAGTGTCTACCCCGATACCAGCTGATATGCAGTCTGCTGGTATCGGTCCTAGTGATAGCTCACTCCCAATCCCTATTTAGCATTTAGCGTGCCACGCCGCGAACAAAATTTAACCGGATGATTGGAAAGCCTATTTTTTGTGTAAATAGGAGTTTTTCCTGAATTTATGGTGGTTGATATCAGCCATATTGGTTGTTGTTTGAATGCTGTGAACCGGCATTTCTTTGTTGCTAGCTTAAGTCTGTTGCAAAAAACGATGAATGGTCGTTAGCAGTTTTTTGTATTCACCCCGCTTAATGAGCTCGCTTTGCGCCAGCATATTGAGTAAGGACGATTGCTGTTGTTGCACATTCAGTTCGTGAATAAAGTCGCTTGTAAAACCTAGGTTGCTGGCCAGGTAGCACAGATTAAACATATCACAACATTCGCCATACAGGCTGCCAAGCAGTATGCTTTTGGCATACCGGCTCGAGAGCGGCTGTTGCTGCTGCACAAATGGCAGGTGCGCGCGTTGATCATCAATCAGCAACAAGCGATAATCAGCCAACTTTTGTGCGACCAGTGCTTGTGATGTGTCTATGGTCTGCGCTTCGAATAATGTCGATGTGTCACACCATAGCGCAGAGACAGGGTAGTTGATGCAGTACTTTTCAACTTGCTCAATAAAGCCGTGTGCCTGGCCATCTGCAATGGCAGGCAGGCGCAGTACCTGTATGCCATATCTTTCCAGACTTCTTTCCAGTTCTGCGCTTGCGCGATGGTCTAATAGCAGGCATCCATCAGCCAGGCTCAGGTGATGCATCAAGGCTGTTTGCAGCACCGGCCAGGTGCCGCAGGTGATATGGTCAGGCGACACCAGGTAGCGTCTTTCGTGTGCGAGCAGGTTGGCCAGCATATGCTTGAGGTTAAATAAGCCGGTCACGTCATAGTCATGCGGCCGTAGCTTGTGCATATGCAAAGCTACGCGGCGAATGTGGTGCGCTGTCGTTTTCTGGATTAACTGGTAAATACTGCTGGTGGCATTATCATGCTCTGGGCGTGCAGGCATCGATGCACGCGGACGTGGTGGGCCAGGTGTTTCAGAACGTGGCGTCTGCGAAACAAAGGTGCCGCGTTTGGGCTGGGTATAAATCAGCCCTTGTGCAGAAAGCTCTTCATATACCCGTGAAACCGTTTTGCGATTGATGCCCAAACGTTGCGCGATATCGCGCGAACTGGGCAGGGCGCTACCACCTAACCAGGCGCCGCCTTCTATCATGGCGCGGAAATGTTCTATAAGTTGCTGGTGGATGGAATGCGGGGAAGCTTTGTCCAATACCAGTGAGTAATGCCAGGGTCTCAGCACAGTCAGTGTCTACCTTCATAATCAAGTAAAAAGGCACCGCCATTCACATTGGACGGCACCATTACCTGAAGGGCACACTAGGACATGGCCTTCGATAGCAAAATGATACAAAAAAAAAGCAATTCTATAAAGTTTTCGGAAAAATTCCTTATCTGGCCCATGAATAAAACCCAAAACTGGCTGGCTGTTTCGGGGGGCTATTTATATTACAGTTACAAGCGCTTAATCAAGTGACATCTATCCTTCACGGGATAAGTAACAGCTCTGGAAATCCTAGTGCCAGTGGCAATTTTAAGCACAGCGCAATTTTTAATTGCAATTTGTGATGGATCCTTTTGGGATTTTTCTTCCGGAGATATAACTATGATCAAAATGAAAACTGCTTTTGGTATTGCAGCCAGCGTCGCGCTTGCTTTGCCAGCAATGGCCTATGCTGCTGCTGACCAGGAAGCTGCAATGAAAGACTCAAACAACTGGGCACATCCACGTGGTCAGCACAATAACCAGGGTTATAGCGCACTGGCACAAATCAACAAAGGCAATATCAAAAACCTGAAAATGGCCTGGACATTCGCAACCGGTGTTAACCGTGGTCACGAAGGTTCTCCAATTGTGGTTGGCAACATGATGTACATCGTGACTGCTTTCCCTAACAACGTATACGCCCTGGATCTGAACGATAACCAGAAAATCGTTTGGTCCTATTTCCCTAAACAAGACCCAAGCGTGCAAGCCGTGCTGTGCTGTGACAACGTGACACGTGGTCTGGGTTTCGGCGATGGCAAGATCTACCTGCAACAAAACGATGGCTTGCTGGTAGCGCTGGATGCTAAAGACGGCAAAAAAGTCTGGGAAGTGAAAAACACCGATCCAAAAGTGGGTGCAACGAACACGAACGCGCCACACGTGATCAAAGACAAAGTATTGACCGGTTGCTCAGGTGCTGAGTTTGGCGTACGTTGCTTTATCGCTGCATACAATGCAAAAGATGGTTCTTTGGCATGGAAAGCCTACTCAACAGGCCCGGATGCTGAAACATTGCATGACGCAAATACCAACAAAGACAATCCTTTGTACAACGCACTGTCAGTTTACCAAGACGTGAACGGTGGTAACAAAGAGGGCGGTTCTTTCAAGCGCCTGTCTGCTGACCAGATCAAAGGTGGCGAAAAAGAATTGGGTACTCGTACCTGGTTGAAACCACAAGCGATTAAAGATGGCTGGCAACATGGTGGCGGTTCCGTATGGGGCTGGTGGCCATATGATGCACGTACAAACCTGGTTTACTACGGTGCGGGTAACCCATCCGTATGGAACCCGGATGTGCGTCCAGGCGACAACAAATGGTCTATGACTGTGACTGCACGTGATCTGGACACCGGCGTAGCTAAATGGGCGATGCAAATGACACCACACGATGAGTGGGACTACGATGGCGTGAACGAAGTCATCCTGTTCGACAAAGGTGGCAAAACTTACGCCTGGCACCATGATCGTAACGGCTTTGCTTACACCTGGAATGCAGGCACTGGTTCTTTGATTGCGGCTGAAAAAGTACATCCATTTGTGAACTGGGCCAACAACGTTGACCTGAAAACAGGCGTGCCTGACAAACTGGCTGCAGCTTCTACGCACCAGGACTACAACGCTAAAGGCATTTGCCCAGCTGCTTTGGGTACTAAAGACCAACAGCCTGCTGCTTACTCTCCAAAAACTGGTTTGGTGTACACACCATTGAACCACGTATGTATGACATACGAGCCAGTTGAGTCTAAATACGTTGCTGGTCAACCATGGGTTGGTGCGACATTGACCATGTTTGCAGGTCCAGACGGTGTGATGGGCGGTTTTGCTGCTTATGACCCAATGACCAACAAAAAAGTCTGGTACAACAAAGAGAAATTCTCTGCTTGGAGTGGTGCGCTGACTACAGCTTCTAACATCGTGTTCTACGGTACCTTGGATCGCTGGTTCAAAGCGGTTGACGCTCAAACAGGTAAAGAACTGTGGAAATTCCAAGTGGGTTCCGGCGCGATTGGTAATGCCTTCACCTACGGCAACAAAGGTAAACAATACGTCGGTATCTTGTCTGGTATCGGCGGTTGGGCTGGTGTTGCGATGAACTTGGGCATGACCACTGACACAGACGCACTGGGTGCTGCTGGTGGTTACAAAGAGTTGACTAAGTACAACGCTGCGCCTGGCGGCGGTGCACTGAACGTGTTCGCTCTGTAATCTGGCGACCTAAATCACACGTAGTAATACGTGTGCTGAAAATACCCTGCTTAGGCAGGGTATTTTTTTGCTTTTAGTTTTAAAGGCGTGTGGTTTTAACCGTAGATTTGTACGGTGTTTTCCGTACGGATTTGCTGGAAAATCTGCAAGCGCTCTGGCGCAATCTGGCCGTTTTTAAAGGCGTCTAAGATGGCGCACTCTGGTTCATGTGTATGCGTGCAATTGTTGAATTTGCAATGGCCAATCAACGGCCTGAACTCAACAAATGCATATTCCAGATCGGCCTCTTCGATGTGGTAAAGGCCAAACTCCTGTAAGCCGGGGGAGTCAATAATGGCGCTATCGCTGTCCAGGTGATATAAATGCGTGGCTGTGGTGGTATGTTTGCCGCTATCCAGTGTGGCACTGATTTCCTGCGTTTTACTGCGTGCTTCTGGTAACAGGCTGTTAATAATAGTGGATTTGCCCATCCCAGATTGGCCGACTAGCACGCTGGTGTGGCCGCTCAGCAAGGGTTTCAGGCTATCTACAGACGCTTTGGCATTGAGTTGCAAGGTGTGATAACCCAGCGCCGCATATTGCGCCAGCTTTTGCATGGCTTGCGGGTTAGGCAAATCACATTTATTGAGGATAATCACCGCGCGTATGCCCGCTGCTTCAGCCGCGACCAGGCAACGATTCAGCAGGTCCTCATAGAAACTGGGTTGGGTTGCCAGCACGATCAGAATTTGCGTGACGTTTGCCGCCAGGATTTTGCTTTTGAACGCATTGCTGCGGTAGAGCAAGGTATTGCGTGCGGCGGTTTTCTCGATCACGCCTTCTTTGTCAGCCGTTAAGGTGACTGTGACCCTGTCGCCTGCCGCGTTATCGACTTTTTTGCCGCGGGTGACGCAGCTGAGAATGCGGCCATCTGGCAATTCAACGTTATAACGCTTGCCATAGGCAGCGACGATAAGACCTTCTTGGGACATGCTAGAAATGATAGTAGGAGTGATTTAAGTACTGTACCACTTGCTGCTCTTCATCATCAAACCATTTCAGGTTGAGCATGGTATTGCAGTTGGTGACTTGGGCTTTCAGGCCATTCAGCGAGCGTACTTTTCGGTAGTCGCGGGTATAAATGCCGCTGCCATCGCCGCCATAACTGCTGGCATGGCAGCTGATGCAATGCGTGTTGACCAGTTTTTGTCCTGCTTGCAGCGTATTATCCGCCGCGCTTGCGCTGAGACTTGCAAGCGCCGGGATGAAGCTGATTAGCAGGAGGTATTTCATGCGTATGTTTGTAGTTTGGCAATGCGTAGGCTGGCAGGTGGGTGCGAGTCGTAAAACGCTGAATGTAATGGATCAGGCGTCAGTGTTGAGGCATTGTCACGATAGAGCTTGACCAGTGCATCAATCAGGAACTGTGGCCTGGATTGCTGTGCCGCATAGTGGTCGGCCTCAAACTCGTTGGTGCGGGAGTAGGCCGCCAGCAATGGGCGCAGAATAAACATGAATACCGGTGATACCAGCACAAACAACAGCAAAGCCATATGATTGCTGGCGTCTGCCACGCCCAGGCCGGTAAAAAACCACTCTTGTTTGATCAGGTAACCCAGCAGAGCCAGGCCCAGCAGGCTCAGGCCAAACATCATGATAATGCGTTTGATGACATGCTGATGCTTGAAGTGGCCCAGTTCATGCGCCAATACGGCTTCAATTTCGTCGGCGCTGAGTTTCTCCAGCAGGGTATCAAAAAATACCACGCGTTTATTTTTGCCAAAGCCGGTAAAGTAGGCGTTACCGTGGCCAGAACGTGTGGAACCGTCCATGACAAACAGGCCCTGACTGGCGAAGCCGCATTTTCGCAGCAAGGCTTCAATACGGGCTTTCAGGCTCTGGTCTTGCATGGGCGTAAACTTGTTAAACAAGGGTGCAATCCAGATTGGGTAAACCGCCAGCATAAACAGGTTAAAGGCGCTCCAGATCAGCCATAGGTAGAGCCACCACCAGTCGCCCGCACCTTGCATCAGCCACAGGGCAATGAACAGGATAGGGCCACCAAGCAGCAGGCCAACAATCGTATGTTTTACCAGGTCACCAAAAAACATGCCGCGCGACATTTTGTTAAAGCCGAATTTTTCATCCACGTTAAACGTCTGGATGTAATCAAATGGCAGGGTAGCCGCGCCAGAAATCAGCATCGCAGAACAAATCACCAATGCGCCGCGAATAATGTCGTGTGCGGGCAACCATTGTTGCCAGGCCTGGTCTAGCACCTGCAAGACGCCACCCAGTGTCAAAGCCAATAAAATCACCGCTTCGATCACAGTTTCGCTCAAACGCAATTTGACCTTGGCCGTGGTGTAATCGGCGGCGCGTTGATGCGCTTCCAGGCTAATGGTCTGGTTAAACGCGGCAGGGACCTGCTGGCGGTGTTGCTGGATATGACGCACATGGCGCAAGCCCAGCCAGACACGGATAGCGAGGCTGACGATAATCACGGCGACAAAAATTTGAGTAAAGAGTGCGGACATAGCAAAGGGTGATTTGTAAGTGGTGACAGTTAGCTATTTTGATGGATTTAATCCCACCTTGTTCACTGAACTGAATATAATGTTTTATTTTAATGGAAATCATGACGAGAGGCACTCAATTGGCAAGTAATCAGGACAATTTAATCTGGCTGGATATGGAAATGAGTGGTTTGCTGCCTGACACTGACCGCATTCTCGAACTGGCCGCCGTCGTCACCGATGCGCAATTGAATGTGATTGCAGAATCCCCCGTGCTGGTGGTGCATCAATCGGATGCCGTGCTGGATGGCATGGACGCCTGGAACAAAGGCACACACGGCCGCAGTGGTCTGATTGATAAGGTCAAGGCATCTACCTTGGATGAAGAGGCCGCGACGGATGCCATGCTGGCATTTTTAAAAGAGCATGTACCAGCAGGCAAGTCACCCATGTGTGGTAATTCCATCTGTCAGGACAGGCGTTTTATGGCGCGTTATATGCCACGCCTGGAAGCGTTTTTTCATTACCGTAACCTGGATGTGAGTGTGTTTAAAGAGTTGTCCCGCCGTTGGCGCCCAGATATCTATGCAGGCTTTAAAAAAGCGAGTCGTCATGAAGCATTGGCGGATATCTATGAGTCGATTGATGAACTCAAGTATTACCGCGAACACTTTTTGAATATGACGCCGCCTGCCAAAGCAGAATAAGGTTTCAAGAAATTCAAGCGAAAAAAAGACGCCTATTCGGCGTCTTGAGGGAGGAGAAGTTAGCTTTGGAGAAGCTTGATTGGTAATAAGCACCTTCTGTGCCAACTTTTCTTCACTTTTTCGTGAAACTCTGTAAGTAATTGTTTTTAAATATCTAACAAGTCCTGGTATACATCTAAGTAGTGTTTTGCACTGGTTTCCCAGCTCACATCCTGTTGCATGGCTTGTTTTTGCAGCTGTTTCCACTGACCATTATTGGCATAAATCTGTATCGCTTGCTTTAATGTGACCAAAAGTGTCGATGGATTATTTTCCGCTAGTACCAATCCTGTCATGGTGTCTGGTAGCGTGCCATCCGCGGCGAGCGCTCCCCCTTGCACCGAGTCTGCCAGCCCACCTGTATTGGCGACCACCGGGATAGTGCCATAACGCAGGCCATACATCTGATTCAAACCACATGGTTCAAAACGGGATGGCATGACAAAAATATCCGTCCCGGCCATGATGCGGTGGGACAAAGGTTCGTTATAGCCGATGGTGACGGCAACCTGTCCTGGGTATTGCTGCATCAGCGCCAGATATTGCTGCTCGAGCGCAGGTTCACCACTGCCTAAAACGGCCAACTGGCAGCCGCTGGCAAGCAGTTCGTGTGCAATTTCGACCAGTATATCCAGGCCTTTCTGGTGTGTTAACCGGCTGACCACCCCGAGTAATGGGGCATTGGGCAATGGCTGCAATCCCAATTCTGCTTGCAGTGCTTGTTTCACGGCACTTTTGGCTTGCAGTGGGCTGGCATCATAGTTGGCAGGCAGGTAAGGGTCGGTTGCCGGATCCCAGACTTGAGTATCTATGCCGTTCAAGATGCCAGTGAGATCGTCTACGCGATGCTGCAATAAACCCTGAAAGCCAAAACCAAATTGTTCGGTTTGAATTTCTTTGGCATAGGTCGGGCTGACAGTGGAGAGGGCTGTGGCGTAATACAGGCCTGCTTTCATAAATGACAGGTGGCCATAAAACTCGTAACCTGCTGGTTGAAAGTCCTGATCGTCCAGGGTGAGACGATGACGCCAGTCCGCATGAAAGTTGCCCTGAAATGCGAGGTTGTGAATACTGAACACAGACTTTGCCATGCTGCCCATTTGTTGCAGGTAGTAGGGCGTCAGGCCGGTTTGCCAATCATTGCAATGCACAATATCGGGTTGCCACGATTGCAGCATGTTAGGCACTGCCAGCATGGCTGCGACTTTGGACAGAAGGCCAAAACGCAGCGGGTTATCCTGCCAGTCGCCATATTGCGGATGATGATAAGGACCACCATAACGGTCATACAAGGCCGGATAATCAATCAGAAGCAGCGGGATACGGGTGCCGGGCAGGGTGGTCTGATAGATGTCACAACGTATGTCATGAAAGGCTTGCAGGCTGCCTAGCCGCTGGGGGGCATCACATTGTGCCAGAATGCCGCGGTACGCGGGCAGCAGAATCTGGACATCTACGCCTGTTGTCGCCAGGGCGGCGGGTAAAGCACCACTGACATCTGCCAAGCCTCCTGTTTTGATTAATGGGAAAATTTCTGAGGTAACAAATAGTAAACGCAAGGCAATCTCTTTAAATCAACAGGCGGTGGGAGCTGAATGGTTTAAAACTTATGATACATTGCCTGCTAACGTTTTAGAAGGACAATAAAATGAAATCTTGGTTGATGGTCGGATTAGGTTCGGCATTGGGCGCGTGGGCGCGCTGGGGGCTGTCTGCCTGGTTGAACTCGATAGGCATGATTCCATTAGGCACCCTGATGGCCAATGCGATTGGTGGTTTTTTAATGGGTATTGCGTTGGCTTTATTTCAAACCATGCCGCAACTGTCCCATGAGTGGCGCCTGTTTATTGCCATGGGTTTTTTAGGCGGGTTGACTACGTTTTCCACCTTTTCGGCACAAGCGTTTGTCTTGCTGCAAAAGCAAGCCTATATGTGGGTAGGGCTGCATATTTTCACCCATGTGGTCGTCTCGATACTGCTGACCATCATCGGTTATTGGTGCGTGATCCGCTGGCAAGGCGCATAAGCCACTAAGGGATGAAAAAAGAGGGGATGTAAAAAAAGAGGGCCGTGAAGCCCTCTTTTTTATGGCAGTGATCTGCGAAGCACTGATTATTTCTGGGTTTCAACCATGACCAGGCTTGGCTCTTCTGCGGCTTTTTCATCTTTCTTCCACTTGGCAGCGTTACGCGGTTTTTTCGCTTTGGCTGCCGTTTCTGCTGGCGCAGCTACAGGCGCAGACTTGGTTTCTACCAATTGAATGCCTGCATCTGCGGCGCCTTCAGTTGTGGCGTTTGCTTTGGTGGTGGTTTTGCGTTTGCGTGCAGGTTTTTTCTGCGGTGCTTCTGTGGCAGCCTCGGTATTCGCAACGGTTGCTGCCGCTGTTTCCACTAACTCAATCGCTGATGCATCGGCGCTGTCTGCCGCGCGTTTGCCACGTGCTTTGCTGGTTTTACCACCACGTGAACGGCTACGCGGTGATTTCTCCGCAACTGCTTCCTCAGCCGCAGCCTCGCCAGTAGTCTCTACTGCCTCGGTGTTTGCCGCTGCAGCTTCCGCTTTCACTGCTGGTGTTTTCACTTCAGGTGTTTTTGCTACAGGCTCAGTCGCTGCTGCTTCAGTTTTGGCAACAGGGGCTGCTGGCGTAACGGCTGGTGCCGTTTCAGCGACAACCACTGGTGCGGCTGCAACTGTTTCAGTCGCTACGGCGTTGATTGTTGCTTCAGCATTGGCCTGGTTTGGCGCATCATCACGTTGACGGCGATCACGGCGGCCATGACGGTTGCGACGATTGCCGCGTTCACCACGCTCCTGTTTGTTGTCACCGCTTTGTGAGGTCAATGCCGGTTGATTGGCATCTGCTTTCACTTCCTGTGACTGTTGCTGTTGACGGTCCTGTCTTTCTTTCTGCGCTGGTCTGTCTTGTTGCTGACGGTCCTGTTGTTGACGTTCCTGGCGAGGCTTGTGCGCGTTTTCCTGTTGATCTTTTTGCTCTTTAGGCTGGCGCTCACCCGCTGGACGGTCGTTACGATCCTGTTGGCGCTCGCGCTGACGATCACGCTGGCGGTTGCGATTCTTGTTACGGTCGCGGCCTTGTTCTTTGGTTTCGCGTGCTGGTTTTGCAACTTCTTGCACAGCCTCTTTTTCTTCGAGGCCCAGCCAGGATTTAATCACGCCAAAGAATGATTTTTTCTGCTCAGTCACGGGTGCCGCAACAGGTTTTTCTTCCACAATTGGTGCAGCAGTCGCTGGCGTAATGCCTTTCACGACGGCTTCAGCCTTAGCTGGCGCAGCGGCTTGTTGCTGGCTGTGCTGGTAATCAGACTCGCTAGGCAGGTCTACCATTTTGTAGCTGGCCTGCATGGTGTCTTCATTCACATCATCAAGGCGAATGCGCAGGATGTTGTAGTTAGGGGTTTCCAGGTGGATATTTGGACTCAACACCACTTCAACGCCAGTGCGTTGCTC
>VFQP010004520.1_pt1 | contig 12886 bp, 14 predicted proteins | sample 3512351 | NCBI WGS metagenome assembly VFQP01 (sample SAMN10412372, study PRJNA504923) | tailings metagenome | isolation source: Relicate 1 Philex TSF1 revegetated site | place: Philippines: Tuba, Benguet | collected 2017-08-29 | reverse complement strand
CAGCGGGAGGCGGTGTGCCTCCCTTTTGCGGCGACGGCATGGCCCTGCTGTTCCAGGCCGAGGGCGCCGTCACCGGACTGGGGCTCATGAGCACGCTGGCCCATCCCCAGCCCAGCGGGCTGGCCTCCTTTGCAGGGCCGGGGCCGGGGCCGACGGTGGGGTCGGGGAAGGGCCGCAACGCAGCGGGCGCCTGAGGCGAGCGTGACCTTGTGCCCGCGAAGGAGCTGGACATGGGTGAGGAGGACCTGGCCGTCGCCAGGGAGGTGCCCGGACGGTCCTGCCAGACGGCGGCGAGGGTCCCGGCCCTGCTCAAGCCTGGCGCCGTCTGCGCCCTCTGCTGCGGCTGAGCCACGGCGTGCCCCAGCGCCTGCCCCCAGTCCAGGTGGTGCGGCAGACGCTGCCTGAAGCCCCTCTGCGCGGCCAGCTGAGCCAGGGCGTGCACGCCGTGCGTGCTGAAGCCCTCGCCCACCGACAGCGGGCGCGAGGTGGGGCTGGGGACGGTCGCCGTGCCGGCCAGGTGCTGCAGCTCGTCCGGCTGCAGGCTGCCGGCGGCGATGAGGTGCGCCAGGGACCCCCGTGCGCGGCGCCAGGGCAGCGGCGAGCCCGTCACGTGGCGGCCCGTGGGCGAGGGCGGCGGCTTGGCGGGGGTGCCAGCAGTGCCAGCCGCAGCAGGTTGCCGCTGTTGTTGCTGCTGCTTTTTGTGGGATGATGGGAGCTTGACGCGTGGATGATGATTGTGTCCCGGGTCGTCGAGGGTCCGTCTCCCGTAGGTGGCCTGCACGCACGGAGTCAACATGTTTGACCTCGCATCGAGGCGCGCGATAGAGGAGCAGCGCGTCATCGAAGTGAACTGCCGACTCGCACCTGCAGCTTGCGGCGCGTCGGGTCGAGCGCAGAGCCCCGCCAGTGGGTGCACTCGTAGCGTGGCTCGCTCTGAGCGCTTGCCCACGCTCTGCTTAGCCTCACAGCAGCAGCGTCGTGCCCATGCCATGCCCAGCCGCCCTCTGTTGGCCCGCTGGTGGCCCAGGGCGGGTCGGGCGACGCTGGCGTGTGCGCTCTTTGCGGCGCTTGCTTGAGGGTGGAGTAGGAGAACGGCATGGGCTCGCGAGGCATGGTGATTGCATACAAGCTGCTCTACAACAAGGAGGTGCAATCCAATTGGGGGGGACGAGCACATGCAGGAGCGCGCTGCGCGGGGCGGCGGTACGAAAGCGGTGCGGCTGTCTGCAGCCGCAGCGACGAAATGATGAAAGAAGGCCGTCCTCCACAGCTGCGCCTGCACCATGGTGAACAGAGCAGGCTGATGTCGGTGTGCGGTGGGAGTCACCGCCGCCTGGAGGTGCCGCCGCCGCCCGTTGCGCCAGCACCGGCGCCTCCTCTGGACGTGCCTGCGCCCTTCCTCCCTGCGCCAGCACCCGCCCTGCCGCTGCCGCCGGCGAACTTGGCGTAAAAGTCGCTCAGGTCCGGCAGCACGTTCTTCTCCGCCTCCATGCTCGCGTCCGTGGGGATGCGGTGTGCCCACGACGGGTGGCTGAACACGTCCTGCGCTCACCGTGCAAGAGGAGGGTGGCAGCAGCTCTGAGTGAAGGCCCGATGTTCAGCTGAGGCAGGCGCGGGTGACATGTCTGGCCCCCACAGCGCCCCTCCCACCCTCCAGGGGGCCCCAGTGCAGTGCCTGCAGCATGAGCACACGACTGCCATGGAGGCCTCCTCACATTTACGGCCACGCGCGTCTTGGCGTCCGCAGTCGCGATGGGAAGGCGCAGCGCCGCGCCGTTGCTGAGCACCAGCGTGTAGAAGCGCGCGAGCGGACGCGAAGCCACCGCGCCCGTCATGCTGAGGAACGAACGCTCGCACAGGGCCGATCGCCGCTCGTTCACGTGCCGATCTGCATGAGCAAGGGCTTGCCTCAACGCGCCCACCCGCTGCCTTGGCGGGGATTCCTTCCAACATCAGCAAGATGTACAGCAACCGGCGCTCAGGCAGGCAGAGGAGGGGCCCCGACCTGTGGCAGCTCATGCTGCTCTGGTCGCTCTGGGAGCGCGTGCAGGAGCTCCCCTACAAGCCGCCCGTCACGCTGGCGGTCGCGGCAGGTGTGAATGCAGCACCGGGGCATGCCCGCAAGGCCCTGTGCTGCGGGTCTCTTGGTGGCGCGCTTTGCTGCGCTGTCCCGGCGGCACGTGCTCATCCCGCCGCTCGCTCCTCTCGCCACACAAGCCCGCAGCCAACGTGCTGGTCCATTTCCGCGAGCTGCTGCCCGTGGAGCTGGCCAGGCTGCTGCCCACTGTCGCCCAGGGGTGCCTGGTGCCCTTCAACATCGTGTTCGTGAGTTCATGCCGTGCGGCACGCCAGGCAAGCACGACCGCGTGGCTCTCGCCACGATGTGCCCTTGCCCAAATCACGCGCGCGCAGTACGGCGAGTGGCCGCGCCTGTTCTGGTCGGCGTTCCTGCACCTGGACGACGTCCACCTCTACTGGAACATGACCTCCCTGCTGCTCAAGGGAGCGCAGCTGGAGCGGCGCATGGGCAGCGCCGGGTTCGCCGGCCTGCTGGCCGAGCTGCTGCTGCTCTCGCACGCAATCATGGCCTGGGGCTCCACCTGGCTCGCAGAGACCTTTGTGGAGCAGCGGTGAGCGACGCACACAGGGCACAACCTGCCGCTGTCATCAAGGCACGCCAAAGGCCTCATCTTCAACTGTGCCGCCCCACCCGCGCGCGCGCAGGGCGCTGGGCGTCACGTGCGCGGCGGGCTTCAGCGCCGTGCTATTCGCGCTCAAGTACGTGCTGACGTTCGACGCGCCCGGCATGCAGAGCGTCCTGGGCGTGCCGCTGCCCGCCAAGTACATCGCCTGGGCAGGTGCGGTCAGTGGTGGTGCTGCTGCAATCATCACGCCTGGTGCGGTGCCGTTGGGGGCCTCCTGGGCGTCACGCGCTCTTTTATGGCCTTCACGACGGCGCAGAGCTGCTGGCCATCCACGTGCTGGTGCCGGGGTCGTCGTTTGCCGGGCACCTGGCGGGCATCCTGGCGGGCGTGCTGCACGTGCACCTCGTCGTGCCCGCGCTCGGCCGCCTGCGCCGCGCCCTGGTCAGTCAGGGAGGGAGGGGCTCCTCCTGGGGGGCGGCTGGGTGCAGCGCCAATCACCTGCAGGCACACTGTGTGGCTTGTGCGCGCCCACCCCGGCTGAAACCGTACAGGCGTGGCTCAACTCGCCCCTGAGGCAGTGGAACGGAGCGCGGGCCAACTCACGCACCGCCGCAGCGGCGGCACCACCCCGGCGCACCGCTGGCCCCACGGGCCCGCCTCGCAGCAACTCGGCGCGCGCTTTTGGCGGCGGCGGCGTTGCGGACGACTCCACGTCGGACGGCTCGCCCTCTCCTGAGGCGCCGGCCGTGCGGGCGGCGGAGGCGCGCGCGCAGCGGGCCGCGAGCCGGGGCGTGCCTGCGGCGGCACCGCGGCCCAGCAGCACCGCGGCGGGCAGCGCGTTTCGGCAGCAGCAGGAGCAGCAGCAGCAGGCCACGGGCGGGGAGGGGCGTGGGACTGACAGCAAGGGAGCGCCGGGGCAGCCAGCGGACGGAGTGAGCGCGCGGACCCGGGCGGCGCTGGCGGCAGAGAGGCGGGCGGCTGCAGCCACCAACGGCCGGGGACGCTGAGCGCTGCAGGCGTGGGCGTGCAGGATGAGCCTTTCTTCTCGTGTGTAGGGGTAGAACAGACCCTTTGCTGTGCAGGCGTTTCGCCGTCGCTCTTTTCGTCGCCCGCGCTCCTCTCGTGCCTTTCCTTGACTCATCGCCTTTCATTCATCCATCTGTCCAGCAGACGCTGCCATCACTCATTCGATGCAATCCGCTCCGAGCAGGCTCCCGTGCTCCTGCCAGTGCGCCCGGCTGGTGGTGGCGGCCTGCAGCATGCCCTCGGGCGTGGCGCCCCCCGCCATGAGGCTGCCGCCAAGCCACGAGGCGTACTCGGACCACGGCCCACAGCTCACGTCCACCTCTATGCTCTGCGCGCACACGCGTGGAGGACGCACTGCGGTTTGGTGTCGTGGGGCGGGCAGCGGCCGCACGCGCTGCCTCTGACGACTCAGCAGCTTGGCAGCGGTGCACACCTTGGCGCCCGCGGGCAGGCGTGCGTTGGCCAGGTGCGACAGCTCAGCCTGCGCGCACGGACCAACATCAGCACTCGGGCAGGTCGCGCCCGCGCTCGCAGCCGCAGCACCCGGTGGCCCGCCCTGCTCTGCCCCGCCGCCCTCTCACGTGGACTCGCCGCGCAAAGTTGCGGATGCCGCTGGTTCCCCCCGAGAGCGCCACGCTGGCGTACAGCGGCCGCCTCATGTCAATGGGGCACTGCTGCACCACCTGGTCCACCAACTGCAGCACGCACAGCACGCGTCCCACGGCACAGCACGCGTCAACACGCAGCAGGCCTGGCCGTGCGCCCAACGATATTCTGCTGTCCCGCCAGCCCACACTCGCCGTGGGCAGGGGCTGCCAGCCGCCCACGTTGCGCGTGGGGGCGGCCGACGCCGAGGGCGGCCCCAGCGGGGCGCCTGTCTTCTGCAGCCCAGCAGCCGCGGCCTGCGTGGGCGGAGGGGTCGCCGAGCCTCCCGCGTTGCTGGTGGTGGTGGGGGGGGGGGGGACGCCCCCGCCCCCGAGGGTGGGGGCGCAGGTGAAGAGCAGCTCTGGTGCCATGAAGAGCTCCTGGCCCAGGGGCACCTTGACCACCTGCAGGAAGAGGGCAACAACACCAGCAACACGAGCTTGCTCTTCGTTCGCTGCGTCTGCATCCCGCCTCATGCCCACCCATCGCGGCACAGCTGTTGGCATGCCGCCAGGGCGTGCGCAAGGCGCCCCTTGGCAGACAGAGCGTGCCGCGCACCGCGTTGCCGGCGCGTGGGTCCACCAGCGTCCACGTCTTGGCCGCGCCGCCCTTGCCCGCGGCGGCGCGCGCCGCCAGGCGATGCGGCTCCCTGCCCGGGTCGGCACACACGTAGCAGTGCGTCTCCTTGACCTGGGCCAGGGGGGGGGACGCAACACAACGTGCGAGGGTGGGCGAAACGCTGGCACTGGTGTGCGGGCAGGCATCGCCTGCAGGGGCAGGACTAGATGTGCCCACCCACCTTTCGCGCCACCTCCCACGTCATGTCGGGCGGCACGCCTGCGCCACAGGCCCTGCTCACCAGGGCAGACAAGCACACGCAAGGTGGCACGCCGGCTAGCCTCCCTCCTCCCCTCACGCGCCGCAGCGCACCGCGCGCGCGCGTGCCAGGCAGGCGGGCAGGCGGGGTGGCGGCGCACCTGATGGCCTGCTGCATGTGCTGCGTGAGGTCGCGGCCCCCCACGCCCACGCTGCGCGCGCACGACCTGAGCACAAAGCCGTTCACGACGGGCACCACGCTGGTGCTGCCCTCGCCCACGTCCGCCACCACGCCCGTCACGCCGTACGGGTCCAGCCCGCGGGACAGCACGCGCTGAGCGGCGCCCTGCCAGGACAGGCTCGCGCCAGGCCCTCCTCCTCCATTGCTGGCGGAGGCGGCGGCCAGCTCAGCCTTGAGCCCGGCGGTGGCGTACATGGAGAGCACTGCCTGCGGGCGCGGTTGCAGGTGTGGTGCGGGTGCGTGGAGAGGCATGTGGGCTCTGCATGGCGCAAGGGCGCTTCAGGGCGGGGCCGTGTTGCGCGGACCCTCCTGGTGCGGAGGTGCCTCACACCTGGGGCACCATGTGCAGGCCGGCGACGCCAAACGTCTCAAACATGATCTGCGAGGCACGCAAACGCCACAGCAGGCGCCGCCGTGTGCTGCACGCATGCGCTGCCAAGGTGCGCGCACGGCCAGAGGGGGCCGGAAGGGTGCGGGGCGCACCTCTGCCAGCTGCTGGCGTGTGCTGGGCTCGTGGCCCAGGTGTGGCTCTGCCAGGGTGACGCAGTGGTCCTCGGGCTCCACACGCAGGTACCTGGGGTGCGCAGGGTGGTGAGGCAGGGTGGTGAGGCACTGCGCTGTGAGCCACAACTGCGCGGACACTCTGGCCTGTGCAGGTCTGGGCTCACTGGAAGATGCACTGCTGGCACAGGCGCTCGAGTGCGTTGAAGTCCTCGACCTGCGCAGCGGTGCGGTGCGGGGTGTGTGTGAGTGAGCCGGTGGGGCGTGCCAGGGGAGGAGCGGCAAGGCGCCGTCGCCAGGCCCGCTGCGGGCGCACCATGGACTGGCGGATGGGCCAGGTGAGCGTGTAGCCTCCCGACGCCGCGTTGTTGAGCGCGTCCTCGCCGACGCAGCAGCTGAGGTCCTCCAGGCACCACGACGCCTTGCCGCTGCCGCTCACGCTGTTGCCGCTCTTGCTGCCACCTGCTGCGCCTGGGCCGCCGCCGCCGCTGGAGAGGCCTCCCACGCCACCCGGCATGCCCGACGCATCGGCTTGCTTGATGGCGAGCACCGTGGGCAGCACGTAGGTGGGCTGCGCGCAGCCACAGCACCCGAGTTCGCGCACGCGCCATCTGTCGGTCGGCCTTGCGGAGGAGCAGAAGGGAGGGGGAGCTCGGCAGAGCGTGTGCGGGGTCATGGGTTCATCTGCCGATTGCACCAATCAGCTGCTGCAGCCCCACAGGCCTCGCTGCGTCAAGGATGGCGCGCGCACCTGCACGTTGCCGGCGAACCCCAGCTTGACGGAGCTGGTACCCAGCTCCAGCACAATGTGCGGAGCCGCCATTGCTTCGTGGGTGCAGCCGGATTGCGAGGGCCTGTTGCGCCTGGAGCTTTTTCGCGCGCGCATGGCCGCAATCGCGGGTCCAGGAGAACCTGACGCTCAACGCTTCCGCACACGGACAGCGAGGCCAACACGATGTTGATGAGCGAGTCTGGCATCGCCGCCGGTGCCGGCGGGGCTTCTGCCGCGCCGAACTGGCGCCTGCCCGGGATGGAGCCAGGCTCCTTGCTCGCGTCGCACGTAAACTCGCCGCACGCGCGCACGATCAAGAAGCTCTTCGCCGACGCGAGCTCCTACGAGGGCTCCTGGGACCACGGAATGGTGCGCGCTGCACGCTGGCTCGGCTCGCGCTGATTGCTCGGCAGCCGCATCACGGTACGGGTCGTCATCTGCTCCTCGCGGTCGTGCGCGCGCAGCCTGACGGCCACGGCACCTACGTCTGGAGCGACGGCAGCAGCTACACGGGCACGTGGATGCGCGGCCACCGGCACGGCGTGGGGAGCTACCAGTGGGCCAGCGGAGCCTCGTACATGGTGCGTGCTCCCCGCGCCATGAGCCGCCGGCAGCACAACCCATTGACCTTGCTCTCAAGCGCACAGCATCCACGCAAATCACGCTGGTACGTGCTGCGGTGCCGTGCCGTGCAGGGCGAGTGGCGGGAGAACCACATGCACGGCGTGGGCACGCTCGAGGGCGCGCACACCGCGCACACGCCCATGGAGGGCATGCCCAAGAGGCACGTGGCGCGCTACCAGGTGGGTCTTGCAGGCTGCGAGGGACGAGCGCCACGAGGAGGGCACGGCAGACGTGGGCGCTCACCGCCCCACCCGCCGGGGGCCTCGTGTGCGCAGGGCGGCTGGAACAAGGGCGTCAAGTGCGGGCTGGGCAAGCAGCTGTTTGCCAACGGGGACGTGTACGAGGGCGTGTGGAAGGCGGGCGTGCCGCACGGACCTGGCAGGTGAACTCGTGGGCGCAGGGACCAAGACACGGCGCAGGTGATTGCACGTGCGGCTGCTCGGTTCGCCCAGCCCAGTGCCATGCTTGCCCTTCCACAACAGGTACCGCTTCGCCGTCGGCGGCGAGTACGACGGCGCCTGGCAGAACGGGCTCATGCACGGCACGGGCACCTTTGTGTGGGCGTCGGGCGAGCGGTACGACGGGCAGTGGAAGGTGAGCGCTCGCGGTCCGACAACGGGCAGGGCGGCTGGCGCCAGGGGGGGCCCGTGATGATGATTGGCTCTGCTCAGCCGCACGCCGGGTCATGTGCGACCGCCCACCCAACCGTGCAGATGGGCCTGCCGGACGGGCTGGGCGTGCTCACGCTCAAGGACGGGTCCATCTACGACTCCCAGTGGCACGAGGGCCTCAGGCACGGCGTGTGCCTCTTCAGGCCGGCGCTGCAGCCCTCCTCCAAGTCCACGGCGCGCAGGTCCATCGACATGTGGCAGGACGTCAAGGGCAGCTTCAAGGTGCCCCACACGACGCGCCGTGCACATGTTGCTGTGCTGAGCGCGCCCCCACGACGCGCGTGCCCACCAACAACCGTCCTCCGTGCCGCGCTCTGCCCCGCACGCTGGCGCAGGAGCCCCCCATGTCTGGGCTCCTGGCGCGCCGCAGCCTCCTGGACTCGAACCACGCAGTGGCGCGCGACCAGTCGGGCAGGTACAACAGCGCCGGCGTCAACACGGCGCGCGGGGACGCCACCGGGCCGCCCAGCGCCTCGGCGTGGAGCTCCATGCTCTCTTTCGGCGCCCGCAGCTTCAGCGCCGCAACGCGGCGCGCCAACGCCAACGCCAACAGCTCCAGCCACGGGCCAGGCAGCCCCCGGGGGGTGCTAGAGGTGGACACGGCGCCGGGCAGCCTCACTGTCGGCGCGCCAGACGCGTCCCCCACGTCCTTGTTCGCGCCCAGCCCGGTGTCGCCGTCCGGAGCGCCGCCGGCGGCGCTGGCGCAGGCCAGCCACAGCGGGAACCACGCCCAGCCCTTGTCGCCGGGTCAGGTCGCCGTGCCGCCGTCGCCCCTCCTCCACGGGGCGTTTGAGGCGGGCATGCCGGGCGTCTCCTCCTTCAACAGCACCACGGGCGGGTGGGGCGCCGCGCCCTACGCCTTTGTGCGCGAGTATGACGCGGGCCAGGTGCTGCGCGAGTGGCCGCTGGGGCGCGACGAGGCCGAGTCAGTGCTGGCCGCCTTCAGCAACGCCAAGTGAGTGCTTCCCGAGAGAGAGCCGGCGGCGCCCGCGGCTTTGGTACGCGTGTGTTGCGACGAGTGCGGGCGCGGGGGGCTGTCAACGCAGGATCGAGTCGTCCATTGGCAAGCTGCTGCGGCGCTCGACCACCAGCACGTCACTGTCGGAGAAGCGCCTGCTCGGCGAGGCGCTGAGCAAGGGCCACCGGTCGTACGACATCATGCTCGCGCTGCAGCTCGGCATCCGCTTCAGCGTCAGCACCGCCGCCGCCGAGGAGCTGCCACGCGAGCTGCAGCCCTCGAGCTACACGCACAAGGTGAGGTGCTTGGAGGTGGGGGCCCACGCTCAACCTGGGCGGAGACTGCCTGTCAGGCGCCCCTGCTCATGGTGCGCTGCGGGAACCTTGGCGTGCAGGTCAAGCAGTGGTTCCCCCGCCAGGGCACCGACATGACGCCGGTGCACTCCTCCGAGGACTTCACGTGAGCGCTGGCTCATCGTCGGACGTGCAGACCAGAGTCCTGGCACTCACCGTCTGCTGGCCCGCGCCCGCACCGTCACCGTCATGTGCACGCAGGTGGATCGACTACGCGCCTCGTGCCTTCAGGTGCGCCCGCGTGAAGCGGGCTGGTGCGGCTCTTGCCATGCCTTGCCAGGCGTTTGTCGCAGGTGTGGACCAAGCGTGCGTGCCCGACTGCCGCGCCCGGCTCGCACTCGCAGGAAGCTGCGCGAGCTGTTTGACGTCCAGACCGGCAGCTACCTGGACAGCCTGTGCAGCGACGCCGCGCTGCGGCTGCTCAACAGGTAAAGGACGTTGCTGCACAGGCCCGCAACCCTGCGGTGGAGCGCGACCATCTCCCTCACGTGTGCGCTTCCGCCTGCTCACTCGCGCCCCGGGGGCACGCAGCCCTGGCAAGAGCGGCAGCGTCTTCTTCCTCACTCACGACGACCAGTTCTTCGTCAAGACTATCAAGAAGGGGTGAGGCCTCGCTTTGTGTTCCTGCCGGGCCTGCACACGGGCTCCACTCCGCTCAGCTCACAAGAGAGCTCCCACAACCGCCTTGTTGCAGGGAGGCGGCGCTGCTGTACAACATGCTGCCTCAGTACCACCGACACATGGCCGTGCACCCGCACACGCTGCTCACCAAGTTCTACGGGCTGCACGCCATCAAGACGGCCAACAACCGCAAGGCGAGCGAACCTTCTGCGCAGCACAGCCGCGGACCAACCCTTCCTCACACAAGCCGCGATGCGCGTGGTCGAGCGTGCTTTTGGCATCCCCCATTTGTGCCACCTGCAGGTGTACCTGGTGGTGATGGGCAACCTGTTCAACATGCCGGTGCAGCTCAACGTCAAGTACGACCTCAAGGGCTCCAGCCTGGGGCGCACGGCCGGCGTGACGCCCGAGCAGGACCCGCACGCCATCCTCAAGGACCTGGACCTCAAGACCACATTCAAGTGAGCACGCGCGCGCCGGCGCTTTGGATTGCGCAGCGCGTCGGTCACCCAGCTGTGGGCGTGTGCTCCCATCACCGTGTTCACGCCATTGCGCCCACACGTGCAGGCTGGAGCCCTCGTGGCTGGAGCGGCTCGAGTTCCAGCTGCGTTCCGACTGCGCGCTTCTGCAGGCCTGCTCCATCATGGACTACTCGCTGCTGCTCGGGTGAGGGGTCAGGACGTGCGCCTGCTGCGCCACCGGCCTGGCGGGCGCTCCGCACAGGCCAAGCGCTGTGAGCGCATGCGACCATGTGCACGATGCGAGCGTGCTCGCAGGGTGAGCTACGCGCCGCGTGGCAATGGAGAGGTTGAAGCGCAACAGCAGCAGCAGCAACAGCAGCAGCAAAAGCCGCCGCAGCCACCGCCCAAGCGCGTGCCCCGCCCAAGCAACTTTTCAGGTGAGGTCCGCAGCTGCTTTGGGTGTGGAACGCGCGTGCCCCTACCGCCATCACGAAGACGAGCTTTGGGGCACCTGCGCTGTGGCGCAGAGGCCGCGCCCGAGGACGAGTACAACGTGGAGTTCCCCCGCCTGTGCGAGCGCCTGGCGCGCAGCAAGCTGCCCGACGAGGCCAGGTGCGGCACACTGGCGCACGCGCTGCACCGCCGTGCAAGTGACTGCCCTGCAAGGGTGTGCGAGCTCACGGGATCTGCTCCTGTCCCCAACATCCGTCCACAGGGAGCGGCTGGTGGCGCTGGCGCGCGCCCGGCTGGTCGAGGGCCCGGGGGCCAAGGCAGCAGCCAGGCGCTCACAGGTGTGCGGTGGTGGCAGCAGGCACGCTGCCCTTCCCACAGGGACACTGCAAGGGGCCCCTGCGTCGCCATGTCCTCCGTCCGCCTCGCACGTCGTGCGGTGTGGCAGGCGGTGGAGCAAGGCGCGCCGCACGGGGACCCGGCGGGCGCCCACTCGACGGAGAACATGACGGACCACATGGCCCTGCAGATGGGCCTGAGCCACACGCAGCTGGGCGTCAACATGCCCGCCGTGGTGAGATGGGCTCCTGGCGGACTCTCCGCGCGCCGGGAAACGCTGGGTTCGCGCTGACGCCGACACGACTGCGTGCCTCTCCTCCACGTGCAGGAGTCGTCCGGGCAGGAGTGCGTCGTCTTCTTCGGCATCATCGACATCCTGCAGGTGCGCGTTCGTCGTGCACCGTGACGCACGCGCTGCACCCGCACGTCGCCACGTGACGAGCTTCGTTCATGTGCTGCGTGCGCGAGCCGTCTGCGTCCCGTGGCGCGCAGGACTACAACCACAGCAAGCGGTTGGAGCACGGCATCAAGTCGCTGGTGCACGACAGCAAGACCATCTCAGTGACGGACCCGCAGTCGTACGCCCAGCGCTTCATCACCTTTATCCGCTCCGTGTTTGCGTGAGGCCCTCGGGCTCCAGCAGGGCTCCATCTCTCTACTACAACTAGACGATCGAGAGGAAACCTCTGTCCACCGAGCGGGCCACCCCAGGGTTACCGACGCAGACGTGACTGTTCCGAGGGATGCCGAGGCAGAGAGGCTTTGGTTTTGCTTTCGTGTCACCTCATATCTTACCCGCTCTATGGGAAACCTTGGGCTGCTTGTGCCTCCTCTGGGGTTGCTCTCATGTATGCCGTGTGCGGCGAGAGCGTTCTGCATCCGGTCAGGAGGGAGGTCGTTCTTCATTTTGTTCAACGCTTGCACGTCTTCCCTTCAGTTGAAAGGGCGTTTCATGAGCCGGGCGCAAAGGACGCTAGGGCACACACTCAAGCTAGCTCAGCGCGTGACAGCGCCTCACACCTCCAGGTCCAGCATGGCGCGCAGCACCAGGTGCCCGCGCACCAGCTCCCGGTCCAGCTGGGACATGTCGAGCGGGAAGGGAGGGGCGACGCGGGTGCACCGCTTTTCCACCACCCGCCTGTCGCTCGACGCCACCACGGTGACCTCGCTGCCGTCCGGCATGGTGCGGGTGATGGTGTAGGCGTTGAGGGTGGTGGGCCTGTCCCGCGGGACCACGAGGAGCTCCTGGTCCTGGCCGGAGAAGTAGCGACGCGCGCACAGGTAGACCACGGCCGGCTGCTGCTTGGGGTCGTGGTCAAGCGGGGACTGCGAGTGCATGCCAGAGTGTGGCAGGTACAGGCCCAGCTCCGCGCTGGAGCCCGCGCAGTAAATGGGTGGTGAGGATAGCATGATGAACGAGCCGTCGCCCAGCTCCTCACGGGGCACGGCCCACGTGATGGTGGTGCGCTGTTGCAGCACGTCGCGTGGCAGCTGCTGGCGCGGGGGGGCCAGCCAGGCGGAGGGGAAGCTGCGGGCGCCTCCGTCCTCCGTTTCTCCCACGGCAAAGCACTGCATCTCCTCCTTGCTGTGGTGCCACCAGGGCAGCGCGCCGGTGGAGTCCAGGAAGCTGGGCGTGAGGTGCTTGGCGCGCACCAGGCTGCTGAGCTGCAGCAGCTGCTCCTTGCTGCAGCCCTTGCCGCGGCCCAGCCGCACCCAGCAGTCCAGCGCCACCACCACGCTGTTCTCGCTGTCCACCACCAGGC
>VFQP010004519.1_pt1 | contig 12886 bp, 11 predicted proteins | sample 3512351 | NCBI WGS metagenome assembly VFQP01 (sample SAMN10412372, study PRJNA504923) | tailings metagenome | isolation source: Relicate 1 Philex TSF1 revegetated site | place: Philippines: Tuba, Benguet | collected 2017-08-29 | reverse complement strand
CGAGCAGCCAGATCTGGCTTTTCATCGCGAAGGCGTGGCTGCGCTCCTGCATGATGGAGGAGCCTTCGCCGTAATCCTCGCCCACGATGATCAACGCGCCGCCTTCGACGCCCGACGACGCGAGATTGGCGAGCGCGTCCGACGCGACGTTCGTGCCGACGGTGGATTTGAACGTCACGGCGCCGCGGATCGGATAGTGCACCGAAGCCGCGAGCATCGCCGCCGCCGTCGCCTCGCTGGCACTCGCCTCGAAATGCACGCCAAGCTCGTCGAGCACGGGTTTCGCGTCGGCAAGCACGTCCATCAAATGCGAGATCGGCGCGCCTTGATAGCCGCCGACATAAGCGACACCCGATTCGAGCAACGCCTTGGTGATCGCCAGAATTCCTTCGCCGCGAAACTCGTCGCCATCGCCCAGGCGCAGCGTGCCGACTTCTTCGGCGAAGGAACGCTCGGCCATTACGCCGCCTCGGCGACGAGGGCCAGAACACGCAGCGGACTGCCCGAGCCGCGCTCGATCTTCAACGGCGGCGTGATCAACACCGCCCCGGTCGGCGGCAATTGATCGAGATTGGTGAGGCTCGCCAGACCGAATTTGTTGGCGCCGTGCATCAACGCGTGCGCAGGGAACGCCGGTTCGAAGGAGAATGCCTGCCCCGCATCGGTGCCGACGGCTTCGACACCCCAGCCATTGACGTTGCGCTCCTCGACCAGGAAGCGGATCGCCGACGCGGCTGGTCCTGGCACATGGGGGCCGTCTTCCTTCATGTTGAGGAAGGCGGCGGGATCGCTGCGCTTCGACCAATCGGAGCGCATCAATACCCACGACCCGGCGGGAATGCGGCCATGCTTGGCTTCCCACGCCTTGATATGCGCGTCGGTGACGGTGAATTTCTCGTCCTCGGCGCATTCCTTGGAGAAGTCGAGCACGCAAGCCGGCGCTACCAAACGCTGCGGATCGACCGTATCCGTGGCGCCGTCCTTCATATCCTTGCCGCTGATCCAGTGGATCGGCGCATCGAAATGCGTGCCCGTATGCTCGCCGCACGCGATGTTGTTCCAGTACCACGCCGGGCCGCGCTCGTCGAAACTTGAGATCGCCTCGGTCGCGAACGGCTTCGTCTGCCCGAATTCCGGCGGCAATGCGATGACCGGCGTGGACGGCTTCAACGTTTGCGTCAAATCGACGATCCGGATCTTCCGGGCGGCGATGGCTTTGGCGAAATCTGCGAGCAAATTGGACGACATCTTCAAACCTCCTGTTGGATTTGTTTCCGGTCTTATGCGGTTATGCCGGGCGCCAAATCACGTGCTGCCCCAGCCCCATATCCCGCGCATTGGCGACGGCGCGTAAGGTCGCGGCCATGTCTTCAACGGCCATGCCCAGCGATTTGAACAACGTCACGGCTTCGGCGCTCAAGCGTCCGGGATGCGCGCCCGCCAGCACGTCGCCGATCTCCGCGCGGATATGCGACGCGTCGATCGCGCCCTCGCCGATCGGCAGCAACAACTCGCCGCATTCGGTCAACGCTTGTGCACGAGAGTCGACGAAGAACTCCGACGCCGCGACGATATCGGTGCCGATCTCGCGCGAAGACGGCGAACTGGCGCCGACCGCGTTGATGTGACAGCCCGGCGCGATCCAGCCGCGCTTCAACAACGGCTCTCGTGACGCAGTCGTGGTGCAGATGATATCGGCGTCGGCGACCGCGCTTTCGATGTTGCGCGCGCAAGCGACGCCCAAGCTTGCCGCGACCTGCTCGGGGCAATCGGCTTCGCGCGCCCATAACACGATCGATGCTTGCGGCAGCACCAGGCGCAACGCTTCGACATGCGCGCGCGCTTGCGTACCGCCACCCACGACCGCGATGCGCCGCGCATCCTTGCGCGCCAAGGCGAGCGTGGCGACGGCGCTGGTCGCCGCCGTGCGCAAAGCGGTGATGGCGCTCGCATCCACCAGCGCCAGCAACTCGCCCGTCGTGCCGTCATGGATGAGGATCGCGCCCTGATGGGTGTCCAAGCCGCGCACGCGATTGTCGGGCGCCACCAGAACGTCCTTTACGCACCACGCAGGATCTTTGCCGCCCCGGAACACGGGCATCAATCCCATCAACGGTCCATCGGATGTGGGCTTCAGCTGGAAGCGCGCGAATTGCTCGCTCTCGCCGCGCGCCAGCGCGATCAATCCATCGCGCACCGCCGCGATGCAATCGGCCATCGGCAATGCCGCGCGCACGTCTTTTCCATTCAGAACGAACATCGTCACAACCCCGCTCGATGATCTTGCCAACGCGCCTGCGCGATCGCGAAAGATGGTGCTGCCGCCGCCAACATGCGCATCGGCACGCCGCCCGGTTTCGTGATCCCGATCGGCAGATCGCACGGATTGGTGCCGGAGATCGCGTCGGCGAGGATTTCGCCCAGCATCGCCGTCAACGCAATTCCCCTTCCGTTGCAACCGATCCCGCCCAGAAAACCGGTCCCGAATTCGTAAAGATGCGGCAGGAAATCCATCGTCATCGCGGCGGTGCCGCGCCAAACGAAATCGACCGATGGCGTTTCCGCCAATGAAAGCTCGTGCCGCAACCGCGTGGCGATCATCCGCGCCATACGGGCTTCGGCGTCGATCGGCAGCATCGACATGCCGCCACTGATCAAGCGGTTGTCGCGATCCAGCCGATAGGTCAGCAGATTGGCGCGCGTATCGGCGACCGGATTGCGATTGGGAGATATCCGGCGAATGGTCGCCGCGTCGAGCGGTTGGGTCGCGATCTGATAGACGACAAGCGGCACGGTCGAGCGGCCAAGCGGGCGCGCGACACCTTGCGTGAACGCATTGGTGCAGAGCAGAACCTTATCGGCGCGCAATGTCATGCTGCCGCAGGCGAGTTGCCAAGCGTTCCCGACACGCTCGATCCGATCGACTGGCGTGTTTTCGTACAACGCCGCCCCCGTCGCGATCACGGCCGAAGCAAGACCATAAGCGTAGTTCAGCGGGTGCAGCATGCCGCCGCTTTCGTCGATCAACGCGCCGACGCAATGGCGCAACCCCGTGCGGGCGCGCGCTTGCGCTTCGTCCAACATCGAGACGGGCCGGCCCAATGCGCGCCACGCCGCCGCGCGCCGCGCCAGCGTGTCGAACATCGCCAGCGAATGGGCGACATGCAGCCAGCCATTCTGTTCGGCATCGCACGCGATCGAATGGTCGCGGATCGTCGCGAAGACGCGATCGGCACCGGCACCGATCATGTTCAGCAGGCGCGTGCCCCGTTCCTGTCCCAGGCGCGCAACCACCGCGTCGGGATCCGCCTTGGCGAAATTCGGCACGACGAACCCGGCATTGAGGCCGCTGGCCCCCGCACCGACCGCGTCCGCTTCGAGGATAACGACCTTGGCGCCGCGACGCGCGAGATGCAGTGCCGCCGTCAATCCGGTGAACCCGGCGCCGACGATCGCGACATCGGCGGCGATATCGGCGCGTAACGGCGCCGCGACAGGGCGCTGCCCAGCCGTCGGGAACCAAACCGTGCGGCGATACTGCGCGTTGCTCATCGGCCGACGAACACCGGCAGATCGAACGCGCCGAGACGCGGCAATTCCCCGCGCCACGCCGCAATCTCGACAAGGCAGGTCTGTGCGCTGCACCCTTGCGACAGCGACGAGGCGGGCGCATCCAGCGTCAGCATGTTGGGATTGCCGTGCCGATCGAGCCCGGTCTCGGGATCTGGGTCGTACCAGGCGCCGGTGCTGAGCCGTGCAACGCCCGGCATGATATCTTCGGTCAGGATTGCCGCCGCCAGGCAACGGCCGCGATCGTTGAAGATTTCGACGATCTGGTCTTGCGCGATGCCCCGTGCGGCGGCATCGGTGGGATTGAGATAAACGGGTTCGCGCCCCGCGATCTTACCTGCCCGGCTATGCGGGCTCGCGTCGAGCTGGCTGTGCAAACGGCGCGCGGGCTGATCGGTCAGCAGATGCAGGGGAAAGCGTTTGGCCGTTTCGCCACCCAGCCATTCCGCCGGCTCGCGCCAAACGGCATGTCCCGGGCAATCGGGCAACGCGAAACCGGCGATGCGCTCGGAATGAATTTCGATTCGGCCCGATGGCGTCGCAAGCGAATGGCGCTGCGGATCGGCAACGAACTCGGCGAGCATCGTCGCCGGACGATCCTGCGACGTGAGGTCCACGATGCCCGCGCGCCAGAAATCGTCGAAATCCGGCAGATCGATCCCGCGACCTTGATTGATTTGCCGGCATTCGGCGTAGAGCCGCCGCAACCAACCCATCGTGTCGAGATTTTCGGTGAAGGCGGCGGCACAGCCCAGGCGCGCCGACAACGCCGCGAAGATATCGTAATCGTCGCGCGCTTCGTCTGCCGGCGGAACGGCGCGCTTCATCGCCACGAAATAGGCTTCGAGCGTGGCGGAGCCGATATCGTCGCGCTCCAGCGTCGTCGTCGCGGGCAGCACGATGTCCGCGTGTTTGGCCGTCGCGGTCCAATATTGCTCGTTGACGACGATCGTCTCCGGCTTTTGCCAAGCGCGGCGCAGACGATTCAAATCCTGATGATGATGGAACGGATTGCCGCCCGCCCAATAGATTAGCCGGATATCGGGATAGGCATGGCTTTGACCGTTATAGGTGAAAGCCTCGCCCGGTTTGAGCAACATGTCGGCGATCCGTGCCACGGGAATGAAATCGGGAATGCCGGCGCGCAATTGCGACAGCGTCGGCCCCTTCACCCGTGCATGCGGACTGCCGACGAGATTGGCCGCCCCATAGCCCACGCCGAAACCGCCGCCGGGCAAGCCGATCTGACCCAGCATCGCGGCGAGCGAAATCACCGCCCAGAAAGGCTGCTCGCCATGCGAGGCGCGCTGCATCGACCACGAGACATTGAGCATCGTGCGCGACGCCGCCATGCGCCGGGCAAGCGATACGATCGTCGCGGCAGACACGCTGCTGATCGTCTCGGCCCATTCGGGCGTCTTGGCGACACCGTCGGTCGCACCGGTCAGATAGGCTTCGAACCGTTCGAATCCGACGCAGCAGCGATCGAGGAATTTCCGGTCGTGAAGCGCCTCGGCGATCAGGACGTAGGCCAGCGCCAGCATCACCGCCGTATCGGTATTGGGCCGGCACGCGATCCATTCGGCCCCCACCCCGGCGGCGCCGAGATTGTCGCGCACGGGGCCGATATTGACGAAATGCACACCCGCTTCGCGCATCGCGGCGAGGCCTTGTGCCACGCCGTGGCGCCCGACGCCGCCCGCATTCATCTGCGCGTTCTTCACCGGCACGCCGCCGAACGTGACGAATAATTCGGTGTGGCGCGCCATCACGTCCCACGACGTGTGGGACGCCATCAGATCGTCCATGCCGGCCACAACATGCGGCAGGATCACGTTGGCCGCACCCAGGCTGTAGGAATCGACATGCCGAACATAGCCGCCGACCGCGTTCATGAACCGATGGACTTGGCTTTGGGCGTGATGGAACCGGCCCGCACTCGACCAGCCATACGATCCCGCGAAGATCGCCCGATTGCCGAATTGCCGCCGCACCCGGTCGATATCGCCCGCGACAAAGTCGAGCGCTTCGTCCCAACTCACCTCGACGAACGCATCCTTGCCCCGTTTTTCGGGCGCCGTACCGGGGCCGCCGCGCAACCAGCTTTCGCGGATCGCAGGACGCCGCACCCGCAAACGCGCCAGTTCCGGATCGAGCGCGTGCAATCCGATCGGGCTTGGATCGGGATCGTCGCGGAACGGCACAAGCACCGCGCCGGCATCACCGGCCGGCGCGACTTCGTAAAGTCCCCAATGCGACAGCGTGTAGTTCGTCATACTCGGCTCCCCGCCCGCGCCGATCCCGACCGGGACCGACGCGGGCGCGGTAGGTCAGCCGTCGATGCGCTTGAACAGCTTCAGCATATCCTCGATCGAGTAACCTTTATCGATGACCATGTTCTGGCCGTCGATGCGCCACGAGATCGCGGGGCCGCTGACATCGCCATAAGCGTCGAACTCGATCGGTCCGGTCGCGCCGGTATACTTGATGGCGGTTCCCTTCGCGATCAGTTCGCGCGCCTTCTTGAACTCCGCCGGACCGGTCGCGACGTTCTCGCCGCCGGCCGTATGGATCTTGCGGATCGCGTCGCGAACCGATGTACCCGACAGATCCGGTGCGATGTTCATCGCCAGCCCAAGCGCCATCACGGCGTCGTAGATATTGTAGATGCCGGGGCCCGACGCGCTCGCCTTATACTCCGTCTCGAAGGCTTGCTTGAACGTCTCGACCGACGGCCCGCCGGTCGTCGTGTTGTCGGTGCCGAACGCCTTAGTGAGATAGCGTTCGCCCACGGCCTTGACGAAATCGGGGCTGCGCAGCGCGTTGTTGAGGATCAAATTCTGTGTGCCGCCGAGCGAGATCCATTCGCGCGCGATCGTGGCGCCGTCCAGCGGGAAGGCGACCAAGAACATCGCGTCCGGCTTTTCCGACAGCGCCGCCGTGACTTCCGCACGATACGAAGCCTGATTCTCGTTGAAGCCGACCGCCTTCACAACCTTGCCGCCGGCGACTTCGGTGGCCTTGGTGAAATCCTTGACTAGGCTGGTGCCGTAATCAGTGTTGACGTAGATCAGCGCGATGCGCTTCCAACCACGCTCCGCCGCGAGGGCCGCCGGCAGATAGGCGAGGCTCTTCACCGTCGGAATGGTGCGGAAGAAGAACCCGCCGGTTTTGCCTTCCTGCGCCATCGCCGTGAGGATCGGCGCCGAGGAGCAGCACGAGATCTGCGGAATCTTCGATGGCGCCGCGACCGACGTCAGAACGGGGATGGTGACGCCGCTCGAAATCGCGCCGCCCAGGCCCGAAACGCGTTCGACCTCGACCAGGAATTTCGCGGCATCGACGCCGACGCTCGGCTGGCCTTGATCGTCGCGCAACGCGAGTTCGGCCTGGCATCCCTTGATGCCGCCGCCTTCGTTGATATGGCGGACTGCGAGCTGCGCGCTATTGGCGATGTTCTTGCCAACGGCGCCCATCGAACCGGTCAACGAAAGAACGGCGCCGATCTTAACCGGGCAGGCAACGGCTTGCGCGACTGCGGGCGAGGCCGTCAAAGCCGGCAGCGCTGCGACGGCGCAGACCGCCAGCAAAGTGCGAATTCCGTACGACATGAGCTTCCCTTCTTTTCGTTGGCCGAGACGTACTGCGCATGTCGATACCGGGTGATTATCCACGGGATGCGCGTTACATCATTTGATCATAAGAGCATAAAAATCTAATCCGGTAAAGCGCCGTGACCGGAGTCCAGCGAGCAAGAGAGACAGCACATAAAACAATGATATTACTAATTTTTTGTCGGGTGCGTCGCTAAAGATCGGCGATCGAAGACGGCAAATCGAATAATCGTCCCCACCCTGCAATACGCCCCAACTTGCCCTTGAACGATCCGGCGAGTTATGTTGAAAATCTAAACATCGTTTGATCAAAAAACGGGCCGAAATGACCGTCGATTTCCTCGAACCGGTGTCGTCGCGATCGACGATTCAGGACGAAGTCTATAAGCGCCTGCGGCATGCCCTGATGTCCGGCCATTTCGAGCCGGGTCAGACGCTGACCATCGCGTTTTTGGCCGAGACGTTTCGGACTAGCCATATGCCGGTGCGCGAAGCGCTGCGCCGCCTGACGGCGGAAAACGCGCTCGTCGTCGTGCCCAATGGTTCGGCAAAAGTGCCGACGGTCAGTCTCGACGGCCTCAACGATCTTTGCCTGACGCGGATCGCGCTCGAAACGCTCGCGACGAAACTCGCCGCCGAGCGCGCCTCCCCCGCCGAACGCGAACGCTTCAAAACGCTGATGCTGGAGCATGAAGCGGCGACCGCGGCGCGCGATCTCGCATTGATGCTGGCGAAGAACCAGGAATTCCACTTTGCGATCTACGAAGCCTGCGGATCGCCTGTGGTCGTCCAGTTCATCCAGACGCTGTGGCTGCGCTTCGGTCCCTATATGCGCATGCTGTCGAACTATATCGAGCCACTGCTCGTCGCGGACGGCTATCGACCCAGTTCGCATCACCGCGATCTGATCGCCGCGATGGAAGCGGACGATTCAAGGGCCGCCGTCAAAGCGATCGAAGGCGACATCAAAACGACGCAAGGATTGCTACGCCGGCTGTGCCGGAATTTGGTCGAGGATACGCCGACGCGCCGCCGGCGCGACGGCTGACCTAAGCGGCGTGACGCGACGCCGTTGCGCGCTCGCCGATCAGGCCACGCGGCCGCAGCAGCAGCGTCAGCACCAGGATCAGGCCGATTAGAATCGCCTGCGCGGCGCCGCCATAGATCTGGAAATGCGCCGGCAGGAAGCGCAAGGTCACGGCGCCGATCACGCTCCACAATCCCCAAACGACGATGGCGCCGAGAATGGCGCCCTTGTTGTTGCCGCTGCCGCCGATGATCAGCATCGTCCAAACCTGGAAGGTCAGGATCGGCATGAAATCGGCGGGGCTGACGAAGCCGATGAAGCTGACATAGAGCGCGCCGCCGAGCCCCATCAGCATCGCGCCGAGCACGAAGGCCTGAAGACGAAACATGTCGATGTTCTTGCCGAGCGTGCGCGCCGCAATTTCGTCCTCGCGGATCGCCTTGAGCACCCGCCCCCAGGGCGACGCCACGATCCGCTGCAGCCCCGCATAGACGACGAATACGAGCGCTACGATCAGCGCCAGATAGCAGAGATTGTTGAGAATCGATGCCGGGAAAAGACCGCGAAACGGATTGGGCAGCGATGATATGCCCATCGCACCGCCGGTCAGCGGATCGAGATTGAGCGCCAGAAGCTGAATCGTCGCCGCGATGCCGAACGTCGCGATGGCGAGATAATCGTCGCGCAAGCGCAACGTGGCGATCCCGATCACCAATGCGATGAAGGCCGACGCCGCCATGGCGCCCGCCACGCCCACGATCCACGGCAAACCGAAATTGCCGATCAGATCGGCGCGCGGTGCTGCCGTCAAAATCGCGAAGCCGTAGGCGCCGATCGCATAGAAGCCGGCGATGCCCGCATTGAACAGGCCGGTATTGCCCCATTGCAGATTGAGGCCGAGCACGACGATCGCCAGGATCAGCGCCACGCTGCAGAAAAATACGAAATAGGACAGGATGCCGATCATTCGGCCCTCACGCGCGCACGGATTTGGTGAATAGCCCCTGCGGCCGGACATACAGCACGATCAGGAGCAGAAGAAACGGAATCGCCGGCTTGAAGCTTGCCGGAATGATCAGGACCGAAAGGCTTTCGGCGAGCCCGACGACCAAGCCGCCCACGACCGCGCCGAACAGATTGCCTGCCCCGCCGAGCACGGCGGCCGTGAGCACGGCCAACAACATGTTGAAGCCGAGTTCCGGACGAATCTGGACCGTCAAACCCGCAAAAACGCCCGCACACGCCGCCAGCATGCCGGCCAGCAGCCAGGTCCAGCGAATGATACTCGCCGTATCGATGCCACACGCTTGCGACAAGGCCGGGCTGTCGGCCATCGCGCGCATCGCCACGCCCACGCGGCTCGTTTGCAGAAAGATGTGAAGAGACAGTACGAGCAGGGTCGTCAGCACTAGAACGAATACGTGATCGGGCAACATCCGGACATCCGGCAGAACTTCGATCGCGATCTGCAATTCCTGCCCGTAGTAATGCGCGTCTGGTCCCCACAGCAACAGCACGAGATTGCGCAAAACCAGCGCCATCCCGAAACTCGCAAACACCAGGGTTAAAGCCGCCGCGCGCCGCGCGCGCAACCGGCTGAAGACGAGCGTATCGACCAGGATCGCGATCACACCGGTCGCTATCCCCGCAACGATCGTCGCGACGATCAGCGGGAGTCCGAACGACAGCGGTTCGATCGGCGCCGACGCCCCGGCCAGCGTCGCCAATGTCAGAGCGAGATACGCGCCGACGGTCAGAAACTCCGCATGCGCGAAATTCGCGAACTTGAGGATCTTGGCGCTCAGCGAGTAGCCGATCGCGCCGAGCGCCAAAATGCCGCCTGTCAAAATCCCGTCGGCGAGCGCCTGCCCGATCATGATTGCCTCCGCGATCCGAGAAACGCTTCCGCGACCGCCGCATCGTCCAGCAACGCGCTGGCCTGCCCCGAAATATGATTGCGGCCTTCGACCAGAACATAGCCGCGATCGGAAACGCGCAGCGCCGCCTTCGCGTTCTGCTCCACCATCAGCACCGCCACGCCGCCGCTAGCGAGCTTACGCAGATCGGCGAACACTTCCTGCGCGATCTTGGGTGCGAGCCCCGCCGTCGGCTCGTCGAGCATGATCAACCGGGGCTCGGTCATCAACGCGCGGGCGACGGCCAGCATCTGACGTTGCCCCCCCGACAATACATTGGCCGCCGAGCGGCGATGCGCGGCCAGCGCCGGAAACCGCTCGAAAGCGCGCGCGAGGCGTTCGCGCAACACCGGCTTAGCGAGCGTGTGGCCACCCGCGATCAGATTGTCCTCGATCGACAGGCTGGCGAACACGTTGCCGGTTTGCGGCACGAACCCCACACCCGCCCCGACGATCGCGTGCGTCGATTGCCCGGCCAGATTCCGGTCGTCGAGCAGGATCTCGCCGCCTTCGATCAGGACAAGGCCGGCGAGCGCCTTCATGAACGTGGATTTGCCGGCACCGTTGGGGCCGATCAGCGTCACGATCTCGCCGCAAGCGACGTCGACGGAGATGTCGTGCACGATCGGCAAACCGCGCCGATAGGAAGCACGCAGATTGCGCGCGGCGAGGAACGGTGCGGTCATAGCGCTAGATCCGAGACGTCGCCGAGATAGGCGTCGACGACGCGCTGTTCGCGCACGACTTCCTGCGGCGTGCCCGAGAAAATCAATTTTCCCTGCGCCATCACGACGATCGAACCGCAGATACGCATCACCATATCCATATTGTGCTCGACGATCAGAAAGCCGATGCCGCGCGCGTTGAGCGCCAGGATCTTGTCGATCAAGGTTTCGAGCAAGGCGGGATTGACGCCCGCGGCCGGCTCGTCGAGCAGGATGAGCTGCGGCTGCGCCATCATGACGCGCGCAAGCTCCAACAGTTTCTGCTGACCGCCCGATAGGATCCCGGCCGGATCCTGCGCCTTCGCGGCGAGGCCGGTGAAGCTCAGCACCTCCATCGCGCGCTCGCGGCAGTGTCGTTCCTCTTCGCGGACCAGCGACGGACGGAACCAATTGTTCCAGAACCGCTCGCCCGACTGGCCGGACGGCGCCAGCATGGCGTTCTCAAGCACGGTCATTTGCGGGAAGGGCCGCGGAATCTGGAACGTGCGCGCGAGCCCGGCATGGAAAATCCGGTCCGGCGGCAATCCGGCGATCGGCTTGCCGTCGAACGTAATCTCACCTTCGCTCGGCTTTACCTCGCCCGCGATCAGACCGAACAGCGTGCTTTTCCCCGCCCCATTCGGCCCGATGAGGCCGGTGATCGCGCCATCCCGCACCGACAGATCGACGCCATCGACCGCGCGTAACGCGCCGAAACTGCGGTGAAGTCCCTGCGTGGAAAGGATGATCTTTTCCATCGCCGCCGTCACATCCGGTTGAAGAACGTGCTCAAGCGATCCATGCCTTCCTGCAGACGCGCGAGGCTTTCGGAGCCGAAGCAGATCCGGATATGCCCCTCGCCCGCCGCACCGTAGAAACTGCCCGCCTCGACGACGACATTCGCACGTTCGAGGATCATATCGGCCAATTGTTGCGAGGGCACGCCTGTACCCGAGATATCGGGGAAAGCGTAGATGGCGCCTTGCGGCAACGCACAGCGCACGCCCGGCATCTGGTTAAGACGCTGCACGACGAAATCGCGCTTGCGGCGATCCTCGTCGACCAGTGCTGCAAGCACTTCGCTTGGGCCGGTGATCGCCGCGAGCGCGCCGCTTTGAATGAACGTGTTCACATGCGTCACATCGTTCGCCGTGATCTTGACGAGCCCCGACATGGCCCACGCAGGCGCCGACAGATAACCGATGCGCCAGCCATCCATCGCGAAGGATTTCGTGAACGCGAAGGCGGAGAATGTCCGCTCCGCCATGCCGGGCAGCGACGCGATGCTGATATGCTCCGCACCGTCATAGACGATGTCTTCGTAGACCTCGTCGGCGAATACCAGAAGGTCGCGACGGCGTGCGACATCCGCGAGCCCCTCGAGCTCGTCCCGCGAAAACACCCGCCCCGTCGGGTTGACCGGATTGACGAGCACGATCATGCGCGTGCGCGGTGTGATTTTGGCTTCGATCCGTTCTGGCATCAGCCGGAAATCGTCGGCGGGATCGAGGGCCGCGAAGACCGGGATTGCCCCGGCAAGCTCGATCTTCCCGATATGCTGCGGATAATGTGGATCGATCAAGATGACTTCGTCGCCAGGATCGAGCGTCGCCACGAGAACGGCGAAAGCGGCGTGCGTCAGACCATTGGTGACGAGAACCGTTTCTTGCGTCGCGGGAATGCCGTTGCGGTTGCGCAGCTTCTCGACCAGTGCCGCGCGCAGTTTCGCGATGCCCAGTAAGTCGCTGTAATGCACGTCGCCCGCGCGCAGCGCGTCGATCGTCGCGCGTTTTATGTGCTCGGGCGTGTCCGCCGCCGGCCGGCCAAGCTCGAGGTGAATCAGATCGCGCCCACTGTCGCGCAAAGCGGCGGCTTTTTGATACATGCCGAAGGATTTTTTCGGCGTATCCGAGATACGCCGTGCGACGCGTTTCATCGCCGCCCGCCCGCGCGGCGCGCGACGACTTCGATCTCGACCTTGATCTCGTCGACGGCGAAACCGCAGATGATCGTGGTGTTGGTCGGCCGCGGATCGGTGAACGTGGCGCCCAGTAC
>VFQP010004518.1_pt1 | contig 12890 bp, 10 predicted proteins | sample 3512351 | NCBI WGS metagenome assembly VFQP01 (sample SAMN10412372, study PRJNA504923) | tailings metagenome | isolation source: Relicate 1 Philex TSF1 revegetated site | place: Philippines: Tuba, Benguet | collected 2017-08-29 | reverse complement strand
ACGCGGCGGCTGCAGGAGAGCGGCATCGATCCGCGCATCCCCTACACGGTCGACGACGGCGGCTTTTACCCGAAGGATGCGCCGGGCTTCGACGGCGCGCGGGTGATCGACGACAATGGCAAGAAGGGCGACGCCAACAACCGGGTGATCGCCGCCCTGGCCGAGCGCGGCATGATGGTGGCGCGCGGAAGGGTGAAGCACCAGTATCCGCATTCGTGGCGTTCCAAGAAGCCGGTGATCTTCCGCAATACGCCGCAGTGGTTCGTTTACATGGACCAGCCGATCGCCGGCGTGGCAGGCGATACCCTGCGGTCGCGGGCGCTCAAGGCGATCGATGCGACCAAGTTCTACCCGGCGAGCGGGCAGAACCGGTTGCGGTCGATGATAGCCGACCGGCCGGACTGGGTATTGTCGCGGCAGCGGGCCTGGGGCGTGCCGATCACGGTGTTCGTGCACAAGGAAACGGGCGCAATCCTCATGGACGACGCGGTCAACCACCGCATCGCCCAGAGCTTCGAGGAGGAAGGCGCCGACGCCTGGTACAAGGCGGGTGCAGCGGAACGCTATCTCGGCGAGGGCTACAAGGCCGCCGACTACGAGATGGTGATGGACGTGCTCGACGTGTGGTTCGACAGCGGATCGACGCACGCCTTCGTGCTGCGCAACAAGCAGAAGTGGCCGCACCTGAAGTTCCCGGCTTCGATGTATCTCGAGGGCAGCGACCAGCATCGCGGCTGGTTCCACTCCTCGCTGCTCGAGAGCTGCGCGACCAACGGCCATGCGCCCTATGACAGCGTGCTGACGCATGGCTTCACCATGGACGGCGAAGGCCGCAAGATGTCGAAATCGCTGGGCAACGTCGTCGCCCCGCAGGAGATCATCAGGCAGTACGGCGCCGATATCCTGCGCCTGTGGGTGGCATCGGCCGACTATGCCGAGGACCTGCGGCTGGGCAAGGAGATCATCAACACCACGGTCGATTCCTACCGCAAGCTGCGCAACACGCTGCGCTGGCTGCTCGGCAACCTTGCGCACTTCAAGTCCGACGACGTGGTCGACGCGCGCGAAATGCCGGAACTCGAGCGGCTGATGCTGCATCGGCTGGCGGTGCTCGACGGGCAGGTGCGTGAGGCCTATCGCGAGTACGACTACAAGCGGGTGATCTCGCTGCTGAGCGCCTTCATGAATGTCGAGCTGTCGGCGTTCTACTTCGACATCCGCAAGGATGCCCTCTACTGCGATCCGATCAGCTCGCTGCGTCGGCGCTCGGCGCTGACGGTGCTCAACCATCTCTACGACACGCTGACGGCGTGGCTGGCGCCGATCCTGGTGTTCACCATGGAAGAAGTGTGGCTGGAGCGGAACCCGGGCGAGGCGTCGTCGGTGCACCTGCGCCAGTTCCCGGATGTGCCGGAAGCCTGGCTGGACGAAGCGCTGGCCGAGAAGTGGGCGAAGGTTCGCGCCGTGCGCCGGGTGATCAATGGCGCGCTCGAGATCGAGCGGCGCGAGAAGCGCATCGGCTCGTCGCTCGAGGCGGCGCCGGTCGTCTACGTCGCCGATGCCGGCCTGAGGGCGGCGCTCGACGGGCTGGACCTCGCCGAAATCGCCATCACCTCCGATATCGCGGTCGAGGCCGGCGACGCGCCGGCCGGGGCGTTCCGGCTCGACGATGTGGCCGGCGTGGCCGTGGTGCCGGCGCTGGCCAAAGGCACGCGCTGTGCCCGCAGCTGGAAGATCCTGCCCGAAGTCGGCACGGACCCGGACTATCCCGACGTTACGCTGCGCGATGCGCAGGCCCTGCGCGAACGGGCGGCCGCGGGTCTTGTCGCGTGAAGGCTGGCGCCACACTCTGGCCCAGCCTGCTGATCGCGCTCGGGGCCTTCGCGATCGATCGCGTGCACAAGTTCGTGCAGGTGAGCAGCGACTGCATCGCCATCGGGCAGTCGGTGTGCACCGGCTACGCCTTCGCGCACTATGCGCAGGCGCCGTTCGGATGGAGCGGCGGCGAAGTGGTGACGGTGGCGCCGGTCTTCGACTACGTGTTGGTGTGGAACACTGGCATTTCCTACGGCATGCTGACGCAGCTGCCGCCCTGGGCGCTGGTGGCGGTGGGCATCGTGGCGCTGGTGGCGCTGGCCGTGTGGTGGTGGAACGCGCGGGCGGGTCTCGTGCGCAGCGGGCTGGCACTGTGCATCGGCGGTGCGGTTTCCAACCTCGTCGACCGGGGCCTCTACGGGGCCGTGGCCGACTTCTTCCACTTTCACGTGGGGGAATGGTCGTTCTACATCTTCAACCTGGCGGACGTGGCGATTACGCTGGGAGTGTTGCTGCTCATCCTCGACGTGCTAGGGGTGGGCCGTGGTAAGGCGACGTGAACGCATTTCCGTCAGAATCCGACCCTAGCGGGGGTTGGTGTGCCGCAGTGCGGCCACGACGGGACGAGACCGAAGGGAAGTTGCATGCGTAAAGGTTCGACCGGCAGGAAACTGCTGTCTGCGCCGGGTGGTCTGGCCTCGCTTGCGGCCGTTCTCCTCCTGCCGCTGGCGCTGGCCGCCTGCACGACGGTGGAGGGCACCAATGCCCTGACCGATGTCGGCACCTTCGAACGCGAAGTCATGACCTCGACGCTGGTCGGCGTGGGCGTGATCCCCGGCCAGAAGAAGGAAACCATCACGGCGCCGCGCGCCCCGCTGGTGCTGCCCCGCGATGCCTCCACCCTGCCCGCGCCCCAGACCCCGACGGCTACCGCCATGCTGCCCGTCGATTCGGGTACCGTGCGTATCGATGCTTCGGGCCTGACGGAAGCCGACCTGATGCGCCTGCGCAGCGCCAAGGTGGTGGACCTGCGCTCGCTGTCGGGCCGGCCGCTCACCGATGCCGAGGCCAAGCAGCTGACGGCGCGGATGATCGCGGCCAACAAGACGGTGACGGTGGACGGCAAGCGTCCGCTCTACCTGCCGCCCGACGAGTATTTCACCGTGGTCAAGGGGCAGAGCCTCGTCTGCCTTGCCCGCAACGGCGAGCTGGTGGCGCTGAGCGACTCCAAGTGCCCGGCGGAAATCCGCGCTGCCCTGCAGCGCTGACCCACTTTCCCTTGAAGACCGATTGACCCGGGCGTAACCAGCGCCCGGGACGCCGCATTTGGCGGCAAGGATGCTGAGAAAATGCCCGACAAGACTCCACCCGAGACCGGCGACCGCCTCGCCAAGGTGATGGCCCGCGCCGGGCTGTGCTCGCGCCGCGATGCCGAGGAGTGGATTGCCGCCGGCCGCGTGTCGGTGAACGGCAAGACGGTGCGGACGCCGGCGTTCAACGTCACGGCCAAGGACAAGATCGCGGTCGACGGCCAGCCGGTGGAAGCGCGCCGGGCCACGCGGGTTTGGCTGTACCACAAGCCCGTCGGGCTGGTGGTCACCGAGAACGACCCCGAGGGCCGGCCGACGGTGTTCGACGCGGTGGCCGAGCTGGGGCTGCCGCGCGTGGTGTCGGTCGGACGGCTCGACATCAACACCGAGGGCCTGCTGCTGCTGACCAACGACGGCGGCCTGAAGCGGGTGCTGGAGCTGCCCTCGACCGGCTGGCTGCGGCGCTATCGCGTGCGGGCCTTCGGGTCGGTGACGCAGGGGCAGCTCGACCGGCTCAAGGATGGGCTGGAGGTCGACGGCATCACCTACGGGCCGATCGAGGCCGAGCTCGAGCGCGAGCAGGGATCGAACGTCTGGATCACGGTGGGCCTGCGCGAGGGCAAGAACCGTGAAGTCAAGAACGTGCTGGAGGCGCTCGGCCTGCAGGTCAACCGCCTGATCCGCATCAGCTACGGCCCGTTCCAGCTCGGCGACCTGCCCGAGGGGCAGGTGGACGTGGTCAAGCACCGCGTGCTGCAGGAGCAGCTGGGCAAGCGGCTGGCCGAAGAGGCGGGCGCGGACTTCGACAGCGAGCTGCCAGACCCGGTGGTGCCCGGTGGCAAGAGCCGGCCGGCACGAGCCGGCGAAGAACAGCGGCCGCGGCGCGACCGGCCGGGGCGATACGAGAGCGACAACCGGCGCCCTGCCCGCGCCCCCGAGCCGGAGCGCAAGGGCCCAAGCCGCAAAATCCACTTCGATACGGCGGACGGGCGCGACAGCGTGGAGTTTGTCGAGAAGTTCAAGAAGCCGGGCGACCGCGGGGCACCGGGTGGGCGCGGCGCAGGGGCAGCGAGGGGCGGCGAAGGCCGGCCGGAGCGGGCGGCGAGGGGCGACCGTCCCGAGCGGACATTCAAACCGCGCTCTGGCGGCGATCGCCCGGACCGCGGCGGCGACCGGCCGTTCAAGCCGCGCAGTGGCGGCGACGATCGGACCAAGCGGCCGTACGCGCCACGCACCGAAGGCGGAAGCGGTGACGGGCCGAAGCGGCCCTATGCGCCGCGTACCGAGCGGACGGGGATCGACGATCGCCCCAAGCGCAGCTTTGCGCCGCGCACCGGTGGCGACGATCGACCGAAGCGGCCGTATACGCCACGGGCCGAGGGCAGTGGCGATGACAGGCCGAAGCGGCCCTACTCGCCGCGCACCGAGCGCACCGGCACCGACGAGCGCCCCAAGCGCAGTTTCGCCCCGCGCACCGGCGGCGACGATCGACCGAAGCGGCCGTATACGCCGCGGGCCGAGGGCGGTGGCGATGACAGGCCGAAGCGGCCCTACTCGCCGCGCACCGAGCGCACCGGCACCGACGAGCGCCCCAAGCGCAGTTTCGCGCCGCGCACCGGCGGCGACGATCGTCCGAAGCGACCGTATGCCCCCAGAACCGAGGGTGGAGCTGACCGTCCCAAGCGGCCCTATGCCCCGCGCACGGGCGCTGGCGAGGACCGCCCGAAGCGGCCATTCAAGGCGCGCGAGGGTGGCACGGGGGATGCTCGGCCGCCGCGTCGCGACGGCGGCCGGCCGCAGGGGACCGGGTTCAAGGGGCGGAGCGATGCGGGCGTCAGACCGCCGCGTCGCGACGGAGCGCCGGCCGGAAAGCGGCCCGGGGGAGCGCCGCGCGGCGACGGGCCGCCACGCAAGCCGCGGACGCCCCGGACGTAACCGGTGCGCATCGTCGGCGGCAAATTTCGCGGCAAGCACCTGCTGTCGCCGGCCGATGACAGCATCCGGCCGACGGCCGACCGGGTGCGTGAATCGGTGTTCAACATCCTCGCCTCGCGCATCGGCGTCTCGCTGGCCGGCAGGAAGGCAATCGACCTTTTCGCCGGCACGGGCGCGCTGGGGCTCGAGGCCCTGTCGCGCGGCGCGGGGCCGGTGGTGTTCGTCGATATCGGTGCCGAGGCGCGCGGACTGATCCGCGACCATATCGAGGCGTTCGGCGCCGGCGGTTCTGCCAAGCTCCTGCGCCGCGACGCCACGGCACTGGGAGCCGCCGGTACCATGGGGCCGTTCGACCTGGCCTTCATCGACCCGCCCTATGGCAAGGGCCTCGGGGAACTGGCGCTCGTCTCCCTCCGCGACGGCAACTGGCTCGCACCCGGCGCCACGGTGGTGCTGGAGGAAGCGGCCGAGGTGGAGGTCGGCCTGCCCGAGAGGTTCGTGCTGGACGACCGCAGAGAGTATGGCGCGGCGGCCGTGCATTTCTTGTCCTTGGCGTAGGGTCAGCCGCAAGAAACGGAGGTCCCCGCTTTCGCGGGGACGGGGATGGCGCGCTTGTTTGCGCTAGCGGCTGCGGCCGAAGAGGCGTTCGATGTCGGTGAGTTTCAGCTCGACGTAGGTGGGGCGGCCGTGGATGCACTGCCCGGAATGCGGTGTGCGCTCCATGTCGCGGAGCAGCGCGTTCATTTCGTCGACGCGCAGGCGGCGGCCGGAGCGGACGGAGCCGTGGCAGGCCATGCGGCCGATGATGGCGTCGAGCCGGTCGCCGATGACCTCCACGCTGTCCCACTCGGCAAGGCCGTCGGCCAGATCGCGGACGAGGCCGTGGATATCGGCCTGCCCGAGCAGAGCAGGGGTTTCACGCACGGCGATGGCGCGCGGACCGAAGCGCTCGATGTAGAGGCCGAGGCGTTCGAGCGCCGGCGCGGCATCCTCGATGCGACCGACATCCTCCTCCGGCATGTCGATGACGACCGGGATGAGATGGCGCTGGCTGGGGACGGGCCCGTCGCGCAGGGCGGCCTTGAAGCGCTCGAAGACCAGCCGCTCATGGGCGGCGTGCTGATCGACCAGCACCAGGCTGTCGCCGTTCTGGGCGACGATGAAGTTCTCGAACAGCTGGGCCCGGGCAGAACCCAGGGGAAAATCGGCGCGGTCGGGCGACAGGTCCGGCGCCGGCTCGAAGCGGGCGCTCGGTTCGTCGAAGCCGGCAAGGGCTGCGGCGAACGCAGGGGCGCTCTCTCGCTGGAAGTCTGGAAGCGGCCCCCGTGGCATTGGCGCGGCGGTGGCCATTTCCGGAGCGCGGAAGGCACCGAGGATATCGTCTCCGACCGTCGTGGCGGCGCGGAAGCCGGCAGCCGCCAGCGCCTCGCCGATGGCGCGGATGACGGCGCTGCGCACAGCGCCGGGATCGCGGAAGCGCAGTTCGGCCTTGGCGGGGTGGACGTTGACGTCGACTTCGGCCGGATCGATGGCGACGGTAAGGGCAAGGACGGGGAAGCGATCGCGGAAGGTGAAATCGGCGTAAGCGGCGCGGACGGCGCCGAGCAGCACCTTGTCCCGCACGGCGCGGCCGTTGACGAAATAGAACTGCGACAGGCTGTTGGCGCGCGAGAAGGTGGGCAGGCCGGCAAGGCCGGACACCACGACGCCGTGGCGTGCAGTGGCCAGCGCGACGGCATTGCCGGCGAAATCGCTGCCGATGACCTGGGCGGCACGGGCGGTGAGGGACCCCTCCCCGGTCACGGCCGGCCAGTTGCTTTCGCTGCGGTCGGAGCCGGCGAGGACGAAATGCACGTGCGGATTGGCGAGGGCCAGCCGGCGCATGACGTCGGTGATGGCAGCGGCTTCGGCACGCTCGCTCTTGAGGAATTTCCGCCGCGCCGGGACAGCGGCGAAGAGATTGCGGACCTCGACGGTGGTGCCGCGGTTGGCGGCCTCGGGCAGCGGGCCGCGGCGGCGGCCGTTGCGCACCTCGAGGCGGAGCGCGGATTCGGCACCGTTCGTGCGGGTGACGATGGTCAGCTCGGCGACCGAGCCAATGGAGGCGAGCGCCTCGCCGCGGAAGCCGAGGGTGCGGATGTCGTCGAGGGCGTCGCCGGGAAGCTTGGACGTGGCGTGGCGCTCGACGGAGAGGATGAGGTCGGCTTCGTCCATGCCGCTGCCGTCGTCCTCTACGCGCATGAGGGTGATGCCGCCGCCGGCTGTGGTGACGACGATGCGGGTGGCGCCGGCATCGAGGGCGTTCTCGACCAGTTCCTTGACGACGCTGGCCGGCCGCTCGACGACCTCGCCGGCCGCGATGCGGTTGACCAGATGCTCCGGAAGCTGCCGGACCGGCATGCGATTCTCCTTTGGGGAAGGATAGCATGGCGGCGACGGGTGGGAGCGGGACAACTGCCCCGCCGGTATGCACTGCGACCCCGCATTCGGCCCTGTGGGCCACGTTCTCCGGCAAGGGGGAGACGGAAGAGGGTCGCGGCGGGCACGCTGGCGCGATATGTAGCGCCATGATCACGCCGATGGAGCTTGCGCTGGATCTGGCCGAGGAGGCTGCCGGGGCCGGGGAAGCGCCGGTCGGCGCCGTTATCGTCGAGGGCGGGCGGGTGCTGGCGGCGGTACGCAATAGCATGCGGGAGCTGGCCGATCCGACGGCGCATGCCGAGATGCTGGCGATCCGCGAAGCGCTGCGGGTGCGCGGCACGGGACGGCTCGACGGATGCGACCTCTACGTGACGCTGGAGCCGTGCGCCATGTGCGCAGGCGCCATTGCGCATGCGCGGCTGCGGCGCGTGTACTATGCGGCGGAGGACTTTAAGGCAGGGGCGGTGGACAACGGCGTGCGGCTGTTCAGCCAGCCGAGCTGCCACCATGCGCCGGAAGTCATTTCCGGGCCAGGCGCAGAACGCTCGGAGGCGCTTCTGAGGCGGTTTTTTGCTGGCTTAAGATGAAGGTCTCGATCTTGCTGGCGAGGGCGCGCTTGAAGCGCTCCTTGTCCTTTTCGCCGTTGGTCAGGATCTCCTTGACCCGCCAGAACTCCATCGCACCGAACGCACTGACGGCCGGTCGCATGTAAATGTCGGGCGGGTAGGCCGCCATCATGTGCGCGATCAGCGAATGCATCATGATCTGGGCGGAGCCGAACCAGACGTCGAGCGCCTTGAAATCGGTGCGCTTGAGGCCGGTGGACGGGTCGCCGTTGACGTCGATGCCGACGAGGATGTCGGAGCCGGCGGCAGCCTGATCGAGCGGCAGCGGATTGACCACGCCGCCATCGACGAGGACGTGGTTGGCGTGGACCACGGGCTTGAACAGCGTGGGGATGGCGATGGAGCCGGCGATGGCCTCGCGCAGCGGCCCGCTGTTGAACACCACCTGGTGCCAGCTCTGGAAATCGGTGGCGACGACATAGAAGGGGATACGCAGGTCCTTGAAGTCGCGGGGGTGCGTGGGCGGCGTGAAGGCGTCGACCATGCGCAGCGCATCGAGCTGCACCGACAGACCCGACTGCAGGATACCGCCGAGACCGCGCACCTGCGTGGCCCAGATGCGGCCCATGAACACCTTCATCGTGCCCATGACGCTGAGCGAGAACTCGCGCAGGTCCCGGCCCGTCATGCCGCTGGCCCAGCCGGAACCGATGAGCGCGCCGATGGACGTGCCGGAAATGACGTGCGGTGAAAGGCCCAGCTCGTCCATGGCCTCGATATAGGGGATGTGTGTCATGCCGCGGGCCGAGCCGCCGCCCAGGGCGACGCCGATCCTGGGATCGGGCATGGCGCGGGAAATGGCATTGGGCGGGGACTGGTCGGGCGCCTCGGCCCGCCTCAGCGCATCCACAAAGCGCTGGCCGCGCTCCTCGATCGGGGTGCGCTGAACAGACGCCGGAATGTCGCGACGGTCAGCCATGAGACGACCATACGCCCGTCCGGCGGCGGCGGTAAGCGCTTCAAGCGGATGTGGTGAATTCGCGCTCAACGGCGCGCCAGCCGATGTCGCGGCGGCAGAAGCCTTGCGGCCAGTCGATTTGGTCTGCGGCCCCATAAGCGCGACGTTGCGCCTCCGTGACGCTGCCGCCGAGCGCGGTGACGTTCAGCACCCGCCCGCCGGCGGCGAGTAAACGCGCGCCGTCGCGCTTCGTTCCGGCGTGGAAGACGTGGAGGCCGGGAGCATCGAGCGTGTCGACGCCGCGGATTTCGGAGCCTTTTTCGTACGTACCGGGGTAGCCGCGGGTGGCGAGGACGACCGTCAACGCCGCCTCGTCGGTCCACTGCGCCGTCATGCCATCGAGCGAGCCGGTAGCGGTGGCATGCAGCAGTTCGAGCAGGTCGGACCTGAGGCGCATCATCAGCACCTGCGTCTCGGGATCGCCGAAGCGGGCATTGTACTCGATGAGCTTGGGGCCCCCGGCGGTGATCATCAGGCCCGCGAAAAACACGCCGCGATAGGGCGTGCCGCGCGCCGCGAGGCCGGCGACGGTGGGGCGGATGATCTCATCGAGAGCGGCGTCGATGACGGCGGGGGTCATCACCGGAGCGGGGGAATAGGCGCCCATGCCGCCGGTATTGGGACCGGTATCGCCGTCGCCGACGCGCTTGTGGTCCTGCGCCGTGGCGAGCGGCAGGATGTGCTTGCCATCGCAGAGCACGAACAGGCTCGCCTCTTCGCCCTCGAGGAACTCCTCGATCACTACCTCGGCGCCGGCCGGTCCGAAGGCGCCGCCGAAGCAGTCGCGGATCGCCGCCTCGGCCTCCGCCAGCGTCGTGGCGACGGTGACGCCCTTGCCGAGGGCAAGGCCGTCGGCCTTGACGACGATGGGGGCGCCCTGCTGGCGGACATAGGCCAGGGCGGCGGCCTCGTCGGTGAAATGGCCGTAGGCAGCGGTGGGAATGCCCATCTCGTCGCACAGGGCCTTGGTGAAGGCCTTGCTGCCTTCGATGCGTGCCGCGGCGGCGCTAGGAGCGAAGCAATCGATGCCCGCTGCACGCAGATCGTCGCCGAGGCCGGCGACGACCGGGCCATCGGGACCGATGACGACGAAGTCGATGCTCTCGGCCCGGGCGAAGGCGATGACTGCGGCGTGGTCGGCGGGATCGAGTGCGACATTCTCGGCGACGGCCGCGGTGCCCGGATTGCCCGGGGCGACGAACAGGGCCTCGGTGCGCGGCGACTGGGCGAGCTTCCAGGCCAGAGCATGCTCGCGGCCGCCGCCGCCGATGAGGAGGATTCGCATGCGGGACTCCCGGGTGACGGCGTGCCTTGCCGCAAGCGAGCGGCGCTGTCGAGCCCCGGCGATGCATGCTTGACCCCCGGGCGCTTCTCGCGCACCCCTAGGCCATGTCCCAGCCGCTGACGAACGCCGCCGACTACACCGTTTCAGAACTCGCGCAGGCCGTGCGGCGGACCATGGAAGACGCCTTCGACTATGTGCGCGTGCGCGGCGAGATTTCCGGTTTTCGCGGGCAGCATGCATCGGGACACGCCTACTTTTCGCTCAAGGATGCGGACGCGACCATCGATGCGGTGGTGTGGAAGACGGCGTGGATGCGCCTCGCCTTCAAGCCGCAGGAAGGCCTCGAGGTCATCGCCACCGGCCGACTGACGACCTTCCCGAAGTCGTCAAAATACCAGATCGTCATCGAGCAGATCGAGCCGGCCGGCGCGGGCGCACTGATGGCGCTGCTGGAGGACCGGCGGCGCAAGCTCGCGGCCGAAGGACTGTTCGACCGGGCGCGCAAAAAACCCCTGCCCTACCTGCCGCGCGTCATCGGTATCGTCACCTCGCCGACCGGCGCCGTGATCCGCGACATCCTGCACCGGCTCAACGACCGCTTTCCGACGCGGGTGCTGGTGTGGCCGGTGCGGGTGCAGGGGGAGACCTCGGCCGCGGAAGTGGCGGCGGCCGTGAACGGCTTCAACGGGCCGGCCTTCGGCAGCACCTTCCCGCGGCCCGACCTGCTGATCGTGGCGCGTGGCGGCGGTTCCATCGAGGATCTCTGGGGGTTCAACGAGGAGATCGTGGTGCGCGCCGTGGCGGCGAGCGGCATTCCGGTGATCTCGGCCGTGGGGCACGAGACCGATACAACGCTGATCGACCATGCAGCCGACAGTCGCGCGCCCACGCCGACGGCGGCGGCGGAAGCGGCAGTGCCGGTGCGTGCCGATCTCGTCGGCTACATCGACGACCAGGGCGCGCGCATGCGGCATGGCACCCGCCGCATCGCTGGCGGCGCCCGCGACCGGCTGCGGGCGGCTGCGGCAGGTTTGCCGCGGCCGGCGATGCTGGTGGCCGAGCAGCGGCAGCGGCTGGACTTTGCGGCCTCGCACCTGCTGACGGGGCTGCGGCACATGCAGCAGCGCAAGGCGCTGGCGCTTGCGCGGGTGGCGCCGCGTGTCGCGCCGGCGGCACTGGCGAGGCAGGCGGCAGAGGGCCGGCGGCGCCTCGAGCTGGCGGGCGCGCGGCTGACACCCGGCCGGCAGGTGCAGGACGGGCGCAAGCGGCTCGGCGAGCTTGCGACGCGAATCTTGCCGGCATTTCGCCGTGGCATCGAGATCGAGCGGCGGAAACTTGCCGCAGCCTACAAGCTGCTCGTGTCCGTGAGCTACCGGGCCGTGCTGGCGCGCGGTTTCGCCCTCGTCACCGACGCCGAGGGTGAACTCGTGCGCTCGGCCGCGCAGGTCGGGCCGGGACAGCCGCTGACGATCACCGCGGCGGACGAGACGCAGATCGGGGTGACAGTGGGCGGGGCGCCGGCGCGGCGGCGACCGCGCACCTACCGGACGGGCGGGGACGACGGCGGGCAACAGAGCCTCTTTTGAGGCGGCGGCGGGTGGCCTATATTCCGCGGCGAAAGGCGCGCCGCATGAACATTTTCGACAAGGGGTTCAGCCCCTCCGAGGCCACGCTCCGCTACCTCGACGCGGACTATGTGGTGCTGCGGCCCGGCAGCTTCGTGCGCTGCGCCATCACCGGCAAGGCCATTCCCCTCGACGAACTCTTTTACTGGAACGTCGAGCGGCAGGAGCCTTATGCCAACGCCGAGGCCGCCCACGAGGCGTATGTCCGCTACGGGCGCGCCAGGGCTTGAGCCGCGCCGGCGGCGCCACGCCGATCCTCTTTGTCAGCAACGGGCACGGCGAGGACGCCATCGCGGCGGGCATTGCCGCAGTGCTTCCCGAAGGGACGCCCGCCGAGGCGTTTCCGCTGATCGGCCCCGGTTCGGCTTTCGCCGGGGTCTGTCCCATCATCGGGCCGCGCGCCAACGTCGCGTCGGAGGGCTGGCGCAATACGCGCAACTCGCTGGCGCGCGACATCGCTGGTGGCGGGCTCGGTATCCTGCCGCCCGCCGTGCGCTTCCTGCGCGAGGCCGGGCGCGGCAGGCGGGTGGTGGCGGTGGGCGACATGCTGCTGCCGATGCTGTGTCTCGCCGCCGGCCTGCGCCGGATCGTGCATGTCGATGTCTACAAGACCGGGTACGGGCGAGGCTATTCGGCGCTGGACCGGTGGGTCCTGAAGCGGGTTGCGCGCTCGGTGATCTGCCGGAACGACGGACTCTCCGCGGCCCTGCGGCGCGACGGCATCCGCGCGCTGTCGCCGGGCAACGTGATGCTCGACACGGTGCCGTGGGGCGACTACGCGCCGGGCAGCAAGCGGACGAGGGACGTGGCAATCACGCTGCTGCCGGGGAGCCGGGGGCATGCCGTCGAGAACTTTGCACTGCAGGTGCAGGGGCTGCGGCTGGTGCCGGAGGCGCGCCGGCCGGATGTGTTCCT
>VFQP010004517.1_pt1 | contig 12891 bp, 12 predicted proteins | sample 3512351 | NCBI WGS metagenome assembly VFQP01 (sample SAMN10412372, study PRJNA504923) | tailings metagenome | isolation source: Relicate 1 Philex TSF1 revegetated site | place: Philippines: Tuba, Benguet | collected 2017-08-29 | reverse complement strand
GTGACGTCGGCGCGCGGCGTCGCCCCGCCGGCGCAGCCGCCGGCACGGCGTCGCCAGCCTCCTCCACCGGCGCCGGCGCCGCCGGCGCATCACGCCGTGTCACCTCCACCGCGCCGCCCGCCGGCGCCGGCGCCAGCGCGGAGTCCGCCTCTGCGCTGCCGCTGGCGGCGGCAGCGGGCCGCGCCTCTCCCGGCACGTTGAGCGCGGACGCGCGCGCCGCGCCCGCCACCGCGGCGTGCACGTGCTGCCGCAGCGCCGCCGCCGCTGCGTCATCAGCGCCACCTTCGCCGCGCGCGCACGGTGGCGGCAGCAGCACGCGCAGAAGGTCGCCGACGGCGGAGTGCGGCGGCGGCGGCTTGGCTGCGGGCGCATCGGCGGCGGGTAGGAGCCTCGGCGCATGCGCCAACAGCAGCAGGAGCAGCTCTTGCAGCAGGGCGAGCTGCTGCCTCCTGTCGATGGCGTCTGCGATGTCTGGCGGGTGCGCTGTGGCGAGCTCGTCGGTGATGAGGCACGCGAGGGCGTCGGCGGCGGGCTGATGGCGCTGCCGCGCGCCGCTGGGCAGCGGGGCCAGCGGCAGCCAGCCCCAGGGGCCGAGCCACCGGTCCTGCATGAGGGCTTGCAGCTGCGCCATGCGCCTGTCCAGCTCCACGCGCGCCTGCGCAAGCCAGGGCGGGACAGACGCGACAAACGCAGAGCATGCGTAGCGTCGCGCGTTCCGCACACCGGGCTAGAGTCAAGTCACGCAGAGAGGCACGCAGGGAGGTGGTGCAAGCGGGACGCACCTTCCACCACGCCGCCTTGCGCTCGGGCGACTGCAGCTCCGCCGCCGGCTGTGCCATGCTGCGCGCGCTGTCCGACAGAACCGCCGACAGCTCCGCCAGCAGCCCCGCCGCCGCCGCCTCCTCCTCCCCGCCGCACCGCACCGTTGCCGCCGGCGCCGGCGCGGCAGCCGGCGGGCCGTTCAGCACCATGACGAGCGGCGGCCGCTCGCACCCCGCCGCCACGTGGCACGTGACGATCAGCGGTGGCGAGTAGGAGGCGAGCGGGCGGCGCAGCAGGTGGAGCAGCAGCGGCGGCGCGCGGGCGCTGACGCAGGCGACGGCGGGGCCGCCGGGGACCCTCCGCAGCGTCGCCCGGAGCCACGCCTGGCTCGCCGACTCGAGCCGCCGCGCCCCGCCGCCCCGCCCATGCGGCAAGCCCTGGACGAGGGCTCGGTGCGAGCTGCAGAGCCACGCACACTCTTCCCCCCCGTCCTCCTCGCATCCCGCGGCACCAGCGGTGGCCCCGCCCCGCCCCGCCCTGCCCTGCTTCGCTCCGCTGGAGCGGCGTGCCTCGGGAGGAGCACTGCTGCCGTCGCCGTCGTCGCCCTGCTGTCCGTGGCAGCGTGCCCGCGACGCCGCCCACGCCGGGCCCGCCGCCAGACGCTGCCGCTCGGGCCACGCTCCGAGGCCCATGTGCAGCGCCGCCGCCGCCGCGTGCGGCAGCCCCCGCGCCGCGCACAGCGCCAGCAGCGCGCCGCACGCCCTACGGAACGCCCCGGGGCGCGGCCACGACAGAAGCGCCGCCGCCGCCGCCGCCCGCAGCAACCCGTCCGCCCGCTCCTTCAGCTCCTCCTCTTGCTCTTCCACCGCCTCGCCCGCCCGCACCGTCGCCGCCGGCCCGCCGCCCCTCGCCCGCCCTTTGCGCGGCGCCGCCACCGCCGCCGCACGGTCAACCGGTGCAACGCCACCCCGGCCTGCGTGGCGCCGGCCAGGGCCCTGCGCAGCGCCCACCCCACCCAACGACAGCGCCTGCAGCCCCCGCGTGAGTGACGCCGAAGCGCCCTCGTCCTTCCCGTCCTCCTCCTCCTCCTCCTGCGATACCTCGCCCTCCCAACCACGCCTCACAACGGGGGCGAAACCGCCGCCCAGGCCCACCACTGCAAGCAGCTGTCCGCCCTCGCCCTCCGCAGCCTCGCCTTGCGCGGCCTCCGCCGCCGGCGTCACAGCCTCCTCCAGCGCCGCCGAGACGCGCGCAAGCAGCAGCTGCGCGGCCAAGTCAGGCCGCGCGCAGGCCGCCAGCTGCCCGGGTGCCCAGCAGCACGTGGTGGTGCCCGCCGCCTCCGCCGCCTCCACCGTCAGCGCCTCGCCGCCGCCGCCCCTCCCAGCACCTCCCGCCTCCGCCCCCGGCGGCGCCGACGGGATCCACGTCAGCAACAGCCGCTCCGCCGCCGCCAACCAACGCCGTCGCTGCGCCCGCCGCTCCGTCACGGCGGCGTCCCCACGCGCCGGCCCTGGAAGCGGTGCTGCTGCTGCGGGCTGCGGCGGTGGCGGATCGCGCGCTGGCTTGCCTCTCCGCCGCCCGCCCTTGCCGGCGGCGCCGGGGGCCTGCTCCTCGCTGGCTGCGGGCGGCGCGCTTGGCTGTGGGCTGCTGGTGAGGCCCACACAGGCTGCCGGGTCCAGCGAAAGCTCAGCGAGGTGGAGGAGGGCCGTGGCGGCCAGCTGCGTCGCCACAGCGGGGCCGGCAGCGCTGTGCGGGTCGCTGGCCGCGCTGGGGAGCACGGCCAGGGAAAGCTCCAACGCTTGCTGCGGCGTGAGCGCGGGGTGGGGGGTGCGGTGCCCCGGCGGGAGCAGCCAGGTGAAGACGCAGGAGGAAGGGTCGTGCTGAGGGCTGGAGGCTGAGAGGAGGTCTGGCCGCTGCAGTGTGCACGCGAGCTGCGCCGCGGTGCTGGCGAGCAGGCGGAGGTGAAGCGGCGGCGTTGGCTCGGCGGGCTGGGGAGCTCGCTGAAGCGCAGCCGACTCTGCACAACGAGCGCGCAACGACGGAAGAGATGTGGCTTCGCGACACCAGCCGTGATTGACGCGCGAGGCGCCTCGGCAGCGAAGAGCTTTTCTCACCGGAGGCGCGAGGTGTGGGGCGGCACATCTGCAGCGCCTGCAGGCTGCGCCGCAGCGCCGCCTCGGCCTCGCGCGGCTCGCCGCGCCTGTGCAGCAGGTGCGCGAGCCGCTGCGCGGCGAGGCAGCGCGCGCTGTGGGAGCGCAGCGCGCCCGCGAGCGACTCGCACTCGCGCAGGAGGCACAGCGCCTCGTCCGACTGGCCGAGTGCCTCGCACGCCTGCGAGCGACCACGATGCGTCGCCGGTTCAACGCACATCGATCGTGCGGGTGCCCTCGCGTCCCTTGCGCAAGATGGCTCCTCTCCGACAGCTGCCCAGAGCACACGGAAGCTCTACGCACCTCAGCAGCTTGCACCAGGCTCGCCAGCTGCAGGGACGCGCACAGGCACGTGAAGTACGCTGGCACCGGCCCCACACCCGCTGCCCCCACAGCCGCCGCCCGCCCCACGCTTGCGCCGTCGCCGCCAGACACGCCAAGCGAGCCGCCGTTAGTGGCCTCCCCCGGCGGCGCCCGCCCGGCGTGCAGCGCGGACGTGAGCGCCAGCGCCTGCTGGCTGCAGCACCAGGCCTGCGGCGTGTTGCCCCAGGCGGAGTACGCGCTTGCCGCCGAGTGCAGCAGCTGCACCCGCAGGAGCAGCCACAGCACGCCGGCGTGCTTGCTGGCGCTGCCGCCACCGCCACCGCCGCTGTCGCCAGCGCGCGTGGCGGCAGCGTTCGCAGCGGAGGCGGAGGGGTCGATGGCGGCGGCCCAGGCGCAGTGTGCGATGACGTCGACGGCGGCTTGCCTGCCATGAGGCCAGGACGCCTGCGGCGGCGCGCCGCGCTGCCCCGGCGCGCTTGAGCAGTCGTGGGCGCTGGCGTCATCCCTGCAGACAGAGGTGCAACGCAGCAGAGGTGCCTTGACCTGGGCCTTGCCGGCAGCATCAAGCGTGGGAGGTGCGCGCGTGGCAGTCCAATGGCCGGCGAGCAGTGCAACACGCACCTGCGCCGTGGCGTCCAGCTCAGCAGCGCCTGCACCGCCGGCGGGCAGCTGCCCACCACCTCCATCGCGTCTGCCAGCGTGCCTCCGCCGCTGCGCCCGTCGGCGTCGCGCTCCGGGGCCGCCGGCTGCAGCGCCCACAGCGTGCAGCCCAGCTGCGGCCTGGCGCACGCCGCCAGGCCCGCCCAGGTGGCGCCCAGGCGCCGCTGGCAGGCGCGCAGCGACAGCGCACGGAGGCACCGCTCCAGGCTCGCCATGGCGGCGACGTCGTCTGCGCGAGCAACACAGCGTGAGGGCGTTTTGCCGAGGTGCACCCGCGCGGTCGCTCGCGCAAGCGAAGCAAACGCATCGCGATCGATCGAAACGCATTTCATTTCGCAATCGCTCACCTTGCAGCTGGCAGATCTGCCAGACCTGCAGCAGCTGCTGCGTCGCCAGCTCGGGCCGCGGGAGCACCCGCCGCGACGCCTCGTCGGCGCGCTCGCGCTGCAGGGCCGCGGCCAGAGCCTCGGCCGCGTCCACGCAGACGCCGAGCCAGGCGTCGTACGCCTCCCACGCCGCGCCTGCGACGCCGTCGCTCGCCGACGCAGGCCCGTCCACGTCCATCGCGTCGGAGGAGGCTCCGCCCTGCGCCCCGCCGCCGACCTCGCCCCTCCGAGGCGTGGAGACGCTTGGGCCGTCGGCGGGGGCGCACGACACGGCGCGCGCGGCGCAGCGCAGGGCGCGCGCGGCGGCGTGCGTTGCCGCGGCGTGGCTGTTGAGCAGCAGCTCGGGCAGCAGCGCGAGGAGGGCGGCGTCTTGGGGCTCGTGTGCGAGCAGCAGCGTGTGGCACCTGTCCAGCAGCCGCACGCAGGCCTCCTCCGCCGCATCCGAGCAAGTCGCGTCGAGGGAAGTCGCTGCTGCTGCTGGTGGTGACGACGCGCTCGCTTCTGGCGCCGCGTCCTCGCCGCCGCCGTCGTCCTCGTCCTCCGCTGACAAAGGCGGCGAGGAGGGCGAGGCGCTGCCGGACGCGACCGAGGCCGAGAGAAGCACCAGCCTGTCGTGCGTCGACGCGAGCAGCGGCCGCTGCCTCGTCGCGTCCAGGCAGCACTCTGCACGCACGAGCACGCACGCCCCGGCATCAGCCGACATTGCTCCAACCTCGGAACGCGCAGCACACGAACGCGTCAACATCGCCCACAGAGCTCTCACCGATGACGGCCAGCACGGACGACCGGCACAGCCGCGCCGTCGCCCCGGGCTCCCCGTCGCCAAGGCCACGCTGTGCGGCGCGCTGGTACTGCGCCACCTCCTCCTGCGCCACCACATCCAGCAGCTGCAGCGGCCGCGCGGCCTCCACAACGCCTGCAGCGCCCTGCAGCTGCCCGCCGTCGTCCCCCTCGTCGCTGCCTGGGCGCCCGCTGAACGACGCCACCAGGTGCTGCACCAGCAGCCCGCACGCCCCGCCGCCCGCCGCTGCCCGCTCCTCCGTGGCCTGCGCAGAAGAAGCGCCGCTGCCGCCCGCAGCCTGGCGGCCAGCGCGCGATGGCGGCGGCTGCGCGGCAGCGGAGGCGCCGCCGCCCGCCGGCCTGCGCTGCCCCGTCCGCCCGCGGGCGGGCGCCGCGGCGGCCTTGCCGGCGGCCGCGCCGACGGCCGCATGGGCGGGCGAGCGCTGGGGTGGGGCTTGCATGGCGAGGGCTTGGAGACGGGAGGTGGCGTGCAGCTGCACCAGCTTGGTGGGCAGCGCGACGGCGCCAGGGTGGTCCGCCTACATAAGGCACGTGCACAACGGTGCGGCAGGTGTTGCGACGGCCACAACAATTCCACACCCACCCGGGCAGCAAAACCCTAGCTCCCTCCTGTACCGCCACCCTCACCATGAGCCGCAAGACGAGCGCCACAGACTCGGCCGCGCACGCCGCCGTGCGCGCATGCTCGCCCGCCGCCGCCCACGCCGCGCAGGCGGCACGCGCCCGCCTCTCCAGCTGCTGCGCCAGCCCCCGCACCGCCTCCTCCTCCGCCGCCGCCCCCCGTTGCTCCTCCCCGCCCTCCGCCCGCGCCCTGGACGCGCCGCCGCCGCGCTCGAGCCCACCAGGGCAAGCACAGGAGCGGCCGAGGCGAGAGGACGAGAGCCGCAGCAGCGCGGCGCCTGCCTGCCACGCCAGGTCCTGCAGCGACGCCGACGCCAACGCGCATGCCGCCGCGTCCTGCCCTTCCGGTACCTTGGCCGTCTGCTTTCCTGCAATCAAAGCAACAACGCAAGCGGCACGCGGCACCACCTGTCTGTCGTCGCGCAACGGGGGAGAGGGGTGTTGGGACTCTGCATCTGTTTGGGCACTCAGCGGGACCGGAGTCCACCTCCCGGGCGTATCAAATGTCTCGCAGCGCAAAGGCAAGCGCAGAGACGCGCATGTGCTCTCTGGAGTGCGAGCAAGACGGAGCTGGCGCACTCACCGAGCGCGGCAAAGTGCGAGGCGCACCACTGCAGCAGCTCCTCTTTGGCCCGCGTGCCCTCCTCTCCACCGCCGTCCTCGTCCTCCTGCTCCCCCTCCTCATTCTCCTGCTCCTGCTGCTGCTGCAGCTCGCTGTCCCTGCCAGCTTCCACGCCCCACCGAGCCGACGGCGGCACCAAGCGCCGGATCAGGCGCGCAGCCTCCCGCCCCGCGGCCCGCAGCAGCTCCAGCGTCGCCGGCCGCCCGCCGCGCCCTGCCGGACCGCCGGCTGCCACGCGCGCGCCCGCCGCCCGGCCGCCCGCGCCGCCGTGCTGCTGCTGCTGAGGCGGCGGCGGCAGCAGCAACAGGCGCGTGGCCAGGTGCGTGCCGCAGACCAGGCAGGAGGCGCTCAGCTGCTGCGCCTGCGCCGCGTCCATGCCCTGCACAAAGCGCGTGCACAAGCGCCAGTCCACAGCACGCCACATCCTGAATTCCAAAAGTAAACACAGCTGGCTTCCCGGGGGCGGGGCGTTAGCTGAGTAGCAGGTGGGTAAAGTCGGCAACGCACCAGCAGCGGCCCGCCGTCGCCGCCCCACGCCGCGACCGCCCGCCGCGCCAGCCCCGGCCCCAGCAGCAATGCCCTCGCCACCGCCTCCACCCCAGCTCCCTCCTCCTCCTCCTCCTCCTCCTCAACTCCCCGTCGCCCACTCGCCGCAGGGCCGCCCGCCCCGCCACGCATGCCACCGCCCAGCCACGCATGGAGGCTCCCGCCAGCGGTCCCGCCGGCATGCGCCTCCTCCGCGAGCACAAACGGCGCCGCGGCCTCATGAAGGTACCGCAGCCCCAGCCACGCCACCCAGAGCGCGTGCCTCTCGCCTCCTGCCCCCTCCGCCCGCCGCCCGCAGCCCGGCGCCGCCCGCTTGCTCTCCACGACAGCCGCCGGCCCGAGGCCCGCCGCGACCTCCTCCACCGCAGGCAGCAGAGCGCCGCACGCGGCAGAGACGGCTTCGTCGCCGTGGCCACCCTCGCTGCCCTCGTCGCCGTTGTGGTCGTCGCGGGAGGCGGCGTGGCGGAGCAGCAGGGCCAGCGCCAGCGGCGCGGCGCATGGCGCGGGGCTGGCAGGGCCGTCCGGCGAAAGAAGCACTGCCACCACCCTGCCAAGCAGTGCGGCAACGCCACCACGCGCGAGCACACGCTTGCCCACCGTGCCCGCCCTCCCCTCACATCAGGTGCAGCTCTGCACTGCACGCAGAAGCCGGGCCCATGTGCCCTCGCTCTCCAGGCGAGGAAAGGTTGCTCACCGTGGGAGGTGCGAGGCGGTTGCGGTGGTTGTGGCGGTTGAGAGCTCGGCGGAAGGCCCAGCGGTGCAGAGCTGCTCCAGCACAGCAGGCGCGTCCCACACGGCCTTGACAGCGGCCTCGGCGCATGCCTGCCACACGCACGCCGCGCCGCCGCCCAGCGAGCCGCACCCGCAGCCGCCGCCGCCGCCTGCAGCGCGCAACGCCCGCAGAGGGCCCGCCATCAAACCAGGACACACGTCGCGTGCTGACCGCTGCATCCGGGCGCTGCAAAGGCGTGCGGCAGAGGCAGCAGAGCTTGGGCGCACCGCTGTCCCCCATGCCGTCTTGTGCGAAGGAGCAGGCCTGCTGGGCCACGCAGGCGACCAGGACGCCCAGGGCCATGGTCGAGCAGGCGGCGGCGGCGGCGGCGGCGGCGCCTGTGGCGTTCTTGCCGGTGGCAGGCGGGCGCGCCAGGTCCGCGAGGATTCGCGTCACGTACTGCGCAGGGACAATGGGGACCACCAAGCACGCATGGGCAGCGGTGAGAGGCGGCGTCCTGCTCAGTGCGTCAAAATGCTCTGCAGGCACTTGGCCGCTTGACGCTGATGCAGCTGTCCAGACAGGGGATGGAAGGGAGGGAGGGAAGGCGTGTGGGTGGGCGCACCTGCGGAAGCTTTGGCCTCTGCTGCACCGGCCCGGCGGCGAGGTAGAACGCCCGCCAGGCGTCGCGCAGCAGGGCGACGGCGCCTCCGCACTCCGCTGCCGCGCCCTCGGCGGCGGTGCGGGCGGCGCGCGTGAGCACCTGTGCAATGGAGGTGGGCGGCGTCGCTTGCTGCCGCGTCCGCGTGCACGCAAGGTTGACTCGCACGGGAGGACGGCGTGGGCGCTGCCACGTGCCGGCGCTGATAGGCACAGGCGGCTGCATAGTCAGCACCAGGCAGGCAGGTGTCCCTCACCTTGTAGAGGCATTTGAAGGCCGTTTCGGCGTGCTTGGCCCACCCTGCCGGCATCGCCCTGCGTCCACGCCAACAGCCCCGGCACACACCTTTTGCAACCACACACAAGGGCTCTTAGCTGTTGAGACGCATGGCCACTCGCCGGCACCGCTCACCCCCGCGACGCGTCGAGCAGCCTGGGCTGAACGGCACGCACTACCTCCGCAGCCAGCGCACGGTAGCACGCCGCCCCGCCGCCCTCGCCGCCGCCGCCCGCCGCGTCCGGCGCTAGCTCGCTCAGGCACACGAGCAGGTGCGTGCAGACGGCCTGGCCCAGCTCCTCTGCCTGCTGCTGCCCGCGCTCCTCCTCCTCCCATTCGACGTCCTCACGCCCCGGCCCGCCCGCCGCGCGACCGGCGCACGGCGCGCCCTGGTCCCTGGCGCGCGCGGCGTCGGGCCGCGCGTCGCGGCTGGGCGAGCCGCCGTTGGAGTGCGGGTGTTGCCGAGGGAGGCAGGCGTGAAGCCGCAGCGCGTGCCGCAGCGCGTGCGCAGCGTGGCCGGCGAGCAGCATGCGCCGCGCGGCGCCGTACTGCAGCAGCTGCGCGTCGCGCTGCTGCTGCCGCGAGGCGGCGGGGGCGCCCGCGTCGCCGGCGCCGCCGGCGGGTGCGCATGCCGCATCCTGGGCGAGGTGGCAGATGCGGATGGCGACGGCAGCGGCGGCGGAGGAGGAGGCGGAGGAGGGTGTGCTCACGTCGGCGTCGCCGCCTGAGGGTGGCGTGATGGCTCCGCTGGCGGTCTGCAGCAGGCGGCTGGCCAGCTGCGTGGCGGTTGCGCTTCCGGCGGGGACGGCAGTGAGGGCGGCGGCGGCGGCGGCGTGCAGGTCCTCCAGCTGCTTGAGAGAGGGGCCCGGGGCATTGGCGGCCGCGTGCTTGGTGGCTGGCGCGTGCAGGGTGTCCAGCAGAGCGTGGCACGCAGCGACCGCGCTGAGGTTGTCAGGCGTGTCCGCCGGCTTGCTAGCGGCACGCTGAGCGCCAGCGGAGGGCGCTGCAGCGGTGCTGCTCACGCATTTGCTGCCTTGGGACGCCGCAGAGCCTGCGGCCTGCGCTGCCGCCGCGGCGCGCCTCCGGCCGGTCGGTGCAGTGGCTGCTGGTGGCGCCATGGCTGTGGCTGGCGAGCAGGAGGAAGTGCCGATGCCTCACCACTGCTCAGCACCATCGCCTCTGGCGCTGCACCGCCCAAACGCTGCGCCTGTCGCGGAGGACAGCCACTCGTTCATGTTGTTTCGCGCCGCATGAGCTGCGAGGAGCGCCTGTGAAGCGGGACCCGATTGGTGAGGGTGCCAGGCGTGCACGCAAGTCGTCCTACGTGCTGCTCACACTCGGCTGCTCTCCCGCACGATAACCGATTCGGTTGCAGCTTGGGAGCACTGCAGCGCCAGCAGCAGCACACGCCACTTGCGTCACACTGAGGCTCGCACTGACCACACCTGAGCAGCACCTGACTCAGAGAGGCCCGCACTTCAGGCACTACCCTCGGAGAGGAGGACGCGCAGCAGCAGGATGGCTCTGATGACGCGCAGCGCGCTGCTGGACATTTGCAAGGAGCACAAGCTCTACCGCACGCCCTCGCTGAACGACAAGCTCTACTGCAACTTCCGGGGCTTCACCAACATCGACGGGCTCGACGAGTACACGAACCTGCGCGCTTTGTTCCTCGAGGGCAACGCGATCGAGGTGCTCGAGAACCTCTCGGCGCTCAAGGAGCTGCGCTGCCTGTGAGTCGTGCTACTGCCTAGACGCTTGACCCGCTGGGGCCGTGGACCGCGGCACGCACACGCCTGTGTGTTCGCCCCAGCCCACGCCCCAGAAGCGCCAAGTCCAGCACGGATCGCGCTCTTAGCACGCCTTGAGCGCCGCTGCGGGTCTCTGCCGGTGGCCCGCTGAGCGGGGCATGCCGGACGTGGCGACCGCTCGCGCGCTCTCCGCAGGTACGTGCAGCAGAACTGCATCCAGCACATCAGCGGCCTGGAGGAGCTGGCCAACCTCGACACGCTCAACATCAGCCAGAACCAGATCCGCAAGCTGGAGGGCCTCAGCTGCTGCCCCAGCCTACGCACGCTCATCTGCACCAACAACCAGCTCGCCGGCGTGGACTCGCTGCGGCACCTGGCCGAGTGCAAGGGCCTGCACACGCTGGACCTGCAGAACAACAACATTTCCGACCCGGCCATCGTGGACCAGGTGCTGGTGCACCTGCCCGAGCTCAGGTGCGCTCATCCTGAGGGGGCCGGCCGCTTGTGCCGCCTGCGCCGGCAGGGCCGCCAGCGTGGGAGCAGCAGCGTCTGCCACTCCTGCTGCGCATGCCGCGCTGCACGGCGTCGCCGCGGCAGCGGCTGCTTTCCATGCTCGCCAGCAACCAGGCTGAGGGCTGGCATACCTCACAGCAGGCGAACGAACCAGGTGGGGCGCCACGCTCGCGAAACGCCACGCAGGTGCCTGTACCTCAAGGGCAACCCGGTGGTGTCGCAGATCAAGAACTACAGGAAGGCGCTGGTGGCGGCGCTGCCCGAGCTGAGGTACCTGGACGACCGCCCCGTGTTCGAGGACGAGAGGAGGATCGTCAACGCCTGGTGCGCGCGGTGTGGGGGAGAGGTGGCCGTGGGCCCCGGGAGGCCCAAGTGTGCAGGAGCTCCGGGAGCGCGGGTGTCTGCGGCAAGCCGGCGGTGCACGCCATGAGCAATTTGCATCAACGGAAGCCGCCAGCAAGGATCAGCACCGAGGGAGATGCGGCACCCAAGCCAGTGCAGGCGTCGGCAGGCACCGCGACGCTGTGCCTGCGTGCCGTGGTGGACGCCGCCGCAGGGCGGCGGGCGGGCTGGACGCCGAGCGCGAGGAGCGTCGCCGCATCCGCGCCGAGGAGCAGGAGCGCAACGAGCGAAACTTCGAGATGATGCAGGCCATCCGCCGCGAGGGCTGGCGCAAGGTGCGGGACGGGACGGGCAAGGCTCGGGGGCAGCACAAGCGCACAATGGGCTTGGGGGTGAGGGAGCAGACGCCGCCTTTTCCCGCTGCTTGCACCGCACGTGCGCGCAGCGGCGCCAGGCGCAAGGTTTGGCCGAGGGCGACACGGACCCGCAGCTCGACGACCTCAGCGACGACGAGTACGTGTTCACCGAGGAGCCAGCGGAGCTGGTCGAGGCGCGGGCGAGGCTTGCGGCCTACACCGCGCGCCAGGGCGAGGAGGAGCCGGCAGGTGCGCTGCCCGACCGCCGCCCTCACGTCCGCGTCGCAACTGTGGCCGGCGCGAGCTCACCGCGCTGTTTGCTGCTTGCGCTGCCCTGGGTGGAACGACGCAGAGATGGCGCACGCGCGGGAGCAGCGCGCCGCGCAAGGCCTCCCGATCCACGCCGGAGAGGTCGCCGCCGCCAGCGCCGAGGAGGATGGTCAGGCGTACCTCGACCACGTGCGGCGCAACGCCGCCGAGATCGCCACGGCCGGCCCGGCGGCGAGGGACGACGACGCGGCGGCGGGCAAGCGCGACGACAGCAGCCCGGGCGCCGCGCCGCAGCAGGCCCCCGTCAGCGGCGGCGGCGCCGCCAAGGTTGCGGCCAGGCAGCAGCAGCAGCAGCATGCGCCTCAGCAGCAGCAGGAAGGCAGGGACGACGCGCCTCCGGCCGACCAAGCGCTGGACATGCCTGCGCTGGAGCTGGTGGGCGACGTGGACCTCACTGAGCTGGACTGACCTGGTGGCACCTGGTTGTCTTTTTGTCCTGAGACAAGTGTCCGGCCCCCTCTATCTCCTGGCGCACGGCGCTGCAACGGCGCTCTTGCCTCATTTGTTGGCGAGCAGGTGGGCAAGGCGACTTGGGCGTGAGAAAGCAAGATGAAGGGAGGGAGGGCGGGTCATCGGAAGCGGCACGTGATCATGGAGATGGGGACGATGATCACAGGGCCGTTGGCAGCAGCAGCAGCAGGGCGAAGGGGTTGCCCGCAAGCACAGGCAGTCGAACGCGACCCGCTGCATCCTGCGACAGCAACCCTGTGCTCCCTCCTCGCTGTGGCGAGAGAAAAACGGCACAAGGATGCCGCGGCAGAGGATGTCAAACACAAACAAGAAGAGAGAACTCGTGGGCTGAGAAATCTGGCTAAGCACGCTGCGGCGATGCACTACTACCGTCCTGGGGCGCGAGCGTCTAGCGTAGGACTCGAACTAGGTGGGGCACCGCCCGAAACCATCCCGCCCACCTCGCATCATGCCACTGCTGCAGGCTTGGCATCAGCCACCCGCCGCAACCGCCCCTCTTCCCTGTGGCTCCCCCCGCTGCTCGGCCTACATGATCTTGCTGGCGCGCAGCAGGCGCCCCTCTGCTGCTCAGGTGATCTTCTTCGCCGGCGGCGTGGCGAACGCCTGT
>VFQP010004516.1_pt1 | contig 12895 bp, 14 predicted proteins | sample 3512351 | NCBI WGS metagenome assembly VFQP01 (sample SAMN10412372, study PRJNA504923) | tailings metagenome | isolation source: Relicate 1 Philex TSF1 revegetated site | place: Philippines: Tuba, Benguet | collected 2017-08-29 | reverse complement strand
TTTGCGGGCGTCCGGCGGAGCCAAAACCCTGGTTCTGTCGCGTGCGGATGCCTATCTCGGAGTCATGATCGACGATCTCGTGACCCGCGGCGTCAGCGAGCCTTATCGGATGTTCACGTCGCGCGCGGAATTTCGCCTGCGGTTACGGGCAGATAACGCGGATCAGCGGTTGAGTCCGATAGGTGAACACGTCGGCTGCCTGGGCTCGCTTCGTTCACGGTCGTATTCTAGTAAAAACAATGAGTTAGTTTCTCTTGCTAATGTTCTTTCTCAGAAAATGCTGACTCCGCGCGAAGCGGAACGAAACGGAATCGAAATCAACAAGGACGGCCGGCGCCGTTCCGCGTTCGAGCTTCTTTCCTATCCCGGCATAGACTTCGGCCGTCTGGCTCAGATCTGGCCTGAGCTCGCTGCGGCGACCCCCGCCATCGCAGCGCAGATCGAGATCGATGCGCGGTATGCTTCCTACGTCGAGCGGCAGGAAATCGATGTCGCGGCGCTCCGCAAGGATGAAGCAATCGCGATTCCGGCCGATTTCGACTACGCGGCCCTGCCGAGCCTCAAAACCGAGCTGAAACAGAAGCTCTCACAGCAGCTTCCAGCGACGCTTGCCCAGGCTGGGCGGATCGAGGGGATGACTCCGGCCGCGCTGATGCTGATTTTGGCGGCTGTGAAAAAGCAATCTCCGCGGAAGCGCGCTTCATGACGGCCGAATTGGCCCGAATCGGCTCGGCCGAGGCATTCCAGGAAGTCTTCGGCGTTTCACGTGAAACGCTCGACCGGCTCAAGATTTACGAAGGCCTGCTCAGGACTTGGCAGCGCACAATTAATCTGGTTTCGCCCACGACTCTGGGCGACGCGTGGCACCGCCATTTCGCTGATTCCGCTCAGCTTTTGAAATACGCCCCTGAGGGAGGAAAATTCTGGCTGGACCTCGGCTCAGGGGGCGGTTTCCCGGGCATGGTCCTTGCGATTTTGCTGGCGGAGCGGAATCCGGCGGCTCGCATGACCCTGGTCGAAAGCGATTCCCGTAAATCGGCGTTCCTCGGCGAGGTGGCCCGAAAAACCGGGGTTGCTGTGGAGATTCGCGTTGAGCGAAGCGAAAAGGCCGCGACTCAGCTTAAGTCTCAGATAAAAGACGTGATCACGGCGCGTGCGTTGGCGCCTCTGCCGAAGCTTCTGGGGCTTGTTCAGCCGTTTTTTTCTCCCCAGACGGTGGCCCTTTTTCCGAAGGGCCGGGACGCAGAGGCCGAGATACGCGAGGCGAGGGACCAGTTCGCATTCGACTGCTCTCTCGTTCCAAGTCTGACCGACGCCGAGGCGCGTATTGTGATCTTGCGGAATTTGGCTGTGAAGTCGGAGGGTTAGTCCCGTGACAGGCCCCACTACGAAGCTCAGGACGCTGGCGATCGCCAATCAGAAAGGCGGCGTCGGCAAAACCACGACGGCTATCAATCTTGGGACCGCGCTGGCTGCGATCGGCGAGCGCGTCCTCGTTATTGACCTCGACCCGCAGGGCAACGCTTCGACGGGCCTTGGCGTGCCGCCGGAAGCCCGCACGCGGACCTCGTACGATGCCGTCATGGGGACGGTGGGCCTCCTGGAGGCCTCCGTTCAGACCGCAATTCCGGGGCTGGTAGTCGTTCCCGCCAACCAGGATCTGGTGGGCCTGGAATCGGATCTCTCGGGAGAGGCGAGCCGGGCTTACAAGCTGCGGAACGCTGTTGCGGCTCTCGCGGCGCAGTCGCAGAACAAGCCAGCAGATCAGGCCATCAAATATGTCCTGATCGACTGCCCGCCCTCGCTCAATATCCTGACTCTGAACGCGCTTGCGGCCGCGGATGCGGTTTTGGTGCCGGTCCAGTGCGAATTCTTCGCGCTGGAAGGCATTTCGCAGCTCAAGGACTCCATCGATCAGATCCGGGCGACGCTCAATCCGACGCTGGAAATCCAGGGCGTGGTTCTGACCATGCACGACGCGCGGACGACGCTGTCGCGGGAAGTTGCGGACGAAGTCCGGGCCTTTTTCGGTCCCAAAGTCTACGAGTCCGTTATTCCGCGGAATACGCGCGTGGCGGAGGCGCCGTCGCACGGGAAGCCAATCCTGCTGTACGATTACGACTGCGCGGGAAGCCAGGCTTACATTCGCCTCGCAACCGAAATCATTCAGCGTGAGCGTCAAACCAAAGCTGCGTAGTGCCCTACAAACTCACGAATAAACGGGTTTCGTCATGAATGTTCCGCTACCCAAGAGCCGGCTGGGCCGGGGTCTCGCCTCGCTGATCGGGGACTCGCCGTCGCCGGGCCAGCCGCGTGTGCCGGCCGAGGGCGAACAGCGGACGCTGGCGGTGAGCCAGCTCAGAAGCGGCCGCTTCAACCCGCGTAAGGATTTTGCCGAACAGGATCTAGCCGAGCTGGCCGAGTCGATCCGCACCAAGGGTTTGGTCCAGCCGATCGTCGTGCGGCCGCATCCCGAGGACGCACAGGCCTATGAAATCGTCGCTGGCGAACGGCGCTGGCGCGCATCGCAGAAGGCCGGGATTCATACCGTACCGGTCATCATTCGCGACCTGTCCGACCGCGAAGTCCTCGAACTTGCGATCATTGAAAACGTCCAGCGCGCCGATCTCAATGCAATCGAGGAAGCCGGGGGCTATCGCGAGCTGATTGAGCGGTTCGACTACAGCCAAGAGCAGGTTTCCGAGATCATCGGCAAGAGCCGGAGCCACGTAGCCAACACGTTGCGGCTGCTGAAGCTTCCGGATGCGGTCCAGGCCTACGTCCAAAGCGGAAAGCTTACGGCCGGTCACGCGCGTGCGCTTGTCGGCCGCGATGATGCCGAGGCGCTGGCGCAGCGGATCATGGAGCAGGACCTCAACGTGCGCGAGGCCGAAGCGCTCGTGCAGGTCGGAGGACCCATCGGCGTTGCGGGCTCAAGCGGGGCGCGCAAGGTGCGCGATAAGGATCCGGACACGAAGGCCTTCGAAAAGGAGCTGGCGGATACGCTGGGTCTCAAGGTCGAAGTGAAGCGCGGCTCGGGTGAGAGCGGCAATCTGGTTATCAAGTACGGCAACTTCGACCAGCTCGACTACATCCGCATGCGGCTTACCGGCTCGCAAGGCGGTTAAGCCCGTAGCCGGCGTAGAAAATTAAGACCTCACGGTCTAAACGCTCGACAAAGCGCGGCCCTATCGGCAGGGTCGCGCTCAAATTTTTCTATCCAGGACGAACCGGCGCCCATGAGCAGCGATGTCCTTTTTCGGTTGGCGGAGACGATCAAAGCCCGGCGTGCCGAAACGGCGGAAAAGTCCTATACGCGTCAGTTGCTTGAAGCGGGACCTGAGCGGTGCGCCAAGAAGCTCGGGGAGGAAGCTGTCGAGACCGTAATCGCCGGCGTTAGCCAAGGCGACGACGCGCTGCGTGCGGAAGCGGCTGATTTGATCTACCATCTGCTGGTTTTATTGGAAGCGCGCGGCGTTGCGTTCGACGATGTGCTGGCTGTTCTCGACAGCCGCACGGCTCAGTCGGGCCTAGCTGAAAAGGCGGCCCGAAAGCTCTGAAGGAGAAGCCGAAAACGGCTTCCTGGTGATCCGCCATGAGTACGCTGCGGGATACGGCCGCGCCGCCGCGCGACGGCCCCAAGCTGGAATTGGTGGCGGGGCACGGCGCCGAGCTTCCATTTTCTCCCTATCGGCTGTTCACGCGCGAACAATGGGCCAAGCTGCGCGCCGACACACCGATGACCCTCGAGCCGCACGAACTCGAGTTGCTCTCCGGTCTGCTCGAAGAATTGTCCATGGAAGAGGTGGAGACGATTTATCTCCCTCTTTCCCGCCTGCTCAATCTGTATGTGGCGGCGGCCCAGAAGCTCCACGCCGTGAGCTCTACTTTTCTCGGGCGTACCGACCGCAAAGTGCCCTTCATCATTGGTGTGGCCGGGTCGGTCGCAGTCGGCAAGAGTACGACGGCGCGTGTTTTGCGCGCGTTGCTCGCGCGGTGGCCGGACCACCCGCGTGTCGATCTGCTCACGACGGACGGGTTCCTTTTTCCAAATCGCGAGCTCGAAACCCGCAATCTGATGAACCGGAAGGGCTTCCCGGAAAGCTTTGATACGGCGCGGCTGTTGAGTTTTCTCGCCGACGTGAAAAGCGGCAAGGAGCAGATCGAGGCACCGGTTTACTCGCACTTCCACTACGACATCATCCCGGGCCAGAAGGCGGTCATCGAACGGCCGGACATTCTGATCATCGAGGGGCTCAATGTGCTGCAGCCGGCGACGTTCGAGAAAGGCGCCGAGTCCGGACCGTTCGTTTCGGATTTCATCGACTTCTCGATCTTCATCGATGCCGATCCCGAAACTATCGAGACGTGGTACGTGGAGCGCTTCATGCGCCTTCGGAGCACGGCTTTCCGCGATCCGGCTGCGTTCTTCCATCGCTACGTGACGCTGACGCATGACAACGCGGTGGCCCGGGCGCTCGAGCTTTGGCGCACGATCAACCTCAAGAACCTCACCGAGAACATTCTGCCTACACGGCCACGCGCGCGACTGATCCTCCGTAAGGCGAAGGACCACAGCATCAGTACTGTTGCACTGCGAAAGCTCTGAGCGAATCAGAGCAGTGTCAGAACGAAATTCCGCATTCAGACCTTTCGACGCATCGCATAACCCAACGCGCGTCGCCTTGCCGCGCAGAAATTTCTGCGTAAACGGAGAGGTTTGCCTATTCCCGACTCAAATCGGGAAGAAATCCCTCTAGACTTGGTGCAACGCAGCAAACAGATATGGGAATTATTCCACGCACGCTTGCAACAAGGAGATTCAAATCATGATGCGCATGTTCGCTGCCGCTGCCGTACTGGCCCTCTGCTCGACCGCTGCCATCGCCGATGAAAAGCCATCGGCCGACGAGGCTGCCAAGATCAAGGCTGCAGTCGCCGAGTGGGGCTGCGAGGGCGGCGAGTACGAAAAGGAAGCAGAGGGTACGGGCGTGTACGAGGCCGAGGACGTCAAGTGCAAGTCGGGGCAGTATGACTTCCGTCTCGACAAGGACTTCAAGGTGTTCGTGATCACCAAGGACTAAGCGCGTAAACGCGTTATTCCTTTGCACTAATTCGGCGGCTCTCTTTGGAGAGCCGCCTTTTTTATTTGCGAGTTTTCGTTATGGGGCCAGTTGTTCGAGCTTTGCCAGGATGGCAGACCCCATCTCCGTCGTGCCGACCTTCTTCATGCCATCCTGCATGATGTCGCCGGTGCGGTAGCCATCCGACAGAACGGCAGCGATGGCCTTGTCGATCAGATCGGCTTCCTCGGTCATACCGCACGAGTACCGCAGCGCCATTCCGAAGCTCGCGATGGTCGCAATCGGGTTTGCGAGGCCCTTGCCGGCGATGTCCGGTGCCGAGCCGTGGACGGGCTCATACAAGGCCAAGCGCTTGCCGGTCTTCTCGTCCGCCGCGCCGAGGGACGCCGACGGGAGCATGCCGAGCGAGCCGGTCATCATCGCGGCTTCGTCCGAGAGCACGTCGCCGAACAGGTTGTCCGTGACGATGACGTCGAACTGCTTGGGATTGCGGATGAGCTGCATGGCGCAGTTGTCGGCCAGAATGTGCTGCAGCTCCACATCGGGAGCATAGGATTTGTGGGTGGCCGTGACGACCTCGTTCCAGAGCACACCGGTCTTCATGACGTTGCGCTTCTCGGCCGAATGCACCTTGTTGCCGCGCTTGCGTGCCAGATCGAAGGCCACCTTGGCGATGCGTTCGATCTCGCGCGTCGTGTAGAGCTGCGTGTCGACGGCGCGCTTCTGACCGTCTTCCAGTGTCACGATTTCCTTTGGCTCGCCGAAATAGACGCCGCCCGTCAGCTCTCGCACGATCATGATGTCGAGGCCTTCGACCAACTCGCGCTTGAGGGACGAAGCGTCCGCGAGGGCGGGGTAGCAAATGGCCGGGCGTAGGTTCGCGAACAGGTCGAGATCCTTGCGCAGGCGGAGCAGACCGGCCTCGGGGCGAACGGCGTAGGGCACCTTGTCCCACTTGGGTCCGCCGACGGCGCCGAAGATCACGGCGTCGGCCTTCTTTGCCTTGGCGACGCACTCGTCGGTGACGGCTACGCCATGCTTGTCGTAGGCCGAGCCGCCGACAAGGTCGCTCTCGGTCTCGAACTTGTTCTTGCTGCTCTTCTTGTTGAAGAAAGCGATGATCCGCTCGACCTCGGCCATGGTCTCGAGGCCGATGCCGTCGCCGGGCAGAAGGAGCAGCTTGTGCGTCGTCATGTTTGGGTTTCCGTCACGGGGGAAAGACATACGCGGCGTGGCCGCGACGCCCGCGTACTAGCGCGGCGGGGTCGATGCGGCAAGCTCCGCCGTGACGCGCCAGCTGGGAGCCGGCGCGTTAACCGATGAACGGGATGTCGACGAGGAGGGTAAACCCGTTGATTGTCATGAATGTGCCGAGCACACCCATGACTGCGCTTGTCGCCAGGAGGGCGGAGCCTCCTGAGATGATGGCCACACCTGCAAGGACGATGGCGATCTGAAGCAACGCCTCGCCGTAGTCGAAGTAGGGATCCTGGCGCATGGCGGTGTCGCGTTCGGCCTCGAGAGCCTTGCCGCGATTGAAGAGCTCGTCGAGACCTTCATTCGACTTCGGATTGGAAGTGAGTTCCGCATCGAGGTTCTTGTACTCGGCGATCTTCGCCTCGATCGCCGCACGGTTCTCCGGCGACAGCGATGGATTGGCCAGGGCCGTCAGTTGAAGCTCGTCCACCTCAAGGCGCAGAGCATGGCGGCGCATGTTCTTGGCTTGGAAAAAGCCCCAAGTGTTGGACGCCTCGATGTTCTTGAGAGTTGCGTTCTTCGATGCATTGCCACCGCCCATTGAGCATATGGCAAGAATCATGGCGAGGACGCCGATGTAGACGCCGATCCAGCGATCGCGGTCGCGTTGATTATCTTCGTCGGCCTCGCGGCCAAGCTCATCCCAAACCACTGTCGCGACCCTCCGAGCGCACCAGTTCGCGATGCTCTGTGACATCACCGGTCTCGGACAGGCGATAAAGCTGGGGAGCGGCCGTTGCCAACTCGCGGTCGAGGATCTCGTCCTCTGAGAGCTTCTCGATGTACATGATGAGTGCGCGCAGCGAGTTTCCGTGCGCGGAGATAATGACGTTCTTGCCGGCAGCGACGTGCGGCCAGATATGCTCGATGTAATAGGGCTGCACGCGAGCGGCCGTATCCTTCAGGCTTTCACCGCCTGGTGGCGGGACGTCATAGCTGCGGCGCCAGGAGAGCACTTGCTCCTCGCCCCAGCGTTCGCGCGCCTGATCCTTGTTGAGGCCTGACAACTCGCCGTAGTCACGCTCGTTCAATGCGGCGTTCTCGATCACGTCCGGGATCTCGCCGCCGATCTCACCGAGGATGATGTCGAGGGTATGCTGCGCGCGCTTCAGCTTGCTGGTGAACGCGACGTCGAAGCGAAGACCTTCCGCCTTCATCACGCGGCCGGCCCAGCAGGCTTCGATCACGCCCTTGTCGGTCAGGTCCGGGTTGCGAATGCCGGTGAAGATATTCTTCTTGTTCCACTCGCTCTCGCCATGGCGCACGAGGACTAATCGGTTCTCCATGGCGGCAACTCGTTTTGCTCTCTGCAACGTCGACATCTGGTTCAAAGTCCTAATACATCGCTCATGCTGAAAAGGCCCGGACCTTTGCCCTGGCCCCAGATCGCCGCTTTGACGGCGCCACGCGCGAAAATGCTTCGGTCAGCGGCACGGTGCGTGATTTCGATCCGCTCGCCTTCGCCGGCGAAAACAACCGTGTGGTCTCCGACGACCGTGCCGCCGCGCAGCGTGGCGAATCCAATGTCGCCGCGTTTGCGAGGTCCGGTATGGCCGTCCCGTGTTCTGACGCTATTTGTCTTGAGATCGATTCCCCGTCCTTCGGCAGCCGCGGCGCCCAGCATGAGCGCCGTGCCCGAGGGCGCGTCCACCTTTTGCCGATGATGCATCTCGACGATCTCGATATCGAAGTCCGCATCGAGAGCTTCGGCGATGCGACGGGTTATGGCCGTCAGCAGATTGACGCCAAGGCTCATGTTGCCCGCCTTGATGACCGTAGCGTGGCGGGCGGCTGCTTTTATCCCGGCTTCGTCGCTTTCACCGAGGCCGGTCGTGCCGATGACATGAACGATGCGCGCATTCGCGGCGAGACCCGCCATTTCGACAGTGGCCGCGGGAACGGTGAAGTCGATGATCGCATCGCTCTTGACCACGACCTCGAGCGGGTCGGTGGTAATAGCGATGCCGAGAGGAGGAAGGCCGGCGACGGTTCCGATGTCGGCTCCGACATATGGCGACCCCGGATTCTCCGTGCCCCCGCTGACGAGGCACCCGGGGGTCTCGGAGATCACGCGGACGAGCTCACGGCCCATCCGGCCCGCGGCTCCCGTCACGGCGATTCTGATCTCGCTCATCATGACCTCTGGGGGGGTTCAGTTGCCGGCGGATATAGCAATGGCCGGGGCTTAGAGGAAGTGCGGCCCTTCCGCTTTGACCAGTTCTTAACTGCGGTAAGGTTTCGCACAAGTCCGCGCTTGTGGATGAGTTGATTTTCCGACCGGGGAAACGGCCCGGCCAAGCCGATTTGGCCGCGAGCCGTCCCGGATTTTGGCCACGAAGGCGTGTAGAAGAAAGAATCAATCCTACGGTGGCCGAGGAGAGGATGGCTATACGGCAGGCAGGTCTGATCGCGATGATGGCCGCGCTCGGGTGCAGCGCAGCCGGGGCGATCCAGCAGGTCAAAAGTCTTTACACGGCGATCGACCTTTCGGCGTGCCGATCTGCGACTGGCGATCCGCACGGCGCGCGGATCTGCGAAGGTTTGCCCGGCTACCCCGTCTACGTCGCCGTGAGCGACATCGGCACCTATCTGAGCGTCGGCCCGGATGCCGAAAAGCGCCGGGCGGCGCAGCAAACGCTTAGATCCTTCAATACGTTGTTCGACAAGGGCACGCACAGAACCACCGTGGAGTGGCGGTTCGTGGTGCGGGAGCACCAGACGGTACCTTACGCGACGATCGTGCGGTATTTCACGCAGAGCGCGACGGGGAACGGCGAAGTCCTGGTGGTGACCCGGGTCACGGATCAGGAGGCCTGCCATGTGGCGTACATCGATGCGCTGGCGAACGTCGATGCCATCGTGCTCGCCCGCAAGCTCGCGGACACGGTCGCGCGCTCGAAGACTTGTCCGCAGGAGCCAGAGGTGGAAGGCGCGGCAGGCCGCAGTCCCATGTGAGGGCGACAGGCCGAGGACTTAGGACGACCAGGCGAACGCGATTTTTTCGAGCTTCTGTCCGCCGATGGTTTCGAACGCCTGTTTCACAGGACGTCCGCCGCGGCGCCAATAAAAGTCGGTCGCCATCGTGTTCTCGGCAAGCGCCCATACGATGAGGCCGCGCAGGCGGCGCTGATCCAAGCCGTGACGGCAGGCTTCAAACAAATGCTCGCCGAGGCCGAGGCCTTGATGCACGGGCGCGACGTAAAGCTCGTAGATCTCGCCCTGATAGGGTCCGCGGGTGCGTGAGAACCCGAGCGTGGCGTAGCCGACAATGGCTCCGCCCTTTTCGAGCACGATGAGGCTATCGCCGCTACGGATGACGCTGGCCCACCAGTCGGAGCCGCGCCTTTGAATCATACCTTCGAGGTGATGGTGAGGAAGGATGCCGCGGTAGGCCTGCTGCCAGGATTGGCGAAATGTCTCGGCGACAGAAGCAGCGTCGGCGAGCCTGCCTTTACGGATCTTGATATCGGAACGCGACCCTAACATCAGGCCACTATAGCCTGAATTTTCTCGCGAGAAAGGCAGACTTCCGTACCGATTCGAAAAAAAAATGCGCCGGTCGTTTGCGGTCGACCGGCGCATCGATTGAGGTCGTTCGCGAGGCTCCGCGAGCTATCGTGGAATGGACGTTCAGCCAGCGCGCTTGATCTGCTCGAAGGTCTTCGTGGCAGCGGCGTTCATGCTCTCGAACGTTTGCTGGGCAACCTTGGTCGAGAGCTCGAACAGCTCCTTCGACTGGGCACCGGCAGCCGTGAACTGCTGCTGCACAAATGCCGTCTGGAGGCGAACAAGTTCCGGAAGAGTCTTGGCGCGAGCAAGAGCCTGGGCGGCGTCGAACACGGCTTCGGTATTGGCTTCGGCGTTCTTCATGACCTTGTCGCCGATGGACTTGGCGCCAGCGTGGGCGGTGACCATGACCTCTTCGATGACCTTCACGCCATCCATGGCGACGGTGTTGAGCTTACCGTAGGTCTCACGTGCCTTTGTCACGCTATCCTCTGCGATGGCCTGGACCTGCTCCGGAATGCGGGCTTCCTTGGCGGCTGAGAAGAACTCTTGGGTCTGACGGGCAAAGTCGTTCACGGGGGTCGTCTCCTATCGGCTTCCAATATGTGGGTCGTCCAGAGAGGGCTGGCTGGCGGAAATACTGCCGTCCTTGGCTGCCCAAACTCTCGTCACTGAACATAGCAAAGAATTGTTGCAGTGCAACATGAAAGAATGTTGCTGCGCAGTAATATCGTTTGATCGCGATCAAACACTCCCATGTAAGGAGCAAACCGAGTAAAACTTGATCATTCGCACGCGGAGCATCTCGCAAGTGCGAAATATGTTCGAAAAATCATCGTCCTAGGGCTGAAGAACCGGAAAGAGGTCGCGGTAGCCCAATGCGGCGCGGTCGAACAGAATGTCTCTCGGCTCGAGCTTCCGGGCCAGCGCGAGACCCTGCAGTGACCGGCACCGCGACAATGCGACATAGGCCTGCCCGTGGGCGAACGTGCCCCGCCCAAGGTCGATGTACACATTGTCGAGGGTCAACCCTTGCGCCTTATGGATGGTTAGAGCCCAGGCCAGGCGGAGCGGGTACTGCTTGAAAGTGCCGGCAACGGTGCCGACGATTTGCTCCTGATCCTTGTCGTAGGCGTAGCGGCGCTGTTCCCAGTTCGCCGGCTCCAACTCGTGCTCCCGACCGGATACTTCGATAAAGACCTTTTTCTCCTCCAGCCGGCTGATGCGCGCGATGGTCCCGTTGACCCAGCGCCGATCGGGATCGTTGCGGAGGAGAATAATTTTTGCTCCGACCTTGAGCGTGAGGGCGCTGTCGGTGGGGTGCGAGCCTTGAGAGAAATCTCCCGTGATTCCAGCTTCATACGTTTTGGCCGCGCCGGGTAGTGCATCCAGGTAAGCGGTGTTGATGCGCTGGGCGGCGGCATTTGTGGGGGTCAGGATGACGAATTTTTCTCCCTCGCCGAGCGTCCGGATGGGGCTCACCCGCTGATTTAGCTCCGCGAGGTCGTCTTCGTCCGCTTCGCCGTCCCGGACCCGGTTCAGAACGGAAATCAACGTCTCGTCGCTCTGACGGAAGACCTGAGTGAGCTCAAGCCGTGTTGTGCCAGCTCCCTCACCGAGCGAAGCCACCGAAAAGAAGAAGGGGCCGCCGAATTCGGACTCAAGATGTTGGGCGACCTCGACCTCCTGGACCACGGGAGGAAGCTGATGCAAGTCACCGAACATAACGAGGCGGACGCCGCCGAAGGGTTCGCGCGGGCGCCCGCGGTTGATGCGCAACGACTGATCGATGGCCCACATCAGGTCCGAGCGCACCATCGACACCTCGTCGATGACCAGGAACTTCATCTTGCGCATAACGGTGCCGTTGCGGCTGCGCCGGATGTCGTCGCTGCGGATCAGGCGTGGCGGGAGGCCGAAGAACGAGTGAATGGTCTGGCCACCGACGTTCACCCCGGCCAAGCCGGTCGGGGCCACGACCACGAGCTCCGCGTCGATGAGGTTTCGCAGCCCGCGCAATAGCGTCGATTTACCGGTTCCGGCCCGGCCGGTGACGAATAGGTGGCCGTTGTCGCCGCGTACGAACTCCAGGGCAGCCCTGTATTCCTCGGTTGGCGTGATGCCTTCGGGCCAAGCGGAATCGCCAACGGCCCCGGAAGCAGGCGGTATCGAGGGGAGTGTCGACAAGAATGGCCTTCCGGTCCAGATGTTGAGGGACGACGTAAGGTGATGTGCGCTGCCGTGTCAAAGCCCGTCTGGGGCTCCGCACCGGCCATCCCGCCTTGTTGGACGAAAAGAGCCTTGAAAGCCCAGGCAGGCGCGCGTAAGTCAACGCCGCTTGGGACATTAATCCTCTTGAAGTTATTCAGAAGATATCCCGCTTCGAGCCGCACGGTGCTGTGCGCTCGCTTTGTCAAAGGACCCTAGAGACCATGGGCTATAAAGTGGCTGTCGTCGGCGCGACCGGTAATGTCGGCCGCGAAATGATGAACGTGCTCACCGAGCGGCGTTTTCCCGCCGACGAGATCTACGCGATTGCCTCGCGCCGGTCGGTCGGTACCGAAGTCTCGTGCGGAGACAAAACGCTCAAATGCCAGGACCTCGAGCAGTTCGATTTCTCGAAGGTCGATCTCTGCCTGATGTCAGCAGGCTCGGCCGTGTCGAAGGAGTGGAGCCCGAAGATCGGCGCCAAGGGCGCCATCGTCATCGATAACTCGTCGGTCTGGCGCTACGACCAGGACGTTCCGCTGGTCGTTCCGGAAGTGAACGCGGATGCGGTCGACGGCTTCGCGAAGAAGAACATCATCGCCAACCCGAACTGCTCGACGGCGCAGCTGGTCGTGGTGCTGAAGCCGTTGCATGACGCGGCCAAGATCAAGCGTGTCGTTGTGTCGACCTATCAGTCCGTATCCGGCGCCGGCAAGGACGCCATGGACGAGCTGTGGTCGCAGACGAAGGCCAAGTACGTGCCCGGCACGGAAGTGGAGCCGGTCAAGTTTCCGAAGCAGATCGCCTTCAACTGCATTCCTCACATCGACGTCTTCATG